>Ga0080013_1000194_pt1 | contig 86875 bp, 81 predicted proteins | sample ETNvirenome_6_85_FD_69236 | JGI IMG/M metagenome (GOLD analysis project Ga0080013, IMG submission 69236) | Marine viral communities from the Pacific Ocean - ETNP_6_85 (SPADES assembly) (version 2) | ecosystem: Environmental > Aquatic > Marine > Oceanic | place: Pacific Ocean | collected 2013-06-19
TCTAAAGGGAATGGAAACCTTATTCTTAGTATTTCTCACGGTCCCTGTAATACCTATCACTTGCTTATGCTCATCCCTTATGAGATCAGCAGTTTTATTGGAGACGCACTTTAAATTAACACCGAGATAATAATCCAACGACTTGCCTCCTGCTGCCATCGTATCAGGGCTGCCATACATCACCCCAATCTTATTCCTAATCTGGTTAATAACGATAAGAGCAACCTTATGCTTACGCATGAGGGGATTGATCTTTCTCAAACAAGCTCCTGTAGCTTTTGCTCTTATCGCACCCTGCATATTATTACCGTCGTATGATTCTGCTTCGTATTCCACTTTGGAAGGTGAGACTGCGATACTATCATACGCAATAACAATCGGAGTATCTTCATCCTCTTCTCGAATTGCCAAAATAGTTTCTTCCATCACCTGAAAGCTCTCCTCCAAAGTTTCAGGAGTGGAGTAGATAAGTCGCTCAGGATCCAACCCTAAGGTTCTCGCAAAAGTAGGATTGTAGGCATTCTCACTATCAAGAAGCATAGAATAATAACCTTTGCTTTGAGCCTCTTTTAAAATATGAGTAGCAAAGACTGTTTTTGCAGTAGAGGACTCTCCATGGAATTGACTTATTTGCCCAATCGGAATACCCTTCATATAATCACCAGAGATTACCTTGTTCAAAGCATAGCTTCCTGTAGACACGAAGCCTAGATCGTGATCCTGCTCCGAGAGGAGCCCTGCATTCTTTAGTCTTTTAATTACATCGTTGTTCATATATTATTATAGAGAGTTTGACTTTTTTGTAGTTTCCAATAACTTAAAAACTAAGCTATAGGGATCAATATTTGCACAAGGTCTACGATCCTCAAAGTACCCAACTCCTTCCTCTGCAACCCTTTGCGGAATCCTGATGGAAGCACCTCTATCCCCTACTCCCCAACTAAATTTTTTATAATCTGAAGTCTCACAGTCACCCGTCATCCTGCGCTCTATCCCTTTTCCGCAAACTCCAATGTAGTTATCATGGTCAGCTTCCAAATGTTTCATCATTTCTTCCTGCTCTTCAGGACCAAAGCTCGCTCTCATGTTAGCGGTGGAGAAATTAGTGTGGCATCCCGCTCCATTAAACGCAGGGTGAGGTTTTGGATCATAAGAGACAATAACCCCCTGATCTTCAGATAGACGCTCAAGGATGTACCTAGCAACCCACAAATCATCACAGGCTTTTTTAGCATCCTTAGCCCTAGTTTGGAACTCCCATTGTCCTGGCATGACCTCAGCGTTAATTCCGTCCAACTCTACGCCTGCTCTAGAACAAGCCTCTTCAAAAACACTTAGTACCTTTCGACCTACAATATTTTGGCGACCTACCCCACAATAATAAGGGCCTTGTCCCTCTGGTCTAAGGACCAACCCCAAAGGCTCTTCCCCAAAAAGATCAAGTAGTGTAAACTCTTGCTCAAACCCAATCCACGGATCAGAATCACCTACATCTACACTGTGTAATTTGTATCTATTATTTGTTTCATGGGCAATCCCATTATGATAAAACACTTCGCATAGCACCAACTCTCCTGTTGAGAATGGATCTTGGTATGTAGCTACGGGCTTTAAAACTCTATCCGAATCTTCTAAAGATCCTTGGCTTGTCGATCCACCATCAAAGTTCCAATCAGTAGCCTCTTCTGCAAAGCGGGTCTTACTTCTTAATTGAGGTGTTTCAGTCCCATCTAACCAAATGTATTCTAATCGTTTCATATCATACTCCACTATAGATAACCTCTTTTATTCCATACTTGTGGATAAGTCCCATACAACAGGGACACGGTTTTGCAAGGTTATTATTATGACGGTAAACATATAAAGTTGTACCTTTTATATCTATCCCCCGTCGAACTGCTTTATAAATAGCATGGCTTTCGGCATGGAGAGTCTGGTAATTCCCAGCACCAAACTTAGGATGCGTCTTTCGGGTATTGTGTGCTTTTGAGAGGATTCTTTTTCCTCGGGCTATGCAGGCCCCTAATTTAAACCTGTGATTTGACTTATGTGACTCTTTAATTGCTAACCGCATAGGCGGGGGCGGGTCATCTAAATCAATCATTGCAGTTTATCCGGGTAGTAAGCCCCTTCTCCTCGTATCCTAAACTTAGGAAGGCTTCCTTTAAAATGAACTTGATGTAAAGTACCCTTCTCTTCTTTAATATCGGGATCACATTCAGGGCAGTACTCGGGAGGTTCCTCATCCCTCTCTGTCATAGATTGGAATATCTCAAACACCATGTCACACTTCGTACAATGCCAATTATATACGGGCATTACCTGTTATCCCCAGACCCTGCAAGCATATTTCGCTTCTTGCGATCAGCGAGCTTTTGTAGATTGGAATCCGCAATACACCCTAAATGGGAATCCAACTCCGTTGCCAAAGCTCCAAGATACCACAAAACATCGCCTAACTCTTTTGCGATTTCATGTTTTTGGTCTTTGGTAGGAACTCCATGTTGGTCGCGCATAATCTTTTTAATCTTATTGCATACCTCGCCTGCTTCTCCCGCAAGACCTAAAGCAGGGTAATAAAGATTGTTTCCTTTGGCTGGATAAATCGCAGTCTCCCACGCTTCCTCTTGATATCTGTTCATTTGATAATATTTTTCGTCTGATCGGTAAGTCATAGCTCATTATAGCCGCGCTTTGACCATTTCTTCTATCATTTCTCTAAAAGAATATTCAGGCTTCCAGCCAAGCACTTCTCTGAGCTTAGAGCTATCACCCTTAAGGTCATGTAACTCAGTAGGCCTAAAGAACTTAGGGTCTATAATAACAAAATCTCGGTAATCTAAGTCTATCTCTGAAAAAACCTCTTCACATAAGTCCCGAACTGAGTGGGACTCTCCCATAGCACATACAAAATCATCAGGCTCTTCATGTTGAAGAATCATCCACATAGCTCGTACATAATCTTTAGCGTGACCCCAATCCCGAGAAGCATCTAAGTTTCCTAGCGCCAGAGTGTGCTGCTTTCCTTTACTAATTTTAATGGCTCCTACTACTACTTTATTGGTAACAAAGTTTAACCCTCTCCTAGGAGATTCATGATTAAACAAAATCCCGTTCGATACAAACATATCATAAGAAGAGCGGTAGACCTTAGCCATATTATAACCATACAACTTAGCACACCCATAAGGACTTACGGGAACCATTCGAGTGGTTTCTCGTCTGTATCCATCTTCGTCACATTCATTACCAAACATCTCTGAGGAACCTGCTTGGTAGATTCGCGCAGTAGGACACTCTAATCTAGCAGCCTCTAAAACATTTAAAACACCTACAGCATCAGCATTAGTAGTGAATCCAGGCTGATCGAAACTAATCTTAACATGGGACTGAGCCGCAAGATTATATATTTCATCAGGCTGTACATCTTTAACCAAGTGGCACATAGAACTAAAGTCTGTAATGTCTCCATACACCAAATGAAGGGAATCATTCCCATATATACCAGCTTCTTCTAACCGATTACTTTGATACTCTGGTTGGGAGTGTCTTCTCAATACTCCCCAAACATCATAACCTTTCTCTAACAGAAGCTCTGCTAGGTATGATCCATCTTGTCCGCTAATTCCTGTAATGATTGCTTTTTTCATCGTATAATTCCAAATCTTCCGTGAATTGAGGATTCACGACCCTCACTTAATATATTAAATAACTCTAACTCTGGGTCACGATTAACATCATCTACCAGTATAGGAACATCCAAGTTAAAGAGGTTTAAATGTTCCAAAATTCCTAACCTACAATCTTTGTACTCAAGAAGGGGGGCTTCAAAACCTCTGGTTGGCCCATCAATCAAGAGAAGATCATAGTTTCGAGGAAGCTTCCCCTCTAGACAAGCAGGATCAAACCACCACCTGTTATCAACTTTATTAAATTTAAGAGGAGCTAAAATATAATACTTATGATATTTAAAAGCCCACTCAGAATCTTGTTCGATAGAAAAAACAAAGAAGCCATTATCCAGCAACACTTTTGTTCCCTCCCCGCTTCCTAACTCTAAAATCTTCGTCCCTGGGGGAAAGTTGTCAACAAGAAATTTAAAAGTATCAATTGTTAAGGCCCAACTCATTTTCTACAATTCTCATAGTTTTCTACAAACCAACCCACACTCTTCTTTATTCCCTCACTTAAAGGAGTAAATTCAAAATTAGGAAGATACGACATGAGTTTGGAGTTATCAGTAGGCTTCCTCATCTGACCATCAGGTTTTGTACTATCAAAAATGATATCCCCCTTAAACTCCAAAGCCCTTGCTATTTCTTTAACCAGATCCCCAATAGTTACTTCATCACTATTAGAGAATATAATAGGTAGCGGATCGTCATACTCTTTTAGAGCCCACTCTGTTAACCTACCGATATCTTCCGAATAAATAAACTCCCGCAAAGGCTTGCCACTTCCCCACACCACTAAGTCTGTACCATTTTCTCTTGCCAAGTAACATTTATGAATTAGAGCAGGGACCACATGACTGCTCTCTAGATTAAAGTTATCATTAGGCCCATAAATATTAGTAGGGACAACACACACGTAGTTTAGACCATACTGATCTCTATAAGCCCTGCTTTGAACCTCTAGCATTCGTTTGGCATAAGCATAAGCATAGTTGGTAGGATGAGGCTCACCCAAATGTATTTTATCTTCCGTTAACGGATACTCCACTTTGTCAGGGTAAATGCAGGTAGATAAAAAAGACACAACTTTCTCAACATTAGTCTGTCTTGCTGCTTCTAATACATTTAAGTTAATCGCCATACTATCATAGAAAAACTCACCTAAATGATTCATATTGGCCCACACACCTCCCACCTTACCAGCGCAGTGGATTACATGAGTGGGACTATTAGCGTAGAAAAATTTGTGGGTTTTCGCCCAATCCCTGAGGTCTAATTCGCTCCGACCTCTCACCCTGAGATCTGCGCTTATCGTAGAGCCAACTAACCCATTAGCTCCCGTGAGTAAAGTTTTCATTTTTTGGCTCGGAGATAACAAATCCCCCTTTCGTCCTCACTAACTTCTGCTATCTCGTACTCCTTATGCCCATGATCTTTCATTACTTTAGACTCTTCAATAAACCTAAGAACAGCAGCGTTAACTTCCGCATTAAACCCATGCTCCCCTAAAGTAAAATCATCGACAAGGATATGCGGAATGTTCATCCGTCCACACTCCCTCAAATCCGAAAGGGCTATAGGGAAAGTGTGCCCCCCATCTACCCAAGCGAGGTCAATGGCCTCCTCGGGAGTAAACTCAAGCAGAGTTTGAGTAGAATCTCCCTGATGGAAAGTAATAAACTCTTCAGAAAAATAATCGTTAACTAGGGCAACGAATAAAAGGCTCCACATGTCTAAACCAAAAGAATGCACCTGTACTTTAGGAAGGAATGTCTTTGCCATATAATCAAACTGTGCGGTGTGCGTTCCAACCTCTAGAATAACAGAAGGATTTACTTCCTGTAAGATCTTCTTCTGAAATTCAATTTGCATTTTCATATGATCTCCTTTATCCTCAGGCCAATGGAAAGTAGATCCTGTTCCCAAAAGATACTCAGCCTGTGCTAGTGTTTCGGGAGCTTTTATTTGCTCCTGAATATCTTTACTCAAACTATTGTAGTAGTTTTCGAGAAAAGGTGTTTTTGCATTAAACGCTTGTACCACCCTAAGGCTCTTGATAAAGTCTATATCGAGGCCATGTGTCATAGTCATTTTCATATGGCTGTAATAGTTCTCACTCTGTTGTTGCGACATTTTTAATTATTTCCCATTTTTTGTACAGCGTATTCATATAGCCGTATATCATATTCATTATACTCTCGAATTATTTCTGCCTCCTCTTCATTGGGAGCAGTCCAGCCAACAGGGGAGGTGCCCCAGGACCTGGAAGGCTCTGGAGTGGTTTCGAGCAATACCCGCAACTCATCGTTGTAGGTAGTAATGCCCATCTTTTTGAGTAGTTCCTTCACGCTCGGAATATAATCTTCAAAAATACCAACAAAGAAAAATTTATCTAAATTCGCTTTAGCTAACTCAAAGGTTTCTGGGGTAACAGGTTGGCGAAACCTGCCTGAAATATGCTGACATGCAAGATCTCTGTAGTCCAAAAAGTGCCCACTTAGGTTTTCAAAATAAAAAGGGGGAAGCCACGCTCTAAACGGAACGCGAGTTATTCTATCCATACACAGAAGCTTCCACAAATGCCAATGTGACCAGACACGGGACACGGGATCCCTCAAGAAGGTACAGTAGTTGTACCCCTCAGAAACAGGATACTCATCCTGAACAATGTTATGGAGTGTATACTCGCAGGGAACAAGATTTAAAGAATCAACAGGATAGTCCTCAGGAGAATCCTTAATGATTTGAAATACCTTAGCTAAAGTCTTCGTACCCGTTCTAGGAATTTTAATTGGACACAACTCTGTTAAAGCCAAGTCATGCTTGAAGGTCATTCCTGCGCTCTTTGATATAAGAGGTACACTCTGAACCGTGTTTACCGAGGTATCGTCAGGAATCGTATATTTGCCCTCAATAAACAACTGCTGTAAGTGATCCCCAAAATTAAAGTTCTCAATCGTATCTTGGTTCAATGGCATTTTTAATTATTTCCATCCAGTAGTCTATGTTTAAAGCCTCTCGACTATTATCTTTAACCGCATCATACTTTTGATGCAGCGTCTCAAGAGACTGCAACTCAGACCAGTCATCTAACATAATTATAGGCAGGTCCTCAAAATAGCGCATGGCATTCTCTCGTTTTATAATAGGCACACGGTTCAAATGTAACACTTCCCATACCCTATGGCAATCAACCCCATTACCCCTAGGGCATACCACCATCTTATGATCCAAAATATCATTAACATAATTCGCATAAGATCTTATGTTAATCTCAAAATGAGTCTTAGATACTGTCGTAGTTACGTGCCCTAGATTCTTACAACTATCATAAACTGCAGCGCGAGAGTGGTGTGTATCTAAACTAAAATTGGCGTACACCTCCTTCGTAGGCTCTCGATCCTCGTAGTTTAATAAAGCCTCTACTTTTGGAATAGCGTGAGGCCATCCCACTCCATGACCTGGAAGCTTACACTCCTCCGAATTCTCAATACCTATAGGAATCCCCTCAACCTTTGGATTAGTAGTATCGGCGTTTTGAGCGAACCATCGAACAATACAGTCAGGGGCTGCAGCAGCAATGTCATCCGTTATAGAGTAATCACTATTACCTGTAATCAAAACACAAGGCCTTGGGTTAGCATGTAAGTAAGGAAGACACTCATCGAGATAATCTGTCTTACAAAACAAGGTGTGTTTTCCGTCATGAAGAGACGCAAGTTTATTTAACTGAAGAAGATAGCCTTTTGGTTTACGCACAAATAGGGACCAGCCATTTCTATCATCCTGATGGTCTTCCAATATTTGAAATTCGTCGGACAGCATTAAATCTACCCTGTTAGCTTTATTCTTTCTAACCACAGTATCATCTAGGAAAATATACTTACTTCTATCCTTTAAGAGTTGTAACTCTTTTCGCGTGGAAAATTCTCCACCATCTAAAATAAGAAAATCAATCTCCTCGGGAACCATGTCTAAGACGTTAGGAACCTCTCGCATAGCTACCTTATCTTGTTCTAACCATGCGCTTTCATTGAGCCAACCCTCATCTAATAACTCCGTCTCATCTAAGTCTTCTTCTTCTACAATCCTACCCAGTAAAAAATGCGTCCGACCGTCTCCTGGGTCAGCAGATTTAGCTATCTCGTATTCCTTTTTGTTGCACTCCAAGGTATAAAACTCAGAAGACTCCTTACCCTTCATACCTTCCATGACACAACGGGTAGTACCCCTGCCATTCCAAGTACCTATCTCTACTACAGTAGAAACAGTATCAAGCTCCGTAATCTCTTTAATTTTATCTCCAGAAGGTGATCCTAAATTAATTTGCCCTTCCATTCATTACCTCCTCCCAAAGGGAGTAAACTTTTTTCTTTCTTTCTTCATTAAATATTTTCATAGAATTTGATACCTCTTCAAAATCTGTAGTCTCTAACAATTCATTAAGGTGCTCCCCATCAGTATAATGCAGTACATGAGGCATCCACTCTTTATCATAGTAATCAGCCAGCTTCAAAGTATCCACATTAATAATTTCTTGCAACTTAGCGTCGTTGATTATATTTGGGTGAAAAAACGTTTCGGAGAGAAACCCAGGAATCTTCATTCCACACTCTGGGGAGGGGAATAGAAGAGGTACATTAGCGGTATACTGCTCGAAAATAGACATAATAGAAACATTATAAGGAATATGAACTATAGACTTGTACCTATACAGATCTTCCCAAGTATGTCTACCTAAACTTTTAATATGCTTGCAATGAGGAGGGAGTAACCTACTCTTTGCTGAAAGAATACTTTCCTCTTCTGTTCCTGTGTACTTAGCTTTAGTGTATTCACATATGCTGGGAATGTGTTTCCACTCTTTTTTAGTAAAATGCTCACAGTAAAACTTATCGTATAAATTATTTGTGAGAGGGATCAACTGTCCTCTGTCGATCATGTCTACTATCTTAGAATTAAACCACTCCCACTCAAGCATATTATTAGAGAAGGGAGCTTCATAACGAGTGGCAGCTACCACAAAAATGGGTTTATCAAACTTCTCAAACAAGAGAGAAAACGCAGGGGGGTAGGTAACTAAAAATCCATCATAGGTGGATAACTCATCCTTATATCTCTTATAAAATGCATCACACATTTCTTGATTAAGAGTCTTCCAGTTTTCCTGACTCACCACATCCATTTGATCAGGCTCTCTCCCAAAGACCCAAGTGTGCCCAGAGAGACTCTTGCTGTCTACTGTATGACCTAAATCTGTTAAGATTGTTTTTACATCTTCTATGACGGAGATGTGAAGGTCTAAATTAAACAGGTTCATTAATATTGTCTATCTCCCACTCATATAGATTACACTTGATTAGATTCGCCCAGTACTCTACTGTTAAGAATTCTTCAATTTTATCATACCCGTAATAATTCTTACTTAAGGAGGCGAACCACTCTTCATCCAAATCATCCCAAGAGTCTACAAACTCTGAGGGAATATAATGCTGCTTAAACATAGGCTCCACTCGGTTCTTTAAATTAATTGGAATAGTGTCCACAAGTAAAGCCTCGTAATTTCTATGCAAATCATTTCCCATGCCCTCTAAACACAAGACATACTTATACTCATCCATTTTCTTAACATATTCTTTAAACGGAAGCTTTTCCTCTACATAATCAACAAAAGGAAGATCCTTAAGTTTTTTAACTAAAGCTTCTCTATCACGGTGCGTTCTCAAGTTATGATACGGCAGAAGAACTCTGTCCTTTTTTTTGTAGTAACGAGAGCGAGACTGTCTTAACTTAGCTAAAGTTTCTGGGTTTCCACCCTCGCGTTCTTTCTCTTGAAAACCGATAGGGATGGGAATAATTTTATCACTTACCTCTGTAGGAGCATTAGTACAATACCAATGCATTAAGTTGGGGTCCTCAACAATGGAGCTAACCTCATAACAAGACTGAGCCCTGTCAATGTTGTACGCTGGGCCATCCAACACTAGACCTGACATTCCTGATAATAAGGTATAAGGCTGAGAAATATACTTTCTTGCATACTGAAAGTGTCCGTAATAAATATAATCCGCTTTCACTGTGAGAATATCCGTAGGCTGCGCTTGAGAGCCCCACTCAGCCAAAGCTCGAAAAGCATCTTGTCTTTTCATTAAAGACTGGCTGATTAAATCATCTCCCTTAGGCTCATGGAAAATAGAGTTTTTCTCGTCATAAAGCTTTGAAACTCCATGCTGCTTATAAAACTCAGCGTCTTTATCCATGTGCATATCAGCAACCATACCAATCCAATTATAGCAAATAAACATTATTCCTCCTAGTTATATTGTACCAATTTTAAAAGAGTGAAAACAAAGTTAACACCTGAAGCAAAAACATCTTGACAGAATTTCCCGTCCTCTTTTCTATACATCTCCACATCTTCATCAAATTGAACAGTATCAAAAATAGACCTCTTCAACGTAATATGAGCTTGGTGAGCGGGATGTCCTCCCTCAATCATAATATTAGTATTGTCAGGATTCTTCTGCTCTACTTTCAACAAAGGAGGGTACTCATCTATGCGAAGGAAGGGGAGATCAGGCCAATCATGCCCAGCCCTGTCAGGCCAAGAATAATATCCTGGAGGGAAGTAGTTATGAAGCATCGCGTCTACCGAAGCATCATCAAAGATATGCTTAGTAGCTTCTATCTTTTGTGGGTGTGGAATATCGTCCACATCAAAAAACATAACTAAGTCTTTAGTGGCTGCTTGAGACCCTCTATTTCTGGCTACACTTTGCATGATCCGCTCTTCACTATTAGTTTGAACTATAGGAACCTCTTCGTCATTAATCAATAAACTTTCTTTATTGAGAAGGTCCTCCTCCTTTAACCCGCTAGAGGATATAATGATCTCATCCGGGGCCACAGTCTGACGCGAAAAGTGGTTAAGAAGGTTGTCCAGCAGGTGATAATCACCATCGTAACACGTTATGCATAAAGATAAAGAACTCATATTATCTATAATTTATCCTCAGTTGGTTGGGCATTCCAAGAAGAAAAGAGCCTAAGTTTTCGTACTGAAGTTGGTGGATAATTTTACCAAGTAAGGCGTTCCACACCACAGGGTAACCCGTAGGCCAATCTCCATACTCCCCAAAAACTCCAGCCTCCAACCCTGGTTCTGCTCCAGTAGCTCTAGGGTGATATAACCCGTCCTGAACCTTTAACTGGTCCAACACCTCGTCCATTTTTTCATTTGTACGCTTTTTCCATTCTTTAGCAAACTCGGTTTTAGGCTTAAAGATAAGCGTTCTTACTGTTGCTAACTTTTCAAAATGATTGCACACTAAAAAATTATCCGAAGCAATGTGCTCTGGGTGAACTTCTGCAGACCCTATAAAGTCTTTATCGCTTACTTCTAACTCTTCAAAATAAGGAACCCAATCAAAATCATAAGCTTTTATGTCTGCATACCCCCCACCGTAATGGTAAAGAAAATAAGACCTTAAATAATCGGACTTATGGGTTAAGCTGAGGTACTGATAACCCTCATGGAAAGGATCATCTTCTAATATGTAATCTTCTAAAGTATCCAGCGTGATCAGACGGTGATCAGCCTCACAATGCTCTTCTAAATACTCTAATGCTCCGGCTCGGATATCTGACATTTCATTATCCCCAGTCCAAAAAGACCAAATGATTCTATCTTCAAATGCGTTTAGCATTACTCTTTCACCATGTAATAAGAAGCATATGCTTCGTAAGTGAGATGGAAATTACCTTCCGCAAAACCGTGCCTCTCTCGAAAATCAGTTACAGCATCTATCACGCCAAAAGGAACCGAATGTCCTAACTTAAGGGTATCCTCTTTAGAGATATAATCATGCCCCCCTAAAACTCCTCCAACCTTTAGCTTAGGATACCATGCTTCTAAATCCTCAGTAACTGCATCATAAGTATGATCTGCGTCAATGTAAATAAAATCGAATGTCTCATCCTCAAAAAATTGGGCAGCATTCTTGCTAAACTCTCTGATTAAACGTACCCTGCTGTCTCCCCAATACTTGTGAAATACTTGGGAATACTGCTCATCTAATACATTTTGATCGTAGAGATTATCGTTCTGCCCCGTACTTCCCGTCTCTCTCCAAATATCCACCCCAATAGCAGTTTTTACGTTGGGCATAAGAAGAAAATCAAAGTTATCTCCTGTTCTAACTCCTACTTCACAAATAGTAGGAGCATCTAGCGTCTTGATAAACTCACTTACCAAAGATCTCTGGCTTATTTTATGTAACTCTTCTAGGGTGTTTTCCACTATACAACTCCTGGCTTGTCATCAACTGTTATACGTTCTCCTACAAAAGTACCATACTGCATGGGAGCGTGTGTTGGGAACGGCTTTCCATTAAACTCACCTCGATCATCATGCTCCAAGAACAATTGAGTGAAACTCCTGTAAAGAACTAATAACCCGTTTTGATCATCAAAGTAGCTCTGTTTATTATACCCCAGTATATTATGAAATAAGTAATCTAAATTTAAAAGGCCAAACTCTTTAGCTCCCCACATTCCACCAAGGACAGGAGGATATTTATGAGCCTCATGATCTCTCATGCAATGAAACTGCTTATCACTAGCTACCCACTCTTCAACAGCCTGATACTCCCTATCAGAAAGTCTGGAGTCACAATCTCTACTAATAAAAACATCTACAGAGGGATCACACATAGGAAGAAAGCGTTTAAAGAGACCCTCCCAACCATGAGCATCATCATAAACAATCACATTGTCCGCTAACTGCCTAACCTTTTCTACAATCTTAGGATCTACATCGCTCTCTATGTAAAACCAGACTTCCCACCCTGGGTAAATATCTAGAGCAAGGTCTAAATTCTTCATGGCTCCGACCATGTACTCCTCTCCATTTCCCCACAGCCCAAAAGAGATTACTTTTTTCATCCTACAATCCTGTTAAATAGCGTTGATGGTTCTTGGTAAGGATTATAAGGCTCAATACCTTTCATCAAATACCAGAGAATAAATAATCTTTCCATGAAGTACCCAGTAGCTTTCGCATTTGTTACTGTCTTATATTCAGGCTGTTCTTTATAGAATCTAGAGTGCTGCACGTTCTCCAAAGACCATTGAACTAAAGGCCAAGAGAATTCCATAAACTCATTAAATAATTTATTACTCATCGCCCAATAATTAGCAAAAAACCCATGAGTTTTAGTAGCCCAAGTATCAGGGATTTTTAACCCATGAGCAGTAAAAGCCTCTAGGATAAAATCATTGATCCCTGGGTGGCAAGCTTCTGCTTGCATTCCTAAACTAATGGATCTTTTCGCTCCCCCTTCTTCTACAAAATCTCCATAAATTTTATACTCCCCCCACCCTAAGATAGGGTATTGTTGGAGGTAGTGGTTAACTTCGTCTTTAGACTCGAATTTCGCATGAAATCCCTTCTCTACCTGCCTGAAAGATGTAGAGCCGAACCACCCATCGGGGTTCTCTTTGTTGCGCCAGTGCCACAAAAAGCAAGCATATTCGGTCAAACCCAGACGAATTTCAGGGTCCTCTAGCTCAGGGCAGTTCTCGAACAAGCGAGGATTAACTTCGGGCTCTAAACCAAAGCCTTTATACGGTCCCCCCTTAAATAAATGCTTCTTGTCTTCTGGTCTAGCATAACATTGATAAATCATGATAACCCCTCCACATCCTTAAGCTTATTAAACAACTCGGTTTTCCCTCTAAGCTGAAACGCATCTTTATAAAGCTGTAGTCGCTGGGAAGCTACTTTATTTAAATCAAAGTACTCTTCCGTTAGCTCATGTAAATTACGCCCCATAGATTCTCTATGTTTTTTGTCTTTGCATACACGAGTTAAAACTTTAACCCACTCAGCCGAAGGAGCATCAGGAGCAATAAGATATCCTGTTTTACCATTTACAATAGTTTCATCATAACAACCAACATTCGAAGCCACTAAAGGAACACCATATCTACCACACTCGGCAACTTTAATCTCCGACTTAGAATCATTAAAATCATTCATCTGGAGAGGAGCGATGGCAACATCAATCTGCGAGAAAATTGCACCATATTGCTCTGTTGGAAGAGCATAATGAACATACCAATTACTTGCACCTTTAAAGCCTTTTAGCAACGTCCTCTGATAATTATCCCAAACATCTTGCTGCCATGCCTCTGCATCATTCTCACCTTTAGGAGGCCTCCCAAAGAAATGCCACTCTACATTTTCCTTTCCCACCCGCTGATTAACGAAATGGGGAATTCCAGCAAACTCTTTAACATCCTCCTCATGGTGAATTCCTCCAGCCCAGCCGATTCGAACTACACGCTTATTTCTGGGTGGGGCTTTAGGGAAATTCCAGGCGGGTAATTTGTAGTCGATGGCATTCTTAACTACGGCAAGAACCCCCCCACAGAACTCCTGTATGCGGGAAGCAAACTTCTTTTGAGTGACAGTAACTAAGTCAGAATTAGCGTAAATGAATTTAGTAATCTCAGACAAGCCTTTCGTCTCGTACACTTCTTTAAGACGGTGACCCTCGTATAGGTTAGTTAAGAGATCATCAGTATCATAATGAACAAATTTACCAAACTCATGAGCTTTTCCTATAACTCGGGCAGTGTAGGGTCCCCCAAAGTTAGCAATATTTTGGGTCATGATTACATCAGCCCACTTCATATCCTCAAAGTCCCAGTCCTTCATCCACTCTCCAGAACTAGCTTCCATACCTAAAGGGTTTTCGTTAAACCGGACCTCTACAAGCTCTGGGTACTGCTCGGCTATCTTACCAAAAGGCGACCAAGCACGATAATAAGAACAACCCCCTTTATTGGCGGGGCAAACCAAAATCTTTAATTTGTCCATGTATAAAAAATATGAGGAGCCCGAAGGCTCCCCATATTATAGATCCTAACTGTTAATAGTTACGCTTTTGTTTTGATTTTTGCGGCGTCTACCTTTGCCGTAGCGACCTCATCATCATGCACAGCTTTTGTAGCATCTGAAGAGTGAGCAATACCAAGGCCCGAACCTAAAGACTTAACAGCCTCTCCGAACTCAACATTCTTATTGAGGGGAACAACTGCCATTACCATATTAGTGTAGTGCTGTCGTTTTCTAGGACTGAAAATTGAGCACCCACCTTCCCACGCTGCTAAGCTAGGAAGAAAGCCTTTCATTAAAGTCCACAAAGTATCGAGGAATCCACCCAGAGTAGAAACATCAGCTTCTTCCCCCATAGCTCCCTCAACCATTGAGCAAGACATCAGACCCGCTCCAAAAAGTACCGCAATAGCGGCAGGTAGAATAATATTTTTCATGATTGTAATCTTTCCATGTAATCATCATCATCCACTTCCGTAACGGAACGGTTGATGTCATTAGCAGACCTCTCAACAGCAGCAAAAGGATTGATGCTCTCAGAAATTTGCTTAAGCTCCTCATAGTCTTCCAGTTTCACAAGAGACTGAATATCATGAAGAGTGTCCATCCACCCCGCTACCTCTTTGCCAGTACCCGTAGGGGTAGACTTAGGGCGCGGTGCAGACTGGTCGTACTTAGGCCACTGACCTTCCATGATCTTAATAATCTTAAAGTCATGCCCTTCTTCCACATCAGTAATATCCCCATAATCAGGGTCAACCATTGCAGCAATAATTTTCTTGAAGAGGATAATGCCAATAGACAAAATCTTAACCTCTCCAGTTTCTCGATCCACTACATTCATGTAGTAGCGGTCACGCCCTTTAATTTGACGAGCAAGAGTCTCGTCTTTTGTGGGCTCTTTCCAAAGCGAATAGTAAAGCTCGCAGAGGGGGCATTTCTCGCCATGAACTTGACGGCAGTGAATATTCTTCACAGTGCCGTCCTGCATGGGAATTCTATGCAACTTAGTCATCGCATAAAAGTCCGCGTCATCCTCTTTGGGAGGCAGGATTCGAACTGCATTCGTACCCTCCTCTACTTTGAGAAATGTATCCGACATTCCTCCACCCCCACCCTTACCTGATAGGTTAGCGTGGATTTCCTTAATTTTTTCTAAATCGATAGCCATTGTAAACTCCTTTGTAGTTAGTTATAAGCTGTTAGTGCTATAATAGGCAGCGTAGCCTGTTTGTGTTAGCTGTAAATGTTTTTTTCTGCTCTCATGTTAGCGGACAGTTGGACGAGCAGATCCTTCTTCTGTCCTAAAGATTGAACTAAGCTCTTCAGCATATTGTACTTCAAAGTTAATTCATTAACCTCACGGCAGATGCGCCCGTACTCGTCCTGAGAGAGCACATAATCATCGAGGTCTTTAGCGGTAGGCTTCTTTGCAAGCCCTCTTCCTTCTTCAGTTCTTTCTTTTCGTGTTTGGGCCATATATATAGTTAGCTCCAAATTCTTATCATCTAATTTTTTCTTGCAAAGATCTTGCATAGCAGAGTAATACGAGTAATGGCTGGCATGTCTAGAAAGCTCCACATCCATATTACTTCTATCAATCCTTGTTATGTTTTGACAGATCTCATTATAGGTATCCATGTCAAGATCTCTAATTACTTGATTAATGTCTAATTTAGGCATAATAGCTCCTTGGCTAATTCAGGGTTCAATCGAGCAAACATCATCATTGCTCGGGACATTGTTATAGTAAGCTTCTCGTTAGAGGTGTAAACATATTCCTCTGTTTCTCCCTCGCCCTCACCCCCTAACCCACACAACTCCAGTAACATATGACAAATTTCGTGAAACAAAGTTTCTCGGGCAGGACCATCCTCCATCTTTTCTTCCACCTGGATCTCATAAGTATCAAAATCGCAAGTGCCCCAGCAATTAGTTTTAGCTGATTTTAAGCCTTTAACTATCTTAATCCTAAAGCGAGCCCATCCAGCGTCTACTTCTTGAAGGGCCTCAGTGGAATTAATAAGTTCAAAAATATGCTTACTCTTCGGACTCATACGGATCAGCCTCACTTAGGGTTAGGGTACTATAATCAACGGAAAGGGGAACAACAAATCTTTGCTTGCCGTTCCTAGATTTCATAACGTAACATCTCATTTGCCCATTATCAAACTCCTCCTCTGTTTGGTTAAGAGAGATAGCATAATCACAGGTCCGAATCTTTCCATAAGCATCTGCAAGTTCTGCGTCTGTGATAAGCTTTACTGATCTTCCTTGGCGATTTGTTTGGGTTGCTGTCCACATCAAAACATCACACTCAACAGCAATACCTCGTAGCTCTTCAGAAATTCTTTGTTGGGCTTGGTACTCCGCTAAACCATCTCGCGTAGGTCTAAGAAGTTCAAGGTAATCAATGAGAATTACATCAGGCTTAAAGTCTTCGTAGTTTTGAAGTTGAACCAGAAGAGACCTAATATCATTAATATTTGCCAACCCCGTAGGAAACTCTTTAATCATTAGTTGAGCTTTAGGGAACCTCTCCCCAAAAACCTGAAGCCTCTTCTGAAGAAGAGCTAAACTATCCTTAAGCCTTCGCTGAGGAATAAGGGTCATGATAGAATCAAAACGAGCAGCGATTCGGTCCTCACTCATCTCTAGACTAATGTAAAGAACCTTCTTATTGTTCATCATCGCCTTTACACCCTGATTAACAAGGTAAACAGATTTGCCGACCCCTGGGGGTGCTACAACCATAGCTAATTCCTTGTTTCCTAAGCCACCTTCCAACTCCTTTGAAAGAGTATCAAAAACCGTAGGGTGTCTGTTTCCCGCAGTATCCTTTAAGCTCCTTTCAAAACGAGCTAGAACGTCATTAAAGTACGTCTGTCCGAGATCAACATTCCTATTGATACATAGAGCATCCCGTACCAAGGTTTCAATCTCCCCCATCCGATCATCTTTAAGCAAGCTAATACTATTAGTAATAGCTTCTCTCATGGCAGACTTTTGAGCAAACTTTTCGATGATGTCTAGGAAGAACTCCGTATGCCCTATACAGGACGCATCCATGGAGTTAATTCTTTGAAGCTCGTCATCATAATCAGAAAGATCTTCCTTAGAGCCCTTAAATTCTTTAACACACTCTAAGAGGTGAAGATCCTTAGGAATGTCTAGATAATCATCATAGTATTGCCTGATAGACTGAAAGATATTTGAGTGTATAGGAAACTCAAAATACTCAGGCCTAACTAAGGAGCTAATTTGAAGATAAAAATCTCTATTGTATTTAGAGAGAAATAAGATGCCTCTCTGAATATCGTCGCTAAAATCGTACTGCATTGTTACTGGGGTTTATGGAGGGAAGAAGATATTTTGTGTCCTACGTCATTATAGACCTTTTCTGTCAATTTCCTTGCTGTTTCTTTGGCGTTTCTTGCCTCGGATTCAGATCTGCGCCTTACGACCCCATCCTTTACCCCTTGCTCGAAATTAGGTGTCATTTTGGAGTAATGTCTCCACCCAGTTGCAATAGCTCGTTTAGATGCAGCTATAGATTCATCATAATACTCATGAGCTTCATCCTTCGTCAAACCATCTTCATAATACTTTCTGGCTCTTACTCTATTGGTGTGGCAATCCCCTTTCATCTTAAAAGTAGTAACTGACCCCCAATTTCTATTCCTTAATTCCCCACAGTCTGGGCAGGGGGTTTGCTTGGGGGCTGTGCCTAAAGGATAGTCTACCTCCCAAATAGCTTCACATTCATGACAAATCCAATCGTAATAGGTCACTCTACTTCTCTCCAGCTAAAAAGGCACGAAGCGCACAGGCAGGTCCCAGGCTTAATAAAAATAAAACTATCCGTACCATTGAAGTATACCATACATCCCACAAGCGAAGAGGGCAGCATAGAGGAGAGCAATTATAATTGTTTCTCGCGTAACCTCTTCTTTCCTTGTAAATTGTTTACGCCCCACACTCGCCTCCCGCTAAGGAACAAGCCTCGCCAACTGCCATAGATACCTCTTTATTATCTCCCATGTACTTTTGGATATTTTCCTCAGTAAGAGGGATTGCCTCTAAAGGCTCATTACCTTTAGAGCCTGCTCGATAAACAGTAAGGCCTTTGAGGTACGGAGCATAATCCAACGCTGCTTGAGAGAACTCTTCAGGAGTGGAAGTTGCAGGAAGATTGATGGTTTTTGAGATACAGGAATCCATGTACTTTTGGACCGTAGCTTGTACCCTAATATGATCTTCGGGGGCCACATCATAGGCTCCGACAAAGTTATCCAACGGTTTTTTTGCGTCATGCCACTCTTCGAATAACGAATCGACAACTAATTGCTCCTTCCAGACATTCGCTTGACGATATCGACGGTTATACATAGCAGCAAATATTGGCTCAATGCCACTTGAGACACCGTGAAGCATGGATATTGTTCCGCATGGAGGGATGGTAAGCATAACGGCATTCCTAATACCATGACGCTTAATAAGCATCCTAATACGAGCAGGTAATGTTTTAGCATATTCTTCATTTAAATACTTTTTGTAATCGAATTCTGGGAAGGGGCTCTTGTCCCGTGCGAGATAAATCGACATCTTGTATGCCTCATCTCGTATGGTAGAGAATAATCTGTCTAAAAACTCTAAACACTTTTCGTTACCGTACTTAACCCCCAGTTTAATGAGCATATAGTGTAAACCAGTTACACCTAATCCTATCCGTCTAGACCTTTCCCCTACTCTCTTGCAAGTATCTGTGGGAAACTTGTTAACTGTAAGAACATTATCTAAGAACCTAATCCCTGTACGAACTGTACGAGCCAATCTTTTCCAATCAATATCGCTGCCGTCATCAAGCACCATATTGCTGAGATTAATATTACCGAGGCAACAATTTCCATAGGATGGGAGCGAGATTTCGCCGCAAGGATTGGTTGAATCAAGGCTTTCAAAATACGACACATTAGTATATTTATTAGCTAAGTCGATGTTATAGATGCCAGGATCTCCAGATTCTACAGAGTTTTTCCAGATCATATCCCATAAGTCTCTGGCCTTAATGTCTTTACGACCAATTACTTCAAAACAATCTGTCCAATTTTTCTTGTGGAAATTCTCGGATCGGGCAAGGGCATCCTCCTCATCCTGAGCTATCACCCGAATGATCTCTCCCTGGGCTGCGCTTGTTTTTCTGTGGACCTCATAAGAGTAATATTCCTTATTGTTGAAGGTGAAATACCAATCTTCATCCAACTCAATAGCCTCAAGGAACCTGTCCGTAATCGCTACAGATATGTTAAAGTTATTGAGTTGTCCTTGATCTAATTTAACAGAGAGGAACTCAAGCAGATCAGGGTGAGTGATATTAAGAATGCCCATAAGAGCCGTTCTACGATTCTTTCCAGCCCGTACATGTTCACCTACCTCATTAATCATTTGCAGTACAGACACAGCCCCTGGGGCTGAGTTCTTTACACTTCCAATATGATCCCCTTTGGGGCGAATTTTTGATACATTAAACCCTACTCCTCCACCTGCGCAGGAGATTCGATACATATCCTGTACAGTTTTTCCAATGGAATCCACACTGTCTTCTGGAATAATAACATAGCAGTTAAGCAGATTATGATTCCCACGGTTGCGACCAGCACCGTAAATAATTCTACCCCCCGGAATAAGGTCCCCAGCACCGATGGTATCGTAAAAAGCCTTTTCAATTTTTTCTTTATCTTCATCTCTTTCTGCGGAAGCAACAGTCTTTGCAATTACTTTCGCCCTTTCTCCCCATTTTGTTTCGCCTGGGTAGGCATACCGTGTCTCAAAAATTTCTTGTCCTAACTTATTTAAACTTGTTAATGCCATTTTGTTATCTTTGATACTCCTTTAGACTTAATAATAGACAGACGGGGCGCAGAATGAAGCAAGGTTTTCAAATATTTATTATGAGTAATAATAAATATTAGCTTATCCTTCTTGATTTCTTGTAATAAACTATAAAGACCGTTAATTCCTTCCTCGTCTAAGTTCTCAGCGATTTCATCTAAGAAAAGAATATTTGATTGATCTTTATCCGTAAGAAGCAGGAGATCTTTCAAAGCCATCATTACGGCAAGATTGATTTTCCTCTTCTCTCCACCAGACAATGATATATACTGAATCACCTGATCATTGGTAATTACTTTTTCATTTAATTCTTTATCAAAATATAAAGTATACTTTGAATTTGTTAAAAATGAAGTATAATAATTCACTCTATTGTTAAGGTAGTCTAAGATATTGTTAATTATAAATTTTATAATACCTTGCTGGGAAAATGCTTTCTCCCAAAAACGCATTATTTCGTAGTCCAGCTTATTTTCAGCCTTAACCTCCAAACGTAGCTGTATTTTTTCTTTATACGATTCAATTAAAGATTCATAATTTGTTTCGTCTCTGCACAACTCTTTATACGCCAAAACCTTTGAGAACTCCTTAGATGAAACGGGAATATCTACCTTAGCATCCTCTAAGCTGTCCTTGGAATTAAGAAGTATTAAATGCTCTTTCTCTAGCTGTGCAAGCTCCGTTTCAATAAAGGCTTTATTTAGTTTCTCCTCTACTGGTTGACCGCATTTATCACAAACACCCTTCGTATCTCCCAACTCTGCTCGCGTTTTATACTTTAGTATTTCATGATTGACATTATCTAGGTCCCGATCTACTGTAACAAGTTGCCAGGATCTATTTGTCTCTTTTTCCTCGGCCTTTAAGATGTCCTCCAAAGACATCGACAAAACGACAGCACCATAATTTTCAAAACGCTTTTTAGCTTTCTTAAGTTTGTCAATCTTGCCTTGGAACTCCCTTATCATAGCAGTATGCTCACTTATTAAAGAGTCTTGCTCCTTCATAGTTTGATAAAACCCCGCCTTATGCGTCTTGATTCTATCTCGCATAGAAAAGATCTCATCTAGGTCTAAGAAAGTTTTAACAATGGTTCTCTTATCCTCAGCAGTGCAGTCCAGAAAGTTTGTATGGTTTTCTTGACCAAAGAACATGGAGGATAATAAAACCTTATAATTTATCTTTAGGAGGTTGTCAATATACGCTTGTGTCTTAGCTATACTTTCCTGAGTAAGCTCTTCTCCGTTTGAAAAAACCTGCAATTTACTAGGTTTTTTCTGTCTTATTATGGTTATACCGTTGTCCAAGGTTAACTCCACCAAGCACTTCTTTTTATGCTTTACATGAACAATAGAGTCCTCCGTGCTTTTCCTAATGGTTTTTCCCGTTAAACCAAAATAAATTGCTTCTATGAATGCACTCTTCCCTGACCCATTTGATCCCCCCACATCTTTGTTTTGGCCTTTAACTAAAACAAGGTTCTCAAACTTCTCAAAATTAACAAAAGTGGACTCAAAAGAATAAAAATTTTGAATCTTTATAGACTTAATCTTCATACTTTAGTAAGTTGTACCCCTCCATTAACTTGTCCTTATCTATTGATGAGTTTGCTGCTTCTATATAGTCTTGAATAACAACCTCATTAAGCCGAAAAAGATCTCGGCTTGGCTTATAATTAGATAAAGTCTCTTCATCAAAAGCGGGAATAAATTTTATATCCAGAAAAGGAACTGTTATATCGTCTATATTAGCTTGCGTTTCTCCTGCACCTAACAAAACGCGCAAAAAAGTATAATACTTTTTATTATTTATCTTCTTTTTTTGTGCTTGTACTTGATCGTTCTTAACGACAAGGTGACGAGGTCCATGCTTTATCTCATGTAAAGTAATCTCGCTATCCTCAATAACAGCAAAGTAATTCTTTTTTTCTGTTTCACCAAAATTAGTAGTATACGGAGTCCCCAAAATCAAGATTGATTTTTGCTCGCCCCCTGACATAAAAGTTCTCTCATTTTGTCGGTGAATATGACCCAAAACACAGTTATTCCTAAAACTAGTGATATTGATATTAAAATCATGATCCCCAACGGAATTAAGACAACCGTAGTACCCAAAGTGACCAAATATTGTGTAGCTGCTATCGCAGGTGCTAAGAACTTCTGTAATCTTTTCTTCATTTTCATAGTGAGGAATGTAAACCCTCTTATTTAGTTTATCAACAAAGGTATGCGTCACTATACGAACATTCTGAGAATCAAACACACTAAGAGCGGTGACACCGTTATCAGCTTTAGTGCTAGCACAGTGATTGCCTCGCAAAATAACAACACTCGACTTCTTTTGCCAATAATCAATTATACTTTTAGCGGTAAGCAATGCTTCTGGGGAAGGTTTTCTAAAGTCTAGAAAATCCCCAAGCTGAATTACCTCATCTGGCTTTACCTTATCGTATATTTTTTTAATGCATTTCTCTTGAGCACAGCGGAGACCAGCATCTTTATTGGAGATATGAATATCCCCCAACACTAATGTTTTTACCATTTATCTATAGGACATTGTTCCGTATCCATTTTTGTTTTCATTTTAAGAACACAACCACAAATTTCACACACCCCACGGGAATGGTGAGGGCATTTCTTACAGATCTCCATCCTCTCGGACGCAGTGAGAGATACCTTACACCCCCCAACTAACCAACAAGTAATAGCTTTAATAAATCTAACAACCAGCCGCACACAAAGCCTCCCAACTTATAGGAAAAAGGTTACTTAGTAAGTTTCCTACAGCTTTAGCGTACTCCTGGGTCTCCCTTTGGGTATGTTCTTCCGTCCTTTGTGTAAATAAATGATGCCAACCTAACAAAGTTCCAGTAGTGACTGTAGTAGTTAACATAGATTGTGGAAGAACCATCCTTGCCTGTTCTGGGCATACCCCTTCATCTAAGAGTTTCGCGTACAGTTTATCTGCATACACATAAAAATTATCTACCTCTTTATCGACCTTCCATGCGGCTGCTTCAGGAAGAGAATCTTCTAGGCTTCCCTGTTTTATATCATCGGAAGCTAACCTCCACTCCTCGGGCATTGGGTAATGAAAATGAGGGCCTCTTTTAATGTACCGTCTGGAGACCTCGCTCCAGGAAAAGCCTACTTGATGCTTCCCTAGTTGACGAAGAACATAAATAGGAGCCTCGATTCGGAGGGAAGCCGAAGGATGTCTAAAAGGAAGCAAGTGTTTGTGTTTTGCTAAGTAGTTAATAAGCCTAACATCAGACTCCTCATTAAATACTTCGTGTTGTTTATCAAAAGAACACCTAGCCGCATTTACCACAAGCAAATCCCCATTATGGGTATGATTCATAAGCTCAACAGAGCCTTGATTTAAACAATTAATTTTCATTAAGATAAGTCTGTACTTCGGATAAATTAGTAGGGCACCCCCCCGTAAATGACACAGAGACTCCATCTCCAAAAGATCTACCCACCTCCATGTCTACAGCAAGAGGCACTTCAAAGTTAATTCCAAATAGAGAACGGAGGTGCGGGTAGTTAACCAACTCATCATAGACGATCTCAAGACATTCAAAGAGGTCTTTTTCGTCACAAATAATCTCTAGACTATCGTGAACCGTTGCAACCACCTTAGCGTCCACAGACGCCTCCTTAAAGCGTTTCGAAACACCAATTAGCCCACAAAGAAGGATATCTGAGGCAGCACTTTGGATAGTAAAATTTAAACCCTGCCTTAAGGCTCTATTGATGACCGCACGATCTTTGCTACGAACATCAGGGAGGTTGCGCCTGCGACCGAATATAGTATAAGCAAACCCATTATCTTTGATAAACTCATTTACAAACTCCATGTATTTAAAAACACCAGGGTAAACCCTTTGATAATTTTTAATAATTTCTTTTGCTCTATCTAAAGGAATGCCCATAGTTTCAGAAAGATTAAAGGGGCCTCCTCCATAAACAATGAGAAAGGATACCGTTTTAGCTATCTGTCGTTCTTCCTTTGTGATGGTGTCCTTGCTGAAAAGGAGTTTTGCCGTATAAGTATGCAAGTCCTGACCAGACCTAAAGGCATGTTGCATACTCTTCTCCTTAGCTATGTGGGCCAATACACGCAATTCCATAGCAGCATAATCCACAGTAATGAAAGCTTGACCCTGTTCAGCTACAAACATACTACGAATATTAGTTTTAGTCTCTCTAGGCAGCGTATGAAAAGAAACGCCCATAGGTTTTTGGGCGTTGTATGCCGCGCAAGACAGCCTCCCTGTAGCAGTTCCATCAAGCCTATAGTCTACATACAGCCTGCGGCTATCGTTATACTCTAAAGCATTCTTAGTCCCATGAATATAAGTTTTTTGAAGCTTCTCTGCTTTTCTAAGATCTAATAGACCAGTTATAAACTTAGAAGCAGTTTTAAGTTCAGATGTAGACTTAGATTTAACAACTCTCTTGCTAATCTTTTTCCCTTCATCTCTATGTTTCCATTTAGCACTCATGATCTTTTAAATAGCTCCTCATTTATTTGCTCCAATAAAATCTTTAGTGTAGGGGCAGACACAGAAGGAGAGCCTTTAGCGGTTTTGTCGGGAGGGTAAAACTCAAATGCGTCCTCTCGGAGATAAAAAATATCAATCAAATCATTGTTGGAGGAAAGATTATCTGTTTTTATAACTTGATCAAACATATATAAAGAATCCTCTTGATTCAAAGTTAATTCCTTGAGACTACGCCCCAAAGCGGCAAGCTTACTTTTACTAACTAACAAGCCTTCATACTCCATATCTGCAAAGGTTTCAAGAGCAGAGGGCAAAACTTTCTCCACAAAGGGAAGAACGCCGAGAGCCTCTAGCTTCTCCTCCACTAAATCAAATAACTTCAAAGTGAAGTAAGCGTCCATAGCATTCCCCTCACAGCAATCGGAGAGGGCCATGTTTGCCCAATCAAAATTTTTCGGGTTGTTGATAGTAAGCATAGCTATATATAACAGACCCCCGTGGAGGATTATGGTGCCTAAAGTCGATAAAAAACACTTCTCATACAGCCCTGTTGGAGCTAGACTCCAAGAAATAGGTACAGTAGGAGCCTTAGCAACGCTAAGGAAAAGAGAAAGAGATCCTGGTGATTTCTTATCACAAGGAAAAAGAAGCACTAAAAGACAATCAAATGTAGGATTTGAAACCAAGAACCAAAGAGCTTCTAACACCTTAAGTTTACGTCAACGACAGACCACTGGAAAGATGGGTGGAGGAGCCACCTCAGTATTAGTTAAAAGAAAACTAGGAATAGCAGCAGGAACAGAAATGGAAGGAAAAGATAAGTTAGTAGAGGTAAATACATCCAAAACACCAAAACAAAAGGATGATGCTAGATTAGCTAAAGATGCTGCTGATCTCAAAACTATTCATTCTAAGAAAAAATTTGAGTTAATGGATTTAGTTCACCCTACAATTCGTCCTAGGGACGCGGTTTCAGGTGGAAAGCTTGTGGGGGGTAAAACAAGCAGAGAGCGGCTCCACGGTCGTAAGGTGTCTGCTGCAAAAAAGAGGCTTTCGACAAGAGATACGAAGAGAGAGGGGGAGGAGAACACGCTTCCTGCGACAAAACCTATAAAAACAAGAGTAGCCATTAGAAAGGTACACCACCAAAGGGATGTGGCGCTCGCCCAGAAAGCGGCTGATAGAGAAGTTCGCATAGCAGCAAGCACAGAACTAGATTGGACACATAAGCTAGTAGAACACCTTATAGTAGAAAAAGATTGGATTCAAGGGGCTGTAAACCCTGCACATAAAGGGTTCTGTACTCCTATGAGTGCAAAGACTTGCACACCTAAGCGTAAAGCATTAGCTAAAAGGTTTAAAAAAGCAGGAAGAAAAGAGAAGAGGTCTGGTGGTACAGGCTGGGAAGGTAAAGTATGAATAATATATTTTTTCAATCAGGTTTCATAACAGAGACAAGAAGCGCAACAAGCCGTGCTAAAACCAAGGGGAGAAAACACCACGGAACTACAGGTAGACAAGGGGAGTATTCCAGGAGGGACGCAGCGGGTAAATCAATAAGTGCATATGGTCATGGACAAAGAGCAGCCAAAGATATTGCAAGTGCTAAGGTTTATCGCTCTGCTGCAGATGAGCTTGAAGATCATGCACGGAATAATCCAGGTCCTAACCCTAGTAGAAGAAGAGATGTTACAGCTACAGCAACTCACGCCTTAAGAGGTAGTGCCTCTAGAAAGGACACAGCGGCTGCGACTCAAATTAAAGCAGGAAAACAAGCTGCTAGTAATAAAAGGGCTGTGAATAGGACGCTGCAGAGGGACGAAACCAAGAGAAAACTAGGGAAGCTCTCCGCTAGAGGAAACTAATGAATACATACGAAAGAATTTATAATATATTATTAGAGAGGAGTGGAGCGAGTCGCGCTAGAACTGCTGGACGAAAAGAGGATGCTAAAATAGCAAAGAAAAGAATAAGAGCGAAGCGCAAAGGCAAAAGCACTATAGGGGCAGCGGAGGCCCATAGAATGGGGAGGAGATCCGCAGAGTCGTTTGGTTCTTCAAGAGCGTTAACAAAAGCAGCAAAAGAGCATGGAGGAAAAGGTACAGCAGCTTCAGAAGTTGCAAAGAGAGCACTAACTTCTCATGCAAAAGAAAGAGATATCGTTGCAATAAGACAAAGAGGGGCAGGAAGAGCCGCTTCCCGACACACCTATAGGTAAAGATGGCAGCCTTTGGGACACTTACAAATAGCTCTGATGAGACAGAGGACGTATGTAAATTCAACCTAACTCTTGAGATGATACCAGGAGATGGGTTGAAGGGTCTTAAAGCAGAGATAAAAACAAATAAAAGTCCCCAAGACCCTCGATATTTACAAAAGTATATCCAAATAGCCCTCTACTACAAAGTCTTAGGAATGTGTTCGTGTGATAATACTCAGGAAGTAAATGATGGGGTGCTATCTATGAGTACCACAACACGCCCCGTATTTGCAGCAGGAAGGCCAAACACTAGACTAGAGTGGACTCAAATGAGTTATGCTAGAGTATTAGAAGTTGATGAGCCTTGTTCTAATACTTGTGGTGGATCATATAACAAAGAGGGGGAGCTAAAATACTTTGATCTATACGGTTCTGATATGAAATATGCTCAAACAGGTGGAGAGACAAACACTGAGGTATGGGAGGCTGGTCGCTGTAGAAGTTCAATAAACCTTAAAACTTTTTCTACTGACCGAGACTTAACTGATTGGATTAATTGTTTGTTGGATAGAGATGATAGCCAACCGAGAATTATTAGCATGACTAGTATAGGAATTAAGGCTGCATTAAATGCAAAGCTTAAAGAGTTGAGTGATGGCCTCCTCAATCAAAAGTGCGCTGAAATGGTTGCACGAACTAACAGAATATTTACAACTCCCTGAAGTAAAGTTGTGGCATTCAGAATAAACAACCCCACAACTTTCGGTACTTTTTATACCGCTACCAACTTCGGTGAAGATCGGATAGGGATTGATTATTGGAAGGATTGTTGGAAAATCAAACACATAGAGGCTATCTCTTATTGGCATCAATTAATAGAAGCGGGTGCAAGTGTTACTCTCCCTGATGGAACAGTATTTACGGGGGATCATTACAAGGTACACTTTGATGTATGGTTAGATAAAAAGTGTGACTGCATTGAAAGACCTCAGCTTCCCGATGAAATTTATGACGCTCTAGAACCTCCCACAGACACTACTACAGATGCAGAAGGGAACATTCATCTTAATATATGGTCAGTATTAAAAGAATGTGAAGATTGTGATAGATATGAAGGAGAGCATGGAGGACTTGTTCAACCTTGTGAGCCCTCCTTCCCTAGAACTAATGTTATTCAGTATGCGATGGATCTTTATGTTCGAAGAGGGAGTGATGTGGCTCATGATGCTAACGGCCCTTCAATTGCTGCACTACTTTCAACAGAGCTTACGGATCCTACTGGACCTATGGGTGATTGGTTAAATGATACAGGAGTTGCAGGTGCTGATGCTATGGGGTATGTAGAATCCTGCTGCCCTCCCCGATTAGGGACAAGGAGTATTTAAAAAGTGGCATTGTAATGAACTCCTAAAAACTCTCCAACTCAGTCGGAAAGTATAGCTTCACCAAATCCATCAAGCTCTTAGGTAGGTTCTCATCTAAAAGGTGATGCATGATCTTAGTGTCCCACACATTCTTTGTGTGGATTCCGTAGTTGATCAGGAATTTCAGATCAAACTTAGCATTGTGGAAAACTTTCTTGTTGTGCGGGTTCTCTAAAATCTTACGCAAAGCCTTCCAAACGAGGGGGTAAGAAGAGGTCCCCTTGATGAAGGGGCTATCCTTGTGGTCCAAGGGAATCACCCAATTACCTTCTTTAGATGAGATAGCAATCGTCTGAATGTTATCCTTTAGAAAGTTTAAACCTGTTGTTTCAATGTCTACAGCTATAGTATCATTACTTTCACGAAGACGGTGCTCCAGCATCTCTACTTCCGCAACGCTTAAGATCGTTTGGTAGGAGAAGTTGCCTTCGTTCTTTTTGCCAAGTACATATTTCTCATACGCATTTCGGATATCCGTTTCGAACAAGAGCCTGTGTCTTGGCTCTTTAACCACAGAATAAGGATGGAAAATAGGGACAACGATACAAGAATGCCCGTTATCAGTTGAATACTCATAAGACTTACCTCTTTTACTGGTGATGCCGCTTTTCTTAATAAGCATCTTCATTGCTAAGTTACCACACACAAACACTAGGCGCGGTTTAACTTTGTCGATAGTAGCTTCTAAATGATTCCTACAGGCAACCATATTATCAGGGGCCATGTCGGACTCTCTAACAGAGGGGCATTTAACAGAGGCTGCGGTTTGAAAGGTGTCCCCTGGATAAAATTCTGAAATTATATCTACTTCAGGCTTAGAAAAAGCCGAAGACTTCCCAAATCTATATGATATAGAGTCTGAGAGGAAAAGCACATCTGAAGTGCCTAGATACTCATAATCAAGAATACAATATTCGGGCTTATTCTTCTTTAGGATAGAACAATCACCACATAGGGGATTACTTTCTTCCATAGCAAATAAGGAGCGTAAGTTATTCATCTATAATAAGTTATGGGCAACAAACACTATATAAACAATAAAAAATTCGAGCAGCTTATTGGCCTGTATAAGCAAGACCCAAAAGAATACGAGGATGAGTTGTTTGAAATGTTTGACCTATTAATATCTAATATCATAACGGGGTTCTCTTTCAAACTTGAGGAAGATGATGCAAAACAAGAATGCTTTTTGCTTATACTAAAAACACTGAAAAATTTCAACCCAGAAATGGGGAACGCATTTAATTATTTCACCACTATCATACTCAACAATCTCAAGCTTTTATATACAAAAAACAAAAAATATATTGAAAAGATAGATGCATATACTGATATAAAAAAGGACTTACTCTAGCTCAAAGTGTCGATACAGCATGGATAGAGAGTCCTCAGATAGTACCCTATGTTTCTTAATAGTTACAAGCTGGGGAACCATGGAGCTTTTAAATATGATAAAAGAGTGCGGCATATTATAATTGTCTACCACATACAATAATTTTGCATCAGGTCTAGAAGACTCACACTTACGTTCTAATTTACGCAACAGTTCCTTAGAATACTTATCCCAATGAGATAAGAAGAGAATAGAAAGCTCCCCTCGTTCTCTCTTTTGTTTTCTAAGCTCTCTGTTTAGATCGTTTTCTTTGTACAGCTTTACAAGTCTATAATTCATAGCTTTTACTAGCTAGTTGCTGCGCTAGTATCAAGTTCTTCGGCTAACCCAACAGAAGAAAGATCAATATTGTTTTCTTCTGCATGGCCCTTAATGGCCTCCATGAGACGCATTTCCATAGTTTCGATACCTATCTTAAAGATACCTTTTAGGAAATCCTGCTCGTCAATATCAGGAGGTTTAACCATCTCTGTAAAGTTCTTAAAGGCCAATGCCTCTTCTTTCCCTAACTTAATTTGTAATTTCATTCTTCCTCGGGTTCTTGGTACAAGTGTAAGTATCCACTTACTAAGATCTAAAACATTTTCTTCTTCCATCGTGAATCAAGGTATAATAGGACATGAAGGATATAGTTGATATAAAAAAGCTTAAAAAAAAGAAGCGAGTGAATAGTAAAGCAAAGGGGGGTGCGTTTGAACGCAAGATTGCGAACCTCCTTAACGAACAGTTTAAAACTAAAGAGTTCAGCCGAACGCCTGGGAGTGGCGCATTTGCCACTACTCACCAGCTTCCTGAACATATTACAGTCGCAGGAGACATAATTACACCAAAAAATTTCAAATTTTGTATCGAATGTAAGAAAGGATACAATGACCAGACAATCTACAGTTTACTAGAGTATAATTCAAAGATATGGCAGTTCATAGAACAATCGGAAAAAGATGCAAAGAAATTGAAGAAGGTGCCTATGATTATATACAAACAAGATAGAAAAGATACATTAGTAATAACCTATAAAGATATATTTACTACAATGATTCCTTCTATAAATATATTTAAAGATAATAAAGAAACATTAATGTCTAATACATATAGTATTTATAAATTAAAAGATATATTAAAAGACAAAAAGGAGCGCTGGTTCATTCATTAGCTAAGAGCTGTTCCAGTAATTGAGCTTGTCCTTTTAGGAATGTAACAAGTAAACTATCATCTACCTTCCCTAATTGCTCATCTATTACAATCCCTTCGTGCCCCAATTCTTTGCTTACAAAGACAGAGGAGTTAGTGCTTCTGGTCCCATCATCTCTTTTTTTCCTTTTAGTGCCTAAAGAAATACTTTGTTTTGTGTTTCTTTTCTTTACTTTAATAGTACTTCCTTGGGAATCCAAATGCACACCCCAATCAGAAGAAGGGTGAGCATTTTTCTTGTCTTTGTCACTCAATTTATTATAATCATCTACAGCTTTATCGTCAGCAGTAAAATCAACAAGACCCTGAGTAGATATATTAATTGGTTTTTGGTGAGACCCCACCATTGTCCTGTTTTCGTTTAAGATCTTCTTATTTAAAGCACTATCATGCATTACACCACCAGTCATTTGGATAGTATATGCTAAGTTCTTTCTTGCTTTTCTAGCAGTTGATGTTAATTTCCCTTTATTTGGGCCGCTCACTTCCCTCTGTTGGGAATCTGAGGCTTGTTGAGCATTAATCATGTATCTATTGAGTTGCTCTTTGAATTCACTTCTAGCAGTATCATTTTGCAAATTGACCCTTTTGTTTTCTCCTCCAAACATAGCAATAATATGTGCTCGGATTTTAGAGCCTTCAGCTAACTTGCCTATCCTAGCTTCAATTAAAGGTCGTACTGTATCAAAGTTTATTCTTTGCACAGTACCATTTTTGCTCATCTGTGCTGTAAGTTTATCAGGAAGGATTGAATCTAAAGTTTTATACGTTGCGTCCAGAACATTCTTTTGATAATCTCGTACATCTATCATATCAGCGGCATCAAACCCTAATCGTCGTTGGGTCTCAACTTCAAACCCTGGAGCAACATCCTTCGTAACTGTCCCTTGTACAAGTCTGCTTCTTCGCCAGTAGTTTTTAATTTCTCCAGCTTTAGTGGGGTTATCTTCATGGTAGGATTTAACACTAGCCCCTACTGCAACAACTGTATCACTATCTGATAAGTTATAAGCATCCTGATAAATTTCTACTAATTCAGGGTTGAGGGTTTTTAATTCTCCTACTGTCATTGTTTGAATGGGATTTATTGTCTTCCCTATGAGTCCTAAGTGGTCTGCTGCTTGTTGGGCTCTCTCTGCTGCGGGTGTATCTTCTGTTGGGTGATCAAAATAAACATATTTTAAATCATCTTTATACCCTGCTCCAGTTTGTTTCCCCACAGGAATACTCATTTGTGGTTTTATAGCATCAGTAACGACTTCCTCCAAAGCAAAAGCAGTACTAAAGAAACTCTCAAGCCCAGCAGGAGTAAGTGTTGTTGATAAATCTAAAATAGCTTCCTTTACCCACTCACTGTCCATATCGGTAGCTACCCCGCTCTCCACTAATTGTCGTGCCCATCTATTAGCTTGAACAAATTTTTCCTGATCTTTTAAAAGCTTTTGTCTAATGTAACTACCGACTCTTTTTCTTATCTGTGCCTTTTTAGCACTTGAAAGGTCCATACTGTCGATCTGACCATAAAATGCAGCCCCCGCAAAAGTAACCTCTAGTCCTGTTCCTCTATAGTCAGCTAGTTCTTGGGCAGTCATATCCCCCTCCAACGTACCCCGTGGAACCTGAGCTATATCTCCCCCACACTTCTTCCTAACCATATCTTCCGCAGCAGAAAAGAGGTCCGATTCTCCCATCACTACTCCTTCCTGTAAGTCCCCAAAACTGTGGAAGATATACATATTTCCTTTTTTTCTAACCTGAAAATCAAGCTGTCTACATCTGCTTTGTTTATTCATATCAGTAACATCATTAGTACCAAAAGCAAGAAACTGATTCATTGAAAAGGTTGCCCCTTTTAATAATTCTAAGTTATCACTAGCAGCTAGGTCCTGATAACTAAGCCCTTCTGTTTGGCTCCACACAGCTATTGTCCCCTCAGCTATCTTTCTTTCAATACTTTGTGGAGATTTACCAGTAACATAATTTTCTGTCTGTGAAGGATTTAACCAAGGTCCATATCCTGGCCCTTTTTCTGGAGATTCCTTGGGTTCACCAACAGGATCAAAATCCTCGTCATCTTCCCCCTTTTTTGATGGGGTCACCCAGTCTCCATATATCTCCCTAAAAGTAGTAGCCATTTGCACAACTCGGTTTAATATTTCTGCTATATTAGCGTTTAAATCATCATCGTATAGCCCTGCTGCTTCAAACTGTCTTCCTGGCCTACTCTCACTTTCTGTTTGCACATCGTCATCAGGATCAAGGGGTCCTTCTGGTTCCACACCTGCGAAGTTCTTTTCGTACCAAGCTTCGAACTTATCAACACCGTTAGTAACAACCACATTACCCTTTCTATCAATGATCATAGCAACTTGGCCTTCTTTGCCAACATTGGCAGCCATTATATCCCCATCGCTATTTTTATATCCTTTTAAGGTTTTAGGCTTCCCCTTTGAATCCATCACAGTTCCTTGCATGTTTCCTATGGGAGGTCCTGCGGGACTACTCTTAGCCATATCCATAGCGTCTGCCCTACTAACTGATTTTTCTTTGGGCTTCTCTTCTGCTGTTGTTGCGGGTTTTTTTTGAGCCTTCTTCTTTTTGTTGGCCGCTTTCTGCTTCTCAGCTTCTAGCAAACGGAGACTGCGTTTCTTTAATTTAGAGTAGCTTTCAAGTAGTTCGGTAAAGTAATCCATATCATATCATAGCTCAAAAAAATAAGCCCAACCCGAATCCAACGAGTTGGGCTTGTACATTTGACTTTTAGTTATTAACCAACGTAGCTGTTAACTGTGCCCTTCTTATCATTAGTATTGACAAAGTAATCATAGCGGAAGGTCATCTCGATAGTGTGGAAATCATTTGTTGCGTAATTATATTCTCCGTGAACCACCTTCTTAGGATAAGCTCCAAACAAACGAATAACATTTCTAGGTTGCCCTGTACCGTCTAATTGAGTAACCTGTATTTCATTCTTAAAAGTAGGTAGTGTCCCTGATTCACCTGGAACTTTCTGGTTAGAGAGTTCGCCTGTACGAGGATCGTAAGTAAGTGCCATCATTTCATAGAGAAGTTTATCTACTTTTGTTCTTTGAAGGTTATCAAAAGTTACTACCAGTTCTTCCATGCTTGGGCGACCAGGATAGTAAACCTTATCATTAACTCGGTGTACCTCAATATCTTCAACACTAAATCCTATACCATTAACTTGTTTAGCGGCTAAAGTAAGTGGTTTTTGTGTTCCATTTATTGGGTCTGCTTGACCAAAAAAGAAATTAACCTCCCATTGATAGGCTCTTACAGAATCTAGTTCTGTAGAAATCAAAGGTGTTGTTGGTTGCTCACCACTAATGGTACGAGCTACTGAGTTGTTGTTATTTATAAAATATGAATCGGCCATTTATTGTCTCCTAAATTATCCTATATTAGCGGATTGGTTTGTTATGTTGAGTTCGAATACAATAACCTCTGCGGCTTTTGTTGGCTTGATAAGTACCTTACACCAAAGCTCATTTCTGTCAACCCTCACAGGTGTATTTACTGTCTCATCGCAAACAACTTTGAATTCTGTAATACCTCTTCGTCGTTTTACATCTTCAAACAGTGGGACGAGTAACTTCTCAATTCTTTCTTGAGTAATCTTATCGTTAGGCTCAAAGACAAATCTCTGACTAGACATTGTAATTACTCTCTTAATGTATATCATCAAGCGACGAACATTAATTCTATCAAGTGCAGTAGGCTCTCGCTGCGTAGTCCTTTGACCAAAGATTGTTATCCCTTGTTGCACGAAATTAACAATGGGGTTGAGACAGTTGCCTCCACTATACATGCTGTCTCTATCTCCTTGATTAATATCCACCTCAGTATCGACAGGCTTCGTTAGTTTGCCTCGCACAAATCCTGCGGGAGCAAACCAAAGCTCTGAAACAGTATCCGTATAACCCATTTGCCGTACAGCAAAGATAGCAGGGTCCATCCAAAGATCTACACCTAGGTAAGGTTGGAACACCCTAACATGGGGATAATATATTGCAGCATAGGAACTGTTCATTGCCGTTGATCGCAAAGATGTCTGTCCGTTAATGTAAGCAATTGCGTCCCCAGGTTGGCCTACTCCTTGAGGAGTGCCAAAGACCGCTAAGAAAGATTGTGTTTGTGTAGCTAAAGTAATCAGAGCATTTTGAACAAACTGATCGGAAATTCCTGGGACAAGCGCAATAGTAATTGGTGCAAGCTCATCATTAAGAGCTTGCATCCCAGTCCTACCTTCTGTTCCTTCGCCTCCTATTAAAGCGGCTACTTCGGCGTCAGGATCTCCTTCACCATCACCATTTTCACCCCCAGCAAGTTCAGTAACACCAAAAACAGGCTTAACAAATCTAGGGTTAACTGTAAAGGCTGTACCATTCTCGACTCGCCCGAGGACGGTCACCTCTGTCCCAACTGTTGCATCTAACTTAGCAGAAAAAACGGTATTTTGGTCGGCAATATCCGTATTATGAAGATTACCATTAAGATATAGATTGCCAGAAATCCATTCAGACGATCCAGGTGTAGGATCAAGACTCCCTGTATTAATCACATCTGTAATAAAAGATCCTGCTAGTAAGGAAACTTTAAATGTCTCATCAGCTACGCCGTTTTCATTAACATTAAGAGAAACATTCTGCCTCCCCACAGCATCAACTGTCACCGAATTACCAACAATACTACCATCAATAAGGTGATCAGTATTGTATCCTGTTCCAGGCCATAGAGATTCTACTAGATAGCAAAAACCATTGCTACCAGCCGCGTCTCCCGATATAAAGGTTGTTCCTTGTGCATTAGCGTTAGCACCTGCTGCTGCGTTGAGTTCTCCCTGACTACTGTAAGTTTTCAAGGTAGTAACAGGGGTATCCAGATTATTCACAAATGCCTGCACTTCTAATGTACACCATTCTCCTGCGAAAGAACTATAAATCTTATTATCCTCTGCACCTATTCTATCTGCATCTAGGTTGCCCCCAATTACAGCTTGAACGGCCTCTGCTACAGTCTGAGCAACAACTCCACCACCTACATCAGTATTAGGAGCAATTTCATAGATTTGATCTACACTAAAGATACGAGTTCCAGCCTGATTTATTGTACCATTAATACTTAAGTATAAAGTATCAGTAGCAGTGGCAGTGCCCCATGTTTGGTGTCCTGTAGTAATTATGGGATCGCCGCCTTCAGGATCGGGATCAGTATGCGTATCTTGTGGTCCTACCTCTACTGATATTGCTGGGCATGACCCTAATGCAACATGTCCATAAGCCTTAGCGGCTGTAAAATCATCCACTGCACGAACATAATAAGTCTGGTTCGCAGTTTCAAGTATTTCCAAGGCACCTTCAATACCCTGTCCAGCAATTGCCTCTGTTGGTCTTCCAAAGGTCCTTATTAAATTTTCCTGGCTTGTGATTAATGTTGCTTTGTTTGTTGGGCCTTTAGTAGCGAAACCTACGATACCTACAACGGTGGGATTTACTGCTGGAGTATAATCACTTAAATCCTTCTCAATTACATATACCCCAGGACTAACGAAATTTACCATGTTTTATCTCCTAAGCATTTCTAATGCTAATCATTCTCCTCTCTGATAGTGTTTTTACTTGCTTACTAATATAAGTTGCTGGAACAACCAAAGTTTGCTTTGGTTTTATCCACCTTCTTTTTGTTCCTATATTAGTACTGAAGTACACTTCTAATCTTTGTAAGCTGTCGTTTGTGATTGATTTCATAATAACCTCTACATGGTATTTAGTAAATTTGTAAGCTAATGTGGGAAATAAATTTAGGATATAACTGCTTCAATGTTGATTTCCTCAATCTCACCAGTAGAGGTGATTAAATACTTAGGGCTACGCACATAGGTTTCTACTGTGGCAGTAAAAGTCTTTCTAATAATTCTGTCTTCCCTGTCTGCAAGGGTGAATGCATAGTTATTTGTTTCACTAGTTAAGAAAATCTTGCTATCCTTACTAAAATTGGTTTGTAATTGTATTGAAGGGTTGAACCGTAAGCGTATTTGCTGAGATAATTGATCCATATCTTCCATATACTTAGTCCATATATTAATATTATAAGTAATTGTAACTGGTCTATCACATAAACTAACAACCCGCACAGCCCTTTGTTTTTCCTTATTAAAATAGGTATTATTCATGATAAGAGGGGAAAATCTACGCCTCTTATCATCCTCTAATATTGAATTTTGTGAGATAGTTATGAGTGGAAGTATCATATTATCATGTTCTTTTAATCTAGCAATAGTACGTTCTGGGTTTCCATACCTACATTTAACTAGAATAGTATCAAGTTCATGGTTCAAATAGGGCAAATTATCAAACTCATTTATTAAAAATCTAACAATTTCCTTGTATCCATTTATGGGAATAACCATTTTCTTGTTCATCTGGGCGATGAGGTTAAGCAAATACTCTTGCCCAGTAACATCAGAAGAGGACACAGAATTGATATCTGTATCTATTGAAATCTCTGTATTAAAAGTATTTAGATTAGACATGATCAATATCTATGTAACCTCCAACGTCATCGGTCTTCTTAGTGTATGGCTCATTAACAACCTCAACTTCATCCCGAAGGAGTTTAGCTATACAAATTATATGGTACACACCATATATTTGAAAGCCATCTTCCTGTACCTCAAACACTTCATATTTTTGGTTCTGGAATTTTGGTTTAATTATATCTCCCTCAGCGGGATCCCTATTTATTTTACCAGTAATATATGATTTATTAAATATAAAAATCTGATCATTAGTTAACTCTAACCCAAACTCTGATAGATTTTGCTCCAAAGGCTTAGGCTCATAGTGCCCATACACATCAATAGGTGCCCTAGCAATAGGCTTAGTTCGTGATTCTAAATAAACCTCATCATAATCTTCTCCAGATTGAATAAATTTATAATAAAGAAGTTCTGACCCAGCTATGCGTATTAACTCATCGTCAACTAAATTGAATAGATTTATATCATTATTTTCTTGATCGAAAAAAGATAGTTCACTTTTGCCTTCAAGCTCTGGGAGCGGAGGCATTTTAGTTGAAACTTTAAATAGCTCTTTCTTTCTGGGCATTACCAAGTAGAGAAGGCTGGAGGCTCTTCAATTTCCATTAATAATTCTTCAATTAAAGCCTGTTTTTCTTGCTGGCTTTCGGCCAAAAGGGCCTGTCCGTTCAGTTGAGCACCTCCTGCTGGCGAAGGAACTGTCACAAATTTTCCGCGAATTTGGCCTAAAACTCCCTTAGCCACTGCTAGGGCATATCTTTGTATCCAATTTAAATAAGCAGGTTGAATAGTATTAGAATCAATAGCTCTGTATTCTAATATCACACGCTCGGGGGTCATAGCAGGAGAAGGATAAATCTGTATGTACTTTCCTCCCACAATGTTAAACCCACCATCCCCACTTAGAATTTTTCTATACATTTCCAAGGTTTGTTGCATGAGATAGAACTCTCCCACTTTCATGTTACCAAAGAGGAAGTTATCTTGGAAATATTTAATAAAGAAATCCATCTCCAAGGTTCCTGCTTGAGCCGCAATAGTAAGCAAAGTCTTTCTATAGTATACATTCTCCAAATTATGGAGCATGTAAAGCGGGATCTCATAAATATTTTGTCCCGCTGAGGCATCAAACGCAGCATACTGTAACGTCCATAGAGGAGAGTGGTAATTTAATTTATTAACACCCTCCTGTACACAGGTTTTTAATTGGAAATCAGTTAGTTCTACCCTTACTACAGGATGCCCAAGCATTCCAATAATATAATCCCTAACTACTCTTTCAAATTCTGTAAACTCAGTAGCTTCAGAAATTGTTAATCGGTTTAGGAGTGGAGCGTTTATTTCTCCTGGCTGCTCATAGTCTGTAAGACTATCGCCCCCGTAAACGCCTAAACTGGTTCCATATCCATTAAGCTGAGGCTTTGGAATCTGCGGGTGTGTGTTCCTTCTGTCCGTCATTTTTTACTACCTTGGGTCTTCCTCTCTTAATTTTCTTCTTAGTTTCATCTTTGTTTAACAAAACTAAGTAGTGATTATCTATCTTATTTTTAGACTCAATTATCTGTTTGGGACGAATTTCTATAATTTTATCCCCTATAGTAGTTAGCATTCTGAACTTACATTTACTCTGATATTTATACATTTATGCACCGAATAAAGAATAGGGGGTGGGGGAAGTATTCCCCCACCCCCCTTTACTGTTTAGCAGCTATCTGCTTTCTACTCTATAGATCAAACGTAAGTGTTAGTACTTACTTGATGGAATGGAGTGTAGAGATAGTTTGCAGTAGGACCAACTAATCTGATAATTCTATAGAACCTAGATGCTGGAGATACTTCTGCTTTACCATAGCGAGTCATGATACCCTTCCTGGGCTGGAAAGTCTCAGGATCGGTAATGGTAGGTGTTTGCTGTAGTGGAATGTATGGGGCATAAACATAACCCGAATCCATTGCATTAGCACCTTTATAACCAATGAGAATCTCATCCTCAGGATACATAGGATCAACGTAGAGATCGAACTGACCACCAAGCTTACCCTTGTATTCGACACGGGCTCCCTTAATGTTAGAAGGACCGTCCATTGTCTGAACACCACCCTCTAACTTAGCTGCTGAATGAAGCATTGCAGCTACTGATGGAGAGGTAACCATGAAGTTGCCAGGACCACGAAGCGTAGTCTTGTAAATGTCCGTAGCTACCCGATGACAAAGTGCCATGAGGTTAGCGTAGACATGACCCACATGCTGTGGAGCAAAATCAAGAGCCGAACTTGAGAAATCAAGGACAAACACGTTATCATAAACGGTTTGGCCTTCACTCTTGGTGCCTGCGTTAGTGTTGTCATACATGAAAGAACTAGCACCTGTGAAATCAGGCTGGAAGGTGAAGTTCGTCCCCATAGATCCGCTTTGGGCTTGATCTAAAGCTTGGCGATTCCAGAAGTTAGCAGTAGTGCCTCCGTCACGACCAACACCGTAAGCCATCATTCTAAGATCCTCAACGATTTCACGGTCGATTTCAAGACGAAGTTCCTTACCAAGAAGATCGGTAAGTTCTTGCTCAAGATCAAGATTGTGATAAGCTTTAAGGTCTTGTGAAGCTTCAAGAGTCCAAAGGGCTCTCATCTTACGGGTACGGGCTGCAACAGGTTGCTGCTCGATGTTGAAGATCATCTCTGGGATACCAGATCCTTCAAGACGCTCACCAGCCGAGACGTTGAAGCCTAGAAGGCTTGCAGGACCAGCAGCCTGACCCCTTGCGGTTCCAGGTTGAGGCCAATCAGCAATCTTACCACCAACCGTAGTTGAAGGAGCACCAGAACTATCAGACAACAACTGTGCAGTTGTTGGGCCTGGATCGTCAAGGTCGTAGTTAGCACCTGGGAAAATGCTAGAAGCAACTAAGCCTCTGTAAGTAAGGTTGTACTTACTGTAAATTGTTTGTTCACCATTAGCACCCTGGATCGCATCTCGACGAGAGTTGCCAAGGTAGAAAATTTGCGAAACTGGACCCTGCATAGGCTGAACCCCAACGATGTTGTTGGCGATTAGCTCGGGATAGACGCGACGAACAAGGGGGAATGCAAACTTTTGGAAAGTGCCAAGGCGACCAACGGTAGTAGTACCGCCAATGCCATCAGCAACGCTTTCCTGAAGTTGATCAGAAATGATTGCCTTTGCTTGGTTTTCCAGAAGCTGTGCAGTACACCTTCTTGTATAATCACTTTCTATTCCTTCTAGTACAGGAGACCATTTTTCGACTGTATCATCGGCAACACTGCCATTAACATCAATATTCATAATTATAATCTCTTATTTTTAAAGGGCATAAAAGCCATCATTTCTTCATTGAGGAACTCATTTTGGTTATGAGTCTCAACTTCATTTTCTATTATCTCTTCTCGGTCTACATCAACCTGTTCTGAGATAACTACTGCCCTTTCGTTACTCTTGAAAGGGAGTTTGGATGATTCTTCTAAAGACATAACTGCCTCATGAAGATCTTCCTTTTCATCCTCTAAAATCTCTACCTTCTCAGAAAGAACTCTTAGGGTGTTTTCTAATTTGGAGCACTCAACCAAGGCTGAGTTTAGCTCTCTTATAAGGACTTCGTTTTCTTCTTGTACATCTTCAAACTCTTTACGAGTTTGGGTAACAGCATGGTCCTCATCATTACTATTAAGCTCTAAAGCCATAAGAGCTTTAAGTGACTCAAAGATACGAGCATTCTTAAAGGTCTCGTTTTCGTTTTCAAGTTCAACAATCGCATGCTCTTTAACTTCATCAATTTTCATGCGAAGGAATCCATGTACTTTATTCTCTAAGTCCTTTACCTTTCCCGCTACTTCCTCTGAAATTACATCACCCACTAAAGTAGCTATCTCAGCTACGGTATCTTCGGTAAGTCCCTCAGGGAGAAGCTCAGAAATGTTATCAAATTTGCTCATAATTAACTCCGTGTCTATTAGTATTTATATACGCCAAAAAAATTAGTTAAGTTTTTCTATTTTTTTCCTTTTTTCGCTGCCGCTGCTGCCTTAGCATTCTTAATACGCTCTTTTTTAGCCTTTATCTTCGCACTAACAGCAGTAACATGCTTCATTGCATCACTTTCAGTGCCTCGTACTTCTTCTACAAGGCTCTTTAACTCATGAAAAGGGTTCATTTACTGCTTGGGAGTGCTTTGATTAACTCCTTCTTGAGGCCTCTTTTGAGAGGCTTCTTAAGTGCGCTTCCCACAGGGTCCCCCTCTTCAGCTTCTTGTCTGTGTTTTTTGTATATCTTATTTCGCAAGTATTTCTTAGAGGTTGCCTTTCTGGGTGGGTTCACAACATCCGTATCGGATTTTGTAGATGTGTCCGTAGGCTCCGTAGCGGGTTTCTTAGAGGTTGCCTTTGCCCTAACCTGGACCCCAGGAATGGTAGGCTCCTGAGGAGTTTTCTTAGATACTGCCTTTCTAACTGGGGCCTCATCAGAAGCGGTTGCTGTTGGCTTAGGGTTTTTGGCAAGGAATTTTTCTTTTTTTCGTGCTTTTATATAACCTCTCATGCCTCCCTTTTTCCACGATGCCTTTCCTGGTTCTGCCATCTTTCCTGCTACCCCTGTATGAGTTTCTCCTCCGTGACCGATCAGTGCCTCCCCAGCACCTGTTGCTGCCCGACCAATAAGTTTTTTCAGGGCTCCAGGCTCTCTCTTCTTAGCAAAATCCATGGCTTTAACAGCCTCCCTAAGAAGCTGTAATAAAACAGAAACAGAATCATCTTCATTTGATTCAACTATAACATCTTTTAATAGACAGAACTTATTTTCTGTAACTTCTGCTGGGGCGGTTACAGTATCAGCATCAGGATAACTTCTCGTTTTTACCACTCTAGGCTTACCGAAATTCCATCCGTAAAACTCTTCCCAATTTTTAAAGGGATTCTCAACGGTGGGCTTTTTTCCTTTTCCTTTAGCAGCAGCTTGAACACGGGATACTGATGCTTTTGTCCACTTTGCACTTTGAGTCCCTTCTCCTTCTATCTTTTCTCTAAGCTTATCCTTTAACATAGTAGTAAAGACCTTTTCCTTAGCTGCTTTGTTTAAAGTGTCTTTCACAATCTCTTCAACCAAAGATGATTCAGAGATGCCTGGGAAGGCTCCTCTAGTGGAGGGGTCTGCAACTAAATCAAAAGTAACGAGCTTAAAATCTTCGTTAACGTGCTTGGTTCCGTCTGCATGTTCCGAAAGAGTCCCCATTCCTCTTGAAGAGATACCAATCTTTACACCGCCCTCAACCAAAGCCTGTGCTACTTTTCCAGCAGGCGTATCTAATAACTCACACTCACCAATAAGCTCATTACCTCTAAAATCTAGTCCAGTAATCAAGTGAGAAACATTACTAAGCTTAACAGCATCATGTGTTGGGTGATCAAGTTCTCCTAAAAGTCGCCTCTCGTCCATAGCTTCTGCTATACGCTTTACTTCTCTTGACAGGAGAGGCTTGGAATAAACTCTCCCGTTGTTGTTTTTTTCATCACATCGTCCGAAAATACCACGCAAGCGTCTAATCGTTTTTCCGTTACGCTGTTCTATTAGTAGTTCAGCATTTTCTACTATAAAAGTGTCTGTTAAAATCATGATTCGTCTTTTGTTACCTTATACTTTTCAAATTTTCGGGACTTCTGCTTCCCGTGCTTTTTCATTGTTCTTACTGAGTGGCCTTTAACACTATCCCAATTTGCTGAAGGGGTGGCTGACCCAGGTGTAAACCCCTTAGCAATCCTTCCAGAGCTTTTTTTACCCCAACCCGCCTGACTAGTGACATATAATCTAGCGGCTCCTTTAGTTGAAAATATTTGCCCAGGATACCCTCGACGTAAAGCGACTTTAATACTAGGATAATTTTTAACCTTTGATTTCTTAGCAGTTACAGGACCATCCTTAAGAGTATGATAATCACCTCTATCTTTAGGATGAGCTTTAGACTCTATAATTAAATCAACTAGTTCTGGCATATCTTTTCTTTTTCTTTTTTCGCTTCCTACTTACTGACAGTCCTGGAGCCGCCACAGTGCCTGCTCCAACTCCTATCATCCCTACTGAGGTCATTTCCTGAACAAGCTCTTCCAAATCGGATACCTTTTTCTTATACTCATTCAAAAGATGCTTTTGATAAAGGCTGTCCTCATTTAACATAATAGGAACTTCTGGCTCGGGCTGTGGCTCGGGTTCTGGCTCTTCCTCAGCAGGGGGAAGCTCAACTTTAATATTTGCTTTACCCCAATTACCTTCAGACAACACCTGAGAAGCAAAGCTTGCAGGAATCTTTACGTCCGAAATATCAGGAGAATCTGAGGGTTCTGGAGCACCGAATTGAACGGGTTTTCCAGAAGACCTCTCTTGCTCCATAAGAGATTGAGCAAAATCAGCAATATCTAGTTCTTTCACTTTTACTCTTCTTCTTCCTCTTCTTCCTCTTCCTCTTCTTCGTCATCATCACCTTCGTTTAATGTTTCAAAGGCAACGTCAAAAACGTCGAGCATGCTCATAGCGTGTTCCATGAGATCATCGTCTTCTAAATTATCAAGAACAGTTTGAAGATCATCAAGGGTAAAAGATACCTCTTCATCACCCTCAACCATATCTGTTGGCTCATGGTACTCATTGGCGACCCCACCTGATAGTTCAGGGATTATATCAATTGTCTCCTCAGAAGACTCATTAACTTGTTCTCTAGACTGAACATCAATTTTAGCCTTGTCCCAGAGGGAACTTTCAAGGATAGCATCAACTACCGACTTATCTACTTTCTGATTAAAATGCATAATTTTTTACTCCAATTAGATTTTACTAAGGGCGAAACCCTCTACGAGTATTTACATAGGATACTCAATATACTACATATTTTTTTATTTTTGTTATGTTACGCATAGGGACCGCTCTCATCACTTCCACCGCCACCTCCTCCCAACAGATGATCATCGTCTTTTCCCCCTGACTCACTACGCTCTTCAGTGAACGGCACTCTATCATCATCAGTGGGGCCAATCCCAGGAACAGGTGTAGCGGTCCACCACGGGAATTTTTTCTTTACAACAGGAGAGGAATCTTTTTCTGGTAGAAGAAGAGGGTCTGCATCCTCAACAAGACTGGCCCCAATTAAGGGTAAGAAATATTTATTATTTATTTCGTCATCATCTGTTAGAGAATTGGTCAATAATTTTTTATTAATCTCTGCGGAATATTCTTGATCCAAGTATAACGATTTATAAACATAAGGCTCAAGTCTAGTAAATATATCATAACTTTGAACTATAGATCCCACACCTGTCAAGCTATAATCCATTTTTACAGAATTAATTCTTTGTAAAAGCTGTCCAGTAGGCATTATTGGTCTTGGAAGAGGCTCCTCTCCATTAACGTATCTAGAAATTGCCTCAACCTTAGTGGGAGGGAAAGAGTACCTTCCCTTTTCTTGCCAAATAACATTATTTTGTTTATCTTCTCCAAAGTTTACATTATTATCTTGATTATACTCCCATTCAAGGTAAGGGTGGTCTATTGTTGCTGCCTGTGTTAAAAAGGGGTGGTAACCTAAGCGCACTCTTCTTGTATTAAAATCAACTAATTTAGATCTTTGATGAAATGTTTTCTCAGTACGATCAGTAGGAACTAGAAGTATATGTTGTGGAAATGACCTTATAAGAAGATCATCAATCGGATTATTTACCTTATTAAAACTAAAATCTTTAGAGGTAAGCTGAACTTTTTTTGTAACCTCTATATGATTGAATAGCATATCATCATGCATCAAATAAACAGGGAGACAAGGGAAAGCTTTGTACTGTGTAAACTCACCTATTCCAGTAGTTGTATAATCAAAAGAGGCTTTCGTTGTTCTTGTGGTATAGCTTTCGGTTGGAACATCTTCTATTGTGTCTTTATCCAACTTTAAAAAGTAATAATCTTGTCTACCAACAGAAGTATCCACATTATATTCCACTAAACTAGAGGTAACAGAACTAGCTTCTAGAATATAGGATATATCTTCACCTAGTAACTTAGCCGCTCTACTTTTGTTAATGGGATTCAATACCTTAGCTTTACTTATATCCGAAAAAACAGATAATCTTTTATATCCCTCTAAAGGAATTGCAACAAAATAATCACCGTCTTGCATCTCTAAGGTCTCTTCTGTACGTCCCCCGAATTGGTTTGTAATTACCGTAATTTTTTCATTATTAGGAATATAAATATTAGTTTCGGTTCCGGCTCCTGTTTTAAATACTATTCTTTTATTTGTATCTTCAGCCAAAGTTTTCCAATTATATAATCTATTTCTCGTTTTTAAATTTGTATAAGCTAAAGGATCCAAGTGTCCCGAATTATTAATAACTATATCTAAACCAGCAACATGATCCGATACAGAGTCTGTAGAAATAACAGTAGGAGTTTTCCATGTTCTCAAAGAAGCAAAGGAAGCAATATCTTCAGAGGAAAACAAATCAATTTCTCCTCGGATCAATGCAGTATATATTGCAGGTATAACCATATTAGAAAGTGGTGTCCCATCAAAAGCAAGAAGATCTTTTAGCACAGTTTGAATCGCAGGAGAAAGAGAGCGAAAAACCTTGTCACTTGTTAGAGCATTATAAGAATAATCATTAACTAGCTCTTCTCCAGTATTAATTGATAAAATATCTCTAACAGTAGAGTCTATTGTTTTAGATAATATAGAATATTGTTTTTTGTTCGGAGCCGCAACTGGTAAGAAAGAAGTAGGGTGAGGAGCACTCATAAAGGTGTACTTAGGATTTAATATACCATTAGAAAAAGTGGTGAGCCTTCGTAGCCGTGATTGTTTTTCATTAGAGAGAGGAATTCTTTTTATATTATTGTAACTTTTATACCCTAATAAATTTGGAGCAGAAGTGTAGGGAACTTTTGGGGGAGATTGTTTTCTTGGTGCCGATCCACCTCCTGCCGTTAAAGCCAAACCACTCCACTCCTCCAGATTTAAAGGTAATTCCATTGGGCCGATCTCAAAATAATCTCCCGCACCCTGAACACCACAGTAAAAAGCTATATGATCTCCAGGAAGAGCAGTATCAAAAACCCCTGCATAAGGCGTTATAGTTATTTCCCCTGTAAGAGGATCGAAACCTAATTCAAGGGAGGGGTTACCGCCACCCCACGAACCAGCAGTTCCTTCTCCTTGAAGAACACTAAACGAATAGAATTGAAAACGAACACCCATTGGATCCCACCCATTATAATTCCACTCACCTTGAGGTGTAAGTATAAACGGCTCTGTGCCTGGAGGGGCATTATAATAAAGCGTTCCTTCTGCATTTCCATAATCAAATACAGGAGGGCCTTGAGGCTCGTCAGGAACACAGATCCCGTTGTCACAATGACTGCCCTTTTCACAATCATCGTCTATATCACACTCTGAATACCCTTCATAATTAAATGATCTAAATTCAATCACTACTGGTGGAGACTTATCAAAAAAGATGGAAAGTCTTATCAAGGAAAGGTTTAAATTCCTTAAAGAAAGCGGGGAGCCTGGGAATTGGAGTGTTCCTGGCTCTATAGGATCTTCAGGGTCAGGATAGAAAATAATATCTTCGTTGTAACCAGCCCTAACTGTTACAATTTCAATTTTGTTATTAGTAATTACGTTACCATTTAACTCCCATATACTAGGAATTATTTCCGTAACCTCCGCTTGCCCAGCAGGGACGTTATAAATTATTGTGGGTTGTTCGGCATATTCTATTACAGGAGGTTGTACTCCTATTATAATATTTCCAGCAATTGCAAAAGACCCTTTAAATCTGGCAATCTCTTCAGTTAAATTTGTCCCAATTAAGGTAGCATCCAAAACAAGAATATACTCCACTGACATAACTAATGAATCTAAAAATCTTTTATGATCCTGATAAAAAGAAAGTGCGTCTTCAGAATCAGGCACTAATAGTCCTATGCTTAGTTCTTGTCCTGGATGCCCTGCCGTAAGTCCCTCTATAGAAGGATCAGTCATACGAAAGAGTCCAGTAATTTCGTCCAACCCCTCCGTAACTGAAAGCTCGTCCTGAAGTGCTCCTGTTATGGTAAGAGGAATTTCATTTACGGGAGTATCAGAATCCCCAGCAGGGTCTACAAAATAAGCCGTATATTGATAAATATTCCCTGGAGAGGAAGGTATTTCTAACTGTGAAAGTGGGTATTCATAGCTCCCAGGAACATTGATGTAAATATTAGTAGGAACATTTATAGTATCAAACGGAGGGATAGGGATACTTGTACCCTTTGGTGGTCTGAATCCAGGAGGCTCGATTGGCTGGACTGGATCAAGATAATCTGGATTTACCCAAGTGCCATTCCAAGGATTATCCCAACACTCTCCTCCATCCCATGGTGGAATTGTTGGATCGCAAGGCTCCTCAAAGTCTCCAACATGAGCTATTACACAATTAGCGACTACCATTAAAAACTTATCCTGCTATAGTAACTGTTTCTATAGTTCCTGTTGTATCATCCCTATTTGATAATCGGGTAATAACCACGCTACCTCTAACTTTTACTTCACTAGTACAAGCTATCATATCATATTGAAAACGAAGAGTCTCCCCATTCTTTATAGTAAGGATAGTTTTCATATGAACTGAGCCCTCTTCTTCAAAATCGGAAGTATCATTTTGAACAGCAGTAGTGAATACATTTTCATTTGGTCGAGTAGGGAACCAAGTGGAACCATCCCCTTTAATAAATTTCCATCTAACGTCCCCCCCATTACAACCAGCCGAATCATCAGGGTTGTTCATAGCCCCAAACTCAATCAAATACCTTCCATCAACTAATTTTATTTCATTGTCTCCATCTGAAATAGTATTAAAAACAAAGCCGCCATTAACATTATTCATCGTATTATCAACGTCATAAGGAGCTAAACTATTATGTATAACTTGAGATTCATACATTTTCGCAGTCTGTGGCGCGAAAGAGTCGGTTTGACAAGAGATTGTTGCTGTTAATACAGGCTTAGGTACAGTTAAAGAACCAGCAAAAGCTGCCCGTATATTAGAATCTAGCTGTTCCATTTTTACGTCCATATAATCACGCAAAATTTCTATTCCATTATATAGTTCAGCCTTTCCTGTAGCGGGATTAGCTAAAGATAGGGGAGGGTTTGCACCTCCAAGCCCTGCCCTCTCGTTGTAAGTAAGTTCTGTAGTTCTTAGGAAGGGACGGATATCAATTATATCAGTCTCAAAAATAAGAGGGGAGTCCTTTCTAACAATAACATAACATAAGGGCAAAACAGACTGCCCAACAGTGGCAAGTTCTTGCTCTACTGCGTCTTGAGATAAAATTGGCGCAAGGTTTAATAGATCATCTGGGGACGGGAAGCTTCTTCCTGTGTTATTCCCAGGGAAGGGATCTAAAGGAGAGGTAAGAGCAAGCTGATCGGCTAGGGGTGCCTGAATTGCTAAATCTTCATTTTGGTTTAAAGTAGAAGAAGCAACATAGTACGCTTGGCCTCCTTGATTTGGGAAGTTTGGGGGGAAGTCTCCATCAGTAATATCAATTGCACCGCCTTCAGGAGTAAAGATTGCTCCTGCACCCTTTACTACTCCTAATCTTGGGGCTGTTATAACCTCGGGAGCCCCTCCGTCATCCTTTGCCAAATACGTTTGAGTTGCATCAATTGGATGCGTGTATACAAATACTAAATCAATTCGTACTTGAGGATCTCCTCCAGGAGTGTTGTCATTATCCAGATAATCCCCCTCATTAAACGGACTTATTTCTACTGAAAGACCTTGAGAAACATTAACCACGGAAGTTCTAAAAACTCCTTGCCATCTCCTACAAAAATCAAGAGATAGTTGTTGTAGATCAGGTTGATATGGAGCATTTGCTGTAACATCACTTGTAGGCTGCCAAACAGCAGCTTTAATTTTAGGTAAGTCTGTTATAAACAAACCACCTGTGGCTAAGAAAGTACGAGTTAGAACAAAGTTTATACTAGTTTCTATCGTTTGTCCGTTTGGTCCCATAGTAATAGGGTCGTTTACTAGCTTTGATATATGATGCTGATAATTATCATACAAACCATTACTGTATATCATTTCTGATACTGTTGATCCAACTATAGCTTTAAAGGTATCTAATTGAGTTACAATTGAGGGAGGTTGATAAATTTTTGCTCTATTTATATCAACAACAGGGCCATTGGCTTGCTGTTCAAACAGAGGAGAAAGCCCGTAAGCATCATTTATTCTAGCTGTAAACTTTCCTGGGCGAATATTTACTAACCTATCAACATTATTAGCATAAGGCTGAAGGTCAAGTACTTTCTTAAGAGGCACCCCAGTAACATTAAGTTCTGCTCCTACTATTTGATCTCTTAACCACAAGCAGTTTTCATGCACTTGTTTTAGAGGAATATTATCTACTTCATAATAATAAGGATCATTAGCTTTAAAGTATCTAGGGGGATCCGTGAATTGATAATTGGATTCAACAAAAGTGAACGCTGTGTTGGGGGCTGCGGGGCTTAGATCAAAAGAGGGCTCACCTCCACCACCCTCACCAGAGTCTCCATTGTACTCTTGCATAAAAACAGTAAAATTATAATTAATTAGGCTCATATTTGTCTCCTAACATCAAAGAAATTAAAGGATCGTAATCCAGACCCTAAAGGATACCCTACAGTAGCAACAGGAGCACCGACATATCCCTCTCCTCCTTGTCCTGTTGTTCCTTTATATATAGTTACTTTTGGAGAAGCTCTTCCTGACAAGGGAGGCATCGCACAGTTTTTCGCGTTAGCAAATATATTAGCGGACTCCTCATCTAAGTAAACATGTGTTCCTGAATCAGTTTCTAACATTGCAGACCCATAATAATACCCAGAAGCTGCTAAAGGGGGTGTATCTCCGTATCCATCCCTAAACCTTAACATTTGTGGGTGCATACTACTAGCAATCATATCTGCTTCGTTAGGAAGCCCCGCTGCACCTGACAAACTATAACCTTGAGCTAGAGCCTGTGCTGGTCTAGTATCCCCATATGAGAAGTTGTTACTTCCTGAGGGGTATCCAATATATTTCATCATAGAATTAGTACTAAAGTATAAGCGGAACGGCCCTATGTTTTCTTGTGCTAATCGACCTATCTTTGAAACTGTCCCATTATAAGCTAGGTTTAACCCCGATACATAATTATCTATCGCTGGGTTATCATAAGGTGTTCCTGATAACGAAACACCTAAACCATACCAGTCTAATATACTAACACTACTAGTATTTGGAGTAGAGGATAAAGCACCATAATTAGTCGCTGAAGAGTCTTCAAATGTTCCGTGATCCCCATACTCCGAATCTATTCCACTAAAATAAACAGCCCTAGGACCGTGATACCCAGAAGCATAGTAAGGTTGTGTTGCACTTACCGAAGTATGAGAAGCATATAATTTAGAATCATCTCCAATATTCCAAATTCTTAACTGATGACACCCTTGAGGGCTGGCACTTGGGTCAAAGTAGTTTCCATTAGTGTTATACCACCCACAAGGAAAGTTAACACTATTCACTTTGCAAACACTATTGCCAAATAATCTTACACAAAAACCACCAATAGAAACGGTATTTTGAATGCTACTAGCTGCTTCCACAAGAAAGTAATTATTTATATACCAATTATAGGGGGTACTTCGATACGTTGCAGCGGTCATAGCATCATCTGAAACAGTGCCATCAGCAAGTTGCAAATCGTTTTGAGTTTCAACATAGGAACCCAACGCGGGGTTAGGATAAAACTGCATTGACCCACCCTCTACCAGAGAAGAGGTTGAACCAGCCTGAGCATAATCATTAGTTGGAATAGAATAATAAGAGGGGTCTGGGCTTCCTAAGTCTTCCATAATAATTTGAGAATTATTTGTAGCCGCCAAGCAAGCATCATTTGTAGTATGAACTTCAACTGAAGTGTGGTTCCCTGATTCTGTTAGATCAAAACCACTTAAATCTACTCCAAAATCATCTTTTTTATGAGGAGTAAATTCAAGAGTAGAATTATTTTCTGCTAATGCTCCTACTCCAAATTGAGCAATAACTGTAGGTCCTCTAAAGCCAACTGTTGAGCCGTTTTCAGAAGATATCCCAAGCACTGCGCTGTTTCTATTAGCCGGACCCTGAATGATAGAAGCCCCCTTTACAGTCCCTAATAACTTTACTATAGAAGAATTAACTGCCTTTAACGCCAAGCCTTCTACTATTGGATCTCCTATCGCTACTGAACTTACAACAAAGCGTGAATGCAATAGATCAGCGGTAGAGTTATCAACTCTCACAGCAGGTAACGAGCCTGATGCTACACTATCAGCATGAAGAGTAGTAATTCCATGATGATCATAAAATCTTAATGCTCCGTATTTGTTTGGAATATCAATTGCAGAAGCTCCATCAAAATAAGTGAAAGTACTTCCTTTACTTAAATCCAAATGAGATCCATTTCTATTAAATAGTGTTTGTGTCATTCGATAACCACTAACATCAGCAGTATAATCTCTACGAATTTTACTATTATTATAATTAATAATCGAGTTCTCAGCTTCAATGCCTTTAAGGGTGTGATTCTCTACTGTAAGATGATCTGTAGATAAGTAAGAATCAATTAGCTTTAATCCTGTATAGTTATTATAAACATCAAGATTTCCACTTACATTAATGGTAGAGTTTATAGCTTTAATTCCAGTATCATTAAATGCAAACGATAAAGAAGTTTCCTTCTCTGATGCAGTAACTCTACTTTGGCCTCCTATTAAGACGCTATTTTCTAATACAGCCCCGTAAGAATGATTCTGAATATTAAACGAATAATCAGCACCTGATGCATAAGTAGGGTCTGTAGCTAAAGTAATCCTACTATTTATAGCATGCATACCCATAGTATCTCTAGTGGCTCGGGTAGTTCCTGGAGCTAGAACCTCATAGTTTCTGTATGCAAAGAAGCCCCTACTTAAAGTTACGTCAGAATTTACAAACTTTGCCCCTGCTGTAGTAGCCCTCATCACAGAACAATTTTCAATTATAGGGTTAGAATTAATTACTTGAATCCCATATTCAGCTTTATAGGGTGTATTAAGATAGGATGAATCTGGCCCACTTACAGAGTCTACACAGAAGCCTCGAATGTATAAAGGACCATTACAATTTTCAATTGTAATAGACGAAGCGGTATTACAATAGAACCCTCCAGTCGATTCTCTATCATCATAAGTAGCAACAATATTATTTCTCATAAGGATCTCCCCAGTATCCTGCCTTATAGAAGAAGTATCATTAGTTACAACAGTACTATCAACAATATTATGATCAAGACCAGCACTATAGGCAGCAGCTTCATAATTAAAAAGACGAAAAGTGTTCTCAGTTGATCTATCTGGATAAAAAACAGAAGCAGAATGTGGATCTAAAAATCCCACGCTAAGTCTAGACGTTCTTTCTCCCTCAGGAGTATTATTTATAGTTTGTAAAAAAGTCCTGTTGCATCTATTATTAAAAATGGCAGAAACATTGGTCTCCACCGAAAGTGCTGAAGTGTAGGATATGGTATTACTTAAATCAAGTGAAGAAACAACATTGGAATAAGAGGGGTCTTTTAATAAAGCTTGTGTTTGTCGGGATATTGCACTAGCACTATAGATTTTAGCAAACCCCCTATTAACAATCTCTAGAACTCCATCCTCTACAATTTTTATATTCTTTAAAGAAATACCCCCTAAATCACCAGAAGTTGCAACCTCAATTAACGTAGGGGTTCTGATTACATTAGGTAAAGAATTAATAGCCTCTTGTAAATTAGTAAAAATATTACGATGAAAAATTTGTGATTGACCAGCAGCAGGAGCTTCGCCAGAAACTGTTAGAGGTTGTCCAAACAAGGAGGAGGTGGCATACCCCGTAGCTTTTTCCCATAATTCATAGGTACGCTCCTCTAAATCGTATAAGGGTTGGTTATCTTGCTCAAAATTATAAAAAGATTGGCTATCAAACTTTGTTACAAAAGGGTTCCAGTAATTAAATAGTTCTGTCCCTGCGCTGGAGGAATATAAGTCGGTTGCGGTGAATGGCATTAGAAATTAAGTGTCCACTTAAATAAAAGTGCAAAAGTGCTAGTTTTTTTCAAACCAGTAAAGGGTCTATACGCAACAAGTATTGGGTGAATTGCGGCTGCTCCCCGTGGATTTCTCATGAACAGTCCAACCTCATCAAGATTAGTGGACAATCCATTTAGTGTAAATCTATCAAGAATTAAATTAAATCTAACAGTATTCTGATCAATTTTTTGAACATTAGAAAAAGGGACTCGTACCATAGATTCTGTGCCTGCTATCACTACTCCATTTTGTATAGGTTTAAAGCTCTCAGTTAAAACCTCACTTCCTGTAGATAAATATTCAGCTTCTGTGCAAGGAGTCCCTAATTTAAAAGAAGAAGTACCATAATCAGTTACGTCTCCTCCAGTGCCTACTTGAAAATTTATTATTTGAAAATCAGAAATTTTAGATCCACCTGATCCAGAAAATAAATGAGAAAGACCTACCCCCATTCCCGAAGTAATCATATTACTTTGAGTAAAATGAACTTCTTCGGTTCCATCTTCATAAATTTTAATAATTTCTAAGTGTCCCTTCGGTTTTAATTTTTCCATGATAATTTATGTATCTCCAAATGCGTCATTAGGTAAACCAATAATGCTTGTGGAGGGATCTCTACGTTTTGTGGTCCATTCGCTTAGTTCAAGCAATGCTACTTCAAGTATTCTTGCCAAATTAAAGTAGTGTACTGTATTATCTAGGTGTCCACTGTCCCCAACTGCGCTACAAGCAGATACAAGTAAGCCACTTACAAGACAATTGACACCTTTCCCTTTTATGTCTTCAGGTACAAGATCATAAATCTCAAAAGGATCTACAGGATCAAAATCAATATCTCTTAGATGATATAATTCAGAATACCATTTACCTTTCCCTAAATTAATTTCCTTAGCACAGGGTATAGGGGCATACCACCCTTCAGTTGGATCAGGACACACAGTATACTCTCCTGTATCTGGGTCTATATATATCATTTGATTCCCAGAAGAAGAGGGTCGCATAATTTTCCACACACCAGCACTTGCTTCGGGTATTGGTTGCGAAGGGTAAGTAGTCGAACCGTTTTGCCAAGTAATATTAACATTACTATTATTATCTTCTATATCATTTATTACTGTTTGGGTTAGGCTTGGCCCTGGCCTAGTTAAGTAATCATCTTTGGTATGCCTAACAGCTAACGCTCTTCTATATTTTCTGGGTAAAACTGGATTTCCTAATTTTAATGGAAGAGCATCATCCCTACTACACTCTAAAGCACTCCCAGAGTGTGTTCCCCAATTCCGCATGTTCCCTACACTATTACCTATAGGCCAAAACGCTTCATTATATGAAAACTGTCTACTGTGGCTAGAAGCGTCAGTTTGTCCAGTAATTACATTATAGAAAGAGTGCGAATCACTTGGAACTCCTCCCCACTGGGCGGGGCGTCCTCCTATATTAACAACAGTAGCTAATATATCATGTATATCTACAAAAGCATTTGTTTCTATACCCGATAAAATAGACGAGCCTTCAAGCCCAGTATCTCCCCCATACACAATAAAGGGGACTAAGGTTCCTCGATCATAGCAACTAGATTTAAAATTATAGCCACTTTCATTGTCTCCCCCTCTCCGCATTGCGCTTACAGCTAATCCAGAGGCGTACTCTGTAAGATAAATCATTCTTTCATAGTCTTCCCCTAGTCCTGATGATCCAAATGCTCCAGAAGCAAAGGTAGCTCTCTTTCGCATATCTCTCCATACGCTTCCATTATCTGAAGTAATAATAAATATGGTATTCTCTTTTCTTTCAGAATCTAATGAATCTAACCACCCGCTAAGAGTATAATCAAAATGTTCCAACTGTGCATTTACTGTAACCCAACTTGCAGAAACAGCGTCCCCAGAATCAGGGGCTTCCCCTGCTGCTATTTGTCGTTCCATTACTTTTTGGTAATGATTATCTTTTAGCCATTGATTATAAACGCCCTCCTCAGGAGGGAATGTCCAAGGGTCATGAGGCAACGAGGGAGCGATATACATAAAGAAAGGCTCTTCTTGATTAGAAGAATTAAAATATTTTGCTGCTTCATCAAAAAGATAAGTTGTATTAAAAGAACTAGCGTCCCCTTGAGAGTAAGCAGTCCCTGAAGAAGATTGAGCAGGAGTCACCCATCCTGTATCGGAAACGGGAACTGGTGTTCCATTTTCATTAGAAAAGAAATTAACATATCCCATCTCATCTCCATGAAGATAAAAAGCTGATCCTGCGTAATCAGGCCAGCCCCCACCAGGAACACCTTGGACATCAGGGAGCCAAGGAGAATGGGGCTTACTAAAGTCTCTTCCTGGGGTAGGAGTCTCCGCTCCTCGCAGATTTGCCCAAGTAGCCATATAATAATCAAACTTCCCTACGTCAGGAATGTGGTTCCAATTTTCTCCCATGACGGCAGGCCCTGTGCCGTCTTCGCAGTAAATAAGTTGATTTTCCCAGGTAGCTAAATGCCACTTACCAAAAAAAGAAGAATTATAACTTATATCCCCCATGTATTCAGCAAGAACTTTTTGCTTTGCAATCTTATTTTCAGAATCATCAGAGCCTACGACAAGTTCTTCAAAGGGTACGGCATCCTCCCCACCTCCTGGTTCAGGAAGAAGGGAGTAAGATTTATTTAAAGCCGCTAAACCTCCCCTTTTTCTACGCTTAACTTGCGTCCCTCCTGCAACGATGCCCAAGCCTGGACCCCAGGTAGGGGCGGTTCCCACTCCACTATCTTTACAACTAAAATTATATCTACCTGTCATTACAGTAGATCTAGTGGGTGTACATTCCGCTTGTGCTCTTGCATTATTAAATAGAACCCCTGAAGAAGCAAGACCGCTTAAACAAGGCGTATGGGGATAGATACCGCAACCATCTACAGGATCATCCAATTGGCTAAAAGGATTTGCGTTAGCATTTGATGGGCAAGAAAGATCATAGGGATTTTGGGAATCATAAAAACCAAGATAATCTAAACCTACATCGTCTAACATTATAAAAACTACATTTTTATTAGCGGGAGTATACTCGGCATCCTCTGAAACTGTATCAACAAACTTTATTTGCCAATCAATAATTAATGAAAAATCTGAAGTCTTATCTATTTGCTCATTTATTGGGAAATTTTTGTACGCTAATAATACTGACTGAGGGCTCCCAGCTTTCCCATCGGGGTTTCTTGAGAATAATCCAAACTCAGAAATTGGCATCCCATTAGCTGTTGTTTCATCTAACTCAAGTCTAAAGTGAGCAACCCCGTCAATAATTTTTGTACTATACGCATCTGGTAATGCTACAAACGTACTTTGTTCTACTGAATCGGAAATAGATCCAATAAAAGGCCCACTATGTAATTTATAAAGATTGTGATTATCAATTACCTTTGCTGGCTCGTCTCCATAATTACTATACGAAAGCGGGGCTTCTAGATTACTTATATATGATTTTTTTTCTGGATCTTGTGTGTCGGGGTTTAATCTCCCTATACCTACTTGAAAGTAGCCTGCAATATGGTCTGCTACATTATTAGAACCCGTATCCGTAAATATGTTTATTATGCCCACCCCCAAACCATCAGTTAAAACATTATCGTCCTGGCACAGAACTTCTTTAGTTCCGTCTGTATTAACTTTTGTTACTGTTACTATCCCTTTCATATAAATTTAATCTTCCATACTATTGTTAAATCAGAGTGCTTCCGGCACCCAGGATCTATTCCACTATCTTTGATTACGGCTAAATTCTTTGTTAAACTCTTTTCAGCAAACAGTTTATATACTAGTCTATTATAGCCAGCACTAAATCTTAAGGGGAAGTCTGGAATTATTTTATTGTCTCTTTCTGTTCCAATCGTAGAGAGAGTCCTAGGTAAATCTATCGTCCATAAACCTAATTTAAATATCCCTCCATACATATTTGCTAACCCTAAATCAGCAGAAGCTATGGTACATAAATATTGCACCTCTCCAGTTGACGAAAAATCAGAATTTGCAGAAACAATTAGCCCTGATGTTGGGGACGCCTGATCCCCTAAAACATTATTGTAGGCACGAACAAACCCATTTTGATCCATTGATCGAATGGCAGACGAATTAAAGTAATTCTCGTTGGTGCTTTCTGGGTAAGTACCACTAGCAAATATATTATCTGATCTAGAATCTAAATTACTAATACTTGAGAGTATAGCAAAATCAGTCCCGCTAGTATGAGGATAACACCCCAAGAAGATATCTCCTCCTTGCCCTCCCTCATCTACAGTAGGGGCCTTCCCTTTTACACGTTTAAACTTAGAGGCCCCAAACCCTTCCTCAAATTGCCACCCGTACATTTCCACAACAGGATCCTCGTAATTACCTCCATAGAACCTGCATCTTGCATGTATTTGATCTCCAGGCTGGCTAGGGTTCTTGTTATTTCCAAGTCCTTGTAAATCTATTTCAAATCTATACCAACCAGCAGACCCATCGGCACCTGAAGCAGGAGTAACTCTGCCTACAGCCCCACTAGAATTTATCCCAGTACCAACCATCTGAGCATTTCCATATGGCTCGGACCAAACAGCCGAGGGAGCATGGTAATAACCATGTAGAAGCCCTGGTTCTGTTCCTGGTGATGACGTAGAATAATATTGGAAGCCTACTTGGTTATTATTCGACCTTGTTATGTTTCTTATTTCTAAAACAATTCCAGAACAAGCAGTGAAGGGAGTAGCATCAGAAGGCAGTTTGGCGTATACACTAAAAGTATGATCAACATTTCCATGGTGGTGAGAAGGCCAAATGCCAGAAGCAGTAACCCCCAATCTATATCCATTGGCTCCACTTAAAGTAAACGATGAGGTTCCATAGAAAGGCCCTGTCCCGCGTTTATTTAAAACAACAGAGGAAAGACCATAATTACCCACCAAAGCTGAAGTCCAATACAACTCATTCCCCGCTATTAAATCGGGATCAGTAGTTGGGCTATCTGTAAAAGAAATTAAATTAGGATTAGTATTACTTAAAATTCTATTCAAGTTATGCCCGTATTCATGGGCTCTCCCCTGCATAACTGACGATCCCATAAGATGGTACTGGCCTGATACCATATCAATTGCTGTATTCGTACCCTTCTCTAGTTCTATATCATTTACATTGGGGGTAGATCCTGGATCTCTTTTAGGGTCATAAGAAGAAGTTGTTACACTTATATTCTCATTATCTAAAGAGACTGCTCTGATCATATGATCTGATCTTACAAAGTTAATATAGTCTCCAAAGTCCCCCTTCCCATTAATATAGGAAGAAAGATTAAAGGGGTAGAAGTGCCCATTATTTTTATAAGCATCAGAAGATTTACCAAAAGAAATTGCCTGTACTGTAAAATTAGAGGAGTCAGTTAATGAAGAGCCATCTCCATAAGGAAAAGCAGAAACTACCGCCGAAGGAGTTGTTAATAAATCACAAAACGCCTCCCCAGCCCCATTAACAAGTAAATTACTTTCAGTATGAAGCAACTCTTGCTTGTCAGTACCAAAGTTAGAATAAATTTCTACAGTTCCAATCATTTAATTAGTTATATTTATATTTGTAAAGCTACCATAAGTAGCGTCTGGAGATCCCACTCCATTAGTTCCTGGGTCAAACCTATAAGATAATCTACTTCCTCCACTTACATCATGTATAGCAGAGGAGTCCTGAGGCACCCTAGTATTAAAGGCATCCCCAATAACGTATGATTTTCCTAACTTATTAAAGTACCTAAACAAATGTAACATTTCTCTAGGTTCTAAGGGAATGCTCCCATATACTTGTTGTCCTATGTTGGTTCCTTGTCTTGTTCCAGAAACGGACAGCCTCCGAACTGACTCAACTTCTTCTTGCCCTTCTTGGGAGGGTCTAAGAAGATACTTATCTAGACTTAAAGAAACTTCTCCATCATATTTTGCTCCACTGCTGTCATATAAATCTACTTTGTTATACAACTTGGTTGGCATAAATCCTGTAAAGTCAGTATTCCTCACAGCCACAGTGTATTTCTTAAGACCAGACGTATCTTTATCATAATAATAAAGCTGTTTATCCTCTCCGTAAACAACAGAACGTGGAATAATAGTTTCTTCTTCGTTTATTATATTTCCTAATGATCTATAAACCATAGTTGAAGTTGGGTGGTAGGGGGGACCAAAAGCTCCCCAATGCTCCCCTCTTTTAATCCCATAAATATCACTAGGTATTCTGTAATAAGGTAGGGATGTAGGTGCTGCATGTAAAGCTGCTCCCCACGTTAAAAGTTTGCAAGGAATATACTCATAACTTAAATCGGGAGGCTCTCCCTCTGGAAGAACACCACCATCATAACTATCATTATATGCTTGAAGGGTACACCTAAGACCTAAGTTTTGCTTATCAGACAAATCAAGTTCGGCTGCATCATAAGGAATAGTTACTTCCATTCTATACCAAATAAGGGTATCTGTTGATCCAGCAAAAGGGGCAACTGAACTTAAGCTAACTCTAGCAGCCGCACCCCCAGCTAAAGAGTGCCCGTTTGTTTCAATAGAAGAGGTGTATGTTTCTGTAGTGAGTTTAGGCAATCTTACCGTAAGCCTAGTATAACTATCTTTTGTTCCAATAGGAGATACCGTAAGGATTGCCGAAGTTGCATAAGGCTTTGAAACACTAGCAGCCTCATAGCCACCTACAGTTGCAACATACATAGAAAATGTATACGATTGAGTATTTATTAATTTTCCTTTGTCAATATCTCTATAAACAGACATAGGTGGGAAAGTAATCGCATGACCTTCATCCACCCACACCGAAGAGGTTACCCAATTAAAGTTGCCAAACCCCGCCTGTGGGTTTCCAAACTCATCTAAAGCAATATTAACCATGTTTTTAAAAGCTACAGAAGAAGGAACATACCCTAAAGGATCTTTAATTGTTTGGAGAAGTGGGTCTTGCATAGTGTTATAAGTACCGTTATCATCGCGCCTATAACAAGTAAAATCAAGTTCTTGTGGTCTCCCAACTGAAATATTCATCGCATATCCTAAATCAGCAATAGGTATACTTTCGTCTATAGTATGCATCCCAAACGGATTACTTATTCCCCCCAAGGAAAGAAAACTATCTCCTTGTTCTTTGTAAGTATGCCCAGTCCTAGAAAATCCTAATAGGGGCCTAACAGGATGGTAAGATCCTCCAGTATATTGTCCCCACCAGAATAAACCTTGTCCTGGTCCATTCCCTAGGATCGTAGTTGGTTGCCTTCTTCCTACTGCAATATATTCTGACCAATCATTAAAAGATAAAAACCCTTTTCTACTTTCCCAATACTGTTGTAATCTAGTTCTTTTAGCAGCAAGAGAATTCTCCATATAAGGCAAGCCTACTTCTCTTGTAGTCCAACTTATGTTATTAACACCAGTAGAGGGAATTCTTCCCCATGGAGCAGTATCTGCTACCCAAGCATTTTGTGCAATGCTTGGGTAGTGGGACAAGAAGTTTTTCTTTACTGAATAATTTTTCTCATCAAATACCCACGGCTGAAAAACGATCCCGTCTAAAGGGAGGGTTCCCCAATAAGTAAACCCACTTCCAACAGCAGGGTTATTTTGTTTTAAGAAATTATTTGAAAAATACTCAGTCTCTGTTCCAATTACCATAGGAGCGAAGACTGCCTCTTTTCCAGTAGGAGTATAAAATACTGGTTTTTCTACAGGAATAACATTTTTATTTATATCAGGAATAGTGGCTGAATAAGGGATTTGTGCTGCCTCATTTAAAGTCTTATCAACTACAGCAATTTTATCGAAGATTGAGAATTTGCTACTCCCAGTACCAGGAAGAGGGAAGACTTCTATAAAATAATTTTGAGTCTTCCCGCTCTTTGTAATATATGCTCGATGAAGCAGAACATTTTGTCCATTATAAACATCCTTCGGGGTTCTCCTATTAGTTCCATAAGAAAAAGGAACCTTAGTTAGTTTATTTTTAGTATGAAACTTTACTTTTGCTGTTTGGAAATAGTCCTTTTTAACATAGTTAAGTAAAGGTTCCGAAGTATCGTCAACGTCATCACAAGGATTAGGGATATCAACTAAAATTTGAGGACCTCCAGTAAATCTATGTGCGTAATTATTTACAATATTATTAATTGATACTTGTCCATTAACAAAATCTTTAACTTTTACCATTTCCCACTTCTGCTTAGGAGTCCAAACAAAACACACCCGGTCTCCAGTTTTTGTTTCTTCTATCTTTGTTCGTAAAATAGCACCAATATGTCCACCACCAAAAGATCTAGTTGTCGTATCACCATTTAGGAAGTTAACTTTTAGCTCAAAATCATGTTCAGGAATCAAAACATTCTTTTGCTGTGAGTTTGATCCCCGTATATCAAACTTAACTCTAGGTAATCCGTGGCTGCCATTTTTTATATATACGGATTGATTATTAATTAGATAGTTATCCGCATTTACAGCAGTCGATTCTTCAGTCTTATCTAAGTTATAAATAATAAATTCATTTTTAGGTATTTGTTGTGCAGAGGCGGTAGAGGTATCCACTAAGTTTACACCACTTAAAATTGTTTGAGTTTGATATTCAGGAAAACCGTAGTAAGGCCCCTCAGTTGTAGCGGAAGTTGTTACGGCTTCCACTCCAAGTTCTGAATAATTATTACCGCTTAAAGCTAAATTTAAAATAAACGGATTCCTTATAGCCCTAGAAATAATTTGAGAACTAGTGTCCACGGCAGGGCCATTTATAGAAAAATTAGCGTTTCTGTAAATGGGTCCATATACATGCGATAAAATATTTGGGCCACCCTCTGCTAACGTATCAACTAAATTTTCTGGTAATGCGCTCCCGGCAGTTGATATACCAAAATATTTATTGTATGTATTATAAACTGACTGTATTCCTTCTGTTGAGTAAACGCTGGATCGTTTATCTAAAATAGGTGCCCTATACTTATGAGGAGTAATATCTCCCATAGTATTAGATAAGGAATCAGTAAAATTAACCCACAAAGAGGAGGCAGCAAAAACACTACTATTTAATTTGTAAATTCTTTTTGCAATTGCTTTTTTCTTTTTCTCTTCCAAGTTAAAGAATAATACTACTTCTTCAGGTGTAATATCTCTTCTTACATATTGATCACATGAAGAAAAGGTGATTCCGCTATTGCCTCTAGTTAAGAAAGTATTACTAACATCAATACCGAAAAAAGATCTCTGTGATGTTAATATCTTACAGTCTCTAGAGTAAACGCCTGAAAGATTTTCGGGACTTCCATCTGCAAAGGAAAAAGAGGAGGGTATTAACCCTAAAGGAACATACGAAGTAAGACCGCTTGTATTATTATAGAAACAGGGCATATTCCAACCCTCTCTACTATACCAACCCTTCTTCCCTAGGGTATTATAAAAATCTCTACGCCTTAAGGACCTTCTTGGTATTCCGCTGGTAGCTGGGACTACAGCATTAGATTTAACTACTGAACTAACAATATGATTAGAGTATTTAGATTGCCATCTGAAAAAGACGGGCTCATTAGCATGATCAACAGTACTTTTAGAATCATCATATCCTTTATAAATATCATCACCGACAGCCCAACCCGTACCTCTATCATAAACACCAGAAACTTCTTTATTTGATAACCCAGACACTGTAGGAACATCCCTTATCGGCCACCTAAGAGAAGGGCACGGAAACTCTAATCCACTGGCGTTATCAATATGAGAAAGAACTACTCTAGTTCTAGGAATTGCTTTAGCGGGAGTAAACTCATCCACTACACTTAAAGTATCTAAGATTTCATTTACTGTGTATAAGCCAGAGGAATCAGAAAAGAATACGCTTGAAAACTTTCCAGCGCATACAGTAAAATCAAATGTTGATGATTTACCGTTCCATAAGCTCAAAGCATCATAAGAAGAGGTTTCATAGTTATTTAAAACTTTGTCGTAATTTGGGGGGTACTGTATAGAAGAAGTAAAGAATAAATAACCATTCCCTAAATACAGATCAGTCTCTTCGTTACCTGATACAGTATAACTTTCAATATATTTTTTTGTGTCTTCAACAAGATTAACATCTACACAAAATTGTTTTAAGGCATCTCCTAAAAATAATAATAAATCGTTAGTTACAATACAATTTCTATAAAACTTTTCTTCATCCCATGGTGGGATTGGAAAGTCTCTACCCCTAAAATTAAACACAAAATTAGGATCATTTCTTATAACAACACCCTTTGAAAAAGGAGTAGTAAAATCTCCAGTTAGCCAAGAACCAGGACGCTCAAAATCTTCATGTATTGGGCCAGTCCAACCTGTACCATCATTTAAAATGTTAACTCTAAAAGGCTCATTTTTAATAAAGAAAAGGTGAGGAAATTTTTCTACCGCGCTCTTCAAAATGGAATCTACAGCCGCTCTAATATTTATATCCATATCTGTAGCATTATAAATATCAATACCGTGTTCTGTAGCGGTATTAGCGGTATAAGTATTCCAATTGAACACTGGAGATTCGGTCAGTAATAAATAATAAAGTAAATGCGGTATATACGATTCATAAAGTTCTGTAATTAATGAAAGAGCATCAATAGGATTTTGTACAATGATTGTGTTCATTGCATCTGCAATACCTTGCTTCGTTCCCTTCTTCTTATATAATTTTACAGCGTTGGCAATTTGGTTTCTCCACGATATCTCATTTGTACCATACAATTTCCAGCCTATAGTATATGCTAAGTAAGGTAAAAATTCAACAGGACAATCAGTAATAGATGTTAGGGTTTCAATGGATTCAACTTCATTATCTAAATCTCTCAATAGATAAGAAAAAGCCCGTAGAAACTTATTAAGCGGCCCAGCATCTTCTACAGTTTTCAAATATGAATTAGTTTCTACTAGCTGGTTAATTATATTTTTTACATAATCATCATCTTTATCAATATAAAGAGGAGAATATAAAATATCAATAAAGGTTTTCATCTTCTCTAAATTTTGATTTCCGCTAGTATAAGACCCAGTTCCTGACCAAAAAACGCTAGGAATAAAATCTTTATCTAATGCGCTTAGACAAACGGGATCCTGTTCTATCTCATTTACTATTAAGCCAGTAGTTGAATAGTTCTCCCAAACATAAGTTTGGTAGTCCTTAATTGCATCATTAATTAAATAAGAGTTTCCACCATAAAATTTATTTACAATTGAATCTAAAACAATAGAGGAAGGAGGAAGTACTGGCCCACTAGTATTTAAGAAATATAACCAACTTAGATTATTAATTAAATATGCGTGCGTCCCTGAAACAGTAGTTGAAAAAACAGATGAGGTGTCTTCTAGTAATGTTTTTGAATTTAATGTAATTGAAGGCAAAAGCGTTCCACTAACATAATTTCTAAAATCAGAAGAAGTAGAGAAATCAACAAGCTTTTTGCCCAATAAAGACATAATTTTTTTCTCAAAGATTTCAGGCGTAATATTAGTAAGCTTATTTTGTTTAATAAAAAACTGGGCGAATCCAGCAGGCGTGTCTATAGCACTAAAGGAAGCGTTATTTGGTATAGCACTTACATTCAAAAACATAGAAGCTTGATCACTAGTGATATTATTAATACCTCTTAAGTGGCTATTAAGAATAAGGTCCGTAGTTTTTTCTTGCTCCCCTCCTACCTGAAGGTCTTGCTGTAGATACACATCAGGAGTTATAATTTTTACCGCATCGATAAAATTAGTTTTTGAGTATTTTCTATTCATTTATATGTAAGCTACATTAACTGTAATATTATTCAATTGAATTACTTCATTAAAATCGGCTATGATTGTTTCAGAAACATTATCAATTGAAGAGTATCTAACTTGATTCAAAGCAAATAAGTCTCTGTTTAGCTCCTCTGGAATAAAAGGTATACCGAACCCGAATTTATTATAAGAGAAATGCCCTTGTATTGCTGCAATAGCATTTGCTTTGATTGTTTCTTCATAATTTACAAGAGCAGTATCCACATATAATGTAACAACCAAATCTAAAGTTCTAACTAAACCATCTACTATAACTAACTCATCCGTAAGCATTTTCTTCTTATCCATTGCTTCTAAAAGATTAGTTTTATATTCTATTGTTGCCTTTTGAAGCTGGATGGGTGTGGCTTTCTGAAGGACAAAAATATCAATGATATTTGCTGATGAATAAGCTTTTCGGGTTGAAGCGGTTCCAATGGCTTGGCCTCCCTTGGGGCTGCTATAGCGAGAGATAAAAGCCTTATAATCCTCTAAAGTGACGAGCCTATCTTGCTGTTTGAAGACCAGGGGGCCATTGGCTTTCGCTTGCTCGACTGTCTCAGCGTCCACCCCTCCTGTGGCTACGCTGGTATTGGTTACAACTCCAGGGCCTCCTCCCACAGTCGTTACTGGAGCAGTTATTGCGGTCCCTAATAAATTTCCGCGTGAGCCTCCTCCTACTCTGTAAAGAACTCTATAAGAGGAAGAGTTGGGTGGGGAAGCACTTATTCGTCCATCTCCAAATCTAACAGTTCCCCCATAGCTATCATCATAAAGTACTTCAAATATTTTATCGGTTGAGCCTGATGCCGCAAAAATGTTATCAACTTGATAGTAGGTTCCTGATAGGGGCTCATGTGAATTAACAAAAACCTGTACACTATTTTCAATAATAGGTCCTTGTGAAAGAGGGATAGTTTTAAAAACATCTAAAGTATTAAAAGTTCCAACCTCCTCTACTAAAGGACCTTCCAATAAAGCAAGATTAGTCCAAGTAGTTGAAGCATCCCCTACTAATTCTCCTTTAAGAAAATCAATGTCTGTGTTATCACTATTTAAATCAGCAATCTTGGCTCCTTGTGTTTTATATAAAGTATAAGTAAGGGGAGCACCATCTACAGGAGAAGCAATAGTAAAAACTCTATCTTGAGCACGAACAGTAGCCACCTCAACTCCTTCCGTAAGAGGAGCAGTTAACACTAAATCAGCCGAAGCCCCTGCTGAGGTAGGCCCCTTCATCCTAATGCCAATGAGGTCTAGTATCTTTTTAACATTCCTTCTTGTTTTTGCGGTAGATAAAAAGTTCTCATTAGCCACAGCATCAGCTTTAAAAGACAAGATAGCTCCCATATAAGCAACTAACTCAGTAAACATCACTCCAAAATCAGACTCCGAAATATTTTGATAGTCCTCAGCGTATGCAGCCTGTAAATAAGAAAGCAAAGCGGATCTTAAATCACCAAAGTCAGTAGCGGCATAATTAATTAAAGCTTTTTTTTGTGGATCAGATAATGCAGTACTAAGAAATTTTTGAAAATCAGATTCTGCTGTAGAAAACGGTATGTCACTGGGAAGGTCGTAGTCTTTAGTCATAGGTTTAAAGAAAGTTCAGTTCTTTCAAAACTGTTTATGGGAGAAATAGTTAAAACTATTTTAATTCCTGGGAGGCCAAAGCCCTGAATAGTATCACCACTTAAAACACGAAGCTCTATAATCCTAACGCTAGGCAAGTACCTAGCAAAGCCTGTATATATTTCATTTTCAATACTTAGAATGAGGTCTGGAGTTATAGGTTCAAACAAAAATCTTTTTAAAGATAATCCAAAGTTAGGGAGCATTACTCTCTCGCCGCGTTCTGTTTTAACGAATTGCCGTACCATGCTCTTCATTAGCTCAAACCCCCGCGTCTTATTAAAAATACCTTTTGCATTATTAGTACTATCAAACAAAGGAAACTTTACTCCAAAAACAGGAGAAGCCGTATCTTTATTTGTTGATAAGTCTTTTAGTTCCTGAGGAGGAGCTACTCCATAAATTGTTGTAGTCATGTTATAATTTCCTTAAAGAATCCCTTTTGTGCCTCATAATTTTTTCGCACCTCTTTAATATTTAGAGGACGAGAATAAATTTTAAAACTTCCAACATGCCCGTTCAAAGCACTAGTAAGCCCATGTCGTTCTCCCATAAAGCCTCCTGCAAAGGTTGTTGGGTTTATAGGCATTCCCTCCGTCCAACCAGAACCAACTATCCAAGGAGTAAAATACTGATCGTTTTGTGGGCCATAATCAAACAAAGTAACATTTGTAGTTTGGTTTACTGTCTCATTAGAATAATAAAAACTTTCATCACTTTTAAAGAAGGAGGGAATCATTGGAGTTTGGCCTGTTTGATTTCCTAGGGTAACAGAAAGAGCAGACGTTGCCATAAGATTTCCATCTAAGTATACTGAGCACTTATCTTCTTTTACATCAAAAGACATATGTAAGTGTATAAAAGTAGAAGAAACATCTTTCATAGCTTTTACTCCAGAAGTATCATAAGGAGATATCTCTACAGTATCTACCACAGTTAATTTATGAAGGCCGTCCGTAATACAATTTTCATTTTTAGGAACAAATTCAACTGCTTTAGAATTCATTGAAAGTGTTGGAGCAATAAAGAAGCAACTTGAAGCAATAGTATTAGAGGTATCAAAGAAATTAGGATCGACTGAAGCAGCATTTGCTCCTGGGTCTGTATTTGATCCAGGTATTAAAGGAACATCGGCAAAAATTACTGGGTCTCTGCTAAACCCTATTAACAAGCCTCTTACTGTATCTGAGCTTTTAGAAGAGATTAATCCACTTACATCAGGAATATTTAAAGGCCCTCCTGTATTTTCGTTAGCAAATAATATCTTATAATAATTATAATCAGCCCATTCACCAGTAGGAGGATATAGGAGAGGACTAGAAATTGATCCACCAGAAACTTCTTTAGGATTAGAACTAGCTCCATAATTAGGAATGTGAAGCCAACACTCTATGCTACACCCACTAACACCATAAAAAATATTTTGATGTTCCGTTGTAGGAGGAAGCCTTAAAGCTCCAGCAGTTTTGCTTAGTTTATAGTCTGCTGAATTTACTCTGGATATTCCATCGAACCTAGGGATACCTAAACCTGACAGGAACAGGCTAGGCGTATTTCCTATCATTTGAGCATTACCCTTAGAGCCTATATTGGTACAATTTATTGTTTTAAAATTTAATGAATCTGGGAGTACACCATCTGGTCTTAAAAAATTATAAATCGAAGTTATTCCTCGACTTTCAATTGCGTCAGTAAGAGAAAGGGCAGGAGTAGCAGTGCCAGAGATAGAATGATTAAATATTATGGCCCCCAAACCTACGGGAGGGACTACTAAAGGATCCACTAAAACCTTAGCGGCTGCTGTTTGTGGGGTAACATAAATAGGTTGGATAGGCAAAACAACATCAGCCACTTCTCCTGATCCAAAAACTAACCCTTCTTGGGTTTCTAAAGCTACATCCAAATTAATAGAGCTTAAGAAGGAAAAATCGTTCACGGGAATTTCTCCAGGTTCGAAGGCTTCCGCTGATCCAAATAAGTCGGGGGCTTTTACAGCAACCTCAATCTGCTTCATTCTTTTGTTAATCTTAGAATTAAAAGTAAAGATTGTTGAATTTATATTCTGCTTAGTATTTATAACCACGGCTGAGTCCTTTGCGTGTCCAGAAGCTTCTAGTTCTCCTATTTGCGCGGACAGATCATAAACAAGTTTATCTTTTTGTCCCTCTAAAACATTTAAAAAGTGATCAGAAGCATAAAACTCCAAAAGACCAGGAGAATTATCAATACTATTAATATCAAAAATAGTATCAACGTATTTATTTAAATCCTCCACTGAAACAATGGAGCCTTTTCCTCCTAAGTTCGGAGCATGATCTAGTTTCCACTTCTCACTATTAACAATAAACCCAATATCGGATGCAGATGGAATGGGCTTTCCATTATAAAGCCGCTCCTGGGAGTCATAGTATATGCCGTCTTCTGAAAGAATGAATAATCCCTGCTTGGACACAGGAGGACCATAAACTAAACGGAAGATAGGCTCTTCTATCTCCTCAAGAGCTTCCTCCTCACGGTTCAATAAAACAGTTCCTATATTTAATATTAAATTATTACACTGATCAATAAAGTTCGTAGCTGACTCTACCTGAGATCTAGCTAAAGCCAAGGAGGCGGCTCTATAATCATTTGTATATTGATCTGTACTTCCCCCTCCTACTCCTCCTGTTCCTGTGATAGGAGCGGGGCCTGTACTATTTAAGTAATTTTCAAATTCACCTAGACAAGTAGCAAGCTCTTGATAAAGATCAATCCCTTGATTAACGAATTCTTCAATGCCCCCTAAAAACCCTTGTATTTTTGCAAGCTTTTCAAGGAACCCTAAATCTAATCCAAACTTACTAGAGCCTGAGAACAGCGCGAGTTTTCCGGTCCCTGCATCGTACTGAAGAATACCCATCTCAGAAAACATATCATTTACAACTCCTGCTATGGCGCGACGAGCAATAGCCTTCCCCTCCTCTGCCGCTCCAGCTATATTTCCTAGTATTTCTGAATCGATCAGCCCTAGCGCACCTACTCCTAAATTTAATATACAAGTAGGAATACCAAAAGCAGTATTCAAACTTGCAAGAGGATTGGTTAAGTATTGTGGGTTAAATATTGCCATGCTTTAAATAATAGTTCAAAGTTTATTTGAATCTGTATTTGGTCCGAAGGTGTAATTAACATCCCACCCATTGTTTGAGCCAAAAAATTTAGGGACTCCTGTTTCCCCTTCCATATCTATCTCTATATTGGTCTTTCTTATTCCAATATTGTTGTTTATGTTTGTCTCAGAATTAAGTTGTATGGTTCCACCTGCTCCTACATCAGATTGAATGTTAACACTTGCCCCCGCTATATTTATGTCTCCTGTAGATTTTATATCAATTCCATTTTGAGCAAACAAACTAATTTTATTATTACTTCTAACCTGAAAGGAGGCACCTGTTTCTCCTTCTCCTTGTTGGGCTCCTATGCAATCAATAAAAATGCCATTACCGTGATTTCGTAAAGAGATATCCCCTTTATTAGATTCTATAATAATATTTCCTGATGACCCGCGAAAAATTTCACCACCTGAAAGTTTTTTAGTAGCATGGGACTGGGTAGAGTTATTTGCAATGCCTATATTACGCCCATCTTGAACTCTTAATTTGATTTGTCCCTCATTTGAATCAATGATAACATCTCCAACTGAATGTAAGTTCGCACTTTCAGGACCTAAAGACTCGTCTGTTCCGCGTCCCTTTATATCTGTGAGAAGTAACTGTGCTCCATTAAAAGCACTATGCAAATTTACTTGTCGGCTGTCAGAAGAATCATCTATAGTAAGTCCTCGCTTCCCTGAACTCATAAGACGAATTCCTTTGTTGTCACTATCTTTATCTCTTCCTTCTAACATTAATATTTCATGTCCTAAAGGAGAGGAAATTCCATACGACATACTTTGAACATTATACTTTCCATCATCTGGGTCATGAGGGTAAGTGAGTTCTGCTCCCAAAGTAGGGTTCTTATCACTAGGCATAGGGTTGGCAGTTTGCATCTTATCAGAGGAGGGATTTAAAATACTTCCCACATAATACCACTCATCGTCTGGATCATTTTCACACTTATCATAAGTAATTTCCGTCCCAGTTTCTGGAACAAAGACCGATCCCGCGAATTTACCTCCACCGTAAAAACTTTGATATTTTACAGAAATATACGCGCCTGCGTCATATTCATCAGACCCTGTAGGGACAACAGTAAGGGTGCCTTTGCCTAATATATCTTTCTTTGATATTACTTTTCCTTTATACATTTTATTGTCCGTCTCTTCTATCTAAAGATTTCTTCAATCTTCTTCTTTGGTCATCAGTTATGCGTGGCATTTGTAGAAGGTTTAAAAACCCCTTAGGTTTTCTTGTTTTAAGGCGAATATAAGGTAAAGAGACAGGACGCGGAGACCCCGTAAATAGTTCAAATTCATTATTATTATTCGTCTTCTTCATTAGCTAATAGTCCTTCTATATCTTTATATACTACAAACTCCGATGTTACGTTTCCAGTAGACAGGGAATGTTTAAACCCTAGAATCCTGTATAACCCACTATAAAAATCAGCAGTTGATCGTATTGATTCCATATTCAGTTTTACTCTTCCCGCACTCTTTAATAATACTATAGCGGGTCTTTGCATATACGACATATTAGAAATACCAAACATGGGCAAAGTTTTAAGTACTCCTCTATATTGATACTTAAATAAACTCATGAATAACATTACCATAGAAATAACTGGGGAGGCTCTTCCTGTTGGGCTGTTCCTCTTTATTCCTGTAGTCTCCATTAACATTATATCTACTAAATCAGTGGCAATTTTACCCTTATCAGAAGGAAGCTCTAAACCATCAAAAATTTTCGAAAAAGAAGCTCCATACCATCCTCCTAAGCTACTTAATCTATCTAAAGAAGCAAAAACATCTTCAGTTAAAGTTATATCGCCTGCTTCGCCTCCGATATAGGGTGCTAAGACTTGAGAATATCGAGTTGCTGTATTATAGTAAATCTCTCGTATTGTCCCAAAAAATTGATTAAACATCCAATGATTACTATTAAAAGAATAGGAAAGAACATTTGCTGCTTCATCATTCCCAATAAATATAGCAGGAGATGTACGCTGAATTGCTTTTAAGTCTTTTGCTTTTTCAGGATCATTAATATCTAGTAAATAATGAAACTCATCAGGAAGATATCTAACAAACTCAAAATCGTTTGAGGTATTTAACTCATATTCATTAAAATGTCCCATAATTGATCTACCGTGAATCCCACCTAAAGCTATATCATTAATTTTACCAAAGTAAGAATTATTTACAGTATCTAAGTACGTTTCCTCCTGTGTTAACAGAGCCTCAACATAATCTGGAGAACGGGTAATTTCTTCCTCCCCAGCTTTAGCTCTGGCTATTTCATCTATATCATTGGAATCCATTTCTGCTTTCTTTAAATCAACCTTTATTTGATTCCAAAAAGGATCTACAAAATACTCAGTATTATTCGAACCAGTTACAAATCCATACTCTGTAGGAACTCCATGTGAAACCAGGAATCCCTTCTGTCGGGCATCCGTATTAAAATCGACCAAATTTCTATAATCTCCGTAAAGGAAAGATTTAATCAAAGTTTGATCACCAAAAATAAAATAATTATCTTCGTATGCGGGAGGAGGGGTGTAAGTTTGATTAGCCTGGAGGGGCTTATCTGGAACCCGTGTGTGTTGCTCATATCCCTCAAAAGTACCACTTCCAAATTTTTCTCTAAACAATTTTAGTATATTTACATCATTCTCCCAAAAAGCAGAAAGATTATATACTGTGTTTCCACTTGCTTTCAATAAAGCATTTACTATATCCATTATTGGTTTTATATAATGTCCATAACTTCCTTCATCTGGTTTAAATAAGTGCTGAAAAGGAAGTTCTGCGAACAAGATGCCGTCTGCGACCTTCCCTGTTTCTTTTCCTGTAAATGGGTTTGTAATTTTTAGTTTATTTGTTGAAGCAACATCCATTAAATCCGTCTGCCACCCTGCCTTCTCAAGGTCCGCATAAAGCACTTGATTGTCTTTATGTTTTTGATCGTCTGCGGTCTGACCCCAAGACCTTGGAGCATTGTCCTGTCCAACAAATTGAGGATCACTATCACTGCTTTGCTCCTCAGCTTTATTTGCTCTTAGCCCCAGCCTAGCAAATATCTTTAAAAGTATTTCAATTCGTTCACCTAATACAAGCCTATTTATTTTTTGTAAATGACCGTCTTTTCCCATAGGAAGTTGTTTTGCCTCGACATCTGTATAGTTTCTAGCACCTTTTCCTACTGCTTTACTTTTCTTTACGCCCACTAATTCAGTTCCCTTAGCCCAGCCAAGTAAATTTCCATAGAGTTGTCTAATTACCTTTAATGTTGGCTCAAGATTAGCAGCCTTCATCTCTCCTTGTAAAGCAGTATTAAATGCGGCGTAACTTCCTGCCGTTATTTGATCCCATGATGTTGCCTTTGTTGCTCCCGTAAATGCGTTATGCGCTCCGTACTGCCTAGCTCCACCTAGTTCTGCTATTAGCTCTGAAAACAACCCGGAAGGAGTGTCTCCTACTTCATCTTTATAATATGTCTCAAAAATCCTGTGCCAATCAACTACACTAATAGTTTGAGCTACTTGACCAGCAAGAAGATAATCCAAATTAGGCAGAACAATTATGTGGTTTTTAATCCCTAAATTAAATAAATAATACGAAATTGTTTTTACGATAACATCATGAAGAGATGGAGTAAACCCTGGGACTTCAACTGGCAGACCCATAGCTTTGGAAGTGGAAGTCGCGTCTGGTTTAGTTAAACCAATTCCAAAACCTGGATAATAATCCCATGCTGCTATAGGCATTGTGGGCCGTGTAAAATTAATAGCACCAAAATCTGGGTTATTCGAGGTAGCTGCTACATCAAACTGTCTTGCAATATGATCCGTAGCAAAATTATAAGTTATAGTTTCTTCTTCTCCATCGTTCTCATAATTCATTGACCCTAAAATAGCTTGAAATGGACCCGCCCACTCCTTAAAATCATCTCCTACCCCATAAGAAATATAGACAAGTCTGCCTACTGCATTTTTACTTACTTCTAGCATTTCGTTTTCCAAATGGTTTTTAAATCCCGCTTCTTCACCTTGATAGATCTTTAACATCTTTGAAATCGTAGGGCTGATATAAGCCCCACCAAGGTCCCCAAAGGTGCCGTTCTCTGGGTCAAAGGAAGGCACGGTACTAGGTTTAAGAAAATTCGCATCACCTTGTGCCGCTGAAACTTTTAAGGCGTGATTTATTCTATCCCGCAACTCATTTACTCTATTACTATGGGCTTCTAGAGAGTGCGATCTAAGTTTTATATCGGTTAATTGATCAGGAAGAAATAAGAAGAATAATCTTTTAAGCATCTCTAATCCAGGCTCAAATGTTTTTAAATGTATTCTATTACCATTGTCTCCTTCGCCAAAATTAAAACTATGAGTAAACTCTAAAATATTAGAATCTACCGTATTCAGTAGAAGGGCATCGGTAAATCCATAGCTATTCGTTGTTAAAAGATGCTGTTCCTTTCTATACATAGAAAAGGTCTTATTTGGATTAGCCTTATAAGAAGAAAACTTTTCCGCTACTTCTCTTTTTGTGGTTAGAAAAATATTATAAGTGGCATTTAATCCAGTAAGTGCTGGGGAACCTTGGGGAGCATCCATTTACATTTCAGGAATATTAATATGATCACCCGCATTTAGTGATTCAAAAGGATCAAAAATAGCGTTATACTGCATAGCATACCACCAATATCCAGGACTATCATAGAAGATATCAGAAATTGCGTCAGGTCTATTAGCACAATACGAAGGAACGCGGCCTTTGCGGGAAGAAACCGCACCTAAACTTAAAAGAAAATCATCGTAAGAAGAGCCTACTGATGTGGTAGTGATCGTCCCCTTATGTTTAAGCTGAACAACTCCATAACTATATCGTGAATAACTATTACTATTTATACTTGCCATAATTTAAGCCCAACTCGTTCCATCTGTCATTCCTATCCAAGGTTTCTGCGAAAGAACTTCTTCCCATCCATACAAGACTTCCTCGCCTCTAGTCCTACTACTATCAGCTAAATAAGATCCTTCATCTACTGATCGCTGAGTTCCTTTATTTCTTTGTACCTGCGCTAAAGTAAGAGATACACTAATTTTATTAGGTAGAAGCGTTACTACATCATAGCCAGCCGATTCATCCCAGGAAATTGAGTATTTAGTTGCAACACAAGAAATATAATCATATAATAGTCCAAACTTAAGTCTTATTATGGGTGGGCCGAAGCTCGGGTAGTCGTGGTTGTTTAAAACACTCGCCCGAATTAACTTAATCCAAAACAAAAGCATATCTACTGCTTGGGCGTAGATATATGGCTTTGAATAAGCCTGTAAATTAGTTGCTAAAGCAAGCTCAGAAGAAGTTGATTCTTTTGCACTCAGAACTTCTTGAAACATACTAGCGAAAGTCGTTGAAGGCTTAATCGAGATCGAGGGGAGAGGTCCACCGTTTATTATTTCAAATAATTCTTTCCTTTGAGCTTCATATCTTGTTTTTTTGGTATTACTCTTATTCTTGTGCTTTTGTTTATTAAAAAAGTCTTGCTTCTTCTCCATTTTTGTCAAGGGAATAGGAGGCTGGCTAAACAACTCAATTGTTTGCGTACTTACGATATGAGGGAGTGTTAAATCAAAATCTAAATTTAACATTCTAGATTTTGCGCCTGTATAACCAAAAAAGTTTCCTGTCCTACCTAGCACATCATATTTAACCAAATTTGCTGATTGTGATTCGCTTATTTTTGGGTTTTCAAAGAAAGGACACGTTCTAAACATTATATCCCCACCATCCACGGATGGAAATTCAAAGATAAGCTTGTTGTGCCTTTGTAATTCAGTATTTACTTTTGTTGCTGTTCCGAAATCTGCCATTATTAATCCCCTTGTCCTGGGGTAGGATCTGAAGCCCTAGCATCAACTTTAGGCTTAGTCACTTCAGTTGTTCCTTTGTGAACAGCCGCTTGCACACCATCTACCGCATTAACTACTTCCCTAAATCCCACTCTGCCTGCCTCCGTTGAAGCAGCTTGCGCTGCTGCTGTCGCAATCATACTTTGATTAATTAACATCTTTGAAACTTCTTCAAATCTAGATTGTCCTAACCTATAATTTGTTACTTGTTGATCCTTATAAGTTTTTTCCATTAATGCTAACTGTTTTGCTTCTAATTCTTCTGTATTCTTGTAAGAATTTAGTAGCATAGGGAGGCCAGTTATTACTACCCCTGCTGCTAATCCCCAAATACCTGCCCTGCCCCACTTACCTAAACCAGCTAGTCGCCCTGCCCCCTTAGCGGCAGCACCCATACCGAGAGCATTTCCTATACCACCAATAAGACTAGGTATTTTCATGCCAACAATAGCAATTCGCAAACTATTAATAGCAAGAAACAATTTACCTGCAAGTAACACAGTTAAAGCAGTAACCGCTGACCTAGCACCACCTACAGTAGACATAAATCCAACGAATTGTCCAGCCCACTCGCCTATTTTTGTTGCAGCATTTCCAATATCCTGTTGAAAAGGACTAATTGCTTCCTTAAATGCAGTCATGAAATCCGCAGATAGTTGTGAGAAGCTTTTGCCTTTGGTTTGCTTATCAGTTTGTTTAATTGATTTATCTAATGCAATCCCAAATTCACCAATCTTGCCTAAAACTTTCAATTGATCTGATACAGCAGCAAAACCACCAGAGCCAACTCCACCACCAAGGGCACGATCCTGAATTTTACCGATTCTATTTGCCATCTTTTCAATATCTTGAGCAGTAAAGGTGCCAGCAATAATCTTATCAGCAAATTCCCCTAGGTTGTGTACTTGAAGTGAATCTAAGTCGCCAGTCCTAACTTGTGACATAAGTTGGCCGACCATTTTACCTGCCATATCTCCTAGTTCTGGTCTCAATGTTGCAAACTCTTCTACTGCCTCTACTAAAGGTCCTGTCGATCCCATAAGACCAGCAAGAGCCAGACCCTCTCCCAATTGATTAACCGCAGTAATGATGCCTTCTGCTGCTACTCCATAAGTTCTGGAGGAATCATCTATACCTTTAATGAGCCGTTCTCTTTGGGACCCCCCCATCAATCCTTGAGTAAGAAGAGCTTTATCTAATTGGATTAATCCCGATATGCTTTGGCCTGTAAGCTTCATTCTATTTGCCAAGCCAAGAGTGTTTCTCCCTACATGCATCATCCCCTGAGATTGGAACGCAAATAATGATTCCAGTGAAGTTGTTAAGCCTCCAGGAAGTCCCCTAATAACCTCGCCAGATTTAGCCATTGTTTGAGAGAAGGTTTGATTAAAGGCTAATCCTTGTCTCTGTAATAATATTACTTCTGAGGCGAGATTCTTAGTTACTTTAATTATGGTGTTGGATACTACTCTAGTAATAAGCTTTAATTCATTCCTACCTCGGGTGCCTTCGCCCTTCGCATCTTCGGCTTCTAGGGCTAATTTATCAACACTATCAGAAATAGATTCAGACATTAAAGCTAGAGGATCAGTTTCTGCTCCCGTAGAACGGGCTCGTTGAAACGCATCAACAATAGCATCGGACAATAATCCATAATTAATATCAGCCATCTAAATCAACCTCGTATACAGTTTCCATGCTTGTTAGTATGAATGTCCTAAACTTAGTCTTTGGAAATAGAGTATCTAATCCTGCGCGAGACAAGCCTTTTTGTTTATTTTTCTTAAATAAGATTCTACTTTTCCTCATATCTGATAGGAACGAATAACTTTTTGCTCTAGGATCTACTCGTTCCTGGAGTACATTAGCTAAAATCGCCAATGTATTTAGGTTTGTGCCTGAATCAATTAAGAAACAGGTCATAAGGTTGTTTCCAGTTGTTCTATTAATATATATCCCTCTTGCTCCCATAGCTGCTACTATCATAGCAAAATAAGATTTGTTATCTCCGTTCTTTGTTGTATAGTTAAATACAACACACCTTCCTGGAGTCATAATAGATGCTGATCTCCAATAGTCTTGAGTAAACTGCTGTAAGAGAGCGTCGTTCCTATCGGATTCATCCTCAGTTAGAGCCATACTCTTAGCCAAAAATTCTTTCCATGCTTCCGAACTGCTACCCAAGGCTCCTTGAGCGGTGTAATAAGCACTAATGAATTCTGCGACGAGTCCTTTTAATTTTACGTTTTTAGCAATTTTATGTGACAGAATTTCATACATGAGACTATATTATAATAAATTAATTAACATGGACAGCACTGATATTGAGTTTATAGATTTTATTGATTTAATCAATACTACATTAAGTAATGGATTCATAGAAAAATGGAAATATAGGTTTAGTGAAAAATTCATTAAGCACTTTCAAATAAAAATACTGAATTCATTAACTAAGAGAAAAGTAATAAAGATAGATACTCTATTTAACTATCTAACCAAAAAATGTAAATACTCCCCAGAACAGGTGGAGAACTTCTTTACCGCTATTGATATAAGTATTTACTCACCTTTGGTTCAAGGCAAGTTAAAAAAGGAATAACTATTTCTTTTCCTTAGATTCTTTTAGTCTATGCTCTATTAAGCAGGAATCAGTAAATTCCGGGCAAAGTGATTTATAGGCACACCAATTACAGAACTTATTTTGCATGGAGTGGAGATCGGTTTTCTTAGCTTTTCTAATTTTCCACACATCATCAACAACTGACCTGATATGTGCATGAATCTGATTTGAAGTATATTGGACATTTACCAGATTATCTGATATTGGGTAGTAATGAGCAGCCGTTATCTTATTCAAAGGAATGTTGTATAATCTGTGAACGGCAAAAACATATCCTTTAAGCTGAGGATCTTGATATAGCTCAACTTTGCTTTTTTCTCTCTTACCAGTCTTGTAATCAATAACAAGGTAGCCCCCATCTTTTCCTTTGATTATCCTATCAACATACCCATTTAAGGTAATCCCCTCGGCTATATCAATATCGAAATGTAACTCCGATATACCTGTTTCAGGTAAGGAAGCGTTTAAGCGAAGAAAATTCTTCAAACAGGGTAAAATCTTACCATCATAGGATGATGAAAACTTATAATTTTTCTTGTACTCCTCGGATAGCCGCTCTAGCTGCGCTAATTCCGTAGCTTCTGCACCGTCCTCAAAGATTTTGTGAATATATGAACCAAAATGCAACGCATCGGTGTTTGATAGGTCGTACTCAGCAACGTGATCGACGTACTTGTAGCGATATTTAAGTTTGCACTGGTTGAATGTGTCTCGTTTCGAATTACTTATTGTATTTATAAACATTATGCTTAATCCTCAATTCATTAAAGACTATGTAACTGAAAAGTTGCAATATGATTATCGGATATCTTCAAATAATCAAGAGTTAATGCTTCCGTCCCTCTTTATAGAGGGTGATTACAAGAGGCACATGAGTATTAATCTTGAAACTGGGCTTTGGCAGTGCTTTAAAACAGGAAATACGGGTAATTTTATTAAATTATACTCTTTAGTGGAGGGTATTTCTTATAAATCGGCTGAATCAAAATTACTCTTCCAAGGAATTGAGAGTGGTAGATGGGATTTGTGGGAAAAACCTAAGCAAACCCACTCAGAACCTATAAAAACCTATACTTTAGACACTAGCGGCTTCATTCCTATTAATATCGACAGTTACGACGAAAACAATCAGCTTGCTATTAGGGCCTGGAAATTTCTAATGGATAGAAAACTATTCGATCTTGAAGAATATTCAGAGTCTCCTTATTATATAGCAGCAGAAGGTAAGTATAGAGGCAGATTGATTATTCCGTTCAAAGATTATGATGGGGATATCTTCTTCTTTCAGGCTAGAAGCCTCATGCACGGCACTACCCCCAAGTATCTGAATCCTAGCTCTGAAAACGGCATAAAATCGAGCAATATTCTTTATCCCTTCGACTTTGAGGCTGAAAACCTCTGTATCTGCGAAGGACCAACGGATGCAATCTCGCTCAATTTACAGGGCTTAAACGCCACTTGTACGGTAGGCAGCACAATATCTAATATCCAAATGCAAACCTTACGGGAGTTTGAAGGCGAAATAATTCTAACTTATGACAACGACGAGGCTGGACGGAGAGGTATCGAGAAATTTGAGCACTTAAGGAAAAAATATATGATGCCCACCTTCTCAGTTTGTACGCCCCCAGAAAAATATAAGGACTGGAATGAAGCTCATGTTAAAAAAGAAGACTTACATGAGTGGATTATGGAAAAATCCTACGAGTATAATTTCGAGAATAAATCTCTAAACCGCTTATAGTCAATAACCTTCGCGGGGTGCCTTATAAAGCGTACAACTCCCAGGAACATTAGGTTCTCTTGAGTCCATATCGGCAACGATCTCATTTACAGCCTTCTCATCCCTTCCAGTTGGAAATGTGCAACATTCACCAGCCTCGGATAGCGTTGGATGTGAATCGAGTGCCAGTTTAACCCAAGCTTTCTCAAAATCCCTTGACTTTCCTGGGCCGATACATAAATCTTCCGCACCCTGACCACGGGGTTGCGGCGACGGGACATCTCCAGCTTGTATCGTAAACATTTGATGTAATGGACTCCCTACACGTACCGCTGCTCCTGTAACTCTCTTTTTCTGTGTGGGTAAAGTATATTCGAACTCCCTAAAACGCTCTTTATGACATTGAGTAGTGTATGGTCCCGTGTCTTGGCCTGTGGGTACAAGAATATTACAAGATTCGTCACAAGGACAATATTTTTTAGCCAAGTAAATATCCATATCAAAATCTAGAGTAATAACCAAACCTGTCGTCCAAGGATATTGGCTTGGCGGGTGCGATGGATCGTGCCCAGGGTTGGGCAGCCTCTCCCACTTAGAACAAACAGCAGCCCCACACTCGCCATTATTATTTTTTAATGCCCCTGAGTTATAGCCATAGGGTTCTTGATCACATCTATCGCAATACCGACGCAGATCCCACTCCCCCTTTATACTGGTATCTACCTCCACATCAAACCAATGTGCTTCCCATATCGTATATTTTACTTTAAATTTAGCAGTATAGTCCATGCCCTCACTAGAGAAACAGCAGTCCTCCTCAGTAGTAGTAGTAGTAGGAGGCAGCGATGGGTGAGCTGTATCCGTAGTAGTTCCTGGTCCTTCCTGACCAAACCTCCACGGACTAGTTATATCCCCCCAAGGAGTAGTTGTTCTTTTTCTTTGTACCATATAATATATATATGCATTCAATAAGAAAAAAGCCCTCTATATACTTAGGGAAATGAAATAAGTATGAATATACTTTTGAAAACAAATCACTTAATTTATTATGAGCGTATTCGGAGAAACAACGGCAGGGACTTTTGGTAAAGTAACCCCCACAGAAACACAGAAGCAAGATGATTGCTGGGTTAAAATTACAGTAAAAGCAGGAGATGTTGCTGGGTCCGTAGCAAATGAAGGATCAGTAGGTGACCCTAATTATATGCTTAGATTAAAATTTAAAATGGATGTTAATGTAAAATGCCAATGCTTCGAATGCGATGAATATGACCCTGGACCCTGGGGACACCCAACAGGAGAGGATTCTTCCTTTGAATGGAAAGGTAGCCTCTATGCCGGTTCATTTAGCGGTAATACTCCTAAACCTCCTTGTTCCAACAATCCTGATACTGGAGATGGAACCCGTACTGGGACATTAGCGAATGGCTTTACTTGGATAAAGTGTAGAGAAACGGACGATCCTTGCGATGTAGGTACAAACGATGAAGGACAAGAATTTTTCTTTTGCGAAGGAGAACACAACCTCTCAGGAATAGAAAAAGAAATAACACAAACACTCGGCTCTTATGGGCCAACAAAATTTTGTGATATTAAGACTAGCGATATAACTACTTGGATTCAAGAAGCTTTAGAAAATCAAGTAAATGCTTTACCTGATAGTCATTCCTTCTTTCAATGCAACAAGAAAGAAGAAAAACCAAAAGATCGCTCCGTCACCGCCTTCTAACAATAAAGTTTAAATAGAAAAAGATCTTTTCATCAAACGATGAAAAGATCTTTTTATCTATTAAGTCCAGGAAAGACTAGCTACAGAGTATAACCTAGAGGTTGACAAGCCAGAGCTTGAATTCAGGGGCTTGGCTTTCTGCTTGAACAAGCATATCGAGAACTTCAGCGTTTACAGTACTGGAAGAGTCCATAGCCGAGGCATATAGCCCAGGTTGCTTGCCTGCAATAAGGTTGCCTGATCCATTGGTTCGATGGACGGTATCACCAGTCCTAGCTTCTCTACGAATCATACCTACAGTAGAGGTGTTGATGAGTCCTGCTTGTCCAAGACCACCATTTATTGAGTCTGAACTGTCGAGTGTGAGGTTATGTCCCTGCACAGCATCGCAAGCGGAAGAGTTTCCGTAGAATTGTTCCATTTCTGTTTGAATTTGGAAGTTTACATCAAGATAGTTGAACTCTGCTGCTCCGTTAGTGGGGGAGTACTGAGTCTTTCTTGTGTACATGAACTGTACGGTCTGAATGAATACAGACCATGTGGTTGTTTTTGTTTCTAAACAGGTTCCCGAACTAGCGAGCGAACGTGAGCCATGGTTAACACCCGTTCCTGGGCTTGTCATCCCGTTTTGTATCATTTGTCTTATTGCCATAATTAAATCTCCTTAATAGTTTATTCGATCCTACTTTCCAAGTAGCGATCCTTCCTTCTACAATATATATATCCTACTCTTCCCTTAATGGAGAATAAAATACATAAAATCGCTAACTATTTTTTCATGTAGGAGATTATAGGTAACCCGTAATGCATAGGTTCCTGACCTAGTTCCGATACTATCTCGGAATGATTGGTCCACTTCAGAATCTGGTTCGGAAGGCTCCTCCCCTGGTTCTGGAGGCCAAATCCTCTGTGCCTCCTCTTCTTCAACTGCAAGAGGATAGAAACAACCCTCTGATAGACATTTATTAGTATCGAAGGTATAAATGATCGTATTACCAGCAGTTATATTTACATCAGTCGAACTTACTACAGTAACTCTTCCTGGGAGATTTGGATCTTCATTAACCTTTTGGATTTCAATCAAAGCACTTGTTACTACTGATTGTTTAAAAATATTTTTGATTGAATCATCAATATCTTTATTTCCTATGGTTATTTCAGTCCCAATTTTAAGATCAGTTTTTGATCCAAGGGTTACTTTTCTATTAAATAATCTGTGATTACTTCGTAGAAGAAGGGGCTCTGTTATTGTGAACGAGGTATCATCAAATAATTCAAATCCGTTTATGTATGTTTGCCAAGCACTATCGGTCCCGCGCTTAACAGTCCATACATCAATATATCTTATAGCCAGATCTGCTGTGTTTTGGATTTCTGCTCCAGTATCTGTATAACCACTAAGAGTAGTGCCTAAAACCCCATCTAAAACACAGGCGAAGGCTCCTCCACTAAGACTGTATATTCCACTTGAAGTAGCATCCTGTTTATACTTACTTTCATAAAATGCTGGGTCATCAGTCTGCGTTACTGGTTCCTGTAACTCATTACGATTTCTGAAAACCATCTTAGCCTGATTACTCATGGCTGGAGAGATAAGACCGTTACTATCTAAAACAGTATTAGGACTTAAGTTTTGTGATCTCTCAAAAATATGAACGGAGGATATCTCCATAGGAGCTTGATATTCTCCGTCATTAACGAAAAAAGTTCTAAGCATAACGGGGGCTATAACCGCTGGCCTATTATGCCTGTCAACTACAGGCTTATTATTTATTGATGGCATTCTTTTCTTTCTCCAATTCCTCTGCTAATAATTCTATGAAGGTAACTCTTTCCGTCCTTGTTAGTGACTTAACATCTGCATAGGACATTCCTACATGCTTTATCAGTATATAGGCTTCATGCAGAAGATCTTTTAACTCTAAAGACCCTTTTAACTCACTGAAAAAAAATTTTCGTCAATAGGGAGGCTAATTAAGTTGGATTTCTCACAACTATCGCATTTGTACCTGATTTGTGGCTGAATCCCATAGTCTGATAACATAATCTTTTTAACAATTTTATGTATATCAATAATGGGAAGCTTTTCAAGTACTTTTGCTATAACTGTGGGGTTATCAATGCCGTCAATCTTTTTTACAAACCTCCAAAGATTATTTGATAACGAATCTCCTGCTAGGAAATGCTCTTCGCTCACACGGGCAGGAGATATCTCTGCCGTTTTCTTAATTCCGCTTAACTCAACTTCGAAGGCTGCATAATTAAAACCCTCAGGGATATCATTACTTAAAAGTTTATCCATTTCTAAGTTTAATGCATTTTCAAATCCACATTGATTACATACAACCGAAACTTTATAATCTTTACCGTAGGAAATTTCTCTCAGTTTAATGAGTAGAAATAGCTTATCTACAATAATTAATTTATCTACTTCAACATTTTGTACGCAGCGAGAAAGCAAGTAATTGGCTCCATTAAAATCAGGAGACCGATCTCCCGTAGTTAACGACTTCTCATCCTCAAATGTCATTGGCCTCATCCTGATAAACATTTCTTTACCAAAATAAGGAATTCCCTTAGAAGGGACCATTATATCAACCTCTGCCTCAGCAGGGAGATGCTCTAAAATTGCTGCTATCTGCTCCTCTTCTGACAATACTTGTGTCTCAGGAATTTCAGTGTTCATAAAAATACCTCTAACCTATAATAGTATGTATGGAAATACACATAAATACAATAAATTCCAAGCTTGTTACGGACAATCCAAAATTATTAGCTGCTTTAGAGGATCTTTACTCTTTTAGAGTACCTGGAGCCGAATACTCCCCACAGTACCGAAGACATTCCTGGGATGGGAAAAAGAAGTTTTTTTCAAGAAAGGGAATATTTAAGACAGGATTATTAGAGAGAGTATTAGGTGATCTCAAAAAGGTAGAAGCCACCCCTACTCTTATTGATAGTAGAACTTCAAAAAATAAGATACAAGAGCATTATTTTGATAATATAACTTATTACGACTATCAAGATAAAACTATCCAAAAAATGCTAGAAGACAAGAGAGGAATCATTAAAGCTCCTACTGCCGCAGGAAAGACCTTAATCATAGCGGGTCTTGTTAAAGCCTTAGCAGGAAGAAAAATGGTGTTGTTATTTAACGCTAAACAACTTCTAACCCAAACCTACGATTTCTTAAAATCTCTTGATATACCTAAGTTAGGTATTTGTTTTAGTGAAGGATTCATTGAAGGAGAAATTATGCTTTGCACTGTTCAAAGCATAGAAAAAATCCTAGACACTCATTTAAATGCTGAAGTTTTAATGGTAGATGAATGCCATGAATTTGCAAACGGTAAAACCACAGTAGCTGCGATTCAATCTTTTCCCGAAGCTAACTATAGGTACGGATTCACGGCCACCCCACCGAGCCAAAAAATAAGCCTCTTTAATTTAGAGGGAGGCTTAGGACCTATCTATTCTGTAGCCACTACCGAAGAATTAATTGATAAAGGGAAGCTTACGAAGCCTGTGATTCAAATCATAGAGAGATATCCTAGTGATGAGGATGAAGAAGACTTAAGCTATTCAGAAATTTATGATACTTATATTATAAATAATACAGATCGAAATAATACCATAAAGGAGATTGTAGATGACATTAAGGAAAAAAATGAAAGAGCCCGTATACTTATACTTACCAAATCACTTGATCATGGAAGAACCCTGGAAGACCTATGTGGAGGCCAGTGCGAGTTTCTTGAAGGAGCGAACTCAATACAAGAACGGTATAAGGCTATATCTAGATTCAGAGGATATAGAGGATCTAGCGTCCTCATTGGTACTAAAATCCTCCAAACAGGGGTTAACATTGAGGAAATAACCCATTTTATCAATGCGAGAGGCATGAAATCAGAGATTGCAACCCTCCAAGCGTTAGGAAGGGCTTTACGCAAGCACGAAACTAAAGACAAAGTTTTTGTATATGATTTTTTTGATCCAGAAAAGTACTTATTAGGACATTCTAGAGAGAGAAAGAAACATTATGAAGCAGAAGGACATGAGGTTACACTAATATGAAAAGTTTAAATGATATAAACAAAAGAATAGGCACTCTAAATGAGTTAGATCAGCAAAAAATACGAGAAATTGGCAAGGAGCTTGAAAATTTTAGTCCAAATAAGGCCATCTCCAGCGAGGGACTAAAAACATTGTACAATATTCAAAACAGGCTGCATCTATTTACAGAACAATACACGGATCGGTTATTGCACCTACTAAAACAACATCATATGGTAGATTAGTATTTTACTCAGGAATATCAATGTCAGGATTTCCCATCTTAAGCTTTAATCCCCAATTTTCCATATCGCGTCTAGTCCAATTGTCTTCCAGCTTCTCTTCCAGCAGAT
>Ga0080013_1000195_pt1 | contig 86642 bp, 72 predicted proteins | sample ETNvirenome_6_85_FD_69236 | JGI IMG/M metagenome (GOLD analysis project Ga0080013, IMG submission 69236) | Marine viral communities from the Pacific Ocean - ETNP_6_85 (SPADES assembly) (version 2) | ecosystem: Environmental > Aquatic > Marine > Oceanic | place: Pacific Ocean | collected 2013-06-19
CCGATGGTCTGATCGGGGGCGCGACAAAGGAGGCACTCACCGATAGGTCGCTCGATGATTACCTGAATAGGAACACCGGGTTTCATGCCTATTCGATAACAGACACCAATGTCGCGGGTCGGCAGTCATTCGGCAACGGGGCTGGTGGCAACCTTGAGTTCTGGCCCGACAACTCGGGAATCGTCTATGGCAAGTTGAGCCACACCACCTACACATCGGGCGCACAGGCAGATTCTCTCGGACTACTGAGCGTGGCTGTTTATGATGGTGGGAATATAGAGGTGCGGAAGCGGGGTGTACTTCAATATTCAGGTTCAGGGCCGAGCAAGCCGACCAATTCACAGGAGATCAGATTACATTCAGGGGGATCGGTGAATTACGATGGGTCTGCGAGATACGCGACATTCATCATAGGGTACGTGCCACCGGACCAGAATGCCTGGGACGACATGGTGCAGGCGGTCGATGAGTACAACGCGGCAGTGATAACAGGAGGAAGGAATGTCTGAGCAGGTCCTATATATCACTGAAGAGCCTGAATCCTTCACCGAGGATGACGGCCGGGTGTTCAGTCCCATCCCTCATAAGGAAGGTTGGGCGGTTGCGGTTGGATGGGAGGACCGTCTTAACTCTACCGGGACAGAGTATTCGGTAATTGAATATGAACAGAGTGGACCTGAGATATGAGCCTGGCCGTAGGGTCGCAGTTCATTTTCGAATGGCTCGGATCGGAGTATAGGGCAGAGTTCGGACAGGCGCTTGACTTAGAATTGTAGTATTTTTATAGAACCCACAGAACATGCCACACGGATTCTTTGAGCACATCATAATGCCACAGTCACGGGCAGAGGCCGTGGGGTATCTCATAGACGGCGTAGGAACCGTTGCAAGCATCATGTTCCTGTCAAAGGAGATATACATGACAACCATGGGAGGAATAGTGATCATGTTGACGGCCATCTCTCTGGGCATTACAATAATCAAGAAGCTTTACGACCTGCATAAGCTGCTCAAAGATGATTGGATAAGGAAGCATGAAGGAGGAAAAGACAAATGTAGTTGATAAGCACTGGTTGAGTAACAAGCAGGTGTTGGGACTGTCCGGTATATTGATCGCCATGGGAATCAGCTATGGGGAGTTTCAGACAATGAAGAGCAACGATAAGATACACGCTCTTAAGATCGGGACGATACAGGAGAGGGCACGGACAGAGGAAAGCGAGATGAAGTCCCTGGTCTATACAAGGTCCAGAGAGAATAACGAAAGGGCCACAAGGATGGTCAGCCCATTGAGAGAGGACATCGAGGAACTGAAGGCCTGGATGAATCATGAGAAGGGTTTTCAGGAGGGATCAATGTACAGGAAATGAGCACAGAGGAGATCAAGGGGCTTAAGAGTTGGCAGGGCCCTGATGGGAAGATGTCATCAATGCGGGTCACACTGTATGTATGCCTGTTCTCTGGCATAGCAATGCTCTGGTTCCAACTCATAGGAGCAGCTGTCATGGGAGACTTCGCCTTATCAGATGTTGAATGGTGGGGGCCACTGGGACTGATCAGCGTCGGTATCACTGGGAAAGGTGTACAGAAATTCGGAGAAGGGCCATGAGTTTAAAACTATTACAGGAGTCAGCAGGGGTGACCCCCGATGGAAAGTTCGGACCGAACACCTTCGGAGCAGCGAAGGAGTATCTCGACCTACCATCAGATATGGCCGCGGTCCACTTTTTTGCACAGTGCGCACATGAAACAGGGAACTTCAAACGGTTCGAAGAGAACCTCAACTACTCAAGGGAAGGCCTGCTCCGTACCTGGCCGAAGTACTTCACCGAGGAGAACGTGGACTCCTATGCCCGACAACCCAAGCGGATCGCCAATCGTGCGTACGGATCTCGGATCGGGAACGGTGATGAGGATAGCGGGGACGGATGGAAGTTCCGTGGTCGGGGAGCCATACAGCTCACGGGACGCTACAACTATCAGAAGTTTGCTGAGTACATGAGCGACATCATGATCACTAAGGATCCTGAACGGATAAAGAATGAGCTCAGCTTTGTCGCTGCAGCCTGGTTCTTTGACAGGAATGATATCTTTGATATGTGCACAGACCTGGAGGATGCTACAGTGAAGAAGGTCACATTGGCCATCAATGGTGGTGCCCACGGACTGGAGGACAGGATAAAGAAGACAAGATTGTACGCGACATACATCTGATGGACAGGCAATTGAAAGTGATAGATGAATGATACCATTACCCCTGGGGAAGATCGCGGAACTGGCTACCTACCTGCTGAAGCATTGGAAAGAGGTGCTCGTGGCTGCTGCTGTCGTATGGATCGCCGTATGTCTGAGGTGGCATTGCGGGAGTGGAGCATCAACAGGGGGTACCAGGGGGGACACCCTATCTGTCCGAGTGGATACCCTCTGGATGCCTGCGGACACGGGCCTGATACTGAGTTTACACGGGTTCGACACGATACCTGATGAAGAACACGTTCCAACGGGTTCTACATGGACTGCGGTCGATGCTGCCTTCGCTTCAGCCTTCAATTGCGGGGACAGCGTCGCCGAGGCAATGTCTGCACTGCGTAAGGCGAACATCATCCTCGAGATGTGTGACAGTCTTTATGGGGTCGCTACAGCGAGAAGAGTATACAGGGACACCCTCGAGAACGACAGCATCAGGGTCTTCACAGAAACGGCTGTCCGTGGATTCAGGATCGGAACACCGTTCCTCAGTTACGTATGGCTCAGGCCTCAGCCTGTGATCACAAGGACCGTCACCTTGGAACACCCCAGACACCGCATGATCGGTATAGGTGGAGAGTTGGGTCCGACATTCGACTTCCCTCATACATGGTCAGGGGCAGTGATAGATGTCAATCTGAACTATGTGGACAGGAAGAACAACGCCTTTAAGATAGAAGGAGGATTGAACACGAATGCGGACTGGGAGATGAAAGTCGGGTATACCAGATACTTTGATCTGAAATGATCACACCCAATGAGGTGGAGAGCGGATTCGACTCCCGTCATGAGGATGTTGAGGAACACTCGTCTCGTCATGGTGCACTCAGGGTCTCCAGAACTCAGAGGCAGGGTTCGATTCCTCGGGGGCAGGCAGAGGGAACGGTAACTCAGATGGTAGAGTACCGGATCGTAGACCCGGATCGCATAAGAAGCGTCACCTTTTTGTCCCACTTATAACATTTTCATACATTTGTGTCAGATATAACAAAATTTGACATGGAATTCAAAGCAACAGGTCTATGGGTGGCCTTAGAAGACCCTAGAGAGGAGAGAAAGGAATCACAGATCTATCTTCCTGACGAAGTGAAAGAGGGGAATATAGATCAGAACGAGATCAAGACCAACCTTCTTACAGTACAGAGTGCTGGAAAAGATGCTATTGAGAAGGATCCAAGATTGATACCCGGTGTCACTGTAATGGTTGATCCACGTGCAGGTTTCCTCCTATCAGCAACGGATGAGTATAAGGAAGAGTACGTCATCATCGTACCATACCAGCAAATTGTGATGATACAGTGAAGGGGTCTGTGACCATATCCCTTGACGACTTCAAGAAGTTGGAGAGTGCCGATAAGGAAGCTGAACGGGCAACTGAGCTCGCCAAACAGATGGATACGGCACTCACCCACTTCGTGGGGTTCATGTCAAAGACCTCGGATATTGAGGCTCTAGCTGAGAGGTACAACAGAGGCCCACACTATTCTAAACTTGTATATGACGGAAAATGGATCCTAAGACAAAAATAGGTTTGAGAATGCCGGAGATGAACACGGCACAGTATCTGAAGTTCTGGAACGGTCCGTTCAGTATGACCGAGAAGGAGATCCTGATGTTGTCGGCACTGATCGACAGTCCTGGAGAGCTCTGCAGTAGAGAGAACAGGGAGGTCACAGCTACACGTACGAATTCGTCAATTACCATGATCAATACGTACATTAAGCGCATCAAGGACAAGAAAGCTTTAAAGAAATTCAATGGCGTTGGATACAAACTTGCACCACTTCTGGTCAGAAGGGGCACCATCACGATCAATTTTTCTGGGCCAACCTAGCGGGGGTCCAGCACCTGGTGCTGTTTCGAACATCTTCGAGACGCAACGTCTCGTGGTGCTCATAGTCTACGGTCCAACTGGAGAACTCAAACGAATAAGAACAGACGAACGATGACAAGACTGGGAACCATGGTATGGAACTTCGCAAAGGCTCTGAAAGAGCACGCGAAGACAGGATTCAAGACAGTGTCACCTGTGGAGTATGCTACCAGGATGGCGATCTGCATTGAATGCCCGCTGTTGAAGAAGGATGACAGATGCCAGGAATGCGGATGCCACATGCCTACCAAGGCTGGCTGGGCCTCTTCGTTCTGTCCTCTGCTGGAAAGGAAATGGAATAGCGTAAAATGATACAGAAAGGACAGAAGGAGATCATACAGCTGCTCGCTACGGAGCATAATCTTCCACTCAATGGAGTGGAGAAGATCGTATATTCTCAGTTCAAATTGGCCGCAAGGACCATGTCCGCTGGAAATTTTGAGAGCACACGCTTACCTTTGTTAGGAGTATTCCGTGTATTGCCTGCCCGGGTAGAGAAGCTCAACGAAAGAACAAGAATAAAGAATGCTAAGAGAGAATCTACTAACACTTGAGGATGACCTGACCGTCGTTCCCAGCCCGTATATCTTCACTGTCCTACCTTTTAAAAAGATAATGGGGACCAGGGGAATGGAAGAGGCCGTTCAGACCCTTTCATATATCTACTTCATGAAGGACCCGAGGTCCAAATTCGCTGCCTACACGGAGACGCGTCGACATGATGAGATCGTCTCCAAGATTTTCCCGTCGGGAGAGTTCGAACCGGATGAATATGTCAATCGTGCCATGGATGAATATTGCAGACACTTCAGTTCTACAGTACTTTTACTCGGAGCCGCACGGGAGAGTGTGGCCAAACTCACAACCTGGCTGGAAGGGATAGATGTGGAACATGAGGATTACGATGCGTACAAGCACGTCCAGATCCTGGAGAAGATGGGAAAGACGGTCAACGGACTCAAGGAACTCGAGGAGGCCGCAAAAAAAGAAAGCGAGTTGAATGACACCTATGGTGGTGTCATCGTAGACAGATACAGTGAATGAATGACGGTGTCGCAGCAGGGATGGAAGTGGTCATGGCCGAGAAGCCTGACGTTGGGAAGTTCACCGACGTGGGGTCTTACTCGCCTGCTGCCAGACACTTCGACAAGTACGGATTCTATACCTCACATCCCCGTGGGACCCAGGGATACTACGATTATTGGGATGAGGAGAAGAAGAGAAGTCTCTACGGGTACACCCCGCCCGGGACCGGAATAGGGATCACAGGTTTCCACTACTTCTACCTCAACTTCTGTCGTATGCAGAAGGTGGCGAATGGAGTGCAGCCTGATGGTTCGACACTCGCTGTCCGTACCACTTCGTGGCCGGACTTCTATGACACGGATTTTTTTTACTTCCACTATCTGGACCAGTGCAGAAGAAAGGATAGGCACATGATCGTGTTGAAGTCGCGACGTAAGGGTTTCTCTTACAAGGCCGCGGCGATGATGTGTAGAAATTACTTCCTTGTCAAGCACTCTAAAAACTTCGTATTTGCTGGACTGAAAGAATACCTCACGGGCGTGGATGCCATCCTGACCAAGGCGTGGGAGATCATGAGTTTCGTGGACGACACCACGGCCTGGACACAACCGAAGCTACTCGACCGTCCGATGGAGAAGACCTCTGGTTACAAGAAGAAGGTGAAAGGGTCCTTCGTAGAGAAAGGAAGCTTGAGTTCCATTGCAGGAGTTTCACTGAAAGATGATCCGGACAAGGTAAGAGGTAAGGCTGGTGAGCTCATCTTCTTCGAAGAGGCAGGGGCATTCCCAGGCCTACTTGATGCGTGGGAGGTTGCGATGCCTACAATGCGTCAGGGTAACAAGACCTTAGGGACCATGGTGGCATTCGGTACAGGCGGAACTGAAGGAGTAGGATTCGAGTCTCTCGAGGAGATGTACTACAACCCGGCTGCGTATGAATGCATCGCTTTCGAGAACACCTGGTCAGAAGCCAACTTCGGTTCTGTCAGCGGTTACTTCTGTCCGATCTACGAGATCCTTGACGGATTCATTGACGGGAACGGAAACTCCGATATCGAAGCGGCCAGGGCCTTCGAGATGAAAATGCGTGAGGTCAAGCGTAAGGGCAACAATCCTAAGAACTACGACAAGTATCTGGCTGAGCACCCATTCACACCTGAGGAAGCAACACTGCAGGTGAGTGGTAACACATTCAACCAGGCATTGATCAAGGAACAGCTGGACAGAGTAAAGGTTCACGGATTGGATGCTAAGATGGGTATGACAGGTAAGCTGTCAAGATCTCCAGAAGGAGAGATCAAGTTCAAAATGGATCCTGATCTTAGGCCAGTGACCCAGTTCCCACACCGAGCCACAGATGACGTAACCGGATGTGTCGTGGTCTATGAAAGTCCTTACCGACCGGAAGGACAGGTCCCGAACTTCCTGTACTACATCTGTCATGACCCTTACGGCCAGGACAGATCACAGACCTCTTCCCTGGGAGCCGCGTACGTGATGAAGGCAGTGAACAACGTTTCTCAACCTGATGACATCATCGTAGCATCTTATGTGGGCCGACCACATTCTCAGGACGAGTACAACCAGAACCTGTTCATGCTTGCTCAATACTACAACGCCAAGATCGGGTTTGAGAATGACCGTGGTAATATCGTGGGGTACGCACGGGGTAAGCGTAAGCTTCACATGCTGCAGCCTGAGTTCGAGATGCTGCACACCAAAGAACTTCAGAGTAAAAAGGTCAACCGTGGATACGGTATGCACATGACCCCTCAACGTAAACTGCAGGGTGAAGTATACCTTAGGGATTGGATGGAGCTTGCACGCGGAAAGAAAGCTGACGGCACCAGTACACTGAACATCAGTAAGATCTACGACCGTGCACTTCTCACAGAGATGTTGAAATTCACACAGGATGGTAACTTTGACCGTGTCATGGCGCTCTTCGTAGGAATGTACCATGCACAGGAGCTCGTGCACACGAAGCCCACCGATCCGAATGATGACATGGCCAGCAATGACTGGTTCGAAAATATATACAACGGACAGCCGGAACAGGGATATCCGACAGACGTTGTACCTTTGGAAGAACCTGAGGATATCTCAGACCTGTGAAATGCTTTATAATAATAGGCAATGGAAAATTCACCCTATTCTCGGGTATGCCTCCGGCCAAAGTTAAATTTGTATAATGTACAACCAGATCCCCAATCAACGAGTTCCATTGTCCCAAAAGACTCCGAAATGGAGAAAGGAAATGTCAGAAGCCTACATGGGCCTGGCCGACAGTGGAAGAACAGGAAGAAAGGAAGGACTTCAAAGACTTTACGATTACTACAACGGTGTCATCCATGACCTGGATTACAAGTATGTATTGGAACCGTACGGTAAGAAGAGGCACAACTTCCCGTCCAAGCTCAGGAATTACCCGCTTATAAAACCTACCATCGATCTCTTACTGGGAGAGAAGTCCAAGAGGCCTCTCAATTATTCGGTGATCGCTCTCAATGACGACGTCAATGACAGACGGATGCAAAAGAAGAATGAGACCATTCTCAAGAACATGCACCAGAACTTCGTCAACGAGCTTAGCGCAATGGGGATAGAGCATGGTGGAGAGCAGCAGGAGATACCGCCTCCGGCTGACATGGCAAAGATGTTCGACCGTACTTACAAGGATAACCGTGCGGTACTGGGACAGAGGGCCCTGACCTACATCATTCAGGAGCAGGAGGTCAAGGATAAGTTTGTCAAGGCCTGGTTCCACTTCCTGGTGGCAGGAGAGGCATTCACACACAGGCGTATAGGGAACAACAAAAGCATTTACGGCGTATTGAACCCGCTCAATGTCGATTACGACATGGATCCGGATCTGGATTACATCGAGGACGGGGACTGGGCCATGGTCACCAATTTCATGCACCCATCGACAGTAGTTGAGTACTGGGGAAAGGAATTGGGAAAGGATAAGATAGACCAGGTGATGGCTCTATCAGGGTCTGGGAATTACGGCTACACCAATTATACGCAGGTCAACGACCACAGAGAGAATATCAGGGACCGACTGGTCAGAGTCCGTACTCTTTATTGGAAATCATTGCAGAGGATAGGATTCCTCACATACTACGATCCTGAGACGGGAGCTGAAGAGATGGAAGAGGTCGAGGATGGATTCGTTCTTCCTAAGGAGTTGAAAGCAGGAGGAGCCAAGCTCGAGTGGGAGTGGCACAATGAGGTATGGAGAAGTATTGTGATCGATGACGACATCATCGTGGAGATAGAACCGATGAACAATCAGAGAGCTTCTATCAATTCACCTTCCTCAGGAAAACTTCCCATCAACGGGAGGCGGTACTCTGACGTCAATTCTTCGAACATATCACTTACCATGCTCGGGATACCCTTCCAGGTGAACAAGAATGTGATCAAGTACAGACTGGAGACCAGTATTGCGAGATCCAAGGATATCATCGCACAACTTGACATCAACCTGATCCCTAAGAAGTGGGATATGGACAAGTTCATGTACCACATTGAAGGTACCGGTGTCGCCTGGGTGGATTACAACAAGGAGGGAGTGAGGCTGTCACCCAACCACCAGACCGTGATGGACCTGTCAGTGAAGACCATCTCCATGTACGTGGAGCTTCTGAACTATATAGATGCGGAGTGGGAATACGTTTCAGGGGTCAACCGACAGAGACGTGGGGACATCTCTCAGTATGAGGGTAAGGCCACAGGACAGCAGGCAATTGTACAGTCCGGTCACACCACGGAGGACATGTTCAGAAAGTTCGCAGGACTTGAGAGACGTGACCTTCAGGGACTGATCGACAACTCGAAAGAGGCGTGGGTGAACGGAAAGAATACCATGTACGTAATGCCTGATGGGACACAGGAGTTCCTTTCGGTGGATCCTGATGTATGGCTCGACGCAGATGTCGGAGTATTCGTGTCCGATGCCACACGTGATGTGGAGAAGATGAATCTTGCCAGAGAGCTTGCCGGAAGTATGGCACAGGCAGGTGCTAAGACCAGCACGGTCCTTGACATCCTGGATGAGGACAACTTCGTTCTGATGAAAGGGAAGATCGTGGAAGCTGAAAAGATCGCTGAGCAATTGCAGCAGGCGCAGATCAAAGCAGAGCAGGAAGCAGTGCAGGCAGAAAGAGCATTCGAAGAGAAGAAACATTCTGATGAAATGGCTGACAATGAGAAGCAACGTCTTGCTGATGCGGACAGTGCTCAGAGGGACAGAGATTCCAAAGAGCACATTGCTCGATTGAACGCTGACCAGAAAGCCGCCTCTGACATGCACAGGAACCGGCCGGGACCTGACCTCCCGGAACCAAAGGAGGATAAAGGACCGGAGCTTGCTCTCAGGGCCAGGGACACCAAAGTGAAGGAGGATTCTCAGAAAGAGACCGTCCGTCACAATAAGGCGACCGAGAAGATCACCAGAGAAAAATCAGCATCGAGTACTTCACCTTCAGAGCCTAAGAAATGACAGATCCGATAGAAATTATGAAGCAGCTGTATGCCTCGAACTACCGGGGTCCTATCGGCCCCAGGTTACAAGAGGTCGCATTGGCTGAGCAACAGGGGATGGATGTCGCCTCAACCCCACAGGAAAAGATCGATGGTCTCAATGTGGGACCTCCACGTAACCTGAAGATACCTGGCGCTGAAAGTATCATCGGAGCCAACGCAGGTCCCATTGATATAGCAACCGTGGATCAGGAATCCGGTCTGGTAAGGTCTGAGATACCAAATGTGCAGCCAGGAGAGCTCGTAGAGACGGGCCCTGGTGTGGATGTCTTGGAATTTCCTAAATTCAAAAACGGAGGAAGTGTCCATGACCGCGTGAAAGCGTATATGGATAAGAGAAGACGAGGATGAGCAAAAAGAAGTTTCAACTTGGCGGATCATACCCTACAGATGAATTCGGTCTGTCCGAGGGAGATATCCGAGCACCCCAGGGTGTGAACTTTGACAACTTGGAGGTACCACCCATGGAGGCGATGCCCAGCACCACGGACACTCCTGGGCTGAGCGGACAGATAGATATGCTTAAGCATGCTTCTGATAAAGAGCTCTCTCTGAAATTTGACAATCCGTTGAAGTACTACGAGAAATATGGGGCCTATAAGCATGAGGACCTCAAGAATGCAGTTGAATACTCGCAGGAAAACTATGATCAGCTCGGTGTAGCACCTCTTGGTTCACAGATCCCGATGCAGGCGTACGAGGGCGAAGCACCTGAAGGGCCCAACCTTTATAAGACACACATGTCCGCGTGTCTGGACAGGGACGGTAAGAGCATCGAGGAATGCTCAGGGGGAATGCAGACCAGTTTCGATATGGATCCTGATTTCTCCATCAAGGAAAAAAAGGATGACCTGGGTATAAGAGGACCGGCCTGGCAGGTAGGAGCGAACATCGTTGCCAAGGGAGGCGAGAGAATATACGGGCTCTATGACGGTACGAAACCGTTCAGACGTAGCTCGGGATCTGTACGTAACCTGCTGTTACAGAACAAGGAGGACAAAGGCATTGTAGAATCAGATATCGCAGACCAGGTAAGGAACGGGGACATCATTGAGCTCTTTTACAGAGGGTCCAGTTTCCAGGATGAAGCACTTCGTGACGGGAACGGCGCCATAACCACACATGTTGGTGTGAGCACCTCTGACGGAGATAAGAAGATGGTGACCCATAATATGCACGGCACCTGGCAGACCCAGCCATTGCTGGAATTACTCGAGGGTAATCCCAAACTTCTTGTGAGCGGCGTTGTAAGACCTGCTTATAATAAGATCTATGGAGAAGGCGCTGTACAGATATCCCCTGTGCCTATGATGGTGCAGAGTGGTACCGATGTCAGAGAAGCCAAAGCCGTCACAAGTCCTGAGGCCATCCGGGGATGGGAGGAGAAGGGAATGACCGGGCAAGCGAACACCTTTGTGGCAGGCCTGAATTACTACGCCCCGTACGTCATGAATGACTTCGGCCTGGACAAGGATGAACTGGACGTGATCATGCGTACATCATTCGGTGTCTTCGGAAAGGAGAGCGGATTCGGAATAGGAGAAGGGTACGTAGGAAAAAGAGAATACCCGCGGAACATCATTCGGAGCTACAAACAGACATTCGGTGAGTTGTTCAAGGAACGTCTGAATACTGACCCGTTCAGTGAGGGCCCATCACAGATCAAGTTGGAAGGGAACTTCGAAGGCCAGGCGGACAGAGATCTACTCGACCGATACGGAGTGGACCACAATTCCATCTACGACCCGCGGATATCGGCTGCAGCGACCATGTTGAACACCGCCAGGAACTACACCCTTTTGGAGCAGATGCTCGGAGACCAGTTCACTGAGGAGGATGACATCACCAAACGGAACATTCTGTCCCTGGCCCATAATAAGGGGATCGACAATATGATCAGGAATGACTTCACCAACAAGAAGGGATTCTCAAGAGAGAGTATTGCTGAAGGGATAGAGATGTTCCGCAATATTCACATCAAGGAGATGCCGAATACTCCTGAGGGGGTCTCGTATACGAACTTCGTTGCTGACTATTCGTCTTCACTGAACATAGATCACGACGCCATGATGGAGGCACATCTAAAGGACAGCCGTGTCAATTACGATTACAGGGAACCATACACTCTGGCGTCCAAAACCGGAGAGGTTCTGGATAATACGGCCAAGGATATGATCGCTGCTCCAAGGAATGCGGTCCCTGAGGCCAGATACACGGCCCTGGAAACCCTGGATCTCCTGAGGGACGGTGTTCCTGAGACAAAAAAGAAACTCGACGGGGCTGTGGAGATGATCGACAGGATCCGTTACATGGGCGAGGATTATGCTGACTTTATCCTGGCACTGAGCTTTGTCGAGGGCAATATCATGGAGGGTATGGATGAACTCGATCAGGCTACGGGAGTGATTGAGGCCGGAATAGAGAGTGCAAAGGGAGCAGTGGGAGACACTGTCAGTACCGTCCAGAATGGAATTGAGAACCTCAAACCTATCAGTGAGATACAGCCCATTGAGATCGAAGATGGTATCAATAGTATCATCAACGAGATAAAGAAGACCAACGAAGAAGTTGCAGAGGCAGGTAACGCGTCGCAATCCATCATCCCTGGAGAGAGCATGGACCAGATCCAGGAAGCAGCTGCAGAGATGGGTACGGAGCTCATTCAGGAAGAGTTGCAGGAGCTGATCAATGATCCGGAACTCCAAGCAGGAGACATCTCACTTGAGGGAGCTATCATGAAGATCGTACAGAACCGACAGATGACCTCGGCCGGTCTTCCGCAATATGCAACCGGAGGAGGTCCAGGAGTACAAGGTTTAGAATATAGAGACGGAGGCTCATTACCTAAGTATCAAAACGGAAGAAAGTTTGAAGAAAATCAATTACAGCATGAAGAAGAGACTAAAACAATGGCTGTTCCTGAAATACGGGCGCAGGAGCAACAAAAGAAGAAACAAGAAAGAAGAGATTTAAACCCTCTAAATTGGCGGAAGAATATATCTAATATTGATACTTTCACAGGATATAATCTTGATTTTCAAGACTTTAGAGATCAAATGATCTATCCTAAACCCAGAACTGCTGCCAACAGCTACTCCGTATTTAGCGGAGCAGCCGAGGCGGAATCCAATGCTTTTAGAAAGTATCTTGGTGAAGAGCAAGTAGGTAAAAATATATTTGAACCATCGCCTTATCAAGAAGGTACTTTTCAATTAAAAGGTTATGAGGATGAATTTCCTGATGATTTAACTGCTACTTTAAAGGACGACCCAGACTTAAAGAAAGCAGCTGTTGCTGATGGTAGAGCAAGTGGTGTTAAACCTTTTGGAGATTATACATTTGGACGACATTCAGTTAATAAAGTAAATACTAAAGATGGAGGTTTTTACCTTGAATATAAAGATCGTTGGGATTTAGACCCTGAACGAATTGCTAAACGAGTATTAGGTATAAGAAGTTCTATTGATAATATCATGGAATATGAAAAACATAGAGAGATTGATAAAGATGGTCGTTTAAATAAACTACTTGAAAAGATAGGAGATATGTCTGAAAGACTACTGTTTAACCCTTTTGATATATATGGTAGAATTTATTATGATAAGAATAATAAGAGAATATCAACTACTAAGAAGCCTGAATTTGGTGGAAATAATCGCACAACTCCTTTAACTGAATTTAGAGACGGAGGACAGCTTCCTAAATATCAGGATGGAGGTCCTGTAAAAGGATGGCAAGGAGATAGAGATGCTGTAAATCTTATGCATACTGATGGTAAAAAATACTCTTACAATCAATTAAGAGAATCAGGATATTCTGATTCTGTTATTGTAAGAAATTGGAACTTAGATACTACTCCTGAACTTAAAGCAAGAACTACTATGGCTGAACCAGTCATGGGATTTGAACAGAGACCTGTAGAAAAAACTATGACTCGTGGAGAAGCATTCAGACAGGCAAGAGCTGCTGGAGAAAAAGAGTTTACTTATGAAGGGAAAAGATATACAACTGAACTTGCTTCGGATAAAAACCAAACGCTGTGGCCTCAGAGGTGGACGTCGGTGGATCAACCGGTATCTGCTATTCCAAGCACATATAACTCCTCAAGTATAGCTACACCAGTAACACCTAGGCCTTATATATCCCCAGCACCTGCTGCTCCTTATGCAAATATGTCTAGAGAACAACTTGAAGAGCATATTAAACAGACTTGGACGTTAGAGGAGCCCTATTCAACTATGCCTTTGCTCAATACTAAGCACGATCTTCAGAATTTTGAGAATTTTCCTGCTGAAGAAATGGGGTTTGCCTCTGAGAATTGGGATGACGAAAGAACATGGTCGACCCCGATGGTATTAAGTAAAAATGGAAATACTCCGAAAGCCCTGTCTTTAAATTGGTATAAAGATGCACAAGAAAGTGATCTAGAAGCAATACAAGGGGCGGAGTTGGATGATGAAGGAAATAAGATTTATTATGAAGAGGACCCTGTATCATATAGAATTGAAAATGTTTTTGATGACCCTACTGGGCTTTCACTCGACGAACTTAGACTTGTTGCTGCTAATCTTGATAGTGTATATGATGTGAGTAATCCTTTTGATTCTCCAAGTACACTGACAAATAAAATTAAAAGTATTAATATTAGTCCTCCTTCCTTTTCAAGTCCTTTCGGTAGACACGAAGGAATTGTCGAAATACATACTACTCCCGATAGTATTCCTGGTAAAACAGAAGCAAAAACATTTGAATTTCAAGACGGAGGATACTTACCTCAGTATCAGGAGGGAACACCTAAAAATGTAATAAGTAATTCTGAAAGATTGCAGCAGTATGATTTAAATAATATGGGAGGTTTATATGATTTTTTTAGCCCTGAAGAAGTTAATCAAATGTTTATATCAGAAAGAGAACGTGGAAATCCTCGGGATGAACCCATGATTGGTCTTGGAACTATTGGATTGGGAAAAGAGATGGAAAGGTTAGAAAGAAAAGAAGCCAGAAGAGAAAAAAGAGAAGATAGAAAAAACAGTAGAAGAAGATATCCTAGAAATAAAGGTGGTATGTATAGAAATGTACGGTTTTTAGAAAGCGGAGGATCTCTACCTAAGTTTCAAGGTGGAGGACAACTTCCAGAATATCAGGATGGAGGTGATGTAAAATACATATCAGATCCTGAAGAGTTTAAAAAAAGAGAAGAAGAGTTTAAAAAAAGAGAACAAGCTTATAATGATTATAATGACAGTTTAAATCTTTATGAACAGCATAAGCAATTTTACCGTGATATAGCAAGAAGTAATAGTGCTGACCCTTCAAAGTATCCTTATGATCTTATTTTAAAAGAGAATGAAAAATTTAATACCAAAGGAGGGGCTTATAAAATATTTGACACTGGAGAATCTCTTTATATAGCTAGTCCTGAACACGTTAGTGCGCAAAGAAGTAAAGGTTACGATGATGATTTTGTTTTTGAGGACCCTAAATACATCAAAGAGAGTAAAATAAAACCTCAAGGTGTAACTATGCAATCGTACAAGGACTATAATTATCTCTTTAAAAAACCAACACAGCCAGTAGCTCAACCTTTAGTAGCTAAATCTATGGCTAAACCTGTAAGCGGTTTTGATAAAAAACCAGAATGGGCTAAGTTTAATAGTACAATGGATAGAATACAGCAGTATGAAAAACCTGCAAAACCTAAAAAAGGTTCTACTGCTAAAAAAATTCAAGGAGTACAAGGTTTGCCATATGAATACGGAGGATCTCTACCTAAGTATCAAACAGGTGGAGAACTTCCTAAGTATCAAGATGGTGCACCTGAACACATCCCTTCTACAGCGTATAACGCAGGCCCAGCATGGGGACACATGCTACCAGAGGTTAAGGTGGAAGATACTCTGGACAGGACCAATCCTACAGCAGTACGTAACTGGAGTCAGAAACACGACCCTATAGCATATGCTGCAAGAGAGAATATGGAAAGTGCTGCTGACGTTATCAATAGTTCCGCAGACTTCGCTCCTGGATACGGAGATGCCAGAGATGTCATGCATCTTGTAAAAGCAATTAAGGACAGGGACTGGGGAACCGTAGGTATCGCAGCAGGAGCTGCAGCCCTTCCATTTGTAGGATATGGAATGTACAAAGGAGCGAAGAGGATTTATAATGGAAGAAGAGGCTATACCAAGGGACAAGAAAGGATTCTAGACGAAGTCGCGCAGAACTCTGGAGATAGAGCTGACTTCTTTGATGCAGCCGCAGAAGAAGGGCTTCAGCCTAGACAAATGAAAGGCGGTGAGACTCAAAAGAGAATGGATGCATACTACGAACGTTCAAACGCGGTTGAGATGCGAAGCCACGATCTTGATGCCGAAATGGATGTGATGACTGTCGATGATCACAACGCGATTGTTGATCGAGAAAACATGCGAAGAATGAGCCAGGAACTTGATATTCGAGACGCAGTAGAATCCGAAGACTACTTACAGGGCCTCCAATTCTATGCAGATGGTATCGATCCAAACATCGTTGGGAGAATTGACGATGCAGCCATGAGAGATTTCCTCAGCAGTACATTGGGACCACCAAGGTCGTATCTTGCTAGAAGAAGCCCTATTCAAAAATTTCATGGCGCTATTAAAGATCCAAAAAGGAACCTTATCTTACCGCTAAAACAAGCATATCAAAAAGGTAAATTATCTCCAAAGGCTCTTTTTTACAACTCTCAAAACAAGCTTCCTGGAGATTCTGATGCCCACTCAATGTTCGGCGTATCTCCGACTGCGGCTCACTCAAAAGCAAAGGATATAGAGGAAGGGGTTTTGGGTGCCGGAAATAGATTCAGCGAACAATCATTGTCTTCAGACTCCTTTAGACTTCTCTATCCAAAACTTGGATCTGCAGTAAGAAAAGGTGACTTCAATATAAGTCATACAGGAGCATTCAATCCAATGAACAGTTCTGGAAAGAAATTCGTTCCAGAAGGAGGGGGGTCAGAGGAGACCTTGGAAATGGCGAACAAGTATCTTGAAAGACTCCGTGTGAATACAGGAGCGGACATTCCTAATGCAAAGATGATCGACAGACGTGTTCATCTTCCAGACATTGTAGCTGAAAGAACAGGGAAGACGTCATTGAAACATAAGTTCGACAGGAATAAAGATATAATTACAGCTACTGGCGCAGGAACCGCTACAGCTGGCCTGTATGGAGCGATGTTCAATATACAGGAGATAACTGATTACCTTGATAAGAAAATAAAACCAACTAAACCGAAAATGCGTAACGGTGGAACTTGGTGGGAAAAGAAGATGATGCAGAACGGGGGTCCGGCTGAAAGCACTGGTGTAGCTATGCCTCGACCTCTGGGAGAACTTGAAGAGATCCAGCCTCTGGAACCATGGGCAGGAAGAGGGATACGTGAAGCTGGATATGGACCTGGAGCATCTCCCTTGAATATACCATTGTCAGGAACTGAGAAAGTGGCAAGAACCTTTCATGATGCAGGAACAAAGGCAGCACTTCTTCCAAGAACCATGTTCACATTGGAAGGACCCTCTCAGGAAGAACTTGACGCTGGAAGAAAAGGATGGAAAGGAAGAGGAAACAGTATGGTGGAAGGTGCCACTTGGGAGATGGGAGCAGGAATGATAGGAGCAGGACTTGGAGCAGGAGCAAGATATGCAGGGAATAGATTAGCGAATATGAAGACTCCGATGCAAGCGTACAGGGATATGAATTACAGGGGATTGAACAGGTCACTGGAAGGAAAGATGCCCGAGGGAAGAAATGAATACCCACAGATGTGGGATGATATATTAGAAGAAGGAATTACAAAAGAAAAGTTCTTAGACGATCATATTCAACATTACCCTACATCTGATGACATGGCGGCAGAAGCTGCTCGTGAGGCTGCAGGTCTTCCTCCTGAAGGACTCGGTGATCTTCTTGGAGATATATTTGGAAAAAAACCAAAATCTCCTGAGCATTTGGATGCCTTGAATAAAATGGGTAGAGACATGGTGGAAAGAGGAATGTCTGATAAGACCGCTCCATTGAGAGATCAGCTTGGGGTAAAGGCGTCCTTTGGAAGCACTCCTGCTTTAAAACCACTCAATTTTCCTTCAGCATTTGAAAAGAGACGGGCAGAATTAATGATGGACAGGAATATTCTGGATGAAGATGTGCTCAGGATTCTGAATAAGGAATTCGGTCCTGACCAGACCCTATCGGAAACTGTAAGGTATTTGAAGAATCTGGAAAAGTACCCTGCAGATCTGAAGAATGATATTTTCAGTTCATTCAATCCCATTGAGAGATCTGATATAAAAGGAATGGACAAGCTTTATCAAGGTTCATCTCCATTTAAAGATGACGTGGTAATGAAGCACTATAATAAAGAGTTGGCCAGATGGAATGAGATGTACAAGAAGGTTGGAAAGGAACCGCCTGAAGGAGCATTCAATGCCATCAATGAGAAGATGAGGGCAAGAATGAATAGACTGGGAAACAGTGAGGAGCAGAGAGCATTAACCACGTATGACCCTACGGATCGAATTGAAGTATATGATGAAATAAATGGTACATGGAAAGAAAAACTTAATGCGCTTGGAGAAGATCTTTTGAAGCCACGGAAACACAGTTACAACAAATACGGAGGATATTATAACGGATCACAGGGATGGAAGCTATAGACATAATGAAACAGGTTTGATCTGAACCCTAAATTAGGAGGATATAGACAGTAAATGCTATACAATAAGAGATGGTGGAAAAACACCGCTAATACCGGAAAACAACAGAATCGAACATAAATTTGTAAAACATCATGAGTAAGGACACAATTGAAATACCTGACTTTGACTTTGACTTTGAAGGAGGGATCGTAGATGATCCACCTGCAGGCCCAGAGGCAATAGATGCCCCGGAAGGCACGGACCCAAAAGACGCAATCGATGAATCACCAGTTGATCCACCACCAACGGATCCAAAATTGGAAGACATCGATTCACCAACGGACCTTCCCAAAGAAGATGACGGTGGGGAGACCCCAGACGTAGGGGTGACAGAAGCAACTGCAAAGGCAAGGGCCGATGCAGATGCAGGACCACTTAACGATGATGACGAAAAGGAGAACACTGTAGTAAATGAGATCATTACAACTCTTGGTTATGAAGTGGAAGAGGAATTCGAAGATACCCCAGAAGGTATTGCGAACCTCACAAAGCATGTAGGCGATAGGATGGCCAATGAGAAGTTGGACGCTATTTTTGAAAGGCACCCGACCATCAAAGCACATTTTCAACACGTACAGAATGGTGGAGACGTTGATAGGTTCTTCCAGGTGTACGGACAGGAGGTCGACTACGGAAGACTTGAGATCAAAGACGATGATGATGCTGCTCAGAAGGCCATCCTCACTGAGTACTTTAGGCAAAGAGGAGAGGATCCTACCATAGCGAACGATATGATCGAAACCTATGAAGATAAGGGTCACCTCGCAAACAGGGCCACTGCCGCAAGGACAGCTCTGACAAGAGCGCAGGAGGGAAGACGTCAGGCATTGAGAGAGGAGCAGGAAGCCATCGTTGCACAGCAACAGAGGGATATTGAGAAGACCTGGGAAGATGTGAGAGAGATCGTCAACGACAATGAGACATTATCCGGAATTCCGGTGTCAAGGAAGGAAAGAACCAAGTTTCTGGACTACGTGACAAAACCTATTACCAAAGAGGGCTATACCCAACGGGACTTCGACCACAGTGAGGCCTCTTTGGAACAGCAGTTGGCTATCGACTTCCTCATGTTCAAGAACCTCGACATGAGCAAGTTCATCGCTACAAAAGCGAGGACAACTGTTACTAAGAATTTGAGGTCAAGATTAAAAGACAAGGACAAAGTAGGGAAGGATGGCGCTGGAAGGACGTCGTCTGACACGAAAGAACTTGTCGATGAGATCGAATTTGATTTTGAAGAAATGGGAAGCTAAACCAACCCCGCTAAAACAATAAGTAAAAATGGCAATTACAACACCTATTGGAGGAACTAACATCGGCGTACAGCGGGTGTTGTTCAACGACTCCCAGATGACTGATATGAACAGTCTATCTAATGCATTATTGTCGAGACCGACAGAGCTGTCTCCAATAATCACTCACCTTTCAGGAAAAGACGAAATGCGGTTCCCGCTTTCATTCTTGTCTGAGGGGCTGAAGAATACCAAGTCGATCGACCGCTTGGAGTATGAGTACCGTATTCAGACGCGTAAGCTGATGACACGGCCACTTCATGTTACCAATGCGGTCGCAAACTTGGGACAGGGAGGATCAACATTCGTGTTGAGATTCCCAGACAAGTTCTTCATTCACCCATACGTTCTTGTGAACGGTAACGGTGAGCAGGCTCGTATCATGATGGAGCCGGTAGAGGCTGTAGGTGGTTCTGGATGGGATTACACACTGCAGTTGGTAAATCCGGAAAATGCCGCTGTCTTAACGGCCGGTTTCACAGCTGGAGACCTTTGGGCGCAATTATTTGCACCTGTTGGGACTGACTTCTCTCGTGGGAACGCGAGCAACTGGCAAGCGCCAGGTAAGGTCCGGAACAAACTGACCACAGTAAGAAAGTCTTACCATATGTCAGGTAATGCTAAGGACTATGTTGCGGAGTTCACACTTCCTACCAAAGGAAGCTCTACCACTAAGATGTGGATGGACTACGAAGAGTATCAGCACATGCTTGCCTTCAAAGAGGAGTGCGAGATGTTGTACTGGTATGGACAACGTACCTATGGAGGCGACGGAGTCGTCAACATGAAGGATGAGAACGGCCAGCCGGTTGTTATCGGTCCAGGCCTGTTGGAGCAGATCATCAACCGTGAGACGTACGCTCAGCTTACTGAGCAGCAGTTGACCAACATCATCGGAGACCTGTTCTACGGAATGACCGATGCGAACAAGAAGAGTGTTACGCTTTACACCGGTACCGGTGGAATGCGGGAATTCGACACTGCGTTGAAAGATTTCTTCGGAGCGAACCAATGGCAAGTTGGAGGTGAGACACGATTCATCACCGGATCAGGACGAAGCCTTGGTCTTACTGGATACTTCAAGCGCTATGACCACGTTGATGGTCATACTGTGAATGTTGTGAAGCTTCCAATGTTCGACCATGGTCCGGTTGCAGAAGCAGCAGGATTACACCCAGTGACTGGGTACTCCCTTGAGTCTTACAGAATGGTCTTCGTTGACCAATCATCTTACGATGGTGTAAGCAACTTGAGAATGATCAGTAAAAAAGGACGTGAACACCTTAGATGGTGTGTTGCAGGTTCTGTTACTCCGAAAGGATTCGACAGCTCAGCATCACGTGCTTCTGACGTTGACGGAGCAAGTGTACACATGCTTAAGACCGGTGCTATCTGCCTTGGTAGATTCGACACAAGTCTTGACCTGCAGTGCATCGCTACGTAAGCGGTCAATGTATACCTCGGGAGGCGGGACTTAGGTTCCGCCTTCCACCCTTCCGGGTGAGTTATTCTTTTCATCCTGGAGATTTAATCTTGAAAGAACCCTAAAAGTTAGCCTAATGGCGAAGAAAAATGAGGCCGTCGACAGCCCTGATGTCGGAACAGAAGCAGTAACTGAAACAAAAGCTGCACCAGCCCCCAAAAAAAAGAAACCTGTTATCGAAGAGCCTACATTCGGTTCTAAGAAGGTCTACCTACGTAGACGCCCTATCCACGGTCACCTTCCAAAGGAGATCAGTGCAGAGGCCGAACAGGTTCTCGGGAGTGTATTCAAGAACAGACAACCTTTAAAGGCTTTTGACAGCAAAGAGGACGAGATCAAGTATCTGGAGCCTCTTTTGGACGTTGACAGCTCTGATAGGGAATGGAGTCGATATGTAAGGCGTTTCTACGCTGAGCAACGAGTGAAGGTCGGGTTTGCCGGCAGGGAGCTCGAGGTTGGAACAGACCAGAATGACTGGCCTCTCGCCCTATCAGACTTCATCATATACAAGTTCGCACTTGCACACCCCCTTGTTGCTGACAGCGAAGTGGAGATGATGGCAAAATCGAACATGCGTTTCTACCTGCAGGATCCTACCAAGGACAGCAAGAAGAAGCACAATTCCATCCAGGTGGCAAAGCATGCGGACAGAGAGTTCATCAAAGCATCTGACAACCGGGTGAGAATGAAGAACCTTCTACGTATACTTGCTGAAGGGATCTCAGTGGAGAGGCTTGACGGAGAAAGTGTGGAGAACATGCTTTACGATATCAAGGTGTCTTCACCACAGAAGTTCCTCAAAGCAGCCCTGGACAAGGATGTGGATATTCAAGCGGAAGTACTCTCCTTCATTGAGAGCGGGACGCTTACGCGTATAGGAAGTGCCGTGTACTACTACGACGAGATAGTCGGAGAGAACATCAATGAGGCGATCCTGTACATGAAGAATCCAAAGAGATCAACATCGTTGAACTCTATGAGAGTGAAACATAAAGAGCTCACTGCCTGATGAATATCAATGGAATGCATATCAACCTGGATGTGACCGTAGATAAGGTCAACTCCCTTAAGGCCGATCAACTTCTCCCTGAGGAGAAGGACATCGAGCTTAATAAGGCGATACAGCGTTTCATTAATCAACGGTACGGAAAGAACAACATCTACAACGAAGGGTTCGAACAGAGCCAGAAACGTATAGATGACCTCCGCTCCCTGCTTGTAGAGTATGAGGATGAGGTGTTCTTCAAAGAGATCTTACGGCCCGGTAAAGTCTGGGTGGATACGTTTGCTTTCCCTTCCAATTACATGTACCTGGTGAATCAGCGATCTTCCATTTGGTTGGATAATTGCAGAGACCTCGGGTATATCGAGAGCCAACAATCGAACATAGCCTACTTTGTTTTCAGATTTGAGGACCTTGTTGTCAACGGCAATGAGTTCGTGTCAGAACTGAGAATGCATGACGGTGTTGTTCCCACCCCAACTATTAACGAGCTTGTGTGGACGCCAAGTCAAGAACTGCTTGCTGCAGGGTATACCGTTGCTGGATATCCACAATACACGCAGCAGGTGATCGAAGACATCACGGAAAACCCTGAAGCGGGGTTCAGTATTCATTGGCAATCTTACGCGAACTTGAACTTTCCTAACCAATTCATCGTAGTGGTTGACACATCGATGCATTCCTGGTACAACTGGGATGCCTCGAGTGGCAACCCACTTACTCCTCTTGTAGGATACGATGCATTGAACGATCCTGTCACCGACACCTTTCCGAGGCTCGAGGACAGGAGCAATCTCATTACTAGGGTCCCGGATATCTCAGATCCTCAGAAGGACACGGTACTTAACAGGTTCTCTCAACAGGATGACATCTTCAAACTCCTGGATGACCCGTTCAACACGACATCACACGAAGAACCCCTTACAACGGTCAGAGAAGGCTACATCGACGTATATACAAATGCTATATTCATAATAGAGAAGGTAAAAATCACTTACCTGAGACGACCGCAAGTTGTTTCCCTATCTTTGGGGTATGACTGCGATCTGCCTGAACATACTCACGAAGAGATAGTAGCAATGGCAGCATCCAGTATCTTAGAAGAAATCACAGATCCTCGCTACAAGACACAGCAAGGTGAATTGTTTAACCGAGAGTAACCATAAATCTCTCAACAATAAATCAAAGTCATGAGACAACTATTAGTAAGTGATGGTACAGCATACGCGGCTCCGAACAGCGTGGTAGCGGCAGGAGCCCTGGGAGTTATTAGAGAACCAGACGGCGTGATCGCGCTATCCCCATTGGTTGCTCCTCAAACTATCGCAGATTCGCCAAGCATCCGATTCGTAATGGGAACCAATGCCGAAGGGAATATCTACTCGCCTTGGATCAATGGTAAGGATGTCATCGGATGGGCAGGAAACAACTACGTAGCTCAAACCGCTCAGTCTACTACAGTGGATTTCACTGTAGGTGGTCCTGTCGTTGCTGATGGAGAGTTGACATTGAAACTGATCAGTTCTAATGGAGGACAGGCACAGTTTCCTCGAAAGAGTGCAACTCACAATGCAGTTGCAGGACTGGTCCCAACATTACAGGCACAGAACTTGATGGCATTGCTGACAGGAGAAACAGTTGCAAATATTGTAGCCAACCCTTTAACAGATTTCCCTATTATAGGAATCACCTGGGCGGTAGTTCAGGATGATGGTGCTGGAACTTTGACATTCACAGGTTCTACTTTTAGTTTGACCTTAGGAACAGAACTTGGATCTTTCCGAACAGCTACTGAAGGTATCGATGGTACCAACGGAGCAGATGTCACCATTACAGCAGTTGCCGCTCCAAGCTTAGGCTACGGAGATGCAGAGGTTCTTGCTCAGTATGAGAATCAGCTGAAAGGCGATAAGAGTTTCTACAACCGTGTTCAACAGCCGAACACTCCGGTGTCTTACATCGATGTAGCTACTCCTGGTACCTATGATGTGTACACTGTACGTGTTCAGAACTCAACCCCTGGAAGTATTCATGGAGTAGATAACATTCGTGAGATCAGTATCGCATATGCAGATGGTGGAGCCGGACAGGCCGCTTTCGAAGCGGTCATCAATCCTTGGATGACATCATGCCCAGGCGCTTTCGGTGTAGTGAACCTGTAAGAGAGCACTACGACTATAAATCAGGGGAAGCCAGAGGGGGATATATTTCTCCCCCTGGCTTCGTTCTTTAAGATCACTTGGTATGAATATAACCGCAACAATTAGTGGAGACTGTCGATACCTGAGTTTATCTGTGTCAGGGGCTCAAGGGCCCGCTACGATCACGATACACAATGGGGTCTCGCATACAGTCAATATGACCTTGCCTATCGGCAATGGTGTCTACAACCAGGTAGTATACCTGAACAGCACACCTCTGCCTAACAACGGCATCTTTGAGATAGAAGGAGTAGACGCACTTCAGGAGAGGGCCTATGCTGGTGCATTCGGTAAGTGCGATCTGAATTGCTGCATTGCCAAGAAGGTAGATAAGCTGCTGGGATGTGATTGCAGATGTGTGAAATGCAACGATGCATTGATCACCTCTCAACGGGTCCATCTTCTTATCGTAGGAATAGAATCAGACCTCACCCAGATAGGTGGGGATCCTGCAGCCAATACAGGTATCTTCGAAAGTGTCAATAACAAGTATAGAAAAGCACAGGAACTTTGCTCTGATGACTGCGGATGTAATTGCTAATGGGAGCTCCAAAGTTCATACTTGCCACAGCGACATCAACAGACGTTGGATCGGTGGTCGTGTCATTCGCCACTCCGAGGGAGGGTGAATGTCTTAAGATAGCCAGGATCATAGATCATACTAGTGAGCCGACCGACATCGATTATAGATGGGACGGTATTCAAGTGCTTTATTACAGCGATCTTGAAGATGATGGTGGTACTCGAAATTATACTGTAATATTCGAAAACGGAGAACAGGAGTTCTTCACGCTGTTCATCCCAGGCAGATCTCAGGGGATTGCAGACCTCGGAATTATCGGAGGAATATCTCTTACAGGAAGGGATGGGGAATATTCATACGTAACACATGCTAAAGGGACAATAGGAAAATATACAGGAAGGACCAACCAGGCTCTCATGGCCCAATCGGATCCATCAGGCAAGTTCGGATTTGAGGGAGTATATAAGAGTGACGGAATAACACTTGATGTTTCCAGTCTCGGACATCTGCCTACTGTTGATCCAAGACCGGAGGAACAGGCAATGTACATCGTTTCCACTGTAGGTGGGGATTATGACTCAGCACAGGAAATGTGGGTGGACGCACTCTCTGGAACAGATCTCCAGACATCGTTCACCTTGATATGGTCAAAGGATCTGCCGGAAGAGGATTTCAAACAGGCACAGGAGTTCTCTGTATGTAAAGCAGAGGGGCATGCCGACTACTACAGGACAACAGGCCTTGATTGTAATGGCGTCGCTATTCCGGCCGGGAACCTCTCAGGGGCAATTCCCTCAATATTCAAAGAGGGATGTGACTGTGTGACCAATTACAGACATTTCGGTCCTAAGATATCTATCACAGATGCACCAGTTCAAGGAACAGGAGAGATCAAGGTCACCATTACTGAAGTGCCTGGATCCCCGGCCAGGGAGTCTCTTGCAGATAAGGATGCGTACGAGGCGGAAAAGTATCCGGTATACCCAGCACTGAACACTTACACATACAACTACACTATGACGCCGCCGCCGGGACTGGGTGCGCAGGTGAGCATAGGACCGGTAAACTCAGATACTCACACATTCACAGGCCTGGCACCGGGACCTGGTGTCTACACCATCACTGCAGAGAATGTGCAGTCAGGTATTACTGCAACACTTACAGCCGTTATCATAGAGCGGAGCGCTTCCAAGTCTGCGGGCGGAGGTGGGCGTCAGTACTGTGACGACCCTACCGCACTGAACTTCTTTGCTGCAGCTGGAGAACCTTGCGCAGCATGCTGTGTGTATTGCAGCCAAAACCAGTTGTGGATAGCTGACAGTCCTGGACCGAACCTTATACTGGACGTGAATACACTGATAGAGAACACGCTCACAATAGGAGCCTCTGATGGTGTGATCAATTTCAACGCACAGCCCAATCCTGCAATAGACCCGCTGGTCTTTGACGGGGGAGTATTCGACCTCTTCATCTACAACACTGTAGGTAACGGAGAGGTCTTGGGAACTCTGGTCAACAGCCAGCTCGGTGTGGCGTATCCTGCCTATGCCTGGACAGGCCTTCCTACAGGTTGGTACGCGGTCAACGCACAGCTCCAAGGAGCGAATTGTAACAGCATCTATTATTTCTTTGTCGGGGAACCACTACCTGCACCATTACCGTGTACTGCAGCGATAGATGTTGCCATCGACGCCTGCACGGGTCTGGTAAGCGCCTTCGCGGAAACTGACGGGGAACCTTTCACCTTGACATATATGGTGAACGGGTTACCGGTATCTCCACCTATCAATGTTGCTGAGGGTGACGTACTGGAGGTCATAGTCAACTTCAGAGACTCCGTCTGTGAGACCTCCACAAGTATCCAGACAGTGACAGCTGCAGACCTGAACTGTATTGGACCGCCTCCCCCACCCCCACCCTCCATATCTGGATGTATGGAGACAGAGGCCTTGAACTACAACCCTGCTGCGACCGTTCCTGATGGATCCTGTGCATATCCGGTTTTCGGATGCGGAGATTCTTCGGCCACGAACTACGATGTTAACGTCACCAACCACGTGCCTGGGGACTGTTACTATGCCATTTCAGGATGTATGGATCCCCTTGCAGGGAACTACGATCCGAATGCTACCATACCCGGAGAGGAATGCGTGTATCCGTGCACTGAGCCCATCATAGATACCATAAATGTAGTAGGCTTAACACCTACGATCGTATTTGCGAACGTACCGCTCGATTATTCCGTGATCTGGTACAATCTGACCCTGGAGACCCAGGAGACCATCGAGAACAGCCCTGTGGGCTCTGACGTGAATGTTACGGACATCTGGCTTGTGACCGTAGTGACAGGAGCGGGCTGCTCTGAAAACTACATACTCAGCCTGGTACCCATCATCTATGGATGCATGGACCCGCATGCGACCAATTTCGCACCGGCCGCCAATGTTGACATAGCTTTGGAAGGAACGAATGGTTCCGAGGGAGCGGTCACAACAGGAGGACCCTGTGAATATCAACTTGAGATACTGCCCTGCAGACCATCCGATGTGGAGCAGGTGATGGATGCCACAGAACTGTGTCTCAGTACCATGGGCACCACGTATTTCAACCTTCTCAGGACCGGAAGACTCACCGACTGCAAGGCCAGCACATTCATACTCGTGCACCTGATCCATTATCTGCTCTCACAGAACGGACTGGAATGCATATACAACTGCGCTGATAGTATCACAGGAGAATACAATCCAGCATCATGTAATGAAAGATGGACTGAAGGAGGACCTACTGGAAGTGAGTTAGTGTGGGATGTAGGAACAGCTTATCAGTGGGGCGACGTGGTTCAATATGGGCCAAGTCAACTTTTCTACGTATATATTCATAATGGACAACCGATCTCAGGAATGGATCCTGAAGAGCTAGGAAGTGAGGACCATTGGGCTATATGTGTAGAACCGGTGATCCCATCAGATACAACGAACAGATTGGATGTGTATCTTGCATACCTGAAAGAGCACTGTGAAGATTGCGGACTTCCAGGAGTGCCTACACTGCCTGAGGCACCGATTGAGCCTGGCGAAGGGCCAGCAACCTCTGAAGGAGATCCGCTTGTAATGGATGGAGACGAACTTATATTTTAAAGAAAACAACGATGTCTGAAATAGCAACTTGGGATATACTTACAAAACTGAATGTCGATGCCTCGCACTACATTCCTGTTGTCGGACATAAAAGGATACAGTTGCAGAGCCTATTCCCGGCAATATCAACAGTCGGGGTCGGAGAAGCCCCGTACACTGCGATAACGAATAAGAACCAGATCAACCTGAAAGCGCTGACATCAGCAACTGCAGGCATGCTTACCATCATGACAAATATTGGTGGGGCCCTGGAATTCACTGTTCTACCTACAGGTATAGATCTGAGCGCGTGTAATAACGCTGCCTCACTGTTTCTGAGCACTGTCAACCTTGCAGCAGATGTTGGAGCAACAGTTCTCCCAGTTGCAAACGGTGGAACCGATCTGGCCACTATTCCTACCGGGTCCTTGCTGTACACATCAGCTCTCGATACTGTAGCTTCCTTGGCCTTGACAACGAATGGACAGATACCTATCGGTAGTGCGGCGGGACCAGCAGCGGCAGTTCCTGCATCAGCTGACGGATCCGTGACCATAACAACAGGTCCGAACTCTCTGGACTTTGTAGTGGCGTTCCCGAACATCACTGGGTTGATCTCAAATGCGCAGATCACTTCTTTAGCAACGACAAAATTGACGGGAACGATCCTTGATGCGCAGATCACATCCATGGCCGGATCCAAGATCACTGGAAGTAAAGTTGTACCAGTAGATACATTGGTGGCTCTTACCAGGCTTGATTCCAAGTACTCTCAAGTAGCCAATAATGCGGACACGGCAGAGAATACTCTCGCGGCCTATACGATCCCTGCGGACACACTGGCGGCCGATGGAGACGCTATTGAAGTTGAAGCCTGGGGATTTGTAGCCAATAATGCGAATGCAAAAGATGTCAAACTTTACATAGGAGGTACAGCTGTTATCAACAATACCGTGACGACGAATCCGAATAACCTTGAATTTGCAATGAAAATGAAGGTTGTACGTACAGGCCCTGGAGGATCATTGTGTAAAGGAAGTATGGACTTCGATGGGATCGCTCCAGAAAGACGCTCAAGTAAACACCCTATAACCTGGAACGTGTCCAATACACTTGTATTTACCGCGCAGAATGGTGTAGGGAATCCAAATGAGATAACATTTGAAGGATGGAATGTTAAAATATTTAGATAATGGCAGATCAAGTATTTAGCATAGAGAATACGCCTACACAACTATTGATCTCCACCGAACTTGATAAGGATGTAACCTATTACGATAAGGTGAGGGCAGATGGAACAAAACTTCTCGTAAGAGGGGCCTCAGGTTTTATCAGGGTTTACTATGAGGGGGATGAGGAATCGTCTGCTGTGAACGCAAGATGGGATTCTCAAATATCACTTCCGACCTCCACCTCCCTGTATGACCTGGTTACTCAGGTGAACGGGTATATAGTAGAGGTTGATGAGGCAGGAAATATCGTAAATGTCTACAGCGCCACTGACTTTCCAGCCGCTGTCGCTGGAGTAAGAACCTTAGCAGATAATACCATATATGTAATACACGGAGCCATCAGCATAGGAAGTGACCGCCTGGTAATGGGGATAAACACCACGGTCCGTGGAAAATCCCCAACTCTTGATTACGTGACCTCTACAACTGCAGGAGCCTTGATCACTGCAACAGCCGACTTTAGGATCGTAGAAGCAGGGTTTCAGGCAAGCGCAGGCGTCATTTTTGATCTTCAAGGTTCTGGTTCTGAGACCTGTCTTATGACAGGGGTTCGCTTCTTTGGTGCAGGAGGGCTCGGAACGGTGGATCAATACGATCTATTTGAATGTAACATCGGACTGTTTGTAGGGTTTTCCGCAGGACTGTCCTTTACAGGGTCCAATGGATCCTTGATCCTGATAGATACAGAATTCTCTCAAACAGCTGGAACTCCTACGAGTGTGGGGCTCGGAGTTGCAACTTTTAATCTCGTACGTATACTGGGATGTAGCTTTGTAACTGTCGCAGGAGGAACCGGACTGGCAGTTGCGGCCAATGGTGCAAACTTAAACGTGGGGATGATAGGAATCATCTCTTCAAGTGTCTTTTCTGGTGCGGGTTCCGTAACATCCGGATATTCCAACCTGGATGAGGAATGGGCAGTGGATGCTTCATGTGCAGGGATAGATGTCTCTGACAGGATCGAACCTGCAGGATGGGGATACTATCAGGACGGAGAAACAACTCCTGCAACTCAAGCACTTACTACGGTTCCGGCCAAACTATTGATAGATGGTGCAGGGGCTAATTCAGAATCAGGATATCTCCCGGCCTCAATATTGGGTACAGGTGAGCTCTGGGACACAGTAAACGATGAGATCACGCCGATCTCCGTAGGAGACTCTTATTCAATGCGGATAGATCTTGAGGTTACAGCTAAAGGTGGGGGTGCGGGAGCTATATTTGTTCAATTGGACATAGGGGGTGGAGTAGCACCAAGTACTGTTATAGCAGATGCAGTGGTATCTATTACCAAAACACCACCGTTCAATGAAAGCATCACAATATCATTTTTTACTTTGAACACCTTTGTGGCCAACGCCGGACAGATCTTTTTGTCCATGGATTCTGGTACAGCAACCATCGCTGCAAGGGGTATTGTAGTAGACAGGCATTCTTCCGGAGCAAGGTAATGGCTATATTTGTTCCTTAACCTATAATAAAAAATCATGAATAAAACAATTGAAATGCCACCGGAAGTAACAGAAGAGGTAACCCTACAGGACCAGGTAAATCTATTACAGGGATTGTACAGTGTACAGGATCTGCAAGGTCTGAAATTTGCAGTGATCGTAACTGAGAACATTGAGACCATTTCTGAGGTCACACGCCCTCTGGACAAGATTATAAAACCAACTCCAGAGCTTGAGGAGTTCGTCATGAGGATGCACGAGTTTGCACAGAATGACCCGATCAAGCAGAAAGAATTTGAAGAAATGCATCCAGAGATAGTAGCTGAGAGAAATAAAGCTCTTGCCGTTGTCGACATGATGCTGAAAGAGAGATGTGAACTTAAACTGAGGAAGATCCCAAAAGCTATCCTGCCGCACACAATGACGGCTCGACAGTATATGTCGATCAAATCAATAATCCACTAAGACAATGGCAACAATAAAAGCACAACTCAAACTCACCAGCTCGACCGTTGGAAGCGATAAGCTATCAGTGCTCCTATCGCACAGTATCGCAGTCGATCCAGGAGGCGCATGGACAGGGATAGGAAGAGCCACAGTAGATCTGGTAACTCCGACAACCCTTGGCAGTGGTACAGCAAGGCGTCTTGTATATTTCAAGAACCTTGATACTACGAACTTCATTAAGATCCAAACAGCCGGTCCCATTGTGACCCAACAGATTGAACCGGGTGAGTTTGTGTTGTTCTTTGCCAATGCCGGAGTTACAACGGAGGCTCTTGCCGATACTGCACCCTGTATTGCTGAAGTAGCTTTCTGGGATCTACCATAATGGCATCACTGAAAGAAATATCGTACAATATCCTGAACGCTTACAGAGGTGGGCGTTCCACGAACAATGAGCATATCCCGCTTAAGCAGATCATGTTCAATGTGAAACATTACCGTGCGCTGCTTCTAAGACGGGACTTTCAGAGAAATGGCATATTCACACGACATGTGGAGCAGGACCTGGGATGCCTTGATCTCGAGCGTGTGAACGCGTCTCAATGCTGTCACCTCCCAGTGGAATGTGCAGTATCACGGACCAAATTGAAACTACCGAGAACGATCAGGTTCAACTACAACGAGGCCATCACAAGTCTCACTGATGTGACCGGGATCAACACCATCCCACTGGTGGCCTCGAATACGGTACAGTTCCTTCCTCATGACAGGTTCACCAAGAATGAGAAGAAAGGATATATGATAGAGGACTACCTCTACATCTATAATGCCGACGGCATGGATGTGGTGAATGTGAGAGGTATCTTCGAAGACCCTGAGGAGGTTGCTAAATTCGATTGCGGCGGACAGTCCTGCTACGATTCTGATGGCGACTTTCCGATGCCACTGGATCTTGTCCAGGGCATAACTGACGGGATCTTGAAAGGAACACTCGCGCTTGTGAGCAGTACGGTCTCCGATACGGAGAATGACACCCTCGAGGATCAGCACATGCCACAGCCGGGACAGAAAGCAGGAGCAGGTGGTTAGTGGAATCAGAAAGATCTATAATACTTACTTGACGACTACGGTTGAGCCCGTAGAATATGACATGTTCAAGAGTATTCTCCTAAGGTTCAACCGGGAGATACTGGAACACTTGCTTCAAGGAGGAACTCTTCAGATGAAGAACAAACTCTCCACCCTGAGTATCTGGAGGCGAAAGCGGGACCCGGCCATTAATATGCCTGATTGGGGAACGTCAAATAAATTGAAGGAGGAAATTCTTGCGGGAGGGAAGGAACTTTATAATGAGGAGACAGGGAAAGGAGAGAAATGGATCGTATACTTTACTGATGAAAGGTATTTCAGGTTCAGATGGTTCAAGGACAAGTGCATGGTTAAGAACAAATCCGTGTACAGATTCGACCCTGCAAGGGGGATAAATGGAAAGAGTCCGAAAGAGCGTTTGACCGCATTGATAAAAAATGACGATCTTGCATATCTAAGATTTAGATCATACGATGGCAACTTATAAACATGTATCCAGCAAACAGGTCATTCGGAAGATATTACGCGATCTTCAACCGGCGTCTACCAATTTCATCCATGACGCAGTAGAATGGTTCGGGGAAGCCCTCGAACACATTGGGGCCAGTTCACAGTTATGCACCAAGCATGCTGTGATCAACATCAGTGATCATAGGGGATGCCTTCCTGGTGATCTATACTACATCGACTCTGTTGCAGTGAACACGTGCGTGACCCCTGCTACTACAGAGACCATGGATGAGATCCTCCGGCAACAGAAAGCACTGCAAGATGACCTTGCTGTATACTATGCCCAAGTAACTGAAAGCGTTACGCTGTCTGGAAATGGGACCTATAATTCATCTCTCACGCCGGATGATCTCGAGGACTTCGACAGTTACCACTCTACAACCCTGAATCAGCTCAGAGACATTAACTCGCAACTTGCAGTCCTTCAGAGCCAGTACTTTCCTTCTGATGGGTCTTGCATGGTCAACCTTCAGTATGGAAGCGGGACCTTTAATCACGGCATGCATTGCGATGAATGTGTGAACGAATATTCAAGCTACAAGGCTACATATGTGGTTGATTGCGGTGTGTTCAAGACATCATTTGCCTCTGGACAGATCTGCGTTTCATACAAAGCATTTCCACTCGACGAGAACTGTTGGCCAATGATTCCGGACGACATCTCTTACAGAGAGGCAATGTTCTGGTACGTATATAAGAAGATGCTCCTACAGGGAGTGGTCTTTAAGAACACGGCAATTGGTTATGAAGCAGCACATGGTCAGTGGTTGAACTACTGCACCCAAGCAAGGAACGCAGCAAATTATCCTGATCTTCCACGTGCAGAAAGCTTTATGGATCAATGGGTGAGACTTACACCGAACTTGAACAGAGACATTACGTTCTACCAGGACCTGAATACTCGAGAAGAGTTCCAAAGAGATAATTATTAATGGCTGAGAGAGGGATCTTACGCTACATCCTGGGAATGCACAAGGATACATCTCGTCTTGACCAGCCACCTGGTACGGTTCGGTATGCCCGAAACACTGTATCGAATCAGGTCGATAATTCCATCACGAACGAGCAGGGGACAGAGTCCATAGAGCAACTGCCGCCGAATTCCATCGCGATCGGCTCACTCCCTATTACGGACGGAAGCATCATCTACTTCCTTAAGCGTGATGATCGTTCTGAGATAGGTATACTTGAAGGAGGGAATTACAGTGCGCTGTTCAACCCTGCTCTTTCAACAGTAAATGACACTGACCTTAAGTTCAATGTTCATAACCCGATAGAAGCAGAGTTCAAGTTTCAGGCCAATGGGGATCTGATGATATATTGGGTTGATGACCTGAACCCACCAAGAGCCCTTAATGTCACAAGACAGAAAGAAAGCGCTGTAAATAAGTTATACGGAAACCATCTTTCACAGTCCCCGGACACGAAAGCCATCGACGAATTGAACCTGTTTCCTCACGCAGGACCTGTACCGCATGTGGAATTCAAGGAAGTGGTGATGGGCGGAGGCTGTAAAACAGGCATGTATTATCTGTGTCTCGGGTATACGGATGACGACCTGGTGGAGACAGACTTCGTCACAATAGCGAATCCGGTACCGGTAGTGGACGACGTTGAGAATGTGAACCCTATAGAGAGTTATGATGGCTCTCCTGGGAATGTGATCACTGGTAAATCCCTTACCTGGAATGTGTCCAACATCAACACAGGTAAGAAGTTCCTCACCGTTGCTGTCATCCAGAGAAGTGAAGGCCTGTTCGTAGGGGTCCGCACAAAGAATATTGAGATCAGCAACAGAGACAGTTTCCCTGTTGTATTCTCTGGAGACTCGAGTTACATGAGTTCGTCTGCAGAAGACCTTCTGATTGACAATGTGAGATTCACATCTGCCAAGACCATAGTTCAATTGGACAATGCCCTGTACATGGGCAACATGAAGAACTACATCGATATAGGATATCAGAAGTACGCCAACTTCATTACGGTGAGGCCGCGGGTAAAACGGTTCGAGCACTTCGACCCATTCGTAGTATCCAAAGACAACCTGGAGAAAAAGAAAGTGGAGGTCGAGGTTCCTATCGACAACGGGTACAGGTACGCCAATAACATCTTCGATTACATGGGGTACATGCGTGAAGAGGTATACGCACTGTATATCGCTTTCATCATGAAGGACGGATCCATGAGTTACGCTTACCACATCCCTGGTAGACCGGCTTTGGAGAATGTACCAGTAGGGGCTATCAATGACAGGCTTGGAGTTACTGACCCAACGATCAATGAGGACCAACGTATGTGGGAGACCACTGATCCGGACTGGGGATTGATCAACGTTACCACGGAAGAATTATCATACTTCTTTCACTGGTACGACTTTTCCAATACAGGTATCGCTGAAGGAAGGAACATGAACTTTTGGAAGAACCTGAATGAGTTCTACCCTGATACTGAAGACTTCGATGTTGTGGATGCTGAGGACCCTACAGGTTCAATACCATTGCCATCACTTCGTGGAGAGAACGTACGTCACCACAGATTTCCGTCAAATGATAACCCTGACTACAGCTCCATATATGAGGCGAACATCGAGGATGTTGTCGTTAATCCAGAGAAGACGGCCGTAGTCCACTGGTACTGGATGGGAGGGGTTAACACCTACGACAATACAAGCAATAACCCGCATGTATTGATAGGCCAGTGGGCAGGAGAAAATGACTTTGACGGAGCACGTACGTTCCAGGAAAACGAGGGCTGTGTGGATGGTATGGGTGGTTCTGGAAACAACACGAACAACCACCCTGAGCATTCCATTGATCCAAATGCAGGTCCACCTGACGGTACTTTCCGGCACGTGACATCATGTACTCCTGTGCATAGCACTCGTATAACCCTCTCACTTATACAAGAACACTTCGGATGTGCGATCACTTCTTATGACCAGATAAAATTCGAATACGATCCTCATCCACCCCCCATTCACGGATTGCCGATGTATGTTGGGTGGGATGCCCCCAGCGCCCATCACTTTAATCCTCAGGACTGGCATTGCTCAAGAGCGTTCGCATGCCACCTGGATGACGTGAATGGAAATAGCATAGAATTCACTTATGCTTCAGGCGATTGGGAACCGAGTGCTGAGAACAAACCTGATTGGAACTGGTTGAAACCTCGTCCAGGATGGGTATGCTGGGTGGAATGTGAAAGCGCTCTTCTCGGAGAGACAACTGTAGATCACAGCGTACGGGCTCTTGGATTTAACCTGGACGATCTCAAGGTACCAAGATCCATAGCTGATAAGGTTCAGGGTTTCAGGATTTACAGAGCAGATAGAGAACACCACAACAGAACAGTTCTGGGACAGGCACCTCTGCACGGGATGGCACATGTGGATGAGGTTGATCCAAGCGGATGTGATGGTGGTGGTGAGCATATAGGAATCGAGGATTATTGGCTTCCTGCAGGACAACCTGTGAGAACCAAGTTTCCATTTCCCGCTATAGTGCACGGCTTCCACGATTTCTATCTGTTGAACAGAAGACACGAGCTCTCTCCAGCGACGCACGTCAAATTGCAGTACTCCGTGGGAATGTTGAACTTCAAGGGTACGGTAAAGTATTATAAGGATGCTGAGGAGAACAGCCTCGACCCACAAGGAGACACGGTATATAGCTGTTGGAAGCCTCAGGTTCGTACATCATTTCACATGGGCGGTGATTACCACAGATTCTACGGATACGATGATGCTGGTAACGAACTCAACAGACGAAACTTCCAGTTATACGATAAGGCAAAGGCCTATATTCCAGGAAACTCCATTTACAAGGGTAAGGATGAGGGCTTTGAACGGCATATCTACAACATTGGTGGTGAAACCCACATAGCTTTGAAGACAGAAAGGTTCATTCCTTACCTGCCATGTGATGAACAGGCGGACTGGAGAAAGCTTCGTTCTGATAAATCCGGATCATCCTTTGAGGGGTACACGGACTCTTTTGAGGATAAGGCAAATGGATTGATGCTCCACATAGCCAACCTCAAAGCTCTGAAGACAGATGTCTACGATCCAGTGGATGTACAGGACCTGGTGTGGACAGGATTTGAGGTGACCGGGGAATTCTTCGAGAACTACGTTGTAGAGGAAGACGGTACCCCGGCAGTGGCACAACCTCAATTCCATACAGCTGCCATCTTCGGGGGAGACACTTACCTGGCACGCTACGGTAACAGAATTACGCATAGAGCGGAGTGGGACAAGGAGGACCACGGAGAGCTTACACTGGCCCGAGATTACAAATCTGTTATTTTCTCAATAGTTGAATGCACAGAAAATATCAATTTCCGACATATTGAAGATAAAGAGTTCCCATACTTCCCTGGAGCACCTCTCTCCGATGTCTTGGAAGTAAAGGCAGATAATGACCTGAATGATAATTCCACCGGAGAAGAGGGGGGCAAGTTGAAGTACAACGAGGACTACTCGAGTGTGAATAACGTGAAGTTCATAACACCCCTACCTTGGCAACTCAAGCAGTCTGAGAACTTCAAGGTCGACATCGTGAGATCCAATAAGGCCTCTGCAATATCACTGGTGGATAACTACCGACAGTTCGTTACTGACCAGGTCAAGAGTCTGAACAATGACCGCGGAGACCTCTGGAAGATAGTGGCCATGAATAATATCCTCCTGTTCCACATGGAGGACAGCATCTACATGACCAAGGGTAAGCAACGAATGAAGACATCCTCAGGTGGGGAAGCATTCATCGGAGCAGGAGATATACTGGAACAGGCACCAGACGAACTAAGGCAAACTGATGCTGGATACATGGGTACCCGGTCTCAGTTTGCAGGAGTTGTCACACCGCACGGATATTTCTGCATCGACAACATCAAGAGAAATGTGTTCCTGATAGGACAGAGCGTTGAGAGCCTGTCATCAGACAAGTACGGAATGAGCCGTTGGTTGAAAGAAAATCTTCCGTACGCACTCGAGGCCTACGGATTCAACGGCAAGATCGATGATCCTATTGTAGGCATGGGCTACGTCTCTGTCTGGGACGAGAACTATAGTAGGGTTATCTTCACAAAAAGAGATCTTAAACCGACCCAGCTGTTCATTGACAATTTCATCACAGAAGCAGGAGGGCACTCTATTACTGCTGGAGCCATATTTATTCAGGACGGTGTTCTGATGATAGGAGTATCTACTCACGTAGAACCAGTTGTTACAGTAGTACCGCTTCCATTGGAAGAAGGAGAATATCTTGAAAGAGACAGTTGGACGATATCATTTGCAATTACTCCGCCTCAACAGTCAGGTAGGGTGGGTCACTGGGAAGGTTTCCATGATTACCACCCATACCACTACACTGCTTTTGGAGTTGACGTTCTTTCATATGCTGACGGAAGCAGAGAGATCTGGTCCCACACCAACTTTGCTGATATGTCAAGGTTCTACGGGAACAAGTACGACTTTGAGGTTGAGATGGTTCACAATGATGCGAACGGAATTGATAAGCTCTACTCCAGCTTCAGTATCCTTGTTGATGTTCTGGCCTACAGCCCGGGTGAAGGAAAGCACACCCGCCAGATACTGAATGCAGGATTCACCTCATTCAACGTATTCACAAGTGATGCTGCCTCAGGACCTACTCCATTGGAGTATCTGAACAATCTACGTAAGATGAAGTCTGCGTGGCACATCAAAGGCTTCAGAGATATGTCTGCAGAGCAGGTGGATGCATCCCCTTATTATACCCAGCCAGGTCCCAACGTTGTAGGTGGCCAGAATACTGGGACAGTGACGAATGTGAGTGAGAATATGTTCAATGTGAGTGGTATGTACGAAACGTTCAACCCGGCCTACATTGACCCTGCAAAGCCTTGGAATACCCAAGGTAAATTCATTGACAGATTCTTCGCAATCCGTCTCACGTCAGACAATGCTGACAACAATTTGATAAATTTGTACAACACCACAACTAACTTAAGAAAGTTCCACCGATGAAAACACGACTCAGAAGTTACAGAAACAGAAAGCTGCCTAAGTACCAGTTGGGTACTTCCGGGCAACAGGGTTTTGACTACGGGACCAATAATTCCAATTATGGTAGGATGACAGACATGTACGGGAACACCCAACCTGGTAACTCCATTCAGATTGGAAACAATCAACTTTCAAACTTGTATGGTCAAGGTCAACCCCAATTTCAATACACCTCAAGGGCAGGTGAACTTGGAATGGGGCAGCAGCCACAGGCACCTACAGTGAACATGGAAGTAGGAAACGATGCTGATCCAAGCCCTGGAGGAAAATCTGCAGGTAGTGCAGCTGGATCAGCAATCAATGCTGCATCAAACATGGTTGGGCCCATAGCAGATGCAGCCACTGGAGAGATGCCAGAAATGAGTGGAGGTCCGACACCAGAGCAACAAGCTAGGATAAAGAAGGCCAAGAGAGGGATGCGGGATTCTACAATAGCTTCCACTGTTGGATCTACATTAGCATCAACCTCAGCTGCATGGGGACCACTTGCATGGATACCTTTGGCAGCAGGAGGTACTATGGTCGCAGTGTCCGAAGGTGTGAAACACGGTAAGTACGGAAAGGACCTTAAGGACGCCATGCGCGACACTAGGCGTGGTGTGAAACTTGGTAATGACCAGGCCGCTAACCGCCTTGATGGGGTACAAAGAATGAGGCAGAAGAACCGTGGGAGACTTTCCAATGGTCCCTGGGGGACCCTAAGCGGAGACCTGGCAGATTCTTACCTCCTCCAAAATCAGAAAGAAATGAGGCGTCCTTACGGAGGAATGCCTGGATATATGGACTTTGCAGATAGAGGGAATACTTACGCACAACCAAGACGATACAGGACAGGAGGGCCTGCTGGACCTGTTTCGGGTCCACGGCCGAACGCAAACGTTGAGGCAAGGGAGACGATAGAGAGACCAGGTATCCAACCGGACGTCAAGATCCCAGATTCTGCAGGTACTCACGAGTCCAGGAAAGGTGGAGCAGATATCCGCCTGGGACCGAATGATTACGTATGGTCAGATCACCTGAAAATGGAGGATCCCAATGCACCAGGTACACAGATATCGTTCGCAGAGATGTATGATAGATTGTCAGCACACAATGCTCCAGACCACATCATCGACAGATTGAGAGATATGCAGGAAACTGCTGCAGGAAGAACTCCTCAGAAGCAGACCAGTGGCGGACTTGCAAAGTACCAGGGGGGAACTCCGGGTGGTGCAGCACCAACACTCACTCCAGCGCAGCAGCGTGCGTACTTATTGTCAATAGGTCATGCGTTAGGAAATACGTATCTCCCGGGAATGAATCAGCTAGGAAAGAACACAAAGAAGCGAACTCCGAAAGCCCCGTTGGAAAGAAGCAAGTTCGGAAAACTTATATACGGTAATGAGGGAGCCATTATGGATACAATAGGTATGGGTGTCAATCTGGCCACACTCCTTGGACAGAAGAATAAGCGAGTTGCTCCTATCAAATACACCCAGGTGTCTACACAGCCGGTTCACGCAGGTCAGGTACGCGATACCTCAAGAGAAACACGTGCTTCTGATTACAGAGCATTGATCGACGTGGCCAGAAACTTCGGCGGAAACAGTACATTGACAGCCAGCCAGAGAGCTTTTGTTGAAAAAGGTAAGATGGACAGAGAGGCTGCTGCAGAGATTGGTAACCTGAATGTGATGAACCAATTGAGAGCTGATGAAGGTAACAGAGAGGCTCAATTGAAAGTAGATGAACTGAACAGAGTAGGTTCACGTCTCGCTCAGCAAAGCAACAGAGATGAGGCCTTGAGACGAATAGGCTTTGAAAATGCACGCCTTGCCAATATCGGTTCTTCACTGAACACGTATGCTAACCAGATCGGAAACAGGATCGGTGAGAGACAACTCATCGACTCCTACGAAGTGTCCGGATTGAACAGAGAGTTCAACTACGCAAGACGTCTAAGAGAGCTTACAGCTGAAGGTAAGACCTACGATGCGGCCATGAAGAAGATCAATGAGGAACAGGCTGATATCCTGGAAGCCAGAAAATAATGGAGGAATTAAAGAAATACCAGGACGGTGGAGGTAGAGATCCGTACGGAAGCTTTGTTCCTGTACAGTATCAACCTTCGGCACCGTCAAGATTGCCCGATATAATGCAGCAGCAACAGCAGACAGCTGATGCTAACCGTGTATATATGGACGACCTTTCAAGGTCTATCGGTGCTATCAGGACCGTTCCTGGGGATCAGAAGCATATTACCAATATCAGGAACAAGGTCGACGATATAATGAACGACGTGGTCAACTCTGGTAACTACCATTTGGCCAACAGAGCTGTTCAAGAGAGCATCACGGCTTTCGCAACAGACCACAATGTTCTGAATGCTATAGATACGTACGGGGCCTGGAAGGACGGCGAAAAGCTGAAGACCAAGATGGAATCAGAGGGAACTCGTCCGATAGACACCCACCGTAGACCAAAGCTTGATATCAATGGAGAAGCTGAGCGTGATGCTGATGATAACGTCATATATGAAGATGCCATCGGTACTTGGGATTCCGCAGTGGACGGTATTTACCGACCTAAGATAGAGCCTGAGCTTAACGCAATTGAACGTGCACGTACGTTGATGAACAACATCAAATCTGATCCTGTCTGGATACAGAAGGTGACCACAGCAACCGGTCTTTCAGCTGCAGAGATGGAAGCTCTACTTGTATCAGGTAAGGAAGTTGATAAGACCAAGGTGAGGGACGTGGCCAAAATGGTATTGCACGCATATCTGTCCTCAAAGGAGGGTAAGCAGAAGATGATGCGATTGACCGAACTTACAATCGACGGAGAAACGAATAAGCTGTTTACCAGAGACGAAGCTGAAGAGATAATGCTTGACGATCTTGTTTCTGTCGCAGGCCCACAGATCGGAAAAGAAGTATCCTACCGAGATAATCTCTATTGGAAAGTTCTCTCTAGTAGACCAGCGCCAACTTCCGAAGCAATAACTCCTTCGGTCAGCTACCTCACCGACATTGCTTCTTCTGGGGCTCTTCCTGGTGGAATTGACTGGAATGATTCAGAAGCGGTTGCTGCAACATACAATGAAGCAGGAGAGTCTAAGTACAACGCAGAAAAATGGGCAGTATCGAGTGCAGTCGCCAGCACAGCTGATCCTTCACACCCAGAGCACTGGACACGTCCGTCTCAGCAACAACGAAACATTCTTAACGCTATACGTGAGAACGAGAGGCGCGTTGATAAGGTCGTTGACGATGCAGGTGGTCTTATGGAGGTCGACCCAAATTTCTGGAAGCACAATCCAACTGCGAAATATAGTTACTACGATCGTAAGTATGAATATCTTAAAAAACCTGGTGATTCTGACCAGAAGTTCCACAGAGCACTGGACGAAGCGTTTTCTGCAAGCTTGGCATTTATATCTAAAGAATACCTTCCTACTGATTGGGGTCGTCAGGTAGCTGCAGGATGGATGGCCAAGTATCTACTTTCAACACTGGTGTATGATGCAGATCATTCAACACAGGTACAGAACTTCGAAACATGGGCCTCTGCAGCAAAAGAACGTTCTGATGAAGATCCTCTGAAAGACGTTCCGATACTTGGACAACTTGGATTTGTCACGGAAGGAATTGAATTCCTGACCATGAACCACCTTAACCCGCAGGCAGATGTTGAGGGCGACGTAAGGAGTATGATGTTTAATATCCATAAAGGAGGAGAAGGTAAACTTGATGTAGGAGACGCAGCCCTTGAAATGGGAGGAATGAGGGTCTACGGAAAGGTCCCTGGAAACTTCAGAGTGAGGTATTTTGACGGTAAAAGCACTAGGTACGACTTAGAGGTTGGTCTTACGGATCAGATGAGAGCTGCGTTCAATCCAATTGCAAGACTGCACGCACACGTCAAGAACGGTCAAGCAGGAGAGTCAATTATTGTACCTAACTATGCTGCTGGTAGAGGAAAAGGAAGTGCTGTTGTTCAGTATAAAGTAACAATGCTGTTTCATAGTGTAAGAGATGCAGCTACAAACGAACTTATAACTATTGTTCCTGCTCCGGTCTTTACTGAGCAAATGTCTGATGGTGCAGGTGGGTTCATTGATGGAAAGACCTCCAGAGGATATATATCAGGACCAAATGGCGGAAGAAACCTCGGTATGGAGCTCACCAACATAATAACAAGGGACGCACTGAGATACATGTTCGTTTCTGGTGCTACTGAAGCTAAGTTCTTCAAAGAGACCACGGACAGAAATACAGCATGGAACTTTTGATAGTTTGGGAGTAATGATAGATCCACTTAAAGATTTTGAAGCCGGCTTTGGTGTAGACTCAGAAACTGAAGAAAGAGACGTAGTAGTAGATACTGGCGGCTTGACCGATGGTTTTGAGTGGATGACCCCTGAAGAAGAGGCTCAGGCAGCTGATAACCTGGCCTTTCAAGGATATGCAGGACCTGTTATTGGAACGCCTGATCTCGCTTTTGCTGGGAGCATGGTGCCTTACGATTTCGGGTCATCTGAATACGATAAGGAGGTCACTCTTCCTGAGCAAATGGTCGACCTGGAAGAACACAGGGCGCTGAGTCAAGGTCTTTCTGAAAAACTTCAATATGGCGCCATCAAGTTTGCTGGAAAAACAGGTGTCAACGTAGTAGGTAGTATTGCTGGTCTTGCCTGGGGACTCATTCAGATGGGTGCCCAGAAGGACGAAAGCGCTTTCTGGAACAACGATTTCTCTCACTGGCTTGACAGCTTGAATGAGAGTATGGACAGGAACCTGCCTCATCATGTGACCCGCCTTGAGAAAGAGAAAGGGTTCTGGGATACCATGGGTACCGCAAATTTCTGGTCAGACACATTCCTCAACGGTATGAGCTTTCTTGCTGGAGCTGCGATCTCAGAGGTGCTTGCTTCCGCGACATTGGGCCCACTAGGAGCATCTCTTAACGCATCTCGTCTTTTGAAAGGGTTGAACATGAAGCATGTTCTTGCTGGACTGGGAAAAGCATCTACAAAGAAAGCTGCCAAAGAGGCATTGAAAGCAGGAACCAGAGGGAGCATGCTAAAGCATTCCGCTGTTGTTCTGCGTCAGAGCCTTACAGGAGCAGGATATGAAGCAGGTGTAGAATCCAGAAGTGCGTATACCGCAATGAAGGACGAATTCATCAATCAAGCACTTGGTGACGAACTTATAGCTGCAGAGGAGGAGGCTGGAAGAGCACTGACATCAGAGGAGAAGTACAACATGCTATCTCCTGAAAAACGGCAGGAGATAGAGAACAGAAGCACCAAGATGAGCAACTGGATCTTCGCTGGAAACTTTGCTTTAGTAGGTTACAGTAACATATTGATGCTTCCAAAGCTATATGGAAGAAGTATTAAGCATAGCATACTCAGTCTTCCAGGTAACGCAGGAAGAAAAGCAATGCAATGGGCTGGAAGAAACACCGGGGTAAGAGGTCTTCCTACAGCAAACTCTCTTTTTGAAAAAGGAGCTACAAAAGTATTTGGTAGATACGGAGAAAAGGTTGCTGATGCGGCAAGAATAGGTAAGAGGGTAATAGGTACAGGGCTGTACGAAGGAGTTGTGGAAGAGGGCGGTCAAGGAGCAATGCAACGTGCTACTTATGACTACGCTCTACTCAGTGGATTACGTGAAGAATATTCCATGGACATGGTCGGAGCGACCCTAAGGTCCATAGGAGAAGGGATACACGGGTCTGCATTCTCAAAGGACGGTCAATTGGAGATCGCTGTCGGTTTCATTCTAGGGGCCCTTGGTCTTCCTGGAACGAATATGACCGCGGTAAGTGCTTATAAGGAGGTCAAACAGCGACGTGCTGTGGTCGACAGGATCAATGCCCTTACCGAAAAGCATCCTAATCTATTGAATTCTCTACGTCAGAATCACACATTCTTTTCGAATGTGATCAAACGTTCTGAACTGATGGACGAGGCTCTTCAGAATGGAGATGTTGGTCTTGCTAAGGATCTCGAGTTTGACGACTTCTTTGACTACACCATGGCCAAGCTCAACACTGGTCAGTTCAAGGATATTGATAATGACCTGAAGATGATCGCAGCTCTTGATGCCGCGGCTTTTAGAGAAGTAGGTGGATATACGGAATTAGAGCTTCCAGACGATCAGGTGTCGGAGCGTAGAGCACAAGTGGTCAAGGCTGTAAGAGAAAGAGCTGACAAGATCCAGGAAGCCATGGAGGTTGTAGATGGCTACACCAGAATGACACCCGCTCAGAAGATACTTCATGAGGATCGGATCATGTCCCCTGGGTACCTGAGGCGACAGCTCACGCATCTTCTTTCTGTAATGGATGATAGTGACGCCAGGGAGAGATCCATGATAGGAGAGATGGCAGAGGACACCAATGGTGTGATCAGAGAGGTTAAAGATCAGGTGGATCAGATCGAGTATACCGACAAGGACGGAAAGAAACGTACAGTAGACGTAGGAGCATTCACTGAAACAGCCAAAGTAGAAGACTATATCGTCAAGCTTACGGAAGCAGTGGAGATGATGGAGAATTCTGACGAGCTCTCAGACGAGCAGGAAGAAACTCTTAAGACCTACAAGAACACATTGGCCCAACTTGAAGGGGTAAGAAGCAATTACGGAGCGGAAGCACGCCTTTCTCCTGAGGAATACAATAAGATCCTTAAGCCGGCACTTGAGCTTGAAGAGTGGAAGAAACTGGATCCTGAAGGAGCGGCAAAGAAAGAAAAGAAAGTTGTTCAGCTTCTTAACGATATCAGACGTATCCGTACAAGAAGACAGGCTGCAGCGGAGTCATTCAGGTTATTGTTGGATGAAGAGTATCGTCAAGGAGAGTTGAACAAGCTTAAGGAAGCTTACGATACGCAGATCGAAAAAGACAAGGCTGACAGAAAGAATGAGGAAGAGAGCAGGACCGAAAGCGTTAAGGACCAACTAAAAACGAAGGCAGAGAACGACGAAGCTGAAGCTGAGCTCAAAGCCAAAGTAGCCAAGGCCAAGAAAGCCAAGCTTAAGCAGATATCCGACATAGATACCAAGGTCGCAGAGTTCCAGGATGAGGTCGAAAGACTTACAACTGAACTCATACCTCTTCTGAATACGAAACCTAATGCTAAGGGACGTATCATTCTTAGAGATGCGAACGGTAAGATCCTGACCAATACTACTCCGGCCAAGCTTAAAGAGATGATCAACGAACTCACCGAGTTCATTGAAGATTATGAAGAGCAGGCCGAACTGCTCAGGTCTGACAGATTGAATGTTCAGGAGGGACTTGCTGTCCTGGAGATGATCAATGAGAGAGGTATGCTCTTCGATAACATGCTCGACATTGTCAACACAGACGTGATGGAGGCCTTGAAAGGCACCCCTCTCGAGAGTGTGATGGACACGGAAGTGGCCGTAATGGAGGGTTTGAGGGACATTGATACGCACAGAGAGATCTTCGGTGCGAAGCTGGAGGCCTTGACAGAAGCAGAGATCGAGGTAGAGGGGCGTATCTCCAACCTCAAAACTTACAGAGGTCAATTGTGGAAGCTATTGAATGCGTTCGTCAACGACGATACCTCATTCGATGCTACAGATGCGGACTGGTTGGGGTCAGAACTCGACATCAACGAGAAGCAGCTTGCCGATCTGCAGAGGAGTCTCCGGGCGATAAGAGGCCTTAAAGTTAAGGCCGGAACAAACTTCAAGAACATTGACACCATCAAAGTGGCCTATGTCGCGTTCGAGGCGTGGGAACACGTGATCAATCAGTCCCTGGACGACAAAGAGAAGGTGGAAGCAAAGAAAACCGCTTCTGAAAAGAGCTCTGTTGCTGAGGATGCAACTGAAGACGCTGAGCTTGACCACATAACTGACCAGGCGAAACGTAAGAAAAAGAAAGGAAGGCGTCCGTACGATTACAAGCTTCCGGATATTCAAAACCCTGGTTTCTATAAGACCACTGGGTGGCACGCATCTGAAAGAGAAGACATTGAAGGGCCCCTTGAAACCTATAATAGATACGCAGAACTGTTTGAGGAGGACTCTAAGCACGTACTGAAAGATGACGAGTCTCGTGAATTTGAGAATGCTAAGAGCCAATTAAGATGGTTCACTTACCTGCAGGGAGGAAAGGAATGGATCAAGTTTGAGGGAACCAAAGAATTTGAAGAGATCCAGGGAGGAGAGCCATTCGGTTCTGTAGTGAAGCCTAAAAAAGACGATCCTGATGTCGACAATTCATCAGACAAACTCGGTCTTCGTGTTGTCCTTATCCACAGCGGAAACATTCCTGAGGAATTGAAGGATGAAGGCATCACCAAGGACATGTTCATGGATACTGCTGAGCACAAGGATATCAAAGCATTTCTGTTCAGAGAGCACCACACAAGTTACACTTCAGAGAAAGTAAAGGGTAATCGTGGTCAGTGGAAGTGGGAACGTGTTAAGAAGATCACTCCGGTAAATGATTTTGTCCGTGTCTCTGAGGATGAAGAAGGAAAGGGCAAGTCATTCGTGTATACCTCACTGATGCTTCCTACCTTGAAAAAGAACAAAGCAGGAGACCCTTACAGTAGGTTCATTGTACCACCTGGAGTGGACGAAGAGCTGATCAGAGAAGAGTGGGCAAGCTTTAGAAAGAGTATCGTTGAAAACGAAGACGGAACTCCACGACTGGACCAGTTACTGTTCAAGGTGAACGGAAAACATCTGGGAACCATACTTCTTGAAGGCGGAGAACAACCAAGTCAGAACCTGGGAAGGGTGACTGACAGTTCTTCAGCTTACAAGGACACTCTTTTGATGGTTGCCAAGGGTAGCGAGGAAGAGGCAGAGGATGAAGCGGATACTGTATCCTTGATACCGTACAACAATCTTCCTGGCATGATGCTGAGAGCAGGTATGATCGCTGCCTATGATGACGTGCGTCACATGATGATACCGATGCATAGCCGGTTACTGGATTCTTCTGAAGCAGAAAATATTGTAAGAATGATGCATCTTCTACTTCAGGAAAAAGCATTGAGAGCTGCAAATGTTGCCGTATACAAGAATACAGCGAAGGCCTGGGAAAGCATTAAGAAAGGATTCACGGTCCCTGTTGACGGAACGGAGATCAATGTATGGGACACACTCAACCAGATGGTATACATCGGGTCTAAGAAACGGAAGGACCCAGCGTATAGATTGAGTCACGATAAGCGAGGCTTTACATTCGGAGCAGAAGGAACATCTATAAACCTTGAGACCTTTACGGTTGAAAGCGAGGAGAATACTAAGAAGATAGAAGCGATGAAAGCTTTCCTTCTTACTAAATACCACCAGGTAGATCACGATGCATTAAAGAATTCTGTTACTCAGTCTACCAATAACGGATATGTACGACCTAAATGGTACATGACCAAAAAGACCAAGTCAAGCGAATCAAAATACCCTTGGGGAGAAATACATCTTGACGCTGATCTTTCTGTTTCCGACACAAGCGTGCTCTACAACAACTACAATGAGTACCTGCTGAAAGACAGAAAAGGAGATAAGCAATCCCCACTTAGAACACGTGTAAAGCCTATCGCAAACCTTGGAGAATTGAATGCTCCTCGTGTCCTGGGAGGTTACTTTACGTTTGCAAAAGAAGACCATATTACTCTTGCGGGAATTAAGAGGGGAGGCCCAGGTGGAGCTGGCCCACGGCTCGGAGGAGTTCGTAAAGGAGCGGATCCTACGTCAGGAAGCACTGCTGATGGAGACAGCATCTTCAAAAAAGCTCCGTCCAGAGGGGCAGAGGACGCCATTCAATCAGATGACGAGGTCACTGATGAGGCAATGGATAGAATGCAGAAGCGTAAAGAAAATCGTACCGACGAAGAAAAGGAACGGCTGAAGAACGTTTTCAAAAAGAAAAAGAAGAAGAAATCTGACGATGATACATCTGACGATGTTCCGTGGGAAGATATTCCGGATACAGAAAATACTAAAGCTTCGTTAAGTGTTAAACCAACACAACAAAGTAGTGAGGTTGATTTAGGTACTGAAACAGCTCCTAAAGGAGGTAAGGTAGTTATTGATACAGTTAAAGGTAAAAAACCTCAAGCTGGTGCAGTAGTAGCATTTAGAACTGAGGGTAAGACAGAGCAGAATATGATTGATGCTCTTGAAGATAATGCTGTAGGTAATCCTTTTGGTCCTTATGGAGCTATAAAAGAAAAGACTGTTGTATCAGTTACTAGATTTTTAGATTGGTTAGAAGGTAAAGGAGATAAAAATGTAATGCAAGATTACAGAAATGCTTTATTGGCTAAAGTTCCTGAACTAAAAGGTAAGACAATTTATTACTATAAAGATTTAGGAAGACCTTCTCATGCAACAGCTTTAGATTATTTTTTAAATAAACCAACACAGCAAAGTAGTAGTAAGGACAGCGTTGCCGACAAAAAAGACACTGACCCGTTCTCAGGGCCCGCACCTCTTCTTCTTGAGGTAGGTAAGGAGCTGGGAGAGGGTTACATGAAGGAAACTTACGCCGAAGAGCTGAAAAGGGCCCAAGGAATGAGTTCTGCGGAGATAGTTGAGGTCATCGGAACCATACCTTTCATGGGTAAGGATGCCATCGGGCTCATTGATGGTCTCGGCCGGATATTGATATCCAAGGGACTGGCTGTCGGAGGTACCCTGTATCACGAAACCTTCCACAATGTTTCGCTGTTCTTCCTTTCTCCGTATGAAAGCGGAAACATGTACAACCTGGTACGTAGAATACCTGGAAGCACAACCACTTACTTGGGCAAGGAAAAGAAGATGTCCAAGCTTACCGACAAGGAAGCGGAGGAATGGCTTGCAGAGGAATTCAGAAGATATGTTCTGTGGGAAGGAGAATACAAACTTGGCCAGGACACTGTAGAAGACGACCGTTCCAGGTTAAAGAAATTCTTCGACTCAATACTGAACTGGTTCAGAGCACGCTTCGGTATGACCAGGGGTCTCGAGATATCCCCAGAAATGGGAGGCATCAAAGATCTGTTCAGCAAGATCGTCAAAGGAGAAATGTATGAGTCTCTTCCGGATCCTAAAAGAGACTGGACAGAGAGAACTGCGATGCTTCGTAGCATGATCCTCGGAGAGGAGAGCGCTACCTACTCAAAGGACCTTATGTCGACAATGTCTGCGTACGTGGCTGACGTTATCACTGATCCGAACACGAATATCTCATTTGAGGAACTGCTCAACTTCACAGTAAGCACTTCTTCAGACATGGGTAAGCGTATCGGTAAAGTATACAAAGAGGCTTACCAGAGAATGTGGATCGGCTACAGAAACGCTTACAACGAGGCTGATGCCGCTGGAAGAGGGGATCTATTACGACGTAGTATGATCATCTGGCCAGAGAAAGACGGTGCCAAACCAATAGAAGGGGTCGCTAGAAGAAATGAGATTTCTCGATTGCACAGAGCATACATGCATCAACTTGGTCTTACCATAGAGGCTGAAGACGATAAGGATGAGAATGGTCGTAGGACGAAAGACTGGAAAGAGGATAGCGAGAGCTTGGAAGTGTCTCCGACAGAAAGAGCGTCCCGACGTATCAGGATACTATTGGCCACAATTCCGAACAAGACCGTAAGGAATTCTACCGGGCTCCACGGTGTGTACGAGCTTCGCGACACCCTGAAAACACTACAGGACAAACTTGCTGGAAAATTGAACTACCTTGATCAACTGAACACAATGAAGGCCCTTGCCCCTGAGTTCCCTTGGATGGAAGATGTTGCTGCTCGACTGGGCTCATACGCTACCACTGGAGAAGAGGCATTAGAGACCATGCTTCTACGTACACAGTTCCGAGGTCAGTTTGGACAGACAATGATGGAGGTCAGACAGACCCTTCTATCAGAGAACGGCCGTATAGGGTCGTTGGATCCGAGTATGGAAAGAGCTCAACGCTCCATCAAGAATGAGTGGAACTCCAATCTGAGAAGAATGGCTGTTCTTGTCAATGAAGGACACGTAAGCTTTACTCCTAACGGAAGCATTCAATTTGCTGCAGAAGGAGCATTCCCTGTAGGAAAGAAGAACGACATGATCACGTTTGACGATCTTCGAAAGAAGGTCACGGGATCCAAGAACCTGGACCTGGTAATGGACGGGCTCGAGAAATTCGGCATCAACTTCACCAACAGAGAAGAGATCAAGGACAACGCGAATAAGATCATTGATAATGAGACATATTCAAGTTCATTGAGAGACGCTTTGATGCATGCCATCAATGACGTACTTAAGAACAACTTTGAAGTATCCGGTGGTCACGAAGCAAAAGGAAAAGAAACCATTCAGGGAGACGGCAAAGACAAAGCAATGCGTAAGGTTGCAGACGGGTTCATTGGGGAAATGGACAGAACTCCTCGAGTAGAACCGCGTAAGTACAAGTCGTTCTCTTCAATAGGAACGTCCTGGAGAGTATTCGGCCTTAAGAACAATGCTGCAGGAGCAGGTGGAAACCTCGGGAATACAGTAGAGGCGTGGAGGCCTACAAATAAGATCATCATGCTTGCCAGAGACGATAAGTTGAAGGGCACTGATATCTCAGCAGTGACAAAAGAGCGTATCGCCATAGCCATGGCAAAAGGTGCAAAGTTCGTTGTAGGAGACATGCCTGGAGTAGATAGTCAATTCATTGAATACCTTACTCAGATAGGAGCGAAATTCACTGTATACCACACAGGGAAAGATTCTCGTATTCCGAGAGCAAGGGTCGGGATCAAGGCCAGTCTCTTTGATAGGTCTGTGGCCAAAAGTGTCACGAGAATGAATCGACTTGCGAAGATCGAACGGGCCACGGGAACCAGGGAGTTTGAGTTCCAGTTCCAGAATGCAGAAGGAAAGCTTGAGTACAGCATTACTCTGAACATGTACATCACTATATTGGAGAACATGAGTAAGAAGGAGCTGTCAACATATTACGACTCTGCAAACAATCCTTTCGGGGAGAACTCTCTTGCGCTTGCGTCGTGGGACAAGAGGAAAAGCTTCAGTGTGGTGAACATGGCCGGAATACAGGTAGATGCTCCTGGACAGACGGGAAGCAAGATGCCTGGTCTTAAGATGTCAGACATTGTCGTGAACCACGTACAAGCTATAATGGACGGAATCTCCATATCGCCACGTGCTGCAGATCAGCAGACGGAGTTTGGTGTGAAGTTCAACATTGAACACGGCAAGACGATCAAAGATGTAGAGGACCTCATGTACGACTATCTCGAGGACGAGATAGCTGCCGGGGTCAAAGGCAACACAGAAGGACAATTCCTTGAGGACTTCAACAAGAAGACCCAGGGTCTGAGAAAGTTCTCCGCTCTTGTAGGCAAGGACATGGAGGCCAAGATCGTAAAGGAGCTGATCGACGATCCTGCGGTATACAATGAGATCATCCGAAAGGATCCTTCAAGAAGACGTATGAAGATCAATGCATTCCTTGATAACAATTGGAATGAGATATGGTCCAGCATTACCGAGAACCTACAAGCGACAGTGAAGGAGAACATTGAGTTCTTTGAAGAGCAGGGATTGATCGGAAAGAAGGACCAAAGGAATTCTAGGGCCCTATTCGGACTGAACAGGGAGTATTTCAAGAATAAGCCTGAGGACACTCTTCCTGATACTGTCCTGGAAGAAGAGATCGAAGGGTTCGCAGAAGAGTTTACTGTGACCCAGTTCATTCAGAATACCGAGTACTATAAGGTGATCCTTGGAGACCCGGCACTATACAAGGCATTGTTCAAGCGTGTAAAAGGAACATACGGAACCAAGAAGCTAATGGACGTGGATCCTATGTACAACAATTGGTTGTCAGCAAATAGCCTTGGCATGTCGAGAACAGACGGGTTCATTGACATGATCCTTGCTAAGGAACCTATAGATTTTACAAGGCTTATTGATAAGTATCCGCCTGCACTACAGCCTGCGTACAGAAAGGCAATAGATAAGGCTGACGGAACCCTGCTTGTAACCCTCGAGGATTACAGACAGTACGGATTACGTGTGGGTAGCTGGTTGCCAGAACAGGACAAGGCATTCCACCAGATACTCGCATATAGAAGAGGTGAACGTACTACTCTGCCAGAGATCAAATTAGGAGCGTTTCCTCCAGCCAAGTATCAATACTTCGGACCTCAGAAATGGGCCAAAGGAAAGATCCAACCAATGGGCTTCCTTAAGATGTCGGTCGTACCGGTATACCCTGAGGCGGGAATTGAGTACCCAGGCTTGCAGTCTTTGTTTGATATCATGAAAGACAATAATGTCGGAGGCATAGTTATTCCAACTGCATTTAAAGTAGGTCTTACTACTGAAGATGCTCAAGTTGAACTATTCAATGCTGACGGAACCATTGATCCAAAGCCCCTGGTTAAAGAAGAGATGAAGACAACATTCGATCTTCGCTTCATGGGAGAGCAGTTAGAAGTGGCCCCTAAGTTCAAAGGGACATCTCCTATCAGTACCCAAGCAAGAGTACAGGTGTTGTCTGATCTATTTGAGGACGGAAAACTTCTTCACGGAAGTCTACGTGCGAACATCAAAGAATACCACGCATTACTGAACGGGCTTACAGATAAGGCCTTTGGAGATCTTCTTGACGAATTCAATATTGAAGAGGTTGATGGTCAGTACAACATAAGGAATAACGATTACACCCGCTTCATAGACGCCCTGAAAGAAGAAGGTATCCGAAGAGATCTGTCACAGGCACTTCTTGACGGAATGGACGGACTTCAGGAGTCAAATGATCTTAAAGAACCGGTTCTGTTCGACCTCCTGGTGAACAAGAGAAGGATGGAAGGCCTTCTCTGGTCACTGGCCGGAAAACGTGTGATCAGACAGCGGTTCCACGGAGACATGTATGTGCAGAAGTCCAATCTTGGATACGAGGTAGTACAGCAAAAATTCGGAGATTCTGTGATCAACCAAATGGAACCTCTTAAGTTCTACATGGAAGGCGGTGAAATGGAAGTATACCTTCCACACCACTTCAAAGAGCTTATCGGTAAAGGTGCACGTGTAGGTAAGGATGGAGCGATCTATATTGACGGCCAGAAAGAAGCTGTAGGAAGCAAGAACCTGCTTAGGCTTATGGGTATCCGTATTCCGGCTGACGGAACACACTCAATTGAAGTGATCAGGGTCAAGGCATTCCTGCCAAGATCACAAGGTCCTACCATTGTTGTTCCTTCAGAGCTGCTTACCAAGTCAGGTTCGGATTTTGATATTGACAAACTCGTACTGTATTTCCCTTCATATAAGGTGGAGGTGAAAGAGAACGGGGTCAAGAAGCTTGTGAAGGAAAGGTTCCATAAGGATCTTCAAACGTGGTACAAGATCGCTAAAGCTGAGGCTGAGGAATCTCTTGGGGAGATCGAAGGAATTCTTAGAAGAAGCAGGGGGGTGGAGGAACTTGACGATACTGTTGCCAATGAAATAGCACAGAGATTCGTAGACCGCGTGTTCGGACCCGAGGACAAGTTGAGGGACGATCCGGAATTAGAGGGATTGTTTGAGAAGGATGACGACATGGAGCACATTGCGTCTGTCATCAAGAAGAGTCCGAAAATAGCACGTAAGATACTCGAGCAGAGAAAGAAGGACTTCGAAGCGCTTAAGAACAACTACAGCGAGTGGAGAGCAGCGAACCCTGATGCGACAGAATATGTCGTGAACTCCAAAGGAGCTATCCAGAACAGGATCATGGATATGATGGTCAAGATGTTGGAGAACAGGAACCGTCAACAGACATTCTTGCAGCCTACACACATGGAGCAGTGGAAGACCTTAGGAAAAGAGATGCTTGAAAAAGGAAATCTTACTGATCTTGGAGATGTTACTGATTACTATCACGCGAATTCTTTCAAGCACCTTATGGCAGTGTCAGAAGCATTCTGGCAAGCAGGAACGGTTGTAAGTATAACTGCCTTGGCATCTACGCACCACGTGAAGTCTCAAATGGCCGGTCTTAAATTGAACCTGCGCACCCTGAAAACGAAGAGCAACGGAGAATCTGAGATGGTGGAGAACAGCTTTAAAGCTCCTACCGGGCAAAATCTTAAGTACCAGATCAGGTTCAACAGATTCAATAATGATCAGGATCAGATATCTCTCGGAAGAATAAACGATGTCAACCAGGCGTATACTGACCCGAACAGTCCGCATTACGATCCGGCAGCTGTATCGTATAGAATAAGTGATGCTATCAGTCAACTTGTACAGGCTGCAGTGGATGCTGTGAACGAACCACTGCTTCACCTTATCAATATGGGACCGGATGTAGCGCCGACAGGGCTCTTTCTTCTCAGAGCAGGAGTACCTATGTCCTCAATGACATACTTCCTGAACCAACCCATCATCAAGGAATACCTCCACGAATACGGAGTTAAGACCAGTAGAATGATGAAAGTTCTTGAGGTCGAGGGCAATAGAGAAGCGATCCTTAAGAAGATCAGAAGATCATACTTGGTAAAGAACAGAAGTGAGACCGATTACTACTTCATAGACAAGGACGATCAAAACCTTCCAGAAGATCAGCGTGTCGGACTATACGACATGGTCGGAATGCATAAGACCGAAATGGGTAAGGCTCAGAAAGAAGCGCAGTTGCAGATACTGAATGACTTCCTTCTATACGAACACCTGGGTGAGGATCTTTCAGCTATGACAACAGCTCAGTCATTTGACACCAAGCCACCTAAGAGTAGAAACGGTCTTAGATTGGCACTTGCAAACTATGAGCGAGTGATCAACGGAAAGACATTCTCCAATGCTAAGCAGATCACTGAAGGAGACACTTTCCTTAAGTCAATGACCGGATACAACCGGACCATGCAGGGCGTGTTGAATTCCGTATTCCTTACTGAACAGGCAGGAGAAGCTTACAATGAGGGCTTCAGAGATATGGTCGACATTTTCACTGATCCACGTAAAAGATGGTTATCAGAAGATGACCGAGTACGTATACTCAACCAGTACGAAGAGGGATTTGTATCATTCCTTATACAGAGGGTTTCTTTGAACGGAAAACCTAAGATCGGAAATGACGCTACCAGACTGCTTTACGGTAACAACACCATGGCCATCAGGTTGAACAAGATCCGCAACAGTGAGGATAATGAGAAGCTCAGGTTGAACCCGTTCATCCAGGCACTTGTTCCTGTTGTTGCGGCAGAGACACTGAATGAGCAGAACGATTACATTGAGCCGTTGTTCCGTACAATGAACAATCCGGAACAGACAACTTTGTTTGACGGGTTCCGAGAAATAGAAAGAGACGATCCGTTACTTGCAAGGGACATCATTCTTACTGCGTTCCTTCAGTCCGGAATAGGGCAGACACCACAGTCTTTCCTTGAACTGATACCAGGTAGCTCTTTTATGGAGGTTGCCAAAGATATCCTGCACGAATACGTGAATGATCCAGAGATCATAGAGGTTGCTGCAGAAGATTACTTTGAAGAGTTCTTCAAGAACAATACTCACGATATCCGTATTGTTCCTATCGAGAACAGCACCTTCACTGCTTCCAAGAAAAACAGAAAAAAGGGCCCTAACGATAAGAAGCGCTTATTGTTTCCGTATACCCAACGTCAAACAGCAGAAAGTGCAAGTGCACGTACGCTGGCAAGGAAAGAAGGCATAGCTTTGCCAAAGAAAGAGACCGTATTGTTCAAGAACGTATATTACTCACTTGACAATGATGTGAGTAACTTAAAGCCGTCAGCAGTAGAATCCACCGTTGTGGAGGAAAGTGCAATGATCGGAAAGAGATCAAGAACGCACTTGAACATGATGGACGGCGTAGTTATTCAAAGAAGGTTGCCTACATTGAATGAGGACGAAGCTAATGACCCTACTGAATGCAATAGTTAATGGCGTGTAGTATAAAACATCAGATTCACGAGTACCTGGAAGCCAAGAATATGGTGGCCCTTGATGAAGCGGGGGACATTGTAAAGACCGTTTCTTCAACTGAGCTCCTTGCGGAAGCAAAGCGACTGGGAAATAGACTGAACGCCAGATATGGAGTGAAGGGATTGCCACTGCAAGTGTCAGACAATCGGGTATACTTCAATGATCCATTGTTCGACCGCGTACAGAGTGCTCTCAAAGAGCCTGATGTAGACTTCTTTAAAGAGAACCAGGCTGAGCTACAGGAGAGACTGAGTACCGCTACAAGAATCCTTGCTGACAAACTTGGATTAAGCTACGAAGTTGTAGGGTCGATCAAAGACGAAGATGGAAATCCGGTAAACGCAAAGGCAGCTGCTCACCACTTCAACAGGGCCATTGAGGTTGTCCTTGGCCACGAAGAGGAAATGGACGAAGAGGTAATTCACTTCTTCATGACAGCACTGAAAGATATCGGTGATCCGTTGCACGCCTCTATCCGCAGAAGGATCTATACTACCACGGAGTATGAGGATGTTCGAAAGGAATTTCCAGACGAGAACGAAGAGTACCACGTGCACGAAGCAATTGGTAGGGTTGTGACCAAGAGATTTCAGAACCCTCAGCTCATGGACAGAGAAGGTCGGTGGTGGAGACGTACCTGGGCCAAGCTACAATCATGGTTCAACGTATATAAGGACCCTGAGACCAAGGCAGCATATAAGGCATTCTCAAAGATCCGGGAAGAACACAAAAATGCCGTAGCCAATACAACTGAGACACGTTCTTTCTACTCAACAGCTGATGCCACAGAGGTGCGTAAAAGAATGGTTGAGGTGCACGACAATCTTATTCTTGAAAGAGAATTCACCAGAGAAACGCTGGAAGGGAAGATATCCAACCTTGAATTTGTCATGAAAGGAGAAGAGACCATCATGCGTTATGAGCGTCTCATGCCAGACGGCACCAAAGTAATGGTCTCAAGACGTCCTTCAGATGTATCGACGGCGAGATTCATACAGTCGGTCGGAGGATTGGAGAGAGCAAAAGACATTTGGAAAAGGCCTAAGACCGAACGTACCAGGCTTGCTGGTACCGCATTGCATATCACTGGGCAGCACATTCTGATGCGTTTGGCCAAAGAAGGATACGTGAAGGGAGTGAGGCTCATCAATCTCGAGAATATAGAGATCCCTGAATGGTCGCAGATAAAAGAGGAATCAGGTCTGGCAGACAACATGCTCAGGAATTTCCGAGAAGAAATGGAGTCCCTTCTAATAGAAATGCAGGCTGTTCAGGACGAGATCAACTCAGAAGAAACATTCGATCTCATGAACGAGGTACGTGTATATGATGAAAGCTCTGACACTGCCGGGACCCTGGACATCATGTTCCTGTTCTCCGATGCGAGTGCCGGTATATATGACTACAAATTCATCAGTCCTGACGGAAAGAACACCAAAGGATCCTACATGCTTAAGCGCATAGTTGTGGACCCGTTCAGAGGGTCAAGAGGAATGAGTCACGACTTTCAGTTATCATCATACACAAGAACACTGCGTGACAATTACGGCATTACCAATATCAGACGTTCCAGGGTAATACCCGGTCACGTGGATTTCGAATGGGAAGGAGACAAGCCGGGCGTGATCAACACCTTTAAGATGGGATACGAGAAAGGCGAGTTCCTTCAACACATTCCTTATGCTCAGGAAGAAAGTGGAAACAAAGATCTCGACAAGCTTCTGAATAAGATGTACAAGCGTCTTGAGGAGATCGAAAAGGAAAAAGACACAGCTCTCACACGTAGAGAGGGAAACACTTTGAAAAGATCCATTCAGGACATTCTTACAAAAGCAAACTTCAAAAGGCTTCTATCTGACATAGACGAGATGATAGAGCAGATCGAAACACGTATTGAGATAGATGATCCCAATGCTGAAGGATACATGGGATGGGACGAACTTCGTCATTCGATCGACGTACTTGGCATGTACGGAATGGTTCACGACGCAACCCTTTCCTACATAGAGTCTCTTCCAGAAGACGAACAGACAGAAAGAATTGCCAACCTTAAGAAGGCTTCTGATAATGCTTCATCAGCAATGAAGATGGTACGGACCAAGTCTGAGAAAAGGTTGACGGACGCAGCTGAATTTCCTTTGGAAGTGGTGTCAATGACAACCGGAATAATGGATGAGTTCGTTCCCATGGCGGAGGTTGACAACCAGTACTTCAAAGAGATCTATCACCGAGTAATGCTTGCTACTGATAGAGCGAAAAGACAGGCAGAGGAATTGAGGGTGAAATGGCTTAAGCTTGACGATGATCTTGAATCCTGGGCCAAAAGGACAAAGAATAAGAAGTCCGTTGCTTTTGACATGCTGATACGTACTACTCCTGATCAACGATTCAAGCTGATCACGATCTTCAATGAGAAGTTCAGAGAAGAAAGAGATAGGAGAATAGAGGAGGCTCTCACAACAAAAAGCGGCACGAAGCTATCTTCACACGTAAAGTGGATGAAAGAACGGTTTCAGTATAGAGAAGGAGCTAAAGAGAAATATCTGGAAAGACTGAAGAAGAAGAAAGCTGAGCTCTTGAAGGAGTACGGCAGCACAAAGAATGACGGATATAAGAATGGTTTGGACTGGTATAAGAGTAATTACGACGTCTGGAACAGAGATAGTGCCTGGGTAACAAGAAGCTGGGGAGTCAATCTCGAGGTAAAGCCGAGTGCTGCAACATCTGAAGGTCTTTGGAGCAAGGAATATGCTACGATATTGAGACCGGAGAACAAAGAGGTACTTGAATATTTCAATGCGTGGAAGGAACAACTGCGTGACTTTGACGAGATATTGGATAATCACGACATATCGTTTGACATGATACCTTCTGTGAGAGCAGGCATGCTCGAGAGAAAGGCTTCGTGGTCTCTACTTGAGGACGTAATGCTGAGACCGTGGGTCATTCAGGTGGAAGACGACGATCACTCTGTAGGAACTCCGCCGAAGAAGGTTCCTTTGCCTGGGATCAACACTGCCCGGAATAAGAATGGCGACTTCGACACTCGTATAGTATCAAAGGATATGACACGTATCATGTACAAGTTCGGACAGGCTGTCTATAATAACGTAGAGAAGTCAAACATAGAATCTGAGGTTCTCTTGCTTAGAAACATGCTTGCCGAAGGGGAAGAGCTTGTAGGGGAGAGAAATATTCTCGGAAGAAAACGTGGTGGAGCCCTTAAGCCAGATGATACGACCAAAGAAACTGTTGCTCTTCTTGACAAGTATGTGAATTACTATCTGTACGGACACACGATGTCTCACGGAGACATCAATCTGTTCAAGATAGGTTCAAAACAAGTGACTGCTACCAAAGTGGCAAAGGCATTGAATACGGCATACGGCGTGCTTAAAATAGCTGCGCCTATCAGGATCGCATTGGGCACTCAAGCTGCGGCAAGTATTTTCATGAGGATTGAGTCCATCAAAGGAGTACAGTATAGTTCTGAGAACCTGACTCAAGCAATGAAGATGTGGTCCACTGACTACAGGAACTACATGTCTGCAGCCCGGTACTTCAACCTTCACCAGGAAGGAGAGGAATTACATTACGAACGTAGGCTAAGAGCAAATAAGGCTGATCAATGGTTGGATAGTTCAATATTGTTTGAGCCGTTGACACTTACTGACCGTTCCATTGACCGTAGAATTGGTATAGCGATGATGCTCAATCACGGTATTGACGAAAAAGGAAATCTGAAAAGACTGGCTCAACTGCCAAAGGACAGCAAGAACATTTTGGAGCTTTTAAAGGTGAAGGATGGAAAGGTAGGGAAGGAGTTGCCTGCGAATGTGAGATTGGATCTACGGAAACGTATCCAATTTATGGCAAAAGAGGTCAAGGGTGATCAGGGAGAGGAGAATGTAATAGCGATGCACATGAATTTGGGTGCACAACTGATAGGTAAATTCAAATGGTGGATGCCTGGTACACTGACCGCTCGATTTGGCGGGATAAAGTATCATAGTATACTGGACGAACTCAAAGAAGGTAGGTTCATCGGTGCTGGAAAAGCAATGGCTGTTGGTGGGGATCTCATTCAAGAAGAGAAGGCTCTGCACACATTGGCATTGAGATCGTTCAATCTGCTGAAGAATTCCATGTTGGAATTTGCAAGAATAAGAAGGTACAGGGTGACTAAGGCTGAAAGACAGCGCTTGAAAGAAAAGAATAACTGGTCTGACCCGGAGGAAGAGAAGTACCTGAAGGACAGGGAGGTTCTGCGTGCGGAGATGAAGCTGTTCAAGAAGAATCAGACTGACCCGTATTTTGAGACCATGGACGAAGAGGACTTCTTCGCTATGAGAGAGGCTTCTGTTGCAAGGACCTTTGCGGAGGTCCGCACAGTGCTGATACTGCTGCTTGCGTCAATGGTAATGGGTGCAGCCTCTGGTCCTGATGATGAGGAATTCTACAAGAAGGCTTGGGCCTCAAGACGTCTAATGGACATCATGGCCAAGATCATTCTTGAGACCACGTTCTACATGAACCCAGTGGAGATGTTGAAGTTCAACAAGTCGATGATACCTATGCTCGGATTGCTCGGAGACGTAACACGTCTACTTGGAAATACAGCACAGGAGACGGCACGTCTGTTCGGAATACTGGATAAGGATGCTCGGGACAAGACACCGCTGTTCTACTACACCTTGATGTTTGTCCCGGGGTGGAATCAGCTACGAAAGATCATAGAGATGCATCCCCAGGACAAACAGGTGCGGGTCAATTAGAAGAATGCAGCACCAGCACCCGCTCCAACGCAAAGTGAAATGATTACAGCTGCTACAAGAACAGTGAGGTTCGTTTCCTTTACAACCACCTTTTTTGTTACTTCAGGTCCTGGAACCTCTTTGATCACTTCTCTCTCGATCTCGATAGGTTTCGGGGATATCGGAGGAGCTGTCAACGATGAGGGGATGGCCACCAACTCGGCAGCTCGAACTTTTCTTCTGTAACCTCTCGCTGGGTTACTGTTTCCTGTGATCGTTGCAATGCAGGCTTTTACCTGTTCAGTTAACAACGCTTCAATTTTCTCTTTCTGACTCATGGCCTTTGGTATTAGGATTGTTTGTTTCGTGTGAATAAAGATTAATTACATCCTCAGCCTTAGGGCCGTAGGATGAGAATACACTCCTGAACTCGACATTGATCACTTCTGGGTCGAAAGGACCTGGTCTGTCTGTCCTGCTCAACCTCAACCCATCTGATCCCCTTAGATGTCCTTATCCACATGTGCACCGTCTCGGTGTTCTCAGCAATTGCCAGGGCTCTCTCAGTCCTGATTGCCTTGTTTCCCCTTCTCAGGGAGTCGGCCAAGGTACCTTTCATATTCGTTAACTCACTATCCATTGTAGTTGGTTTTAACAGGGTTCATAATAATTTATCTTCTAAGTAGTCTTGAATGAAACTCTTCCATCCTAAAGCGAACATCAGCGATGTAACGTCATTGCCGTCATAGCTCACTTTCGTGATACCGACCGAAGCAGGAACCCCAGGACGGCCGAGACCGTTTCCATCATGATACTGCATAGGCTCACCAGAGTCAATGGTATAGTCCACATCGATTGTTGCATTTTCAATTTTTACTTCCATGCCTCTGTAAGACTAAGAGTTCTTCTTTTGTTCCATTGGACACACATTTTTCATATCTTTATGGTGATTAATAAGAGGCTTGCCGGCCCCGATTGATTTTTAGGATGTTATGAGGAAGACCCAGGCTAATAGTCCGGGTCTTCTTTCATAATGTCCCTCATGAGGATTGCGTGGTACATTTCCTTCTCAGCACACGCTTTGCATGCAAGGTCCGAGAGTTCATCTGATTTGGCAGGGAACAGGTCAAGGAGGTAACTGATATCGAAGTTGCTCCGCTTGAGCCCATCGATGTAAAACCTCTGCCCGTCCCACTCTCCTATCACAGTGAATTCTGTACCACGATCGTCTTTTACATTTATCATCATAGCGTTATATAAAAAGGCGCCGTCCCCCTCCGACCTCAAATGGAGGAAAGATCTTTGGCGAACGACGCCCGGTTGGGCTCATCATAGGTCATACACTTCCGGGTCATATGTCTCCGTAACAATATTGGGGACACTGTACACCTCTGCGTCATCAGCAAGTTTCTCCTTGCTGTACTTTGCAGGGTCCACGATCTTCTCTTCCAGCTGAAGCTTGCGCTTCTTGCTTCTGTAGAGGATCTGACCTATTGAACTGGTCCTCATGAGACCATGGAACTGTAGGATCCTGTGTTTATAAGCTGTACTCATCTGCGAGTACTTTCCTTTCAGGAACAATTCATAGTTCCTCATATGCTTTTCAGGCACTTCGAACACATACAATACAGAGAACCTGTCAGGGTCCTGGCTGTATAGAAAGTTCGGCATGCCCTCAAAAGCCTTCTCAAGTTCCATAAATGATCTGACACCTGAGAACCGGTACAATAATGCTATCACCCTTTCCTGTCCCGGTACTCCCAGGAAGCAGTTGAGCAATTGATCATCGTAGAAATACTTCTTCTTAGTTCCTTTGAACATAGGAAGGATGAACAGTGAGGCTTTGGTTCTTTTGGCTATGCACAGATCGTACACATCCAGACCGTTCACTGTCCGTACATTGATATGATTGATGCAGTAAGGGATCTTTCGATGCCCTATCACCAACTTCTTTCCTTTCACAAGCGGTGGAAAATCAGGAACATGTACAACTTCAATGTTGCCCTGCTCATCTTTCTCACATGTCACTTCGAAGGTGTTGGTCACACTCACTGTGAGTGGATCCTTTATTGATATTACTGCACTACGTTTCATCTTCAAATAGGTCTAGCACATCAAACTCTTCCATGCTTGGAACCTGAATATCGTGAAAATACTTTAAACGATCACGATCGTGAGCTGTTCGGTTGATGTAGACGAGATCCAATGTCTCTTTGAACTTGTCCACTGCCTTTTTCACGTCTTCTTCTGATTCCAGGTACATTTTTAGGGTTTGTAAAGGCCAGTGCCCTTTCTTGATGTTCAAGAGAGCCTTTTCTGCCTTCTTAGGACCTATACCTGCTATCCCTGGTATTCCATCTGTGCTGTCACCGGACATTGTCTGAATCCAAAGAAAATAGAAAGCCTCTTCAATGGTCGTATCGACCCATCGTTCATTCTCCTTTCCTCCGTAATTGTAATGTCTACCTGGGATCTGTTTCAGCACATCCTTATCTGGACTGCATATGATCGTGTCGCTTCTATTATACAAAGCAACGACATCATCTGCTTCCAGCCCCTCTACATAGCGAAAGTTCCACTCTTGTTCTGCATAGGCCTTCAGCCCGTACAGCGCAGGTGGCGCCAGTTTTCCTTTTCTGTTTCCCTTATATGGCCGAGTATAGGCCACTTCCCGTCTGAAGTGCTTATAAGGGGTAAGGAATGCAGCATACAGACTCGTATCGCATTCCGTAAGGATATCTGACATCCGTAGATCAAGTTTCAACTTGGCCTCTTCGAATGTCGACTCCCCCATACAGTAGTACAGAAGACTGTCTGCGTCAATTAACGCTATAGTAGAGCTTGTCTTGGGGAACATCTCCTTTTCCAGGAGCCCCGAACTTATAGCTTCTACCATACTACTGATATTTAATTGGTTAATAAAAATGGGGAGAGGATCAGTTAGGAAATCCCCTCCCCACGCATTCCGTGGAGGTCGCCGAAGTATCGATCTCTCAATACCTCTCACAACCAGATACGTTTTACGTTAATGCCTCTTGCTGTTCAGCTTCAGCTTCAGCTTCGGCCTTAAATTTCTCAAATCGAGCGGTCACAGCTTCCTGCAACATCACAGCCCATTGCGCATCTGTAGCTTTCGCGTACGTTGAACTATGGTAGATGGAACCGTTGATGCCCGCCAATGAACTGTGTACAAAGTACTCTTTGCAACGGATAGCTCCCGTCTCATCATCAGGTACAGCCCCTACGTTCATAGGATCAACGAATACATTGTGAATATGTCCCCTGTAGCTGTTGATGTAGTACAGGCCACCGAAGTGAAGTCCTGGCACACAACTCTGGTCATCATTGCAGTTCACCTGATCCCAGCTGTCCAACGCATGCGTGTTTCCGACTCGGATGAAGTGCCCGGCCTTCTTCTGTGCCGGTGTACATGTGAAAGGATCTCCTGTCATACCCATAACTGCAGGAATAAAGATCCGGTCTTCCACTGTCTCCGGCAGCCCGTCACCTGTGATCTCACCTGTGTCAGCATCGAACTGCTGTAGGTACCGCGGCTTCTGAATAGGCGTTCCGTCAGCATCTGCTTCATACTTCACAGTATGCTCAGCTGATACCTTGTACCCGTTCAATAGCCCTTCCTTGGTGATACGCATCTGGTAAATGGTAGCACGCTCTTCAGCGACCTTTTCAGAGAACCCATCTTCAATGAATTCTGCTTTCATCTTCGGATGCATGTACTTCAGATTCACGAAGTTGAAGAACTTCTTAGCGAACCTCGTACCTTTTCCAGGCTTGTTCAAATTCGGGTTTCTCAAGAACCTCACCCACATCTTCACCAATGGTAGGAAGTCAACCCCTTTGTCCTGAGACTCAAGGATCCGATCCACCAATGCCTTGGGCATGGGGACATTTGAAAGCACCTTATTGTACAGGAGATGGAACTCCCCGGTCTTCCTGTTCACCTTGATGTACTCACACTCGGTCTCGATGACCGTGCCAAGGTCCTTCTTTACAACCTCGCGTGCCTCGTCAAGTAGGGCATTGTACTCTTCCACAACTATGGTCTCTTCGAGCTTCGCCTCGATCCCCTGAAGCTTGTTCAGGGTACCTTTGTCGTTTTCGATTGAGAAATGTGTGTCTCCGATCGAGCCGGAGATCTTGTCGTCAATAACAGAATATGTTATCATGATTAAATTGATTTAAGGATTAGTTATCTATTGTTTCAAATATACGCTTTTTTACTCTGCAGACCAACTCCAATTGTCTCTGCTACAGGCTTTTAGGTACCTGCGAACCTCTGCTGCCCCCTCTGAACTCTTGAAGCATTCATTGTCCAAAAGATTGAGAAGACCACCGACCCCCGTATTGTAATCACGGAGCTCTTCCACCAGTTCCATTACTTCCATGTTAACAGCATAAGCGCCTTTGACATCAGAGAGTATGAACATTCTACGGCTCTCTTCAGCTATCTCCTCCTCCGTCTCTGCGAACATGCAGAACTTCTGGAAGTCCCAAAGTCGATCAGCATGGTCAACGACCACGTTCTTGAGGTCCTCATTGAAGATGTCAGAGTAGTAATAGTCGAAGGGTGCCATATACTCAACAACTTTCATGTACTTCCTGTGGATCTCATTGTCCACATTCTGAAAGTATCTCATATATGAGAACTCATCCCACTTGTCACCCACCACCCTGGCAGTGTACGAATGTATGATATCCGGGTGCATGGTAAGCACATCCTCTTTGGTTCTACGTGAGTAGAGCTCATTGATAGGACGAAGTCCACTGTCATCCGGAATCTTCTTTATCAGATCCTGACGCAATTGCACCAACTGTGGTGTGTCAAACGTAGGAAAGTCCCTGACATCAGAAGCATGCCGATTGTAGTGTGGAGATATACATAGTCTGAACAACGCTGGATCCCGGCGACTGTGCCTTCCAGAACCTCCATATGCCTGCCCTACATTGGGACTATGAGGCGCTATCATCAATCCGCAATCCACCAACTCCCTACGTTGAGTGCTTTCAGTGTAGTACACCTCCTGTTCAGTGAACAGAAGCTCCTTACGTTTAGGTTCGACCTTGTCCAGAACCCACTCATCTCCATTACTGTAACTGTAACTACGTCTCTTATCATAGGCATACCGCAGTCCGAAACCCACCTCCTTCTGATCAAGCTTTCTTCTATCAGCTGGAGACAGGTGGTCGGGGCGTTTAGCCTCTTCCTCAGCCTCCATCTCCTCGAGTTTCTTCTTGATCTCTGACGGAACCTCTATCTCACTGTACAATGGAAGCCCGTCTTCTCCTGAGAGTAGCTCCCAGATGAGTTCACGATAGTCCTCCTCCTTCTTTATCAGGTCCTCGGCCGTATCAGGCGAGTTCTTGAAGATCTCTGACTCCTCATCACTCGTTAACCCATGCCTCTGCATAGTAAGGAAGCTTCCATATCCCATCGTCTGGCACAGGTATACATCCTTGTGAGGAGAGTACCTGCCATCCTTATTGTAGATGTGGTCCAGATTCGGGACATCACTCCATTGGTTCACCACATCTCTCTGTGGCTTCCCTCTGTAGTTCGCTTTTACAATCTCAATGGTGACACCACGGAACATGTTCCTGATAGAACCGTACTTGATCTGCGGGTGAAGATGGAACTTCGGTGACACATCCTTGGTATCAATGATGTTTGACATCCTTCCGAGAACAGTGTCATTATTCATCCTCGAGAAGATGGAACGTACCTTTTTCACCCACTCGAAGAAATTGTCCTCTTCTGCAAGGTCCTCCTCCACAATGGTAGCTGCCTCCAGGGTGGCCTGCTTGATCACATTCTGGATATACTCCTTTGTATCATCATTCCAGATCACCTTCTCTCTACTTGGAGTCACACTCACTCCTTCGTGGATCACGTGTTCTATACCGTTATCATCCCTGTAGGACTGTCGGATAGGACATTTGAACCCGATGGAACCGTACATCTCCTGCATCTCGAGTTCCTTGAAGTCGACCATACCATAATTGATACCGGCCTGATCCTTGGGGCTCTTGACTATCACAATGTGAGGCTTGTTAAAGACTGTTCCTTCACTCAGGATCAAACTCTCTGAGTTGTAGATGATATCAGCCCTTGTCACCTCTGAGCGGTCATCGAAGAACTCGTCCTCATTGTCGATCATGGTGAGAATGACATTGTCTATGTAGATCAACTGCTCCTCAATTGCTTCCTGGAACGCTGTACGGTTGTGCTTCTTAACTCCGAAGGCTACCACCGTGTGGTTCTTCTCATCCGTCTCCTCATAGTGGACCACATTCCCATCAGAGAACGTGATGGAAGGATTCTCCTCCCCTGCCACTATATTGAACTTAGGGACAGTGAACTTGGTCTTGTACGGATAACAGTTACATCTGAACCGTCTTCCATTGTGCACCGTCTCTACCTCATAGAACGGTACTCCGGTACTCAAAGCAACCTTTGCTCCAAGTCCAAAGGCACCAAAGCCTTCAGTGGTATTCCTCTTCGTTGAGAACCCGAGGGATAGAATGCCTTCAAGCCTTCTATCGCCCAGCCCTACTCCGAAGTCCACCACTTCGAACTTATCACAGAACCCCGTTCCAAGGTTCTTGGTGTATCGTAATTCAACCTGGTTCATCTCCGTGTCCAGAGAGCTCACGTTGTAGTAGTCCTTATCAAAGTTGCTGGCCTCATATTGAGCGCCATCCCGTTTGATGTAATAATCTTCCACCCGCTTTTCTCCTGAGAGTATCTCGAGGGCAATTTCTTTTTCGCGCTGGGAGTCCCAGGCATTCGTGGTGAGCTCTCTCACCGTACTGGCAATGGGAGTTGAATATTGAGTTGATTGGAGAACATCATATATGAGACGGTGTGCACCCTCATCGATCTTCTTCTCAACTCCTTTTCCATCTTCGACCGTTGCCTGATCAATCTGCTTTATACTCATTAGAATAGTCGTTTTCGTATTTTGTGTAATCTTTCTGTCTCGAACTCTGTGAGGAGGTCCTCTGAGTAAGGTATTATCCTTCTGGACACATGGTCTCCGAACGCCATAGGCGCTGCAATGGTCATATCCTTCCTTCCATAGTCCCACTTGAACGGTGTATACAATGGAATATGTCTTATAGAACAGATCCAATGCCCATCTCCTACTCCGGTATCCTTGGGGTCCCAATGAACATCACTCCAGGCATTCGCATGGGGTGGAGGAGCTACATAATTATTCCTATGGCTTGTCCAATCGAATATCCCGAATATCACCGTAGGAAATATACCTGCATTGTTCTGAGCAATGCCTATCAGGTCACCTGGTCTTAACCTACGCTGCCAATCAGCCATTGGATCTGTTGCTCTCTTCGCCATATTCCTCCTTTAAATAATTGACAACCTTGTCCACCTCTTTCTTATTGCTGGGCATGAAGCACTCGATCTCGAGGTTACGCACACGCAGGTATCTGAGGAACAGCTTCCATCTGAATTTGAAACCTTCGGATTTCCATCCTTTGGTCTCTATCACCCAGTTCCCGGCCTTTGCGACAAAGTCCGGGGTATAGGTGATCGGTCGTACGGGCGTTGCCCGCATTTTAAATATCTTACGGTAGGAGTTCCACACCGGTACTGTAGGGACAAAGCCCTCCATCAGCACAAATTTGGTCATCTCATAATCGAACACGAGACCTGCCTCCTTCAGTTTCCTGTAGCAGTACACCTCGAGCAATGACTGGAACTGAATCCCATCGTATGTTTTCTTTTGGGCCCAACTACGGTTCTTACCTTTCTTCCTGCCCTTTTTTGAATTCTTGAATCCGGTCATCGTTCTTTTCTTTTTCCATTAATGCATCCACTGCGTCACCTGCACAGATGTGGCATAGGAGTATTTTATCATCTAATTGATTATCACATCTGACACAGAAGGCCTCTTCGTCTCCGCTCATGTGAAATCTGATTTTTTGTGAGCGATCTTATCTGAGAAGGGACTTGAGGTTACCGCCTTTGCTTCCGCTTCGGTGAACTCCTGGGCATTCTTGATATTCGCAGTATATCCCATACCGTTCAATGCCCAAAAGAATGTGGCATCTCCGGAACTCCTCTTTTCGATGACGTAGATCTCATCATTCGGCTCCTTTGATTCTTTCTTCGGCTGGTTGATCTGGTTGTAATGGTTAGGACATGCGCACATCACATCAGCACCATCAATATTGGCTTCATAAAGCCCTTCTTCATCGCAGTTGTAGTCACACTCCTCCGGCTCTATATATTCACAATGTTCTTTACATGAAGGACATATTCCAATGTCCTCGCTTGTTCCTACCGGCTCTGCTGAGCAACAATCTGATATTTTCATGGTTTCTTGTCTTTATCCTGAACTGTCTACGTAGTAACCGAATCCGCACTTACATCGGCTTTCATTATAGCCTCTGCTTGATTGTTGATAATTCGTTGGCGCATACTGGTGTTCTTCAGGGTTTGCTTGCACATCATCTTGGTGTATTGCTTCGGCAATTCTGAACTGCTTGGACGTTTCCTCATCCCAACCGTTCATGGTGCCCCAATACTTAAATGCTTCTTCTTTTGTCATGATCGTACTATCCTTTTAAGGGTGATTGGTCCATGCGCTGCCATTACAAGTGCTGGATCCTTACATTCCAATTCCGTGGGGATGCATATGTTCCTCACTCCGTGCTCTTCACATATCTTCTTGGCCATTCTTTGACCGGGGTTCTCATCCTTATCGAAGTCATTGTCGTATAGGATGATCACCTCCTTGAACCGATGCTTCAGATGGTCCATGAGGTTTTTCGGCATCATACCGCTTTCACTCTGCAATGCTATTGCGCTCTCCTTCACTTCAAACAGCACCATGGCGTCCTTCAACGATGATGTGATGTATATCCGATCTCCGAATGGCGGCAGGTCAGCCCATCCTTGGATGTCCTTGGCCCGTACATTCCCGTACCACTTCCCTTCAGCAACAAGCGGTGAGTACACCTTGAACCTTGGAGAGTGCTCGTAGTACACGTAACACACCTTTGGGGCTTTGAACCTATTGTCGTTGATCCAGTAGTAATCTATCGGTTTCACGAAAAATGTTCGCCTGGTGGTCTTCTGTATGAGAAATTCTTCCCAGTACAGCTCATCTGTCCAGTTAGGTAATCTGCTTCTGTACCTTATCACGCTCTTTATCTGTTTGAATTTCACCTTCCCTCTACTCAGCCCACGATACTTGTTCGTGAACTCCCCAGGCTTCTTCGAACTCAACCCGAGTCTGAAGTCATTATTGATCATATGCAGGGTCTCAACGAATGTGAGATCGTATTTGGCCTGGACATAACCGAAACTGTCAAAGGCATGCTCGGGATACCCGAAGTCCTTATATCGTAGTCGGCGATTGATAAGAGAAATGATGGCGCTTGGAATGGGATCCTCACGCAACTCTGAACTGAACTTGTTCCCTGGAACCCTGAACGGAGTACAGTAATACTTAAAGATATCAAAATCTGATATTCTCTCCAGTATACTTGCAACCGTGAGTACCACGTCGCTTCGTCTCTTATCTACTCCCACGGTACATTACTTCTCTAATTCTTAATTCTATGATAAACCGGTTGATACCGAATTCAGCATTAAACTTTCTTTGAAGTAGGTCAGCCACTTCATCCACCTGTTCTTCTGTGATCTCCATATTGAGTCCTTTTGCATGGCCCCGTATATCATCTTTACTCCAGAGAACATCAACCAGATAGCCGGCCTCTCTTAAAGTTTCTTTTGCCTGGTCTACATCAAAATCATAATTTGTGCTCATAGCGTATGGTCTTTTCTTCTGTCTCTCCGTGAAAAAATACTGCTTTCATTTTTATTCTTAGTTAAAAAAGGGCGCTAAACTTAATTAGCGCCCTTTGTCAATTGAACCTGGTCGATCAAACATCAATCTCCAACGGATCCCCATCCACCGCATCGATGTCGTAGTCCTCATCAGAGGAAACTCCGCCTTCAGGTACAGCATCAGCCTGTGGTTCCGTAGGATCATACTCCTGCCACTTCATGGTGTACTCTCCCTTCACCTCACCGTATTCTTCACTCATGGCAGAGATGAACCAGTCATCACGCTTAGGTTTCATACGACCGAAGTGTCGAGTGTACAGGGCATTGTACTTCCCATCTCTGACAAAGGCCAGAAGTCTCACCTGGTTCTCCTTAAGGTCACCCAACAGCTCGCGAAGTTCTCTCACGTCACCGCTATCAGCGATCTTATTGATAGTGCTCAGGAAGATCTCACCATCTGTCTCCACATTCGCCCATGCTTTTACAAAGTCCGTAAGAGTATCTCCACCCTTTGGGATCCTGTAAGCGGTCTCCGGCTCTTTGTAGAACTCCTTCACCTTCTCGTGAAGCCTGTCGAAGTCAAGGATACCTGAACCCTTCTCGATCTCAAATCCCCATGTCTCCTGGCCGGTACGGTTGTACCACTTGTACTTCCCGGTCTTGCTTAGCCATGGACCGGGCGTGAGCAATATCTCCAATGGTATCTTAGCACCATCGAACTCACACCATGCCACTACCTTGGTAAGGGGACCTTCTCCGAAGTCAACTTCGTACTTAGGTTCCGACTGCACCATGACCTCATGTTCATGAAGTTCATCCATCGTAGGATTTATAGCGAAGACCTTGAACTCTCCGATACCTGTGTAGAGCTTCCTGCTCTTGATTACTTCCTCCGTAGAGGCATTCTTACTAACTCCCATTCTTACGGTTTTATCCGACCTCTATTGGATCTTCAGTTTCTGTTTGTTCACCAGCATCAGACTGTGGTGCATCAGTCGTATCCTCCATATCGAAGTCCTCTGCGCACGGAAGATTTTCTTTTGTAGGATCTACATCATTCGTGCCCTCTTCTGTCGGAGGAGGCGTCACATTATCAGTATCCTCTATTTCTTCTTCCTCTTTTTTACCTGCACGGACAAGTGGTTTAACAGTATTGATGGCCTTGACCGGGGTATCCTCACTGCCTTTGAAGGCGAAGGGTAGAACACGTCCTCTGGTCGGGGTCCTACCCACAAGGGCAGGGTCTTTGAACATGGCGTCCACCATCCATCTTTCTAAGGGGAGGGTCTCTCCAGAGGCTTCATCCCTGAAGGCGTAACGTGCCGCAATGGCATCCTTGTTACGTCCCAGGGCGAGATCCGTCAGGATCATATCCACTGTTACTTCACTTACTACTTCGCACTGCGACAAATCTCTTTCTTTTGGAGTGCTCTTATCTGTTACTCGGGCATCTATTCCCATTGTTGTTTTCAGTTTAAAAATGTTAATCAATAAAGATATTCTCCCACTCGAATGGTAATATCTTGTTCTTAAGGTGCTCACATCGGGAATTCGCTTCCGCGCCATTCCGTGTTGAGAAGGAGATCGTCAATTGATCATCCTCCCAGTACACATATCCGACAGCATCTGCTTTCTGAGCAGTGATGGTCTTCAATTTTCCTGTAAGATCGAGGTCCTGTGTGGCCATTTCTTTGCCTTTCTTCTCCACCATCGCATCGCGTACGTGCGCTACGAATATCACATGCGGGGCCAGGTCAAGAATTAGATTCATCCATTTCTTGAAGCTGTTCCTTAAATAAAGGTATCCTGCTCCTTTGGGAAGGGTCAGACAGCTCTGCCATTTGGATCTCGGAAGTAACTGTGACTTGCCGTGATCGTCAAAGATCAGATTGTCCTTTGCATCAACCTTGCGGTTGAACTTCTTGCCCATAGGGGTCTTCATGTACATCAACGTTCCGTCCCACTCACACCATGCCTCAAGCTCGGTGATAGTGTCGACCGCTATGTATCTGTACTTGTGTTCGGATGCACGGATCTTCTTGATCCATGCTGTCAGCTCTACTAAGCTGTTTGCCTGTATTTTCAACGCATCTATCTTATTCGTGCCCTTTTCAAGGTCAATGATCAGGCAATTCTCCAGCTTCGAGAGCATGGTAGTCTTACCCACCTTGGGTTTGGAATAGATGATGAGATTCTCCGGACTCTTCGTTGTCCCGGTCACGGGTGCTGTAGGTAGCACCAACTCCATCAATTCACTCATGTCTTCTTTCGTTCTTTTATAGTGAATGTACTTCCATCAAACTCGAACGGTATCATGCCGAGCATTCCATCTCTGTTCTTTTCGAAATGGACAGCCATCAATCCAATAGGATTGTGACCGCAGTAGGGTTTTGTTATTCCATACAGATCGTGAGGTCGTTGCAGCATCATAACCGCATGTGCGTCCTGACCGATGCTATCTCCCCCGAACAGGTCTGATAGCATGGGCTGGAACTGCTTATCTCTTCGTTCCTCTTTTTCGATATTACGGTTTAACTGAGAAAGCAGGATGTTTATACATCCCATTCGTGATTGCATTCTCATACACCCTTTGGAAAGACGGTTCAACGCTATCATCTCCTTTTCAGTCTCCTTTGCCGGCACCAGTCTGGTGTGGTCTATGAGATTGATAATGAGAGTCTTCGGTCTACTGTGCATGAACTTCGTGCACGCCTCTTCCATAAATTCTACATCCCGTGCGTAGTTCTGAAAGAACACGGGGTATTTGGCAAACTTGATAACTGCCTTTTCAAACATGTTGAACTCTGCCTGACTCAATGTGCGATCGATGGAGTAGAGCTCCGCAAGCTGTTTCCCTGTATCCTTTGATGCACTCCTGAGTATCTGTTGAAACCCAGGCATCTCAAAGGACCAGTAGAAACAGACAACGTCTCTTCCCTCCAGCTTCGCGACATCCAATATGTCAAAGATCAACTGATTACTGAAGGCACTCTTACCAACGCCGGGTCTTCCTGCCACAACGTAGAGCTTGCCTGGTTGGAAACCCCCAAGGAGGTTCCTGTTCATGCGACGGAACTTACTTGGCAATATGTTCCTCTCTCCTCTACGTGCCTCATCAACGACAGCTATTGACTGCCGAACCGCTGTTCTCATAGGCTGAAAATTCAGCTCTTTGAGCAGCTCCTTATAACTCGGTGGTAATTCTGCCATCGGATGTTTCTTCCTTGTCCATTCCCTCCCAACGCTCCCACGTTCTCGCATTTATCCACACTTCCAGTGCCTGTAAGAACTGTAACTTGCTACGTTGCATGTCCAGCTGTACCTGAAGTAGGGTCATTATCTTCCTATGAAGAGTGGGATCCTTCTCCAACACTTTCTTGTATCTCCTGCGGGAAACATCATTGGCCTTTGCTCTCGGATCCGCAGCATGAAGTGTCCTGTAGTTACCAGGGGACCCGACCTTCATCGGATACGTGCTCAATAGCTCTGCGAATTGCTGATCAAAATCAGTTTCTATCAGATCTTTGAACTTCTGGCGCACTACAACCCCTTCAGGTGTCATCTTGCAAAGACCCTTTGACTGTAACGTGGTCACACGGGGTCGAACTTTCAATTTTTTGGTCAACTTGACCTCTTTATGCCTGCAGTACAGGTACACGAAATCATCTGGAGTTATCTCCAGTTCTGCAAGCCATCTAAGGTCTATCGCGATCTCGGTATCCATTAGAATTCTATTCTTTTTTCCTCTTCAATTATTATCCGCTCGTACCCTGCAGTGTCATTGTGCCTCTCCTCTTCGAACCTATACTCAACGGGGTACTTGAAACGTTGTAGGTTCATTCTCTTTGCCGTCTCGACAAGATCACCGAGGTCCGTCATAGGACCCCGGGACCTGCCGATCAGGTGACCAAGCTGCTCTGGGCTTCTATTGTTACGTCTGCATCTTTCCATGATATGTTTGATCTATCTATGTTTTTCAATGCGCTTCTCAGCCACTTCTCTTCTTGGGAGTCTTTCACGTACACCACCACTACTTTACCTGATTTTTCAGGGTTTTCGGGATCGATACGTACCAGTCTCCCAACTCTTTGGATCATGGTCAAAGCCTTACTTGTAAGACCACAGATCAGACCTATTCCAGCATCAGGAACATCAAGTCCCTGATTCAAGGCCTTGGTACTACAGAGGACATATGCCCGTCCATCTTTGAACTTTTGCAGTGCTTCTCTCTTCTCCTTCGCTTTACGCGCAGAATGATAGACCACACTACCATCGATCCCTTCTGCGAGAAGATCGGTGAATGCATTGTCCCCTCCGAACACGAGGATCTTCCCCTCATACTCCTCAGTAAGCCTTGAGGCCACTGAGATCTTATTATTTGCATGGTCAACTATCTCCTTCCGCTGTCTGATGGCTCTGTAGAAACCTACTGCCGCCTTGACAAGCTTACTGTACTTCTTCTTGTTCGCAAGCACCCTCTGTGCATGCTTGAAAGCATCAAACCCAAGTTGCTGCTTCCAGTACCCGAAGTTCGAGTTGACCTTCTTGTAGTCTTTGGCCTCACGTTCCGTGAGTTCAACTCCAAGACATTCAATGGAGTATGGGGCCACGAGCCCCTTCTCCACACATTCATCCAATGTGATGGTATACACCGTAGGAACTAGGACATGTAGTCTCATCCTGTAAGTGGGATCCTCCGGCAATGTGGCCGTGAGAAACAACATACGTGTGTCCATGTAGAGCTTGTAGAGCTCAAAACACTTGTCTGTCAGTCCCAGATGTATCTCGTCACATATGATAGCGGAGTAATTCTTCCTCTCCTCTATCACTTTCTTGGCAGATGCATAGCAATGAAACTCCACCTTCTCCAGAAGTTCCTCTCTCCCCGTCTTCTTGAACTCCTCTCGGAACCTGTCCTTGAGGTGTTCAAATGGTACGAGAATGAGAACATCATGGTGGTTGCAGTTCAATGCATCCTCTGCCGCGATGACACCGACCCTGGTCTTACCAAAGCCGGTACCGGCGATCACAGCACCCTTACTCCCTGATCTGAGGTAGTTCTGAAATGCAATGTTCTGTTCAATATCCTTAATTGATCTTCCTTCTAATTTCATAGTTTTTCCATTTATTTGCTCCAAGCGTCAGTTACCTCTGTTTCTGCTTTGAGTAGTTCATTACTGATGATAGCGTCTGCCGCCACCTGCATGCATCTTGTAAGGTCTTCCTTCCATTGTTCAGCAACATCTTCCCTACAGATGGTATCGATCTGATCATGTATGGTCATTACCAAGCGTACCTTGTTGTTACCGTAGGACTTTTTGATCTTCCTACGGACATACACTAAGGCAAGCTTGGTCATGTCGGCACTTGTTCCCTGGATGGGAGTGTTCTTACTTGCACGTTCAATGGTACTGATGGTTCCACTATCTGAAGGACTCTGTCCCAGATACTGATGCCATTGTGGAAACTTGCGTCTCCTATTGAACGGTGGATAGGTCTTGGCAAAGCCGTACCGCACACCGAATTTTCCAAGCTTGTCAAGGAAATCCCCAATAGATGGGAACACCTTGAAATACTCTTCGATCAACTTCTTGGCATCAGCCATGGACACCTCAATGGTATCAGCAAGCTTCTGTGGGCCCATACCGTAGGCAAGTCCGAAGTTCACTGTCTTCACATTCGTCCTGAGCTTCTTATGTTCAGGACAATTGCACTTCTCTTTCATATGAACAGGGCCTTCAAGTACATAGTTGATGTCCATTCTATAGAAGGCACAATCTGGTAGTGCTGCTTTCTTCCACACATCTCCATACACAAGCTCAGCACATACTGAATGCAGATCCTGCTCATCTTTAAGTGCTTTAAGCCATACTGGATCCTTAGAACCATAGGCAATGACGTTAAGCTCTTGAGAGCTGTAGTCACTGCTGACGAACTTCCAACCTTCAGGTGCTATGAAGCAATTCCTAAAGGCATTGTCGCCAGGTATCTGCTGCATGTTCGGATGAGATGAACTCACTCTCCCTGTGCTCAGAATCTGCCTGAAGGATGTGTGAATCCTACCATCAGACTTTAAATTCTGAAGGAAGGCTTCCCCGTAGGAAGACACGATCTTCGCTTGTTCCTTGTACTTGATGTAAACAGAAATTATGGGATGTTTCTTCCTATGAAGATACAAATTTTTTCCGTTGACATCAGCTAAATTCGGTACTATCTTCTGCATTACTTCGAGTACCTGCTTCGGTGAACTCCACTTGATGTGAAGTCTACGTATCTCTGTTTCAAAGAGCTCTGTCTGTACATACTCCGGTATCAATGATGCGAACCGTTTGTCCGCAAATATTGCTTCGTCGAGCCCTTTTTCCAGCTCGTGCATGTCATGTTCAAAATTGACAGTGAGTTCTTTCCACTTCTCTATGTCCAGATCCAACCCATTGTACTCTATGTCTGCAAATGCAAGAACTACTGCATTTTCCAGACCCACGGTGCTTTTCAACTGTATCCTATTGATAATAGGCACCTGATGATCATATATCTGTTCCAAGTATTCAACATCCTTGGCACCATATACCACCTGTGCGTCCGTGTAAGGGGCACCGGACAATCCGATGAACTGACCACGGACGTCCTTCTTGAGCGTTATTTTCAGATATCGAAGGACAACCTTGTCCAATCCATACCTTATCTTCTCATCCCCACAATGGATGACCTGATCCATGAGCATGGTATCCCACACCCTCTCCAGTACAATTCCCATATTTCTGAAGAATTGGTAATCGAATTTTGCATTGTGAAGTATCTTGAGGCTCCTCTTACCCTCAAGTATACCGCGCAATGGCTCGATGCTGACAAACCTTGTGTCTATCACGAACTGCTTTGCAGCGGTCCCTATCTGCACCATGATGATCTTGTTGTCGGTCACATCAAGACCGGTCGTCTCAGTGTCAAGCCCCAACAGGGCCTGCTCAGTACAATACGTCACACACTCCTCCATGGTAGCGGTCGGTATCGTACTGAGAGGGCGCTCTGGCCCTATGAAATAGATCATTTCTTACTTACAGCCTCTGACAGGACGTCTATGGTCACCTTATCGATGACCACACCCAACTCTATCCTGCCCCAACCGGATTTCTCCTTCAGTCTTTCCTTGAGCCGTTCATTCAGCTCTCTTACAAGTTCTTCTTGTTCCATAATTATCTTCTTTAGGTGAGGCAGGGGGACTCGTTGACGATCCCCCTGTATGTCCTCGGTGAAATGAACCATTCAACGATAATGACCAGGCTTCACCGCTTTTATAAGTCGGTCCGGCCTGATGGTCACAAAGTCCTTTGCTGTTGCCCGGTCAATGACGATCTTCGGTAATGTTGACCTCATGTTGTATACGGGAATCACTCTGACCTTTTTCGGTGTGAAGCTGTGTACGAACCCTCTGTACAGGCGGTCATATTGTACATACCCCACAAAATCATACTTCTTAAGCACACTGCCTGCGCAGTCCTCATACCCTGTCATCATTCTTGTCTTTGAGCCACGTTCGCGGCGTTGTTACCTCTCTTTTAGGTTCAAGGGGTTTATTCAGTTGAAAACAGGAGAGGTTCCGAAGATTACCATAGGTATCTATCACATGCAACTGCGTCTCTCCTGGTCTGACCAGATAGATGTACGGTACACCATGTATCATGAGTGTGACCTCATACCCTCCAATGACCTTGACCTTATCGACAAGATCACTCTTCTTCAATCTGACATCGACGAACCTCTTAGGATCCGTGACCTGTAGGTACTCGTCAAACCCTATCATACGCTTTAACTCAATAGTGCTGCTATTGCTACTGCGGCTGCTATCCACCCGATAATTGCTATCATTGTCATGGTGGTTCTCTTCTTCTGTGCCTCTGCTAACAGTTGCTCGATGTATGGTGGCTCGGTATTTTCCATGTTCTTCCTACGCTTTGGAGCCAAATAGCCCTTATGTATCAGGTACGCCACCAACTCCGTACCCTTGTCAAGCGTGTTGAATGGCATATATCTTGTCGGGAACTTTTGCCCCTTAGAATTATACGGAATAATCATGAACTTGAGGTCGTGGTTCATCATAATGTGAACCTCGCTCTTGTCTGTCGGCTTGATCTTCAGCTTCGCCTCGAAGCAAAAACCGTTTCCATCATCGTGTCGCGTGACCTGTTCAGGTCGTACATTAACACCTAAGATTTCTTCCAGGATCTCTTGGAAGGCGTTGCTGTCAGGCAACATTCTGATCTCGAACACATCGTATAGTTTCATAGCTTGTTTTAGTTTATTGTGATAAATATATAAGATATAAAAAGCAGTTTATTGTCAATAGGCCAAGCGTTAGGAAATAGATCATCCCAATATATAACTTTCATTTCTTATTAGGGATATCCAAGTGCCTGTAGAAATAAATCATCAGCTCTTCGCTTGTGTATTGGCCTCCCCCTCGATAAGACGAACCCCAGATTGCACCGTCCTTACTTTGAACGATACATATACTCTGGGATTTAATCCAATCAGCAAACTTGACCATTACCATTTTTTGCTGTGATTCCGTCATTTCGTCGATCATTGTCTTGGTCTTTCAATTGTTTTAACTCATGTAATTGTGATTGGAACTTTTGGTCAAGCAGTCCCTTCAGCTTGTTCAACCTGTCTTTTATCCTGTCGTGTTGAACGTGAATTCTGTTCATCGTCCCCACTTCTTCTTCGCTCATCCAGTACACCGTCACTCCTTCTTCACAGAACTCCAACCGACCTATATTGCAGATCGCGATCAGTTCATTACTGTCTAACACATGGGGAATACCGTTCCTGATGCGGTTCAGGTTTGTGATATTGTGGACATTTCCGTGCTCTACTTTCATCTGTCAATGATTATTAGTTGTCTATTCAATTCCTTTAGTCGTTTCTTCAATTCCTTCTTCTTACCGAATAGGACATGACATCTGCTTGTTTTGCAATAGATCGACCATTCGTTTCCGTACTTGCTCAATTCGTAGTTCATTGGCAGGGTAAACTTTATAAAGGGAGAGGTCGATCAACTGACCCCTCCCTTGATTGGTAAATTGAGTTCGGATTACATTCCTACCTCATCATCCACTTTGGCTCCAACAGTCACCGCATCCGCTTTAAGGATAGTGTGAATAGGCTCATCGCCTGCTGCCAATGGTACAACAACAGTATTACTGAAGATGTACTCACCGTTGTGAGTGATAAAGTCTCCGTCCGCACCTCTCCTCTTTGCAGAGCTGTCGATGTTATCGGCCTGAAACTCGGTAGCCTCTGTGGTCTCCTCGATCTGAACTCTCAATCGAAGATCTCCAAGAACAGGGTTCTTGATGCCCAAAGGCAGAACCTCTTTTTTGGCCATGGTCGGGTGATCCACCCAATCCTGTCCATCATCGCAGTTCAGGTCCATTTGCTCTGCAAGATCAGATATCTCCGCAGTGATCCAAGCCCTACGAGCTCCACTGTTGAAACGATCATCACTCTTGTTCAAAATTCCCAACAGAGCTCCGGAATTACCCTTCACACTTGCTGTTTTCTCTGCGAACTCCAACTGAACTTTGTCCTTATTAGAGGTCTTAATAGCCTGTACTAAAAGGGTATCACCTTTCTGAAGGCTCTCAATCTGTGCATTTACGGACTGCACGGTCACTTTTGACTTTGCCATTTTTTCTATGATTTTAGAAATGATTAAAATTGATTCTTGTAGATGTTAAGGTTTCCCAACCTATTCGCCATTACTACTTCCTATGTGTGTGGAATGAGTTGCTTGTAGATACTCTTTTCCATCACTGTCGTGATATTTGGTGGCCAATGTTCTGGGGACTCGCGTCCCCATGGTCCGTTCATACCTTGGAAGAAAACACTTCACAAAACTTCCCGATCGAACCAATGCGTTAAAGAATAACACGTCGGGAGAGGTGTGATATCAACCACACATCCTATGATGTGCTACCTCTCCCTATGTGTCTGGGTCTATTTCTTCCTGCTCCGGCTCGGGGCCGAGTAGGATATACAATACGTACATCAGGAACAGGGTATTCAGTATGGGGATGAAGAATATTGCAAACCACAGTATCAATCCTCCCTGGCTGCCTATCTCATCGTTCCTATGCTGCTCTTCAATGCCATCTTTGAGGACGATCATAAGCAACATTCCCGCAGGAACGGTGATACAGTACACCCATTTTGCTATTATCAGTATGTGTAGTAGAATTTCCATTCTGTGTGAATTCAGTGGTTATTCTCCTACTTTTACTTTCTCTTCTTTACGGAACACTCTGATGCCAACAGCTACTCCGTTGATATCCAAAACGTGAGTATTTCCCTCTCTGATGGTAGCCTCCATGGCTATTTGACCTCCATTGAATGAGACGGTTGCACAAGCAATCTCTCTTTTCTGTTTTTCAGGCATCATACTCCCATCCCTGTCCTCTTCAAAATCGACCTCAGTGAGTTCTTTCCACTTCTTATCTATGTACCTCTGCTTCCCACGGGCACGGTTATCAGTACCTATGACTGTAAGAACTTTACGTGCAGTATGAATGTTGGGGAAGTCCTGCTTCTCCTTGTTCCATACAAGATTACCCTTATCGTTCTCGACAATGAAGTTCTCTCTACGCAATACACTCAATATCTGATGTCTGTTCTTGAACACGGTCTTAGGCGACACGTCAACGAGACCGTTGTCCACACATTCATAAAGTGCTATGCCTGTTTCCACATCCCTTGTGTCCAGGCACTCCTTCATTACCATAAGAACTCTGAGGAGTTCCGGTGCTCTCTTGTTTCTAACTGCTACTCTTGCCATTTGATTGATGTTTATTTGTTAATACTTATTATATCTTATTTCCCAGTCTTAAGTTAGTTAAATATTTGGATCGTGAGCCACATTAAAAAGAATTTCACAATCACAATATCCTCCATATTTCTTAAAATATTCCATAGTTTTAGTATCACTTATAGATATATCGTATTTTGGCTCTATATGTACATAAAGTGTCTTACGAGTCTCTACATAACTATGATCACACCCTTTTCTTGAAATTTTATCTGAAAGAATAGCTACAAACTTATTCCATGTTGAATGTGACCTTGTAAACATTATACCTGTACGATCTTTCCTTTTCATTGTTCTCTATGATTTTAATTGTTAGTTTAGAGTAAAATTTGGATCGTGAGCCACACTATCCACCTCGAAGGGATAATTGATCGAAGCTAATGAGGAACTTTTTTTTCTTCTTCTTCTCTTTCTTCTTCCAATAGTTGAGCCAGTCCTCAGCTGCTTCCTGGAACGCTGTTCTTTCTCTTTCTTCTTCCTCTTTATCCCCATACGCGTTCGCGTGAGCAATAGCTTCTTTCGTTACAGCTTTCTGAGTTTGATTTACAAGATAATAACGACCATCATGGTTGTATATGAAGATCTCTTGACCATCATTGTCATTCACACGTACCACATATTTGTTATTGATACGTATTCCTGCTGTTTTAAAGTGATGTGCAAGTATTCTTTCAGCATCACGTACATCAAGTTGACATACTCTATACCATCCTGTACCAGGATCATCAGGGTAAGAGAAATTACTGTCAACTGTTCTATAAGATACATTGTTCTTTATGTCTTCCCTTTTCATTGTTCTTAGTTTATGATTTTAATTGTCAGTTTAGAATAAAAATGGAAGGCTTGATTACCCTTCCTTGACCGTTTCCCCGGTTGACGACTCGTGTTACTGTAAAGAGATTTCTTGGGTTCTCTTTTTCCCAATGATAATAAGTCGGACACGCAAAAGCTTATCATCACACCTGTCAACTCTTCAGTTGGTTGCATCAGGCGTTAGTTAGTGGAGAGAACTCTGATGGATCATTTAGTACTTCTTTGCCTGCAAGCCGTTTAACGTCTATTCAGCAATCTCCATACCGAGGATTACCCAAACCTCCTTTATTTACAGAGTTCTCTCACCTAACAAGTCCTACAGAATCATGGTATTGATCGCGTACCCTTCGGTGGGCGCCATCTGCATGCTTGTTAGGATTAGTATCCTTTATTCCTCGCTCTCTACGCTCTCTCTATCCTGCATCTTCACGTTCAATAATAGTAAAGGATTCGCTACCATAAGGCAAGGGAAGATTTCTACTCAACTGCCTTTTGCATTTGGCAATTATTACTTCCCTATCGTCATTTGCATCACAATACACGACTTCCTCACCCGAATAAGATGCGATTTGATACCTTACCACATATCTCCGTCTCTGTTCTGTTCCGTACATACACACTTAGTTTAATTGTTAAATCCCTATTATACGACTATCACGTATCCCGCAGGAGAATGCCACCGACTAAAGTATCATCACCATGCAAGTATCTGAAGGAATCTGTCCCAATCTGACATCCCAGCAGCTCTTTCAGGTAATGTTATCTCTTCTGGCTTTGTGGACTCTACCATACTACCGAGGTCGTAACAATACACTGCTTCTGGTTCAATTCCTTCTCCTGTTGGACACATGTCCATTTCATGTCTCATCTGCTCGATGAGTAGACGATCAGAGTTCTCTTCGTCTATTGTAAATGATGTTTTACTCTCCATTTGTTCTGATTTTTAATCGGTTAATGTGAGCCTTACGACGCTTTGAGCCTAACACCTATTTATACTCGCTCAAACGAGTTGAGTGGTGACTGAATTAACAGCCACCACTACAATATCAATTCTCAGTCGGAATAGTGATGTACGTGTTCAGATCATCATGTGGATCATCACGTCCTGGTACATAGTCATCACTGACATCAGCTGTACATACTGTCTCATCTCCGAAGCCTAAGCATTGGTTGCACATATTTGGATGTATCAGGCCAATTACAACAGGACATTGACCACCACGAAAGGTTCTGTCTTCTTCACACTCTGGTCCTATCTCTATATCTTTCTTTTTCATGTTTTCTTGTTTTAGTTGGTTTATACCAATACAGGAGTGAAGCCTTCCAGGATCATCGTATCCAAGCTTCACTCCCTTAAGTATTGATAGCACTTTAATTAATGATACCACAGCTGTTGCTACACTCACGCGGCATCACACCACTCACTAATGGAGTGGATTTTCTAGTCATTGCCAGCCTGCTCTGGACTTGCTCGGTCTCCCCTTACGATGGGCCTACAATGCTGTTGCTATGGTAGGATTTGGATGTATCAGGCCAATTACAGGTGGTTCCGATACATCTTCACATCAACCTGGTTGATGATCTGTTTGTTTGAATATTAAAGTATTCATTGTCTTTGTTTTAGTCGGTTTATGTTATATTACTTATAACAGTTCTTGATATGTAATTTTGGTGAAACAGGGGGAAATATGGTGTGAGCGTCCTGTTTCACCTATGAACACTCACACCATTACTTATGAAGGAATCGAAAAGGACAATTGTTCATGGGCGTACATTCCCACTCTACAAGATCAATCATCACTTGCAGTCTCAGGAAAACCCCCTGAAGTATAAACTCCGTAGATTTTCCTGTTGGCAACAATTGTCCTTACAATAACTCCCCATGCCTTCAGTGGTACATGCATCAGTTCAACGCTATCAACTGTTGAACTGTGCTTTCACACACCGAAGGGAGAGGAAAAAAAGGGGCGGTGAAGCCCCTTATTTTACTCGTCTTCCGTAGGAATTACTCGCGGTAGGGGTCGAAATTTTTGTCAAGCTCTGCTTGACTGAGTTCGACAACTTCCCCAATTTCGGCCGTCATGGGATCATCTGTGATGAGACCATAGGCCTTACCATCGGCTTCCGATTCGCCAAGAGCATTTTTGATCTTGACGCGAAGAGCGACGCCGATAAAGTGTGCTCCATTAGAGCACTCTTTCTTTTGGATAACTTTTACTGAATGTAACATGATGTTAAAGTGTTTTATGTTAATAAATGATTTTGAATGCTGGAGGCGTTTGAAAACCCATTTATGACCCGGGGTGATTAACAAGTAGGTCCACGCATTCAGAAATTTTCCCAATTTTTTTTTCAGGAATTTTTTCAGTTATCTTTGGCCTGTCCCATCGACAGATGATCACCCCCCAGGACCGAGAGGGCAGTAAGGGGTCAGACGTTGGATTAGGAAGCTCAGAACACGACATAGAGCGGATGTTTTCTCCAACAGGACACAAAGAGTCGGTATAAGAGCTGACTTGGAGGGTTGCAACATGCAACACAGAGGTAAGTGTACGGGAATTGACCCGACGAAGACCCTCCTTGGCCCAGAGCACTGGTCAGCATCGAAGTCCGACTTGAAAAAGGGGAAGCGGGATCAGGATCGCCTAGGGGGTTCCTGTATCCGAGAGGGGACAGTATGGTACTTTCAATGGTCGAATGCCTCTCCTTATGCTTTTTTGTATATTTTTGAGGAATCTAATACTCGAACCATGAATGAACACCAAGCAGCTAATGTCTCCGCCAGATCCAATAGGAAGGTGGCCGGGGATGGAGGATTCATCATTCTGCCGGCAGGGGGATATGCCGGCCTTGAACTTGAAGCGATAGAGACCACGGCCAATGTCACCTTCACTATGTGGGAGGAGGATAATGTTGACCTACTCGCAGCAAGGGGGTTGAATGGGAACGTCATTGTGGCAGGAGCCTATCTCCCGGCACCTGGAGGAGCTCTGATAACAAGGATCGTAGTGGATGCCACGGTGATCGGATATCATAGGGCGACGTAATGCCCTGCGGGTCCAAAATAGGGATGGGAGGTGCTATATCGTCGGGCGTGGCGGTGTCATCCTCAGATGATACACCGAATTTCAAGGACGTCATCACTCTGACGGCCACACCTTCGGGCATAACGCCCACCAACTACATATTCGTGGCCGATAACGGGACGGATCTACGGGAGATAGCGGATTCAGCCAATGCAGTGGTGACCTGGAAGGTCGACATTGCAGGCACGGTCCGTGTGCTCTGCATAGCGAAGGATGGACCGGCCGAGGTTGGGTCAGAGGTGATCCTGACGTGCGATGATCTTAGTACGGATACACGCTCCGCCCTGTTCATTTATGCGCACAACACCCTTACTGGTCTTACGATGGGAAGCGTGGCCCGTGGGGGTATTGACATATTCATTGACAGGTTGAACGGCATCGGAACAGCGAACGGAACGGTGTTCCTCGATGATTTCATTTCGAGCGATGTGAAGGTATTTCCTTACTGTCCGATTGATGATGCAACGGCCAACGCCAACGCATTCAGCCCCTGCCTGATTGATCCGAGCGATACGCTGACCTTC
>Ga0080013_1000196_pt1 | contig 86565 bp, 80 predicted proteins | sample ETNvirenome_6_85_FD_69236 | JGI IMG/M metagenome (GOLD analysis project Ga0080013, IMG submission 69236) | Marine viral communities from the Pacific Ocean - ETNP_6_85 (SPADES assembly) (version 2) | ecosystem: Environmental > Aquatic > Marine > Oceanic | place: Pacific Ocean | collected 2013-06-19
AGGGTGCTTAATAAAGATGTCAAGCTTGTTTCCGCTTGTCTCAAAAAACACTTCGAACTCAACAATGTTGGCGAGAACTTTTGCAATCTCTTGATTAATCACTGGAATCTTTTTCTTGATAATATCATAGGCGATTCCGTTCGGGTGCATGCATTGCATAAGCAAATCATATGCCGCATAACTATTCTGAAGGTCTTGATACTCCTTACTTTGAGCCTTGAGAGACTCAATCTTCTCTTCATAAGAACCCACCTGTCGAACTATCTCTAATGTCTCGTTATCACAGATTTCAATCTTTTCTTTTTTAATCTCGATCTTAGTTTGATAGCCTTGACGTTCTTTAATGACCTTTTCAAGCCCATCAATAACCTTCTTGTTTTGGTTGTATTCAATGACCTTGGTAGTGAGAGCGGTCAATTCTTGATCGGTTGTGACCTTAGTATTCTTGTTTCGCTCGCATTCCAATTGCAATGCGGCCACTTCAGCCTTGAGTTCAATAATCAATTCTTGAGTAAGGCGATATTCCTCTAGCTTTTCGGCTGTATCATCGGGAGACAACGTTTCCAAGCGCATAGCTGCAGCATGTAAGTCGGCTTCGATTCCAGGCTTATTGGCTACATCTATATAAGCGTCTTTAATAAACCGACATGAAGGGTAAGAGTCGCCGCAGGGAATGCCTTTAAGAAGCTTTTCCTTTTTGCCAATCTTTTCAATCTCTTCTCGAAGATTCATAATACTATGATCTAAAGTATCAATTTCTGCTTTGTCGGCTGTGAGGGTGGCATGATCAATAAGCTCTAGCAAGCTCTCAGATATTGCCACTTTCTGTTGTTTCACGTTGACTGTGGCTGACTGACTTGTTATCTTCTCCTCAAGGAGTGTTGATAGCAGTTGTTTCTCTTTTTGTTCAGTCATGACTTTCGTAATATCAATAAGTTTGCCCGGAATAGAGTTGATTTTCTCGTCTAGGCGGCGCGCGCCTTCATTCAAAAGCTTAAGCTCTTTGCGATAATCTGTACAAACTGCCCGATTAGTTTCTGCTTGGGCTGTTAGTTCTTGAAGATTAGTTTCTAATGTAAGAAGTTCAGTGTTGTAGTCTCGATCCTCATACTTGCGCAGGAGAGCTTTGGCTTCAACCGAGTCGTCTTTGGCCATCTTAAACTTTTGATCAAACAATTCCAAATCGAGGAACTTGGCGATGATTTCCTTTCGGCGTGTCGAGCCTTCATCAATAAATCCCAATGCGCCGTGCTGGCTGGCCAGAGAAGACACTAAAAAATCATCCATGGACCCGAAGTGCTTTCGAATATTTGCGTCCGTCTGATTGCGTGTGGTGCCATTTAGGGAGGTAGTCTCATCTGCGACGGGGTCATAGACTTCAAAATTCAAATCTGTTTTCGCTTCTAAAGTTTCAACACCCTTAAGGCGTTTGGTATATTTGGCAGAAGTACGCTTAATGTTATAAGTCTTGTGTCCAATCTCAATCTCTAAAACACCTTCGCAAGATTCTTGATGTTGGTTAATAACGTTAAGATTTTTGCGCTCGTTCTTTGAGGTAGTGTTGAACAGCGTATACAGGGCTGCATCGATGATGCTAGACTTGCCGCTAAAGTTCTTCCCAAAAACACCAATGATGCCGTTAAGATTTTCAAAGTCGATTGAATTACCTTCGCCATAGTTAAACAGGTTGTCCCACTTAAACGACTTGAGCTTCCAGTTTACATTTCTAGAGATCTCTTCTCGCTCCTCGATAATCTTATTGTATTTCCTATTAAGCTCAAAGACACGCTCCAAAGTTGTGGCGTCGGTCTGATAGTCTGAAAGGAATTCATCGATGAGTTCTTCCTGGACTTTAATATCTCGCAAGTTTTCTGTCTTGATACCGTCAGTTAAGTCTTCCACAGAACCACGCGCGCCGGCGGCTCTGTTAAGAAATGATATGCTCTCCGGTTTAAAGCGGTGCTTCGCAATGTCCATGGCTCGGCGCATCGTGTTAAGCGGAAGGTTATTGTTGCTAACCAATCGCAGACGTGCGCCTTGAGGCACTTGGAGTTTGCGAGGCATGCGCCCCTTAGCCGTGAGCGGGATTGTAAAGAACGGTTTAGGATTTTTAAAGACATGGGGCTCAATCTCCCATTCATCTTTAGAATCAATCTCCCAAATTAAAAGGCCTTTATCATTGGTCTCGCCATGGTTCTGCTGTACAGTTGAGCCAGCGTACCACACGCGACCGTCATGATCTAGGAACTGACGGCGATGAATGTCACCAAGCATCGAAAAGTCGAAATCGTCAAAGATAGATATGTCATCTTCACCGAAGCTCATCGTCCAATTGGTATCAGTTTTACAATTAGAGATTGAGCCATGGTAAAGCGCAATATTGATCTTATCAGTATTGGTGGGCTTCATCCAGTTGTCTCGATCAAAAACAGACAAGACATTCAAACAGAAATCGTCGTTCAAATGAGTCTCGCCTGAATCTTTGAGCAAGTGCAGCGTTGGTAGGTTGAGCGCATCGACAATCGGTGTCAGCGCATCCTGCCGGCTGCTGTTCTTTAGGTTACCGTCATGGTTTCCGAGAATGATATAGGTTGGCGCAATCTCAGCGAGACTGCGAAAGAACTCAGAACACATCTCAACAAACTCTGGTGAGATCTGGGTCTTGGTGTGGGCTATATCCCCACAGTGTATAATGTAATCGACCTTTTGTTCTCGCAGTGTCTCATACAACTGCTCGAAAATGACTCGATATTCATAATGATACTTCAAATTTTTGATATGAGTATCACTTATATGTGCAAACTTCACGTACCCTCCACATAGATACTCTTATAGTATAACCCAGTGTGGATATCGTGTCAAGCTTTTATTTTTTGCGGTTTCGAGCTACAGTCGCCGCACCTTTTGCAAAGGCAGCTTGTCTCTTAGTTTTATCGCGCTTTCCAGGCTTATATCGATCATCGCTGCTGGTTTCAAACATCTCCGCCATATATAGCTCATCTACTGCCAACGTGTGTGTGTCTTGTTCGTCGAGATCGTCGTCACCATCAGCATCTTCAACATCGCGCTTGGCTGTTCCTCCAAGTTGAGCGGCACGAAGGTTCATGCCGGCGCCAGGGCCGGCTCCAAGTTCGCCCAGGAAGGACCCCAACTCTTCTTCGATAGTTGTCTTAAGTTCCTCCATTTGGCGCTTTTTGTTCGTAGGCTTGCTAGCGAGGCGCCCCAATGCTGCTTGAGAGCCACCAAGAGCGAAGGCACTCTTTCCTGTAACAGCCGATGCTAAATAGTCAATGCTGACATCTAAATCTTCTATCTTGCCGGTGAGCGCTGAGATAGCTTTTAAGAGCGCTGGATCTTTTGTAGCCTCCTCTAAGATAATCTGTTTAAGTTGTGATTGGGTTACTTTCATTGTGATAAAGCCATCGCGAGCGTCTTCAAGGATTGTTCATCCATCTTTGACATTATAACCTGTGCGGCGGCTTTGCCTAATTTAGAGGACAAAGCTTGCGCAACCGCTATTTTTGCTGGTACTTGTTGGGCGCCTTGTTGGGCGCCTTGTTGCTTTTGTTGTTGCTGTTGTTGCTTTTGTTGTTGCTGTTGTTGCTTTTGTTGAAACGCTTGTCTAAGGTCAACCTCGTTTAAGGTTTCGTCAATAATCTGCTTAAGTTGTTGTTTTGTTACTTTCATCGGGGATCTCCTTATACTGCCGAGAGTAAATTCATCAATAAATAGTCATCTCTATCTATAAACCTCGCTTTTTGTTTTCGTTCTCGGAAAACTTCTTTTGACATGGAGCCCACATCCTCGTAACCACTCACGTCGATCTTGTAAAGCTCGACATCGTATTTAAGAAGCGTCTCAATAATCCTGTTCTCTTTTTCTCGCGCATCGGGGTCGAGGGCAACGAAGACTGGCGTGTCGTTATAAACGATTTTGCGGATGAGTTGGGAATCTGTTCTGAGTGTCGAACCCAATATAGGCACACTGTTTCCAGCGACCATCGCATCAAAAACTCCTTCAACAATCATAAGATCTTCATTCCAATCGATATATAACTCGTTGAAAACGATGTTCTTGGAAACTTTTGGGTTCTTGTATTTGTAGGAATCTCCATTATATGATCTCGCAATGAAATAACTGACATCGCCGTCATCATTAAAAGACGGGATGATAATGCGGTTGCGATACTCGCCGCTGAAGCAGTAGCCTATTTTCCATTTAACGATATCGGCCTTGGTTAGGCCGCGTGAGTGTAAATATTTATGAGCGTATATACCAGTTGCAGGTATATTCGAACTTGTAAGACTTACGAACTCTTCTGGAAGATCCAAAGTGGGCTCAGGGCCCATATCAATGCCGCCGTCAAATAGCTCAGCAAATCTCTCAAGATCGTGGCGGCCTGCGAGTTGGTCCCATCGCTGTAATTGTACAAACGTGCCAAAACGACGAACAAGGCGCCGAACGTTGCGACCACGATAATCACATACCCAACACTTAAAAACGTTCTTGCGAATGTTAACAGAAAGTTTAAGCTTGTGGTGCTCGCATGCCGGACATTTGAAAAGTGCTTCTGAACCATTTGTATGCGAATACCCTAATACGTCACACAGAATCTTGTGTTTCTTTTTCTCGCTCAATTACATCTCCCGCTCTCGCGATTATAATTGCATCAGCCCGATCAAATGATTCCGGCTTTGGATTACCCTTACTTGTATATTGTATCTTGAAAGTGGGTTCATTGTCAAGTAAATATTTCAAAACAACTTGTTTTGCTTTCTCGCCTCTCGGAACTTTAATGCCGACTTGCTTGCGTGCGGAGGAGGCGCCGATGAATTGTGGCTCGATTTCAAATAGTTCAAACAAAAGCCAAGCTACAACACCGTTAAAACGTGTAAGTGTTGAAAGAGTTTTGGCTGATGAACGTCCGCCCATAAACATGTGCAACGATTGCTCGATGTAAATATGTTCGATGGGGAAGTCGGCTGCCCCACGCAGTTTGTGATCATTATCAAGCTGGTACATTTCGAAAATGTCCAGTATCTTTTCTTTTATAGCGATTGTCTTAGCGAAAAAGCCTTTGTGCTTTCGCAAATCAATAGAGTCATAATACACCAGCACGTTATCGGTAACAATCGCAAAACCTGTGATGCTGGTGGAGACATCCACACCTAGTATCATTAAATATCCAATTTTATCTTGAAGGAGAAGTCTTCGTCTTCTTCTTTTAAAACAGGATTGGCCAATGTTGCAAGACCAATCATGTTTTTGTTTTCGTCATAAATGGCAACTCGTGAAATATAAACACTTCGTTTAAAAGCTGCATCATAATCATTATAACTCGAACTGACCGTGTTGGCAATCAATTGTTCACTATTTTCTTCATAAACTTGTGAAGAGGTGTATTGTAGTTTGTCTTGTCCATACTTCAAATATGTAGGATTGTTAGAATAATTGGCTTCACCGCGCTTAGCATGTGCAAACAACGTCATGACTTGTGTTTTCGTTTGTCCTTTGAAAGATAAATCGAAAGACGCATAGGCGAAATTAGGAGCACAATTAGCCACATTCAGTCCATCATTGGCGCCGGCGCCGAAATGAAGCCAAGATGGGCGATTGTTCTGGCTAGGTTGTAATGTTAATGTTTGCCCATTCAAGGCCCACGATCCTGTGAGGATGACATATCCTTCGTCATACATGATGACACCGGCGACTTTGCCATTATTGGCACCGTAGCCATGGGACGACGATACTTGGATTAATTCGCCGTTCTGTTTCGTGTCTTGTAGTTCTCCGGCCAAGGAGCCAGTATAATACCATTTTAAAGACACCGTTCCAGGTTTGATTCGAGAACCGAAAAATATGGATGGAATAGCTATTAGGTTTAAAGCTTGAATATCTTTATTCCACGAGGAGGCACCGATACTAGCAGAGACTTTATAGTGCGGACTTCTAACACCATAGAAATTTAGTCTATTCTTTAAGCTGTAATAGTGCTTGTTTAATGAGCCGGAAGGCCCTGTGCCTACGGACGTTAATTTGCCATATAGCGCTTCTTGGGGATCGTTATTATACGTTGGGACAGTCGATCCACCGGCAATGAACTCTCTTGAAATCGATGACGAGAGGGGATAGCTACCGGTTAATACATCTCCGTAATTATACTCAGTTGCATAACCAGAAGGATTGACAGTTTGCCAGCTAGCGCCGGCGCTGTCTTTAGAAATCCATGGATATATGCGTCCTGTGTCTCTAACGTATGTTGTGGGATCGCCGGCGTTTCGTTGCTGCTTTGTGAATTCATCATAGTTTAATGAAGGATCTTCACCAATTATCTTATTGTCGGCGACAGTGTTTGGGCGATCAATGTTATACTCATAAAGACTAATGTATCCAACAGGCACATTTCTAACTTGAGCAGTTCGAGACCCGGAAAGCGCTGGAATATCATTATAATATACATCACCATCAAAGATGAAGAACTCGTTCTGTGGTTCTGCCATCATTGTGTTTATGATGATATCATTTTGTCCAAACTTCTTGAAGGACATTTTAGTAGTCCAATCTTACTCGCAGCGTAATCTCGTTAGTGGGATCTTTTCTTAATGGCTCCGACACCTTCGCAACTGCTAGTAGTTCGTTTTGTGCATTATAGAGACCGACAGTGGTGATGTAAGAGACAGGCAGATCTTCTGCTACGTTCTTAACATTAATCTTACTGTTTGTCGTATAAGTCGGATTAGAGCTATAGTTGAAACTATTAGCGGGAACTCTGCAGAAGTAAATCGTAGAGTTGATCTCGGTGGTGTTGTTGTAAGACAGGTTATAGATCCTGTGTCTTAATGCATCGCAGTTTCCAGAGATAGACTGTGAAATCATAGATGCATTCGTATCATAGATTAGATTGGCACTGGCTGCATCTTGGGGGTATCGACTGAAGTCATCAATGCCCGTTTCTGTTGTGGAACCAGTCATGAAACAAGAAGAGGAAAGTACTGCGATTCCTGCTTCGTAGAATACCAATCCGCAGCGCGAGTCTGCATTGCTACCTGAGTAAAGAACACCGTAGGTACCACCGGGTGTGGATTTGGTGCCTTGTGTAAGAGATGCGGAGCGATCTGTAAGGGTGATCTGCATTGAGGACAATCCGCCAAACGGAACATCCCACGAACCTCTTCCCAATGTTATAGAGAATGTCCCGGGCTTGACTTGATCTTTGCTCAAAAGGCGCGAGAAATTAACGAAGAACGCTTCTTTCATTTGTCTGTCGTTGTCGCCATAATCCAAATCGCTTTCAAAGATTTCCACTTGGTTGCTGGAACCCGTATAACCAAGGAGCACCTGAGCAAACTGGTTGTAGATATTAATCTTTTTACTTTGCATCCCAGCGGTTGTTGGTGCAGATTGTGACAAATCGGAGCTTTCATCATAACCCATTGTAAGATCGAAAATGTGGTTAGCCGACGAACTTAGATAAGGATAATCATAGACCGATTGAAACATTCCATGAGTATAGTTCTTGATGTTACCACCGTTAGGGAATGTTCCGTAGGTACCGCTAACAATCGATCCAGTGATCGGGATCGCTTCATGTAGCAGTGTTTTGGTGGTGGTTACATCTGTATTTGGGTTTAATAGTTGATAATTTTGGGGCATTTAATTTCTCCGTAATTTAGCCGCTTATGTATCTTATAAGTCTTACTGGAATCTGGATTCCTGCGTTTGTGTTCGAGCCGGCGACTTGCACAAAGGTATCGAGGATATCATAAAGTTGTCCTGTGCTGAATACATTTTGTGTCAATTGTCCGTATTTACTCCACAGGTCAGAGCGAGTTCCGTCAGCTTCACTTCGTAGTTCTTCATACACGTTTAAGTTTAATTTGGTCACTGTACTGCGAGGTCCATTGATTGCCGAGATGTTGGTGTCAGTATTGCTCCCTAGGGTGCCATAATAGAACACTAAATCGCCTGTTCCTCGTGCTGTATATTGGACATAATTGCTCATCTGACGAGAGGCAACTCTGTCTCTAGATGGCTGCAGCGGTCCAAAGTTAATTGAACTATCACCAGTAGAGTTATTGCTAAAGGTGGCTTCTGTTCCAGGACCCCACACATTATTAATGAAGCGATTATCTACCGTGACTAGATAGCTTTCATCCATCAAGTTAGTGGCCTGCAGATATGCTGCTCGGTTAGTGGGTGTTCCCTTGATTTCAGTGGAATCAATTCCCGACTCAATAACGATTCCGCGGGCCGGGGTGCTTTGATTAGCTTGCAAAACATATTTAGAATCGATATTCGAAGAGTCTGTGATTTTGGTAGCTGTCTGCTGGTTAACCGCAAGGTAAAGAATTTTATTATATTTGATAATGGATACTTCGGTCTTTTCATTCAATACCAACGAGGGCATATATAAGATGTTTCGGTTAGTCAGCGAAAGCAGCCCATAATGAATATTAGAAGCCTTTGTGTGGGCAGTCTCCACAGGGGTTTGTAATATCTCTAAATCGTAGTATGCAGACCCGGAAGGATTATCCTTGTCATAAAGATTGTATTGAATCTCATCATCGCCCAATGCAAATTTGCGAATCTGGAAGTTACCTTCAGACAGCCTTTTTCGGCCGGTGTCGGTCAGAACCGCGTCAAGAATGATGTCGCCAGAATTATCTAAAAAAGCCATTTATTTTTCCTCTCTTGTATAAATAGTGCCTATTTTATTTGTTTTACCATAAATAGTTAGTTTATTATGTACCAGCATATCTTATAATTCTTACTGGAATTTGTACCTGGGCATTGGAAATGCCCCCTACAATATAAACAGTGGTGTCTATAAAGTCATATTTGTCGCTTCCGCCAAAAACTGTTTGATCAGTAGAACCAAATATATTATATTTTTGATTTCTTGTTGCTCCTGCGGAGCCCCCTATTTCATTAACTGTCGCAAGACCAAGAGCCATCACGGAGCCGCGGGGACCAGCGATTGCTGATAAGGCTTGATCTGTCAATTGTCCTACATTGTTATTGCTATATATTTTGTTAAGGGCTCCTTTGGCCATATAAGAATCATATTGGTCAACAGGGGTGGGAATAGAAGTTCGGATTCGTCGTTTAAAAGATTTAAAATTAGCAGTCAGTTCGCCATTGGCATTGTTCTTAAATATGGCGCTTCTTGCTGATGTGATGGTGTGACTAAAAAATCTTGAATCAACATAGATATAATAATAAGAATCTAGCAGTCCGGTTTGCATTATAAATGCTTTACAATTTTCTAAATTTCCGTCTAATTCGCTATTGTTGATGCCAGATTCAACCACAAGGCGCGTATTACTAAAATTATTGTTCTCTAAAATATAATTAGTATCTCCAAGTGCTGTTTTCAATTTTTTAGTAGTCTCGCTATTGACAGACAAGTAGTGTACGCCTTGATATGGCTTTGAAAAACCAGCGTGCTGCTTTATGATGGTAGCATTTCCGGTGCTACCACTATTAATCTTTAAAGTAGGTAAATAAATTAAATCATTTCTTTCGAAAGATGTCAATCCGTAGTTGATAACAGCGCTGGGTTGGTTAAACGCTTCAAAGCATGATTGTGAAAGTATACTTTGATCGCATAACCGGGGAGTCTGCGTTCCAAGCCATGTCGTACTTTCGGCGCCGAGTCCCGCTGCGGGATCTTTTCTATAAAGCCTGTAATCTACCTCGTCATCGCCGTAAGTTACTTTTGTGATTTTAAAGCGGCCTTGTGTCATACGCTGACGTCCAATATCTGTCAATATTGCATCAAGGATGATTGTGCCGGAATTATCTAAAAATGACATATCGTTGCTCTCAAGTAATTATGCCCCATTCGTTAAATTAAATTTTAAATTTAAATCAATCTTTTTGCCAGTCTTCTTTGACGTGAGTCTAATTTTAAATCTTTGATCAAAAATTGACTCTTCAAGTTGTTCAGAGCCGAGCGTAACATTTGATAACTGTGATTGTGCAGTCTGAGTAAAATCAACTTGCGTGGTATTAATAAAAAGTTGCTGCGGGGATGGCACAACTTGGAGTAGTTTTTTAAACGGGGTGGATGGGTTAGAAAAAACGTTTTCCTTTAGATCTTTTTCGAACAATTCGTTGAATATCGCATATTTATATCCTCCGTCATCTACCAACTCTGCTTCAATAATTGCTGACGAATGACCCGGTTCAAAATGCTCATTTAAAAACCTGAATAGGTAGTAATATTTTTGATTAGCATTAACTTTATCGTAGAATATTTCATTTGCAAAATAATACATCTGTTCATCAGGATCCATATCATCAATTTTTAATTGAATTGTTTTATAAAGGTGGGGCTCAAACTCTACTAAGGTTGTGGGCTTCTCGATTTTTCGATATATTTCGATGTATGCATGTTTACTGACTGACTCTTCAGATAGAAAATCTTCTGGTGCTAACCCTTTCGATTGCCAATATAGTCCTCGATATTTAAGATCGTCCTCGCCAAGAATCGCAGGAAACTTAAGATTTTTTTGAAAAGGCTCACCTTCCAAAACGAATCCAAGAGTTTGGGAGTTATCAATTCTCTGGAACGGCACTACATCGATGCCGGCGGCCGGGTTGTCTAATATTGCAACTGTGTTGGAAATAATTGGAACCTCAAGGATACGCAATGATGGTTCGTAGTATAGATTAAAATCTGCCAAATATTGAAAATCAGAGATGGCTTGTGCATCACTTGAGAACATGTTGCTGTCGCCTAAATCATTGTAGACTCCATAAGTTCCAGGGCGGCTTGTTTGCTGCTCCAAGCCATCATAACTTTTTGCATATAGCTGATCGGTCAACTCGTCGGTATATGGATCATGAAACTGAATACAAAACTGAACTTTGGCTGGGCCGCTTCCAGTACTAATGTTCTTCCCGATTCTCAAGTCTTGCATATTATATTTCATACCCGTAACAAGAACATAGGCATAGACATTGTATGTATAGGAGTTTCCGTATTTAACTTGTGAATCCAGATATCTAAATGGCATTTCGCTTTCAAGGCTATTATAGAACCATATATTTTGCGTTTCGTTCTGCCCTATTTTCTCAACTCGATATGCGATGGTCTCACGATAATTGGGTGTATCGGCCTTCTTGAAAAGCTCATAAATACCAGCTTTTCCATCCTCATCAATCTGAAAATGATTTAAATCCTCTGGAAATGGAGTGTACCTGTTATCCAAATAAGATAGCAACCCAGTCATGACAGACATGTTTGTGTACGAATTTAGAAATCTATCTGAATCTAAGCCCGTTCTTAGATCGGTCACTGTTTTGTTAAATTGGTTGGTTTCATTGGGAGAATCCAGTACATAATATGGTGATCCGCCGGCGGAACGGTTATAACCAGAAAGCAACATAGGAAAAAGATCTACTGTTCTAAAAGATTTTTCAGCCAATTGGTTTTTTTGATACACAACGCCTTGAAGCGACTCATCATATTCTTCATACGCTGAGAAATGTTTTTGCTCTATTGGGAACGTTCCATCGACATAAGCATTCTTTAATAAGAACAATAGTTGGGTCGAAAAGTCAAACTTATGAAATATGTTTCTAAAATGCTCGTCTTCTGTCGTATTTGGTCTCTCAAACTCAATCGAAGTGTAATAAGGATAATGCTGTAAGATGGTGGCTGCGTCAGAACCATGTCCCGCGCGAACTAACTCTGTAAAGGCCGCTTCTCCATAAAATATATTTGCAGTTTCAGATATCAAGCCAGCAGATGTTTCATCGCTTAAGCCTGAAAACCTGAGCGAGTCAAGATAAGCCCGGAGATTCTTAGTATAGTCGTCATAACCTTCAGTGGTAGGATCTCCTTCAAAGGGTTCGGGAGGCAAGATCATGGTTTCTGTAGGAGTTAGGGCGCTTGCGAGATTGTACTGACCCTCCCATGTTATTAGTTGTTGTACCGGGGATGGTAGCTGGATGCCGGAGGATGTCATCTCCATAAAAGCAATGCTTGGCAACATCTTCACGCTAGGCTGTGCAGTCGACCATTCTTCAAAATTCCGCAAATATTGGTTATACTTATAAGAAATTCGTGCATACTGATAGCCTCCGCCATTTACACCGTGCAATGCGCGATATTGGCTATACGTATACGGTAATTCATAATCAGTGCCATAGTCGTCAAATGTGCCTTCAGTATAGATTCCCGGATATTTTTGTTCTCCATACGTTCCGCCTAATAAGAAAGCGCGCCATTCAGTATCACTTCGTATAGTTCCGTCATTAACACCATAAATTCGGCCAGGAATTTTGAAATTTGGAACGGCGGTGCTTAGGTTGGCTGTCGTCTGGAAGAGGGGTTGCAACGCCACATATTGCAAGCGTCCGGATTTACTATCAGGGTTGCCGCGTGCTAGCTGAGCTTGAGTGGTGGGCCTACCTGCAGTATCATTAGCGGCGCCTTCCTGAAAGCCGACTGTTTGAGTACCGTCAGTATCAGTATGTAATATCCATTCATAACCTGTTTCGGCGCGCAACAGTTCAGTAGAACCCGAGAAACAACTAGGATCAATGTAATTAATTCGTCGGTTTAGTATCATAGAAGTTCCTCTGGAAGATTGACGTCGAACGGTGTGGCGGTAGTCGTGGTAGTTGAGCCATTGCCGTTCCCATACGCGGTGGCAGCAGATGTAAGTCCAGGTGTGGACGCTTGAGCAGCCTCGGTGCCTGCAATGCTGGTTAAATCTTGTGCTGAGAGATCTTTATAATCGATGACTCTGTTGATTACTTGGTTGGAGATCTCGTCTGTTATGACGCTTTGTGCAAGATCGATAACTTTGTCTAAAACCTCCTGTTCGAGATTGACGGCACTATAATACTCGGAATATCCAAATTTTTGATTGAGGAAGTAGAGTTCTTCATCAGTATAGTTGATATATTTTTGCTCTAGGGTGTAGCTGTTGGCGTTGTTGGCATCTGCCATGGCGTATTCTTGTATATCAGCTGAGAAGTAATCATATTCGAATAAATCGGATAGAGATATTAAGCCTCCATTATAGTACAGCACCAAACTATAAAGCTGACCGGTTTCGCTTAGTCCATTGTCCCATGTATCATCTGCGCCAGGAGTATAAGCTTGAGTTGTAACAATAAAGACGCCCGGAGGCGCCATCCCTGGCGCTGCTTCTCTTTGGCGCTGGGAGTACTCGAAGAGCAGCCCACCCATCGGAGACGCGTCCACGAATGATGTCCAACTAATATCAAATTGGTTATCAAATAGATAGCCTCCGTAATTATTTACTATATACACGGTGCCATATTCGGTGGGGGTGGCGCCATAAAGATCTGAGCGGAGGCTCCGGAGGTCACTGGGCTCCCACACTTCGCTTTCCCACAACACACCCTCGAAGTCTTCCTTAATGGTTTCCTCTTCGAACTGTTGTTGCATTTCCTCTTCGACTGCCTCTGCAGGAGTCGAAGGTTCATTCTTACTCTTTCCGGGTTCGTAATCGTTTGGCGGATCCGCCTGAAATCGTGGCGGACCTTGTTTAAAGTTTTCAATGGGCACCGGTATCTCTCCTTCTGTAATTATGCTTCTTTATTTAAACTGAGTTAATGTTTTTTTATAATCTGCTTGGAAATTAATCTTAAGTATGTCCGTTGCAATTTTATTTGTGTTCTTGGTGACTTGTTTATTCTTAGATTTATCTACAACTTCGGTCTTAAGTTTCTGTGACACTGGGTAATCAGCTTTATAGAAGTTGTCGGATGTGTAAGGAAACTTGTCTTGGGCCGAGATCTTTACGTTTTTCAATTCTTTCCATTTTGAATCGTCGATAATATTTGGATTTCGAATTACTTCTTCATCAGTCTCAGTTGATAATAATGAAAACTCTCGGCCTTCGGGGCTAACCGTGCAGCCAATAGCAAACAACACATCCATCGATGGATTGCCACTAGTTTTGGCTGATCGTGGCAAGACGTCTTGATTTGCCATCTTGTTGCGCACTTCCTCAACTTGTACTGTTTTAATTGCAGATGTCTTCTTCCTCACTTTGGCTCCGACGACAACTCGATTTTTCATGTTTCTTGCGATTTTTAAATTTGATGGCATTTGTTTGTTCCTTTTCATTCTCAGATAGTGAAATTTTCATTCTCAAGCGTATCCGGCGGTGGCTCATCACTTTGATTAAGTCGATTTAATGCAGTCTGGCCCCACCAACCATTATTCACAACACCACGCCAGTTCCAACCATGACCTGGGCGGCCATTCGCTGTAGCTCCGGAATTGAACCATGCGTATTTAATCCATTTCTTAAGGGCATCAATAGCCTCAGCTTTACCGGGGAATATCTGCGTCATTCCTGGCATGCCAGAGTGATAAGCGTCATGTACAAGGTCATCTACTACTCTTTTGGCAGTTTTGTAATATCCAGTTCTGCCTTCATAAGGTATTGAAGTATCCAACAAATCGTTAAGTTGCTCTTTAGAAACTTGCATGAATGCGGTGTCCTCTATCGCATAGAACCACGCATTGAAAAGATCTTCCATGAACGATAGAAAATCATCTTTTGATTCTGTGCGCGTTCCTCCGTCTGCAAATATGAAATCTGCCTTATATTTTACTTTTTTGTAATTAAAGGTCTCTTTGGGCTCTTCGGGTTCCGTTCGTGTCGAACTGGTCTGTGTTTCAACCTCTTCTTCAAGCGCTTCGGTGGTGAGCGGTACCGGGGTTGGCATCGGGAAATACTGGACTTTGTCTGGTTCGACGGAGCCATCACCGAAGGTTATTGTTTGGCTGTCATCCATTGATTTCACCAATTCATAGATTGCTCCGCCCGATTCATACAGTTTTACTATTTTCTGGAAATTTTGATAAAATGTATCCAAGTCTTCCAAATTGCCATTCGTTGGATTGATTCTAGATGTGATGGCGCGCGAATCATCGATAAGCTTTTGATCGTCGCCGGCGAATGCGTCAGTTAATACATCGCGATGATAGTTGTACATTGCCGGAGCATAAACCCAAGGATAATATTGAGGCTCAGTATTTGCATAATATCCCATAATTCCTTCAGTGAAGAAATTGTTAAAAACTCCATCAATATTATTATAGCTACAATTCTGGGATGCTAATTCATAGTATTCTGTCAAAATGTTATTGAACGTGTCGACAAAAGATGCGGTGAGCGCCTGAACGAGACTTTTCGAGGTATCGACACAATCTACTTCAAATTGATAGATCTCTTCCTTGTCGTAAAGTGATTGGTATTTCTGTTCTACATCTTGAAACTCAAACGTCATGAGCCCGTGAGAGTTTTGTATTTCTTCATCATTCAATGCGTCGACGCCGCGGAGTCCTAATTGTGTTAAGTATACAGTTGGCGTGCTGGCTTGTGAGTCTTCGGGCGGATTCAATACCTGGCCGGCTGTGGATTTAGACTTTGAACTAATCAATATTTTAAGGGTAAATTCTGTAGTCTGCGGTGACCGATCCATCGGGTTTGCGCTCCCGCCGGGCGCTAGGTATTCGATCTTGCTTTTTAGAGTAGAGACCCACTCTTTGGAGGGAATGGTGGTGGCGTCAGGAAAGATTCGCTGATATTCTTCCAGCGTAGCGGGTTCATTGATAGTAGTTTTAAAGCCACTTTTAGGTTTATACACATATTTATGCATTCTTGCTTCTTCTACTTTAAAGTTTCGCGTTATAAAATTAGAGCCAAATCGTCTCTGTAGGGCGGTCAGGTTGAATACTTGTCCGAGGGCTGCATAGTTTTCCACAGCTAATTCATAATCAAAGAACCAGAAACCGTTTTTTACAGAAACTGCATCATCGCTACTTTCGTCTGCTCCTTCTTGCCAAATCTTTAAAGCTGTCACGAGACCTTCTTTAGTGTCGCGGTTGCGGCCATAAACAACGATAGGCTGTTCCGTGGTGGGCGCCTCATATTCAAATGCTGAACTCTCTCTTAGATCTCGAACCTTTGACGTGCGTACAAGCTTTTCTGTTACCGTTGGAGATTGCAGTATAGTTTCATGCACACCAAAGAATCGTGTTTTGAATTTCTCATAAAATCTGCCTAGTTCAGTTGCAGTGGATTTTTCAGGGAATGTTGTGCGTACTAAATTTAATTTAACAAACAAATCAGACTTTTCGCCATCCACTGCCAATATTGTGCCTATATCATCAGCTACAGCTTGTAAGTCAGAAGGCGGTTCAGGCAACTCGTTGATTTGATTTACCAGTTCTTGAAAAATATTTGTAATCTGCTCTAATGTAATAGAAGTCTGCTTGTGATATTTTCCTTCAATTGATAGGATTGGTGTTTGATTGTAAAAGACGCCTTCCTGATCTACAAACAAGACTTCTGGATTAACGTTTGCTGCTCCGTTTGCAAAGACTTGTTGATATGCGATATTAGAGACTTGCTGTTTAGTAACGTTTGGCATAAGATCCGCATAGAATGTTTCCAGTCTTCTAATATCATCTTCAACAACTATCCATTTAACCGGGAACGGTCTTTGTTCGTCTAAGGACGAAGCATCAAAAGTGGTAGTATTAGTATAGGGATTACCACCTTCTGGATCAAGCCAACTGCAAAAAGCGAATATCGTGAGAGCCCCTTCGAATTCGTCCGCCAGGGAGCCGTTGGGGGCCAGAAAGACATTGTCACCAATATTGACCAAAGTTAAATTTTTGTTATTGATGCTTACGGGCAGATTGATAGAAGTGCTATATTGAACAAGCTTTTCTTCATTTTCCGTATAAAAATTCTGATCCGACTGTACCCAGCCTTCTTGGGATCCCTTAAATAATTTAGAGCTATAATTGCTATTATCATCAACAACATTGATTGTCTCGCCCTTAAACTTATATGAACCATTCTTGCTGTTATACAATTCCTTAAAGATATCTGTTTGGATCTTAGTTATGAGGTTTTGGGCAGCACCATTACCCAAAACATAAGCCACGGTCACATATAGTGGCGCTTGATTTGGATCTGTAAAATAATCCAGTACTGCATTGGGATCTTCTTCTAAATCTGAAAAATTGAAGAACAGGGATACTTGAACATCCACACCTCCATCTCTAATTCCAACATAATCGATAATAGGTGTTGGGAGATATTCTCCAAAATTATCGTTAACGCTTCCTTTAATTTTTAAGTCGGGCATATTTCTGACTCCGTTACTCTACCATAAATATCTACAATTGTGAAATCTTCATCTTCACTCTCGCAATCAAAATCCAAATCAATATAATAAGAAGACTTATTAAAGATCTCGGAACTCTTGCAAGCTGTCTTTCTATCAATGAGACCGTCTTTTACAACATCAAAATAATATTCAACGCTCCCGGTTGTAATCTCTGCTTCGGCTGCACTTTGAGGCCGATTAGAAACCATAATGTTGTTGATGATTTGCGGCTTATGGGTCTCAAAATATTTTCTATCGAAAGCATCAGCGTAGGAGCCAGTGGCCCAGTCCATCGAGGAAGAGACCGCTGTAGGATAATCGGGTACCCAGGCTCCTCCGTTAGGGATAATCTTAAACACTTCAATATCGAAATTTTCAGTAAAAAGTTCTGTATTAAGTTCTTCCGCATATATCATCACATCTTCCATTTCAATTTTAATCATTTTGTCATCTACAAATCCAACGATTGTATCATTTAAACTTCTTAGATTATCTCCGAAGAGTATGGGGTTTTGCTCTGTCACTCTTTTAACATAATTTAATTCCATATTAATTTGAGGAATTCTTATGTTGTTAATTGAATCAGTATCAGTGGACGAATTAATCTGTCCTTCAAGCGCGACAACTTTCCATGCGGGGGCGCTCTGGCTATCTCCATCAAGGGCTGCGTCACCTATCATTGAAGTGAATCTTAAATTTTCAGCATCGGGCTGCCTCATTGTAGGATCAAGATCGGATGTAAAGTAAAATGTTGTTGTGGTGCCACCTTCGGTATGAGCCTCAACATCTGTATTTCGTGCATCTTGTGCTTTTAACAGTTCGGCATCGATATTCGTAAAATGTGTTAAGGTGGCAATATAAGGCGTATTGTCTTTTATACGCTCATGAACACTATTCTGACTTCCAGTAATGCCAGCATACTCGCCATCATAAAGAATATTATCATCAAAGAATGCGTAATAAACGGGCTTCATCTTGCCAACAGATAGGAGATATTTTCCATAATCAGTTAGCTGGAAATCAATTACTTGTTCTTTCTTGTTTAAAAACTTTGCCATAATTAATAACCTTTACCACCTTTACCTTTTCCACGAGTCATAATACCAGGGGCGCCTTTATTAGTTGCCGGTCCTGTGGAAGAGCGTTTTGTTTTAGTTTGCGCAGAAACAGTAGGTGTTCCTTTTTTAACTCCCGTTAAGTCGCGAAAGGTTGGCGCCTTAGAAGAAAGAGTCTTTGTCGGGCTGGTGGTCTTTTTTTGAATTCTTGTTGGTACGCGACGGTTGCCCGATCTGAGGGCTTTTGGAGAGTTCGGTACGGTCGGCCCCATCCCGCGCCAATTGGGCTTAGATGCAAGTGGCGATTCATTTTCGTAATTTAAAGGAAGCCTTTCTCCTGCTTTATTGTTGCCGCGACCACCATACAAAACCTTAGCATCCATCTTAACCATTTCTACAAAAGAAACATAATCATAGGGCCAGTTGTATCCAATGGTATAGGGAGAATTTTGTGCGTCAGTAGTATCTATAAACCTATCTCGATCTGCTTGTCCGGCTTGGGCTGGCACCAGATCCTGATAGAGGGTTTGTGATCTCTGCTTAACTTTGAACACCATCCAGCGCAGATCTGAACTATCCATGATATTATCTTGCGAGAGCAGTTCTGTATCAAGAAGTTCGTGTGCTATAGAAGATTTTTGGAAAGTTAGCTTCTTGTGGTCACGGGGTGCGAGGTTCTGCCATATATAAGACAGGTCATCTCGGTCTAGCTTGTATTCAAATTCAAAGACATACATTGCGATAGGATCAATATTTCGATTGCTTAGGAAGTCAAATTGCGGCGGCAATACATATCGTTCCATTTTTTGAACCAGCTTCCTAATAGATTCGCCTGCAGCTTCGAGAGAATCTCCCTCAATCGAGCCTTCAGTGTCCTTGAGTGCTGCGCGGAATCTTTCTTTGGGAATACTTATGAATTTCTTCTTCAACTGTGTACGTTCGGAATTAACTTCAGATGGGTTATAAAGGCCTGGGATTTGCTCAGTTGTATATGGAATCGCAACGATAGCCTCTCTTAAGACCTGGGAGTCTGCCAGTTCTCCTAAACGTCGGGATTTGTTTTCATCCTTGAAGCCAAAGAGGGCGCTCAAAGATTTGAATTTTCGATCCGAGAACTCTTGATTTGCCGAGAAGTCGTTGTAGATGCTGGGGTATAGTCCCATATCATAGTGATATTTTTGCCATTGTTCGTCAATATCATCGATCTCTAAGAAGATTCCTGTGTTGGGATCAGTTGGAATTTTACCGAATTGGTGCCACATGCCGGCTGCCACAGATGACGAACAGGCAGTTGGCATCGTTGCTTGTCCTATCGCCTTGTTGAAGTTGAGATGTGGCGTTTCAAACTTAGGTGAAATAACCCATTTGGTAGCGGTCGTTGTATTTCTCGTCGACGCAACATTATCAAACTTGTCTCTTTCCGTAAATTGAACTCTCTCAACACCGAGCAGATTAATACTGGCGGATAATTGCATGCAATTATTGTTAATATTGTCGGCATTATAAATTCCTGCGACTGGACCGGTGTACGAGCCGGAGAATGAACCAGTAAATGTGAGATAGGTTGCTTTAATCTCGGTTCCCAAAGTTGGATGTTCCCAGTGTCCACCAGCATCGAAACGCCAATAAGAAGCGCTGCATTCAGATAAGATCTGTTCAACACTATATTCTTTGCCGGACTCTGGTCGGAAAATCAAATCTGCCCAGGCTTCGCCATAATAATATGGAGGTGTAAAGCCCCAGTTGTATCCATTAAGAGAATCTTGAGGTCTGTAAGCTCGCTCTTCATTTCTACACAAAACATTTCGAACAGTATTCGTTGATGCGGGGCTTCCAGGAGTAGAACCAGTTATTCTAAGCGCTGCGGCCGGAGGTCCGAATGCAGTTGGTCGACTGTACAAGGTGAATGTCTCTTGGAATCCAGGTGTGAACCGAGGATCTTGTGGAAGAGGGAAATAGGCGCCACTTGGATAAGGGCGGTTTTCAACTTCCAGATCTAATAATGGTGGGCCTGCGCCGCCAAATTGTCTATAGTAGGAACCAGTTGAACTGTCGACAAAAGTGCGGCCATTACTGTCTAGTTCGAACTCATATGATCGAGGGCCCTTTGTAGAGCGACGTAATTTAATTCTAGCCGCATAAGTGCTGCCGGCTTCAAAAGTGAGCTTATCTGCGATTGGGCGAGATTCCAACTTAGTGTAATTTGAATCTTGAAGGAAGAATTTGCCTATCTCTCCAAAGTAGTTGCTAGCCATTAATGTATAAAGTTCATCTTTGGGAGGCGCGACCAAGGAAGAAGTAACTAATAGAGATGCAGACCAATGCGATTCCATGTCTAATAGTTGAAGATTAGATAGGTACTCTTCTGGCTTGATAATTGCTTCGAATGGAATTCTTTTATCCCAGAAGGTTTTTCCATCATATCCGGTAGGATCGCTAGCGCTTCTTTTCATTCCGTTTGGATTAATGGTCAAGAGCCAATTTTGCATTTTTCCACCGAAGCCGCCCGTATTCCAGCCGGCCTGAGAGCCTGTCATTTGGAAGGGCCACTTGAGTGCTTTCCTACTATCTGTGAGTACTGGGTAGTCGACTGCCATTCCGGATTTAATTGAGTTGTATAGAATACCGGGAGCAAATAGCGGAGCAATGACAGGGCGTACGCCTGGACCATAATTCCTTAGCAGGTCGAGTCCGTAACTAGCTGTTGTGGCAGCACCATCAGCGCGCGCAATTGGCGGCGGTACTTGCATCATCAAGCCGCTTGCATAGGAGCTAGACCATTGCGAAACTAAATCGGTCGTTCTTTGCACCGGATAAAATCCCTTGTATGGGTTAAGTCTAATAGCTGCTTTGCATTCTAAACTAATTTCTGTCGCGTTTAACAGTGATTCTTCTTTAATGTTGAGGAATCCTTTTAAGAATTCTGAGTTTGAGTAGTCGCGATAGAAGCTGTCCGTGTTTGCGCTGTTGATGCCGGTACCGGGAATTTCAAATATATCAGTATTGTTTTTATCAAACAAGCCATACTTTCTGAAATCTGCGACATGTTCACTAATTCTGAATTCTGGAACGATTGAATAGTCTTTAGCTTTCAATTTCAGATCTTGCTTAAATTCATCGTAATCGGAGAACCACGGCTCGCTACTGTGAGATTGGAAAGTAAAGGTGCTTCCGCTCTTTATGTTGATTCCAGCATAGGCTGGGGCATCCCATACGGCTTCGCCGCCAAACACTCCTATTATCTCGTGCCTATCCATGGATGCACTATATGAGCCGGTTCCTGAAATTGCGATTCCCGAAGGACTTACAACAGAAACAGGCGAGGTCAGGGTTTGCTTTCGAGAGTAGAGCGCACCGGGGGATCCATAGGCACCGAATCTAGTATCATCAAAATAAGCTGGTTTCTGAGGCGCTATTACATATGTGTTTTGAAGTTCACCAGAGCCAGTAAATCTATAATAATTTACGAGATTATCCGGAGGATCTGCTTCGGCGGTGGCGCGAGTGAGGAAGTTAAAAGGCGGATCGAGAGGCCATACAGATTGAGTAAGCTGCATCTGCTGGAATGAGTATCTCAAGGCGCCGTTGCTTAACGGAATCCCAAATGAGTTATCTTGGCCTTTTCCTAAACCAATCCTCTCGACCAAAGAATTTCTCCAGAATCCGCTATCATATCCAGTTCTTTGAGTTGCATAGCTTTCAAATTCATTTCGCTCAGAAGGGAAAATGTTTTGAGAATATAAAATCCAATTTGGGCTATACTGACTCTTGGTCTTTGTAATATCAATTAATTGATCAAGTGGTGTGGCGATCTCAGCATAGTTTATGTTAGTGATATCATTTAATTCTGCATCCTTAAAGTAGATGTGTAGATTGTTGTGAGTGACCTCTAACGTTACATCTTGATTAGGCGAAGAATCAAAATTGATCTTTGCAGTACGCCCACGCATCGATACAGGGGACAAGTCGAATGTTTTAAAGTCTGTATTGTTGTCGCCTGTTCCTGGAGAGTAAACTGAGATTTGGTTTTTTGCATGCTCATCACGAATTACAGGATTATTGTAATCGATTTGTTTCCAAGTTGGCCATCCGTAAGGTCCGTTTCTATTAAGTAATACTGAATTCAATAGGCGCCCTGAGTAGGCAGACTTTACATTGGCAGGATAGGGTTTGGATCTCGGGGTAGATTGATCAGTCGGCGCCGATGATGAGCCATAGGTATAGCCACTTTCTTTATATAGAAACCTTACCTCCGTTGGTGTTAAGACACTGTTCCAAACGGCAAAATCTGCTAGGTTTCCATCAAAATAGTCGGATGTCGATGAACCACTATTGTTGCCGCCAATCCAAAAATCACTACGTCTTTGTCCAACGCCCGAGGTGGTGCTGTATTCAAAAATGCCGCCCCAGGTGGAGGTAGACGAGGGCTTGTTCGTTATTGCTGTCCAATCCCAAGATTCTCCATTAAGATAAAGCTGAGGACCTTTTTGAAAATTGTTTACCGTATCGTATGAGAGGACTACGTGATTCCAAAGATTTTCTTGATTACTGCCTATAGCAGGTACTTCAAGCCAATCAGAAGGACCTCTTCGGCGTTGATTTAGTATCCCATCGGCACTAGTGGGACCAAACTGATAAAGCGTAGGAGTGTCAGCAATTCCCTCAGAATAGGTATAGAAATTTAAATAGTTTCCGCCGGTGCCCATGGAGAGCCCCATGCCGCCATAGGTTTTAATACAACCGAACCCACTGCCTCCGAAACAATTTCCATCAGTTTGCCCAACAGAAAAAATATAGCCTGGGTTATTATTTGTGCGGCGCATCCAAAAAGCGATTGTCCATTTGCCTGTGCCTCCAGATTCGGGCCGGCCGATAAGACCGCCCCAAAGTGAACCGGTACCAAGATTAAGCCTATTACCGGTTGCATCATCAAAAGCTAAACTAGCAGTTTGAATCAATTGACTTGGCTTATTGCTAGCATCAGCATTCGGCCATGCGCCGGCAATGGAACCTGTGCGATTATTGCCGCTAGAGTCTGGGAAATAACCAATGCCTTGGGCATCGCCCTGGAATCTCTGCCAAGTACACAAGGAACCACTTGACTTGTAGATCGTGCCATTAGAACCCAAATCATAATTAAAGTCGCCCCATACTGTATAATTGTTTATGAAATCTGACATTAATGGCGGTGTTTTTGAGGCTCCATAAGCTAAAGAACCGCTGCCGATAGACCCAAGAATATTGTTTGAATGTGCTTCATAGATAACATCATTAAGTCCTACCACGGATACCGGTCGGAAATAAGCTCTAAAGCCTAAAGTCTCGGTTTCGGCGCTATTATACCCAAAAACAGCTGCCTTAACACCATTTGGATTGCTAGGATCTTGCATAGATAGACTAGATGAAAGTCCGATTACGGCGCCGGCAGCGTTGGTGTCGTAAGTACTAATAAAGGTATAGGGCTGCGCGTAGCCGGATGAATTACTCACTAAATAATCAGCAGGTAGATATCCAAAGTGATCATTGTTGCTTACAAGGGATGAAGTTATCCACATATATTGTTGATCAGAACGTGGAATAGCATGCTGAACATACCAGTTGTCATAAACGCTGCCGGTGACAATTGAGCCATCGGAAATTTCTTCGAGGCGCCGGTGAACATTACGGTGCGTTTTCTGGAAAGCAGGCAGCTGATCGTATGATGCGCCGGGTCCGTTTGTGGCAAAGGATATACCAGTCACAGCCATAGAGTCTCGGCCGAAGCGGGCCGCATGGCGTGTTAAGTGTTGTTTTAATCCGAATGGCCGATGATGAATGTCGCTCACGATATAGCCGCTAAGTCCTGTTTGAGCGCTAGTCTCGTTGGATTGGCCGGCATCTAGAACACTAAGGTTTCTGTAGGTGGTTGTGTTGTATACAGAGAATTCGGAAGATTTGAAGTCTTGGTAGCCTCGGGCCATCGTGTCGCGGGATCCGGGTGCACCGAAACGTGTAATAATAACGGATTTATTAGAGAAAGAGCCGCTATTGTCAGTTACTCCATAATCTAATTCAAAGTCAAAATGACTGCCAGATGTGCGATTGAGTGTCAAGTAATTTAACACTGTTTGGCCAGTTTGACCCGTATATCTGTCCTCTCCGCCTCGATTTAAGTTGGTCTGCGAAGTAATTCTAGTAGGTAGTGTAGGCTGGTTTTCAATGAAAGATCTTGGATTTGCGAAAGCACCGACAGTGCTCACAACCTCATAATTATTGCGATAATTACCAATAATTGTAGAACCGGTGGTCATCTTAATATTGCGAATATTGACCGGTCGTTTTGCCAATTCTTCACGATAATATGTGGCGCGGGGCAGATTAGGATTAATGATGGTGGGGTCAAGTCCGCCTTGCATTCCTTCTGTGCTAATTGTGCTGCCTTCAGATGTTAATGCTACATTGCCAACAGTTCCTCGGGCGCGGCGCTTTATTGAGCCTGCAATGCCATATTTAGTGTTGGCTATCGTAATAGTTTCTGCATCGCCATCAGGACCTCTTGCAGTTATGTTAAAACTTTGATCGTTGATGGCTGAGATTAGATTTTCAGCCGAAAGGGTGGTGTTTCCACCAAGGGTCCAGGTAACAGTGGTGCCGCCGGCGGCCGAAGACGCGGTTACCACATTTGTATCAAAAGCACTAACGGCGGCGCCGGGGAAGCCATATTTTGAGCCAGATTTGGCGATATCTTTAATACGGTTTCCGCTTCCATATACACCGCTACCATCGAGAGCATCATATTCATTGTCACCCAAGCGCCACCATGAATGAAGATTTGCGGCCCTAGAAGTGTAAACAGAATGTTTGAATAAGTTTAGAGTTGAACCAGTATTGTATAATTCGGAGATCTGATCCACACTCATGCTTACGTCCCATAACGATAGCTCATCAATAGAGCCAGTCCAGGAAGTGCCGGCATTTGTTGTACCACCGATAGTGGCGTATATACGTTTACTATTACAAGGAAGGTTAGACAAAGGACCACAAGTATATCCCGAAGTAGATCCGGCGGATCCCCATGTTCCGTCTGCGTAACGATCTAAGAAGAGACGAGAGCCAGCGTAAGTGGGCAGATTTGATGGAGAGCTTCCAAGTTCTATTTGTTCGCCGTCAACAAAAAAACTGGCTGTCTGGCTGGCAGAAAGAGCTGCGTTAAATGTGACCGCTACATGGTGCCATTTTCCCGGAGTTAAACATTCTACCGTTTCCCAATAAGATGAGACCCCTGAATCTGTGCCGGCATTCCACCAATATTGTGTGAGCCTTAGTTTTTTATTGCTCCTGGCCATGAACGTTACTTCACCGTGAGGAGTACCTGTTTGAAAGACGTTGCCGCCGTCAGCCGCGCTTTGAGAAACCCATGCCGACCAAGTTTGTTGGTGATGGTTATAGAAATCAGGAGTCCCAGAGCACCCATAGTTACCAGGATCTCCATCTTTACAATAAATTGGAGAAACTGCATTACTGCTGTCTAGCGAACCACTCCAGTTTCCGCCGACAGTAATCCGAGTTTTGCTGCCTTGAAAAGGTCCGAACAAAGCACTCTTTGTGTTTGTGAATGGAACTTCAAATTTAATACTCGTATCGCCATCACTGATTGTGATGCTATCTTCCGATGAGACGTTTCCAGCAAAGTCAACGCGGCCATAGGCAGAACTTGGCGGGGCGGCAATATCGGGATAAGGATAGGTCACCGACGACATTCCAATGGCGCCGACACCCTGATCGGCACATTGCCCCAGTAAAAGCTTCCATGCTTCAGGGCGTGTGATATATGTGTCTGTGGCACCTGAATTATAAGGGACATGCCTAGATTGATGGCCACCGACATACTTTTCAGTAAAGGGTCCTTGCATTGGAATTTCCATAGCTGGTCCGTACATGTCGCTGTGAAGGTTAGTTATTTCAACATTGGCCCCTACACGATCCACTACATCTTTGTTGTAGCCAGAATTGACCGATGAACTCATAATGTTGAATGGGAACGCTATAGTGGACTTAACATTGCTGTAGCCTTGTCCGTCTTCCCACTCGCGTCCGTGTTGTACTTTAAATACTCTCTTGACTTTTCCGCGGATCTCTCTGTCTTCTACAAAGTCTTTGATCGAGACCAGATCCGAAGTCAAACCTAACATTACGTTTAGAGGTACGAAGCGGCCTCCGGAAGTATTGATGGGTCCGAAAGGATAAAGCGCAGAATATGTGAAATGAATGTTCTTGGACTGATCGAAGTTGATGCCTCCATGAATTAACGTTTCGTTAAATTCAAAAGCCTTAAACTGATAAGTCTGTTGGAATGTTCTTTCTTTAAAGGAATCTCGAACGTATGTTCCTCCGGTGCCGTCTGATTTTACACGGCGCAGGGGAGTTCTAGATAACCGGGGAGCAGTGTTTACTACATCTCTAAAGGTGTTTCTGTTGGAGTCGACGGCAGCGTCACCGGAAGTTAGTTCTATGCTGCCTCTTTCGGCGCGGCGGAACCAATACTCAGTATGATCGTCAGTGGGGCGCGGTGAACCCGGCAATGTGGTTGAAATATCTTTATAAGCCGAACCAAATGCGCCGACTCCCTCGACAGCACCTTCTGGATCGGTTGGTACGTTCTCAAGTCCTGGATATCGAGTTTGATACTTGTTTCTCTCTAAAACGTGACTTTCGATGGTGTTGTATGTATCTGGCACAAAATCAGATGATGCTGGCACCAATTGTGCCATGATCAAAGAAATAGCGTCATCAAACCATTTGTAGTATTCTACGAACTTCTCTACTTGACTCGTTTGTGAAACACGGCGGAAAAAGATCTCTCTTAGTTTTTCGAGAGATTTGTATCTTTCTCTATAGCGATTGACTGGTGCACCGATAGTATTATTAAAGTCTACAACACCAGCGAGCATGTCTAACATCTCTTCGGAGATCGCTCGATACATGCTTTTTTCAACAGTATAAACGTAGCTTGGAATTACTTCTGTAACTCCAAACACTTTATCGTCTTCGGATAAAATTTGGATTGCGTCGGCAGAGGTTACACGCTCGGGTTCAATAAACTTGAAGGAGTTCGTTTGCCTTTTAGCAACAACATCGCTGCTATTAGCTTGGAATCCATATCCATAGCCAGGATGCTTGTAGCCTGCAATTTGGCCCATAATTCCATATTCGCTCTTTAGATCGACGGATCCGGAACTGATGTCTTTGACAAAGAAATTACCAGTTGCGTTTGAGCCTGTAACCTGATTAAACGCCCAGTTCAGGGCTAATGTATTAAGATTTAGAATATCGCCGGTATTATTCGAATCAAGCGGAGAGACATTCTTGTACGATCCAGAAATTCCATAATTGTCTGCATCTTGAGCATGTTGATTGAGGCTGCCATTCTTTAATGATTTAGCCCAATATTTTAAAGAACCTACCAATACATCTGACTTGTGTACCAACGAGCCGGTCATATTGGTTCTCTGCGCTCCAACATACAATCTTTTTGGTCTGATCAAGAAGTCAGACATGCTGCCAGAAGCACCGGAGTCTGCTGCCGGTATAGCATTGACAGAACTTGAGATTTCAAATTTGTTTTCGATAGCTCCTAGTGTGATATTCTCACCGCTGAAGATTACATTATATTGGGTTATGGTGGCGCCGCTGACTTGTGTGTGATTAACATCGAGCTTTGGCTCAACTCGAACCGATAAATTCCAAATATCATTATCATAAACATTCTGAAAAATACTACTGGTTAATGTTGGTACAAGTCTTTCGCCCCCGCTGACTAGAGCAGATGAGGTGAGCATGAAATATACGTCTTTCGAGTTGTTGTCTGTCTTTATTGCATAAACTTGAAAGTTGGTATAATTAGGATGATTTGGCCCGAGGAAGGTCCCGCTGAGACCTGTGACAGAACTACTATAGGGGGTCGCGCCACCAAAAAGAGAAACAGTCGTATAGTCCCGCGGGTCGTCTGCATAGCTGCGAGCCCAGTGCGGAAACATTACCTGCGCTTCGATTGTAGCACCGTAGTTCTGTTCATAATTTGTAGTGACGGTGCCACTGATGAACCCTTGCGAGGACGAATAGTCCGTGGTAGCGTTGTAGTCGTCCAAGAGAGCCATTCCCTCGATGCTTTGGTAAATTACAGCGCTGCGGTTTTCTTTCTTGTTAAAGTTTGCATAAGATCTTTTATCTATTACTTGTTCATAGTTGTTGCTCAGTGGAAAAGTGGTGTTCTTTCCATAAGTGTTTATCTTTACTAGTTTTTCATCAATATGGAAACAGCGTAAAACATTTCTTAAAGCCTTCTCTGTCCCCTTCGATTTAAAAATATTAGCTAAGTTATTATAAAGATTTAAATAAATCAGATTTTTTGTATCGTTGAGATCATCTTCAAATACACTATTGTCGTTTCGATTTAAAAACTTTTCAACAACAGTGGAATCAATAAAGATTTCTGGGGTGTGCAGTCCTAGGGACTGCGGGAGATGCTGAGCAAAAGGCACTGGCTCGGCGGAGGCGCTTGTGTAGTTGATGCCATGCAGCTTGGGCATTTGTTGCGACATCAAATACAATCTATCAAAATACGTTCCCGCAATGTGTGCGATTAGTTCAAGATTTTTGTTGTCCAGCTTCTCGTGTTCTTCGATCACCCAAGAAGGCGCATAATTCAAAAATAGTCCGCTGTTTTGAGAATCGTGATATGAACCACTTTCTAATAATCCTGTCTTGAGAGCAGTGACTGCCGGGTGGGCAGAATAGATAATGGGGTCTTTATATTCAGCTACAGAAGCACTCGCTTCGAGAATCGCCGACTGTGTGGAACGTGAGTTTGTGCCATAGCCAGTCCATGCGCCGTTACTTATCCGGCCAGAGTAGTCCAAAATACTGCTGTCAACGGCGCTTACTCCCGTTATGCCCTCGTTAAATTTATAATAGACACCAAGGGTCGTGTTAGAAATATCGGTGTTGCTACCGCCGCGTACCTGCGTAAACCAGTTACGACCAATTTCTCTTGCGGTTCTCGCAGTTTTCCAAAACCGAAACTCATCCATTGATGCGCTAAGCTTTGAAGCGCCGTCATATGACGAGGGTACGCTGCCCGGATTGGACCCTTGAGCTTTGGCCGATCCGGATGGCGCCGTCATCAATGCGCCGATTCGGCCGAAAAGACCACGCTGTTTAAGTTGATTTACGGTTGTAGATGTTGTTATGTTCGTATCGTCTAGACCTCCGTTGATATACAGCTTTGAAACAAAATCAGAACCAGTATTGTGCATCACCAGAGCCACATGGGTCCATGTAGAAAGTGTAGATGTTGTTATATTACTGGAGCCAATGGATTGTTGGAAAATACCTGTGCCCGGAGATCCGGATTGTGCTGTTAATAAGAAAGGGCTGGTGCCGGCAGCGCCTGTAAGTTCGATGGTGATTCGCCCATAATCTGCAGAGCCGCTCTGTGAGCCGCTTGTCCACAAGTCAAAGACAGTTTCTTTATAAGCTCCGAAAGTCGGCTTTTTCAGCCAAAACTCAATTGTAACGCCAGTATCAAAATTGGATAGCAGGTTTGATTGTCTCGTACCCTTTCCATAATCCGAAGGCAATCCTTCAGTGGCATAGATATCAGTATCGTATACATTTGAATATTGAAACTTGTCCGAATAAGGGTTATTGCTGGCCCCTACCAAAGAGCCGGAGGGGTTTATGGCGTTTGGGCCGCCTTTTAATGTGATATATTCTTTGGTAGTAGGGACTATATATGCATCGGCGCCACCACTGCCGGAAGCAGCTATCTCGGCGCCACCCGTTCCTGTGGATTCTGCAAGAGTGACGTATCCGTGGGTACGCGGGTAGGTGTTATTAAAGATGTACTTTTCTACATCTAAAAGCTTGTTGTAGAACCCGTTAATCTCAGCATCCGAACCATCATAAGGATAATAATCCGTAATGCGCTCCAGGGCGCCTTTGTAATAATAATAGGCGGATCCATATTTGGCGAATCTTGAGGGTTTTGTATAATCTATTTGAGGAACGAAATTAGACTGCTTCTCGCTAAGCTGTTCTAAATTTCGCTCAGATTCTACATCTTTGAATGCTTCTTTTTGGTCTGTGTCTGAGAGATAGTTTCTACCGCTGTTCGCAGACTCAAAAAGTTTTTTAATACTCATAGTCCTCTACTCTGAATTTAAACGTGTATGGTTGCTCTAACCACGAATCAACTGCCGGATCATAAAATGCAAATCTAAATCCATAGGAATATCCCGGATCTAGCAAATCCATATCAAAATCGAAATAGTTGCCCGATACGTCATAAGATAAAACTGTATGCAAATCACTGCCCGTTCCATAGGGCACGACATTTAATCCATCTAAAATCCTAAAAACTTTATAGGATGCACTTAGAATGTTGGTGCTCTCAACGGTTTCAGTTGCTTTTGTATAAATAGTGGGGCTCCAAAATTTATTTCTAACGTATAGTCTAAACCGTGCCGATTGCTCCTTACGATATCTATCTTGTAAATTAGTGATATTAAGATAGTAAGTGTCAGTTTCAACTGTTTGATTGGCTGCTAATGTTTTTGGTTTGATTGATCCACTAAAGTATTCAACGCCGCTATCATTGTGCCATACATCAAAAAGACTTTTTAAAGGAGTGCTTTTTACATAACCTGATGAGCTACTGACTGTGTATGATGCGGTCGTGCACACAGAAGCTGAATAAATACCAGCGGCTACATAACCTCCTGTTACATTATACTTTGAATCATGTAGGAGAATCTTTGCGCCCGTAGGCTCAGATGAGCCAGAATACAAACTCAAATAGATACTTCCTGTGCCAATGCCCGGAATATTAGCAAGCTTTCCACGCACATAGTTGTACATATAAAGCGTGTTTAAGTTATCAGCAGCGGGCGCATTAGAACTACTATAATAAAATTCGCCGCGGCCGTCTTTGCGAGAAGAATCCCAGCGCGCTTCAATAACTGGTCTCTTGAAAAAGAATTGTGTGCCTCTTGCAAAAAAGCGCTTTGTGTAATACGATTCCGTGGCACCGTCAGGGTGTGCAAGGAGGCTCCCACTGGCTTCGCCGGCGGTGCCAGCGACAGAACTGGAGAAATAAGCTTCTTGGCTTGCCGTTAAGTGCAGCCCAACCCCATAGTTGCCGTAAGTGCCGTCTATCCACTGTTCTACTAATTGTGTAATGTCGAGTTCAACGTCTTCAAGTCCATTGGTCATTGTTTGTTTGTAGGTGTTTCCAGCGGATGTTAAATAATCACCTCCAACCAAATCCCATGGAGTGCCTTTGGATGCTGAAATCCAGTTTGTACCCGTGTTACCATCTACTTCATCTTTATAACCTTCTAAATCTAAGCCGATACCTTCTTGCCAAGAGCGTGAGATAGGCTGAATTACCATCGTCATGTTTCGTGGCACTGTCTTAGAGTGTTTGGCGTTAAAGACCCGTAAATAAAAACTAACACTTCCGCTTGCAGGAATTGTTCCGGCGCTGCGGTCGGTAGTAATTCCGGTCGTTGGAAACTTAACCAAAGCTCGTGAAAGTTCTTGTGAGCTACTAGTTTCGCGGCCATAGATGGAGAATACCTCCATAACATCTGCTTCGCCCATATTTGAGCCGGTGCCGCGGATCCTTAAATTTGGCTTAAATGCATTTACAATTGTAGTGTCAGCATCAGCTATATATCGTTTGATTCCCATTATCTAACTTTTCCTCGAATGTCTTGGGAAGGGAACTTAATCTCTAAAATAACATTATTGGGTACTAGTAAATATGACCCGTCTGGTGATAAGTTGTCATTAATTTCCAAAACTGTGTCAGCATAGCTGCTTCCTACTTTGTTTGTTAATTTTACTTTTAGAACATCTAGAACGCCTTTTACATTTTTTAATTCTTCATATACGTCGCTGATATAGAAGGACTCCCCAATAAAATACCCTTGATTGTATTTTGCTGCTAGCGTATTAATGCAGCGGTTTAGGACATCATATTTATCAGCGCCAAGTTGTGGCTTAACAATAAAATCAATTCCAAGATTCACAATAAACGGATCTAAAATGTCTATTGTATCATTAATCATGCGATATTGGTTAAGCCATGTTTTAATATTGTTTTTAATTGTTCGATTGGTCTTTGTAAGTTTCCCATATTGATCTTCCGAGATAACGTATAAGTTTAGGTTCCTCTTTTGAGAATTAGGATCTTTCTGTATTGAGCATCTCTTAACAGAGCCAAATTTTGCCGGCATCCTGTAAACTAAATTTTCATAGTCGGCTTGGGTGACTGCGCGATTCTGAGTTGGAAAAGTGTCGTAGATACGGCGCTTCAGTTCTGCGCTAGTGGGGTTATTAACGTCTCCTACGATAGGGGTTTCGTTTATTACTTCCAGAGATTGCTGAATCTGGTTAACGGTCGTGTCGGACAGGGATGCGCGATTGTCGAACATAAGCTGAATATTTCCAGCTGTATTTAGCGCGCCAACTGCCACATTTGAATTAATCGGATTAGTGGTGCGATAGACCACAGTTAAAGTTGTATTAGAAGGTACCGTTCCAAAGCTTTCAGTTTCTGATAATCTCGAAGGATCAAAAGTTGTATTTGAAACATAATCCTTCCCATATACATCCAGGGCAACTGCTTGCGGATTAGCAACTAATTCCGATTCGGTAGATTTGCCGCTTCCAAATTGAAGATAAGTATTATAGCGATCTCTTTCCACTACAAATTTTCTTGATACCAGGGTGGGTTTCATGACGGAAGGAACATTATCGTTTCGAAAGTTGCTGTTAGGTAGTTCTTTAAACACGATATCCTGTGATAAATAATCTACTTCGAAGTATTCATTTCCTTCGGAATCAACAACTGAAATGACTTCTGAGATATTATCGGCTGCTAGCGTTGCTCGAAAGAATTTTTGATAGGGGCCGACCGATATGTCTTTTTTGGAAAAAAAGCCTGACACCACATTACCATATGCTTTAATCGCAAATTTTGTAGGGGTGTTTGTAGAAGCATCGCTCTGGGCAATAACCATCGCATTTTTTGGGTTGGCAAAATCTATATTTTCGAGAAGTACAAAATTCAATCCCGTGTTCGAAGTGAAGGTTGATCCGCGTTTAAGAATAGGCAGATAACGATTATCAGGTCCGACACCGGTCGTGCTTGCGGGGACCATTGCAAAAAGGGCAACTTGTCCATATGTAGAAGGGCGACCGGTATCTTTGTAGCCCAGGATTCTGCCATGGCGAACGATATTTGAGCGCTGGTACGCTGTGTCCAAAAATGACTCATTAACATTGTAATCCAGGTACAGCGATAATTGATCTCCAACATAAGCAACCGCATCCAGCATTATGCTGCCGAAAGATGCTTCGCTAAAATCTTGAAAGGTTTCAGGATAGAAGCGTTCGGCGATCTCCATGAGATCTTTGCGGATGCTGTTGAATTCTCGATGAGTGTAATCTATAGGTACAATCTTTTTTTCATCATTTGGCATTAAAATAAATCCTTAAATTAAATAGTAAAATCGATCAAATCTTGGACACCAATGGACGGAATCCGATATATTATGCGCATGCTCAGTGTGTTGGTATCAATATTACTTGTAAAAAATTGAATATCCCTTATCTTGATCATTGGCATATAAGTGTTAACCTGTTCATTAATCCGACTAGAAATTTGTCCTTCGATGCCCTCTTGGTAATTAGAAAACAAATATGCTTTAATCCCTACACCAAAATTTGGCTCCATAACTCTTTCGCCAGGAACCGTTAACAAAAGCATCTTAAAATTTTGTTTTATCATACGAACAATATCCTTGTTCATAGTAAATCCGGTACCCGAATCTAAAGTTAATGGAAGTTTTACACTAAGTGATGACATCTTTTATATCCATGAATAAATACTTACTCATCCTTTTTCTGACATGGTTTACCCAATTTTCCAAATGGATCAGGTCTAAGTCGGAATCTTGAATGAGCAGGAACAATTAATTTTCCTGATGGTTGCGGCAAGTAAAACCCTTTCAAGGATCTAATGGTGACCTCGGAGGGGCGCTCTTCTGACAGCGGATCGCCGGCTTTAAAATCGCGCGCATAATAATAACTTTTAAACATTTGCTTAATAGTATTCTTCGATTTCCTTAAAATAATCTGATCCCATGTGTCCCACTCTACAACGCCGGCCAATTGCGCAAAGAAGCCCCGCTTACGAGAGTTATAGCTTTCCCACCCTTCATATCCTTCAGTAAAGATAAAATCGTCAGGATTGGGTTTTAGATCTCCAGAATTAGGATCCCAGCCTTTTACCTCCGCGGCATAACCAGCAGAATCAAAATGAGTGCCGGGTTTTTTATCAAACCCCAAAGCATAATCGTTATCGTCATCGTTTGGAAAGCCCTCGTCGGGGTATTCTATATTATCAGATTCAAAAATTGTTTGCCCGATAGAGGGGAAGAGCGCCAAATCGGTGTAAATTGCTGTGAGTGCTGTGAATTTGTTGATGGGAAAGATGTATTCCGTAAGAATCCTAAATTTTTCATCTTCGATGAGCTTGTCAATTAAACATAAGAGGCTCTTACTGCTTCCCTCTACGACGGTAAAAGCTTCTACCGAAGTGTCTAGGGCATCCATTTCTACCTCGGTTATAGTCTGTTGGGCGCCTCCTAAAATACATGAGAAGCGCAACCCATGACGAACTCCCAATTCTCCTTCGAGCCCAATTGGGCGCTGTTCTTCGTCATCGCTCCTAATAATTTCTAAAGTGCCTGGGTATAATTCAGAGATGTTTTTGTGTCCATCGTTTTGCTTAATTTTCTGCAGAGCCTCATCTGGACTCATCTTTACGCCTTCCAGTGATATATATTTTTCTATGATGAATGACTTAGAAGGGTTTGTTGATTCGTTTAGGTTCTGTATGTCTCCTAATAGGCTTTCGGTTGAATCAACAATTTTGACTTTGTTTGCATAAGGCTCTAACAAATTATGAGCGGTAGGAATGTGTTCTTTTCCTTCCATGAACACTTTTTCATTATTTTCATTAGTGTGTGTATGATAATAACCAATATAATCATCGCCTTTTTCAAATAAGGATTGTGAGTCATTTTTGGCGCTAACAAATAATTCGCCGCCGTTCGTGTAAAACGGCGAAGTTCGCGTTTCTAAATCGGTGTCCTGGACACTTTCCGTCATTTTTCCTTTTAAATTTAGGGATGGACCGGCGCCGGAAGTGTCACAAAGATCAGACACGATCCAATAGCCGAGCTTATCATAAGTTGGCGAGAGCCCTATTTCTTCAAGGTTTGAAGTATATTTTTCAGACATCGTTTTTAATTCAATCTTCATGAGTTCGGCCATAATCAGTTTTGCTAATTCTTCCGTGGCCTGTACGGCTTCTAAGTTCTTTTCGGAGCGGAATCCAGGAAGGTTAAAAATCTGGTACCATGGTTCATCTCCAAGCTTGATAGCTTCCCACAAATCTTGAAAAGTGGGATATTGATAAACCGATTGCATGTCATTAATTTGTGTAGACGCAGCCACAATATGAGGAGGGACATCAACAATCGTACCATCCGCCACCAGTCGAGAATACAACTGGACACATTGTTCTAAAAAGGCATACCAAAATTCGTTATCTTTGAAAGTGTTAAAGAATTCTCTAAATGGACCTTGAGCATCTTTTAAAGAAGCCTCCATCACTTCCACCATATAAGATACGTAAGCGTTGCTATAATTGTCCGAAAATGAGGGCTTTAGATAGCTAAAAATTGGAATCGATTTGATAAAATGTGTGCTAATAAAAATCTGGAATGTAGATGATATCAGCGCTTCTAGGCCGGCCTTTGCCGAACGTTCTAAGATTCTAAAATATGGAACCTCAACTGCACATTGAGGTCTTAGTTGCATACGGTGGTCTTCTGGTATGTTGTTATAAGACTGCTCTACCCTTTGTTTAATAGATTCTAATTCTACTAAATCTGTGTTCGCATCTGCGCATTGTGAAAAATCAGGGAAGATGGCATCGATAAAGCCCATCCAGCCTTTATTCTTTAAAGGTCTGACATACATAGGTGGTCGTTTATAAGAAATAAATATTCCACCGTGGACAACTGGGCTAAGATAGAAGATTCGTGTATCTTCTGGGTGCGATAGATTAGGATCGTTCTCCGTTTGCCATTGGTTCTTGCTTATGCCGAGTATTTTCTCATCACTATCATAATCATATGGCACGGGCTCTGTTTGATCCGTTTCATAGGGCATTACATATTCAAAATCATCAAAAGTTAAATCTTCGAAAGAGGCGCCGTATTCAAAAGCATTGTCATTATTTACTACAATATTTTTGACTTGTGATGATAAGGCTCTATTGTAAGCATTATATTCTGACTCTAGATCTCTCATGTCGATAAGAATATTATTTTCGTTTTCAATCATTTCTTGTAGCAAGATTAGCTGCGGTGGATATTGACTGTCTGTCTGGAATGTCTCCAACAAGCGAGGGTATTGTCTGAAGTCGAGGCTTTCAAGCGTGTCATCAACAGCAAAAAATTCATATTTTCTTTCAATAAGCGGTTCCGGAGCCCTTCCAAACCAGCCCTGTATAGAGTTTGCTGCTTCTTCAGCTAGTTCGCCGTTATCGCTAAAAGGGTTAAGATAGGAAAACGGAGAAGGTAAGTCGCCCGGTGCGTACTTATTAATATAATCATTGATCACAATTCGAACGTTATTGTTGGGTATATTAACAATTTGGGAGCCTTTTTGAGGCAAACTTAAATCCGGATTAGTTGTTACATTTGCTAAAATTTTAGCCTTGTCTGCATTCGAAGCTTCCATTCGATCACTCAAATACATTTCAAGCTGGAATCCATAATCCCATATCGTTTCATCTGGTGGGGTGTCCTTGCCGCGGCGTCCTTTGTTATTATCCAGAAACAAGGCGGCAAAGTCAGGTGTCTTTTTTCTGCCTAATCGTACAATTTCAACACTATTAGGGGGAGCAACTTCGGCGCCTCCTAATGATAGTGTTGCTCCAAAATGAGGGATAAATTGTGTATTATATCCCTGATCGGGTATTTGTGTAAGATCAACGTCATCACCAAAAAATCCAGTAAATCCTAGTTTTTTGAAGGTTACATATTCGGATTCTTTTTCAATCCAATCGTTGGTTGCTTTAAATGTTCCCCAAGCATCAGGACCATCGAGATAATTTTTCATCCACAGAGCCACGTTAGTAGGAAGGGCCGATTTTTGAAATATTGTAGGCATCGGCTTTATGAATAAGAACAATAAAGCGAGAGGGTTGAAGGCGGCGCCGGCTAACGCAGCAAGGTCTGCCCAGGAAACCTTCTCGTTAGTAATATAATCCATAGTACCGCCGAGGGGTCTATAAGCTCGTTTGTTATGTACGGTAAGCGGATTTCCGGATGTATCTGATAATATCAGATTGAGCATTCCCCAATCATCATCTCCATTAAAAGGACCAAAGCCGCCGGCTCCGAGCATATCCTTAACATATTCAACTTTAAGTTGTTCCATGTTGTTCATGATGGTGTTGACCACTGTTGCAGTGGCTTCTGGGGCTTCAAACGGGATCATTCCATCATCACACCCCGGATTAGAGACTATCTGAGGAGCTTGATCTTCGAAAGGGTTGTCTTTCTGTAGTGCGTTAACCAGTGGACCTAGATCATCTTCCATCTCGTCTTGCATTTGATCGCACATTGCTTTTATTTGTCCAGGAGTGGCGCGACCTTTTAATAATTCCTGGCGCAGTTCACAAAAATACTCTTGTTGTTCCGGAGTGACACACAATGTGGGATTAGCAGATGTTAATTCATCTTCGGGAGTACGCTGGTTGAAATTTGCTAAATCGTTTTTCTTATCTGCCGGCATTAAATTACCAACATTAGTAAAGAATCGACAGATCGCTTCTTTAGTTGGTAACCCTTCGCGATATTGGGGAAATTCGTATTCAATAATTGTATCTACAATGGTTAGGAAGTCATCACTACAATTTCCGAGGAATGCATTCGACATTTCATCGAAAGTAGTAGAGGCAGATACGGTACTTCCAAAATCCATTGCATCTGACTCATTAGCAAAACTGGCGGCACCTGGGCCCAGGGTGTTGAAAATATCATTTGCCGTATCATTAAGCTGTTTGTCGTCGGCGTTAGGTCCGCAAATTGTATCTCTGAGAATGTCTCGGAAGGTATTATCATCTCCTAACGCCAGAGATTTTGCTAATTGACCTGTGACCTCTAGAGCTTTACACATGGTGCTTCCAAAAATTTGACAAGTCTTGACAAGTGTTTGGATCATTACCTTTAACAATGCCCGTTGGATTGCTTTGGTGATAGCATCAAAAAACGCCTTTGAAAAATCTGCTTTGGCTGGGAACCACCCAAAAGGGTTCTTCATAACTGGCATTTTAATGTCTTTGGGTGAGCGACAATAAGGTAGCTGTAGATCTTTTACAAATTCCATTACGGTCGGCTCAAAAATTGGATCTCTAGGGCAGTCAAGCGCAGAAATGATATGAGCGATTATTGGAGCGCCGGGGAACTCATTTAAAACATCAACCAAATATAACAAATCATCGGAATATTCATCGATAATGGCAGATATATATGCCTGTATGATTACAGATTTGTCTAATTCGCTTTGGGCCGCTTTGGGATCAAATTGTTGGGCTACGGTTCGCCGTGTTGGTTCCATCCCTGCTGTTGCTGGATCCTGGGCGCTTGGTGGACCCGAGACAGCGCTGTCGTTTGCAGCTAGAGTGTCTGCAGGGGTGGCGGCATAGCCATAGTTTACAAAAGCTTTGCCATCTTTTAGTTTCTTCTTTACGAGTTCATTTAATTCAGCTTGTTTGTGGGCCGGGAGCCCTGCAAAGAAAATTCCAAAATTTTCTACTGACATCGCAGAGAGAGCACCCTCAACAAGTTTGCCCAATGCTTTGTCTAGAGTAAGTCCGGCCATCAAACATTCGATTGTATCAAGTAATAGCGCCTGGAAGCCACAAAACTTAATCCTGTCAAAGGTGGTTTCGAATAATTCTTCTATGGAGACCGTACTACTTTCAGTCAGCCCAATCATTTGAGCGCATAGTATCTCAAAACTCATCTGATCAGATTGTAATTGTTTGTAAGCCTGTTCTTTTGCAAAGGCGCCAATAGTTTGTGTTTTTTGAGGATCGTTGGGGTCTTGGACGGTACCAACAGCTTTTTTAAATTTTTCAACGCGCTCTTTGAATGGAGGTCTCACTCCTAGGTCTTCTTCCTCTTTGATGGCTTCTTCGACATCTTTTTTGCAGGCGTTTTTATTAAATTGATATGCTATGGCATCGCCAATTCCTAAATTATCATCTAGAAAATTAAGTCCTAATTGTTTTCCCTCTTTTTTAAGTGCATCACCCACACAAGATTTAGCGCTCTTATCTTTATTGTTATCAGCTTCATCAACCCCATAATTAAATTGCTCTTCGATTGAGGGATATGTAAACTTGATTAAAAAGTCTACCCACGGCATTGGGACACGAGAGGTTATAGCGCGATACATGCCATCTAATTGAGAAAAGTATGACATCGCTGTAGGATCTTTAAAAGCAGATTTATTATTTAAAGAATTTAAATCGGTGCCCTGAAAAATAACTGACTCTGGGCACCCTCTTTCGTAGGCTTCGATTTTTTCAATCTTAAACTTATTACTAAATGTAATGGTCAAAGTACGGATATCTTTTTTAAACAGACCGGCGCCGGGCGTGGCACTAATGTTCCGGGGTAAGTCATATCCTTTTGAGTTTAAAAAGGCATCTAATTCTGGTAATATTTTGGACATGACGGATTTTCCCCATAATCCATTATCTCCGTAATCTGCTAAATCAAATACTTTTGCAGTGTTCATAACCAATGTACCACCATTTATCCATCTATGTATGGTATAATATCTATTATAAAGTAATAGCGCTTTTCTTATGCGCAAAAGTTTCAAATTTAATGTGCCGGCGTCAAAGCTGACAGTCGTACCACCTCCTGTATCTTCATCTTGATCCTTATCTTGATTTTCTATAGGCTCGGGGAGAGGATCGAGGACATCAGTAGCTACTGAGAACAGGAGGAGGACACGCGACGATTTCCGTACGTCTAAATCAAATTTAGTGAATAGTATATTGGCCTTTACTTTTTCTTGAGCATCAGCACTATATTCTTTATTGTTGTTTACGAGTAATGATTCAACAGCTTTTTCTCGGTATTCTTGGAATAGCTGTTCCATGTATTCGTTGGCTTCTTGATCAGTTGCAGTGGCAGATGGGGTGGTGGCTGTAGCACTCGTCCTAATAGTGACTTGATATTGGCAAGTCTGCTCATTAAGCCATGGCTCATCGTTGCCGCGAGAATGCCAATCGAGCACAATGGCGTTTGGATTAGGAACACAACCTTTGCATAATGGCTTCTCGGGGACTACGGGTTGTGTTCCGCATTCATCCAATAAACCATCGTTATTTTTATCTTGTAATTTTAAAAATTCTGATTTTGACATTTTAAAAAGCTTTTATGTAATTATGTGGAATACACATTCTTGCTACAAATATACTTGTATCCTTGTGGTTGCATGTGATTAAGATCCCACATAACTTTGTTAATGCGAGTGTGCCAGAGGGCAGCTTGTACTTTTGATACAAGCTGTGTGTTGGCGGTGGGGGCTGCGTTGGCATGCCATGGAATAGGGGTTATGCCCAAAACACTGTTAAAAGTAGCTTGTATCAAGACAAAATTAAAGAGGGCGCCGATGACCTCTTCTACTAAGTCGGCTAATTCTTTAATGGCATCGCGGGTGTTTTCGCCGCGAGCTACTCCTTGTAGATGTTTGATTGTTTCGCCGGCCATAATAAAAGGAATTCCAGGGATATTCTCTTCTCCATCGCTGTTGCCGGCAATTAGTTCAATAGGGGGGCAGACTTCCGGTGTCCCTCCCATTGCATTTGTCTCGCCAGTCGAACCCATTCCACCAAATGCATAAGATCGTCCGGTCACAATCTTGACTCCCTCTCGCCCAATTATTCTAACTCCATCCGCCTTTATTCCAATTGCTGAGTGTCCTTTTATCGACCCTATTCTTCCCTCTATAAGTCCAAAATTTTTATCAATATCTGTTCTTTGACTAATATATATTCGAGCAGCGTCGGCGCCGAAACTTGGCTCTACGACGGCGCCATCAGGAGGACCGGCGCCTTTGTTCGCGCCGGCCATGCGACCGACCACAATATCAATTGTATTTGAACCTTGGGCGCCTGCGGCGCCGTAGCCAGATGCTAGTCCTCCAGGACGGTCGCTTCCAAATATAATTGAAGCGTTTTGTGAGTTAATCTCCAACTGGCTTGGTGCTGCATGAAAATTAACTATTGGCTCTTGAACTTCTGTGTGGAGTGGGCCCGCGTTCGAGGGCATGAAGTTTAATGATTGATTATTTTGCAGACGCTGCTGTAAGGAAGATATGTGTTCTTTCTTAAATTCTGCAAAATGTTCATCAGTCCATAAAGGTTTTTTAGACACTGTATTCCTCTCGATTTATTCCGAACTGGATCCGGCGCGCCCCGCTTTTTTCTGTGCTTCGGTTAATAAAATATACGGATAGATATGACCCCACCCTTCTCCTGGAAGGGTTCCGTGGTTGCCTTTCAGATACCGTGAGCCTTTATTCCCGCCCTCGCCATCTTGTGTTTCCCACAGTTTCATCGCCTCTATCCAGTCGCTTCTTTTTTTAAAAACTTGGCAACCTGCACTCTTCCAGCCAATGTTGCTAAATGTTGCATCAGAAGCATGACTGCTAGGGTGAATGTTGATCCCGAAATTTCCGGTATCTTGTGGCATCGGGGTACCATCTTGGTTGACTAAATTTGCTGAGTTTTCTCGAAATTTCGCCGGGAGTTTTGCGCCTTGATCTGCAGTCTTCCAATCATGGCGCGCGACAGTCACAGTTCCCTTTCGTTGCGTTAAAGTTTCATACATCTTGCGTTTTCCGCGAAGACCCTTAATCCTATGATCCGCTGCAAAAAATTCTGGGCTAACCCCATGTGTTCCATAAGCATATACAGGATATCTTCCTGGTTTTAGAATTGCCACTTTCTTACTGTCTTGGAACGAATTTTCTTGCATGTACGCATCACCCGGCACAGTTGTGGCAGTATACGACTTAGAATGCCATGAGCCGCCGGAGTCGCGATAAGCTAGATAAATTTTGTCATCCCAAGAATTGATTCCTTGCACTGTTGATCTGACACCAATTGTATTAATCTTGCCATCTTCGTTAACTTGATAACCTAAATTTTTGGCAGCAACAATAATATCGGGAGGCTTGGGGTGCACATAGAACGTTTTTTTAATCGCTTGAAGCTCTTCTTTCGTGGGGGGTTGTCCTAATTGGCCAAGCTCGCCGGCTGTGGATTGTAGCTTAAACACTGTTTCTAAATCTGTACAATTTGCGGAGCCGTCTGCGGGAGGGGTAGAGGCACCTTTATCTACAACATTTTTTAAAGAACCTAATTGAGTATTATACCAAAAAGATGAGCCGCGCGTAATTCTACTTAAGGTTATAGTTACCAAATCACCTATTTTTGGACGGTCGCCATTATAGTTCGATGGTGCTATAATTGTTGTATGAAGCGCGATTAAGTCAACTACTCGACTAAATTTAGTCTCTGGGATCGCTGCGAGATCACAAGGATCTGGTAAGTATTCGTGTGGAGAAAAGCTTCCTTGTGGTACTATTCGCGCCTTAAAAGTAAACCCATTTAGAAGGTTACTTGTTGCTGATGCTGAATCGGAATTGTCGTTGGGCGCTGATCCCAGCAGTTTTCTTATATCTGCATTGTTTTGAGGAATTGGCGTAGTTAGCACAATTGCTTGCACGTCGATTGATTGGGCCACTTTCTCAACTTGTGAAGCTTGACGAGTAGCTTGCATGGAAACTTCTAGCGCCTCATATGGAAAGGATATTCCCGGAGTCTTAATTGCCATCCTGTTGTTCTCCCTGAATTAGATCAAATAAGTTATTCTTGTCTGATTCCGATAATTCATATGAGCTAACTTCTGTCTTTTGTTTTAGTCCGATAATCTTAACCAATTGTTCATTAGAACGCTGCATAGTTTCCACATGCTTTGCGGCGACCGGACTTAAATATTTGTTCTGCTCGGGATCATGAGCGATTTGATTTGCGATCTCGTTTAAGAATTCACGAGCAGCCTTTCGGTCAGAGCGAATATTATCTAACGCTTCTCCTATTAGATTATCTAAATTTTTTTTGCTCATAAGGCGCCACTTTCCCAGTCATCTTTAAAATTGTAATATTTTTTTCTAAATTTTTTGAGAGAATTTACTATCTGTTTGGTGTTTAGACCAGTAATCTCCCTCAAGTACAAATAAATAGCCTTCTTGTTAAAAATATCAATTTCCTCTTTTGACTCGAAAAGTATATTAATCGCTTGATAAACTTTGAGATCATTTTCTTTCATCTGAGTGGCATCCCACGATTTTAATTCTGTGTAGAACGATTTCCAAAACTCTTCTTCTTCTCGGTTAGTTACGTAAGATTCGCTTGTTGATAAAAACTCTTCTTCATAAGATTTCGATATATTATCAAAATTAACTTCCCTTTTGTTTCTTTTCTGTTGTTTTTTAACCTTATGAATAAACCAATTTTTAGTGATCACTGAGAAGTACGAAAAGGCTTTTGAACCTTTTGCGGGATCGTATTTGTCTAAGATGGTCATTAGCCAGATCTTGCATTCTTCTCTTAGGGAATCACAATTAGGTAAATTGGTAAACTTATAAGTAAAAACAATTTTATCGACCATCTCGTTAAACGCTGGCCTGATATATTCAACATAAAGTTCAGTTCTTTCTCGTTGGTTATGCGAGTTAGCGTATTTTATAATTGCTTCTTCGTGATCAGATGTAAAATAATGATTTTTACGCCTAGCCCTCTTCTTCTTCGGTACTGTTGTCATATTGTAATTCTTCTTGTTGTTTGTCGTCTAGAGAATCTTCGGCTGTCAAAGATATCACATAATCGAATGTATCCATTTGTTCATTAAGTGATATTGCATGTTCTAGCAAGCCATGCAGTGTTTCATCCCCATAAAAAGAATCCAGTTCATATACTGCTTTTAAGTGCGATGCAAAAGACTCTATCATTTTTTGTAAATCTGTTAATTCATCTGCTATGGATAATAATTGTATTACCACTACGCGCGCATATACCATTAATCCAATATTTAAAATTATTGAAATGGTCAAAATGGCGGATAATATTAATTCAAGACGGCTCATAATCTATCTCTTTTGCTTCTTTTTGTTGCTGTTTAAGTATTTCTCTATTTTCTTCAATGTGTTTCTTTGTGACCTCGCCTACAGGGATGCTATCGGCGTTTTCTACATTTGAGATTATTGTTGGTGTTGTCAACATTTTGCTCATCTGTTTCTTTGTGTTGCATTTTGGACAAGTATCGATCTTCTTTCCTATCCTGTGGAAGATTATTTGCTCGACTTTACATGCTGCACATCTATATCTATAACGCGGCATTATTCCGCCATGTTAGTGAGTTCTTCTTCCGCAATTTCTTCATTGTTTGAAAATCTTACCGTGGGAGGATTCACCACAACCAGACCATCAGTACCATTTTTTAATTTAAAATTTTTCAACACTGGTACGATGTCAGTTTGTTCCAACAAAGATTCTTGGAGCGCCAACATGATGGCCCCCAAAGCTTGATTTGATAATTGCATTTCCATTTTATTTCTCCTTTTTACTGACTGCTCGACCCTCTAAGGTGAGCCAGTCGCATTCTTCTCTTACTAATAAATTCTTATTCCATGCAGCCGAAAGGACTGTAGAATCAATATTATTTTGTTTACATACACTGATCAGCGCGTTAATATCTTTCGGAAAGCAAACGCCTCCAAATCCATATTGGCCATCGGGACCCGGAACTAAAAAGTGACTTTTTGTAAGCCGGGGATCGTGTGTGACTAAATCCAATACATCATTGTATTGTACATTTAGTGCTTCGCAAATTTGATATATCTCATTGGCAAATGATACTTTAGTTGCTAAAAAAGTATTAAGAAAATACTTTACCATCTCTGCACTTTTCCAATCAGTTGTTAAATAAGTTTTTTCTGGGAATTTTTTCTTAAAGGCTTTTACGCATTGTTCGGTATCTATAGGGTTGCCCCCAAATATTACGCGGTTGCATGTTCTAAAATCTTCTACTGCATTTCTTTCAGTTAAAAATTCAGGACTAAACACAATTCGAAAATTATTAAATTTTTGTTTAAGTTGCTCGCATGTTCCCGGTGGTACCGTAGACTTCATAATTATAATATTATTGTTATAGCATTTTTCTAATTGCCCCATAACGCTTAATACGAAGGACAGATCACAAACACCCGTTAAGCTCATAGGGGTGGGAACTGCCACAAAAATTATATCAGTATTATACGTTAAATCTGCAATGCTATCTACCGTGCTTCTTTCAGGGTCCACGTCATAAACCAAAGTTTCATAATGAACTTTAAAGTTTTGATTTATTGCATTTCCGACAAACCCATTTCCAATAATACCAATTTTCATCTTATTCTCCAAAACATTTTTTCAACCCTTCTTCGATTGAAATTTGTGCTGTCCATCCACATTCTTTTAGTTTTTCAATATTTGCAATTGAATTCTTTACATCTCCTTTTCGAGAAGGAGCAAGTTCCCATTGTACGCTTTTTATCTTTTCTATTTCATTTCTTACTTTGCTCAAGGATGTTTCAATTCCAGTTCCAACATCAAAAAATTCGCCATTAAACTTCTCTTCATGGTTCATACAAAAAATATTAGCATCAATGATATCATCTACATGTATAAAATCTCTTGTTTGGCTTCCATCGCCGTCTATTCTCAAGCTCTTATTTTGTCGAATCATTTCCATCCAAGCAGAGATAACGGTAGAATAGGCGCCACCGTATTTCTGATCTTTGGAATAAACATTGTAATATCTTAAGCACACGGTATCTAAATCATATAATTGAGAGTAAAGGCGGCATTCCTGTTCGGACATGAGCTTATGCATGCCATAAGGACTGTTTGGGGCGCCTTTATCGCCATAAACGGCTGCAGAGCTAGCAAAAACTACTCGTCGACAATTCACCTCTTTGGCAAATTTCAACACCCTAGAAGTACCTAGGACGTTATGAGAGAGCGCTTCTGATGGGTTGTCCACGCTCCACTGTACACTTGGCTGTGCAGCTAAATGAAATATTACTTCAGGTTTTTGCCTGAACCATACTTTGTTGTGTGAGTATAAATCTCTTCTGATGTCGCCGTTTTCTTCCGGGGGTCCAGCGCTCAAATCAATTCCATAAACATTATAACCTAATGTCTTAAGTTTGTCAAATAATTTATTGCCAATATATCCTTTGTGTCCTGTGACAAGTATCATAAATTAATCAGCTTCTTTAGATCTGCCTCGTACATCATAATTGCTAATTGTTCAAAATTTACTTTGGGATCCCAACCGAGCTTGTTTTTTGCTTTTGTTGAGTCTCCCAACAAGATTGGTACCTCGTGCGGCCGAAACAGCCGTGTGTCTATTTCAAGATATTCATGCACATCAAGGCCAGCATGGTTAAAAACAGTTTCTAAAAACTCTTTAACAGTGTGGGCTTCGCCGGTAGAAATAACATAATCATCAGGAGAATCCTGTTGCAGCATAAGCCACATGGCTTCTACATAATCGCCGGCATAACCCCAATCTCGTTTTGCATCTAAATTGCCTAAATAGAGTTTCTGTTGACGGCCGACTCTTATCTTGGCGGCCGCCATGGTGATTTTTCGTGTAACGAATGTCTCTCCTCTGCGTGGAGATTCGTGATTAAAGAGGATTCCACTATTGAGGTGTAGCCCATATGATTCTCGATAATTTCGAACTAAATTGTGAGCAAACACTTTTGCGCAGGCATAGGGAGATGCCGGCATCAAACATGTGTTTTCATCTTGAGGATACTCTGGGTTATCTCCGAACATTTCAGATGAAGAAGCTTGATAAAACTTAACGTGCGGGCATGCATTGCGAATAGTTTCTAAGATGCGCAATGTGCCCATGGCAATAGTTTCGACAGTCTCTTCCGGGACATCGAAAGATACACGAACATGAGATTGTGCACCGAGGTTATAAATTTCATCCGGTTCGTATTTCTCAACTAATCGATAGAGTACTCCGGAATCATGCAGGCTGTAGTATTCCAATATAAAATTAGGGTGATTGAACACTGTGTTGATTCGCTCTGTGCAAATCAATGATGTTCTGCGTTTCAGTCCAATTACTCTGTATCCTTTATCTAATAGTAATTCTACCAAATAAGATCCGTCTTGTCCGGTAACACCAGTAACAAATGCTGTTTTCATTTAGCGCCTCTTAAATTTGGGTAATTTTCCAAAAACCAATCGCATGATAGTTTTATTGCATCTTCAAAATTGGTATATGATTGTTTCTTCCAGCCCAACTCTAATAATTTAGAATTGCTGGAGGGTTTTCGAAATTGCCCTTTAGGCTTTGTCGTATCCCAGATAATCTCTCCGGTATACCCCATATGCTCCGCTATAAGATCCGCGATTTCAGCAATACTATATTCACCAGTATTTCCAATATTGATCGGCTCGGCGTCATCATATTTTTCCAGCAGAAATACTAAAATTTTGGCCAAGTCTCCGGAGTAGGTAAATTCTCTTAAAGGTGAGCCATCGCCCCATAATTGTAGATCTTCCTTATTCTTTTGAGCCAAGTATATTTTATGCATAATTGCCGGGATAACGTGTGAGTCTTCTAAATCATAATTGTCGTTTTCTCCGAATAAATTATTAGGGATAGCAGTAACAAAATTACATCCGTATTGCTTACGGTATGCTCGGGATTGAACATCCACCATTCTTTTTGAATATGCATATCCGAAATTAGAGATATGTGGAGGTCCGCTATGAAATTGTTCTTCTGTCAATGGATAACTTACATCATCAGGATAGACGCATGTGCTTAACAGAGAGACTATCTTCTTTGTATTAAATTTGCGCGCGCATTCCAGTACATTTATATTAATCAGAGTATTGTCTAAAAAGAATTCCCCAATATAATCTGTATTGGCTTTTACGCCGCCGACGCGTGCAGCCAAATGAATTACATAGTCTGGTCTATGATCTGTGAACATTTGATTTGCTTCTTCAAAATATTTGAGATTATAATCTTTAGACGATATATAGACAGCATCTGGGAGTACTTTTTTTAATGCACTTCCGATCATTCCGGTGCCTCCTGTTACTAATATTTTTTTATTCTTTAGCAAAATATTCCCTCGTGTTAATAGCTTTATCACAAATAAACAAATCGTAATCTGGCTTTCCTAATCTGCACTCTGTATATTTAACGCCCCATTCTCTCAATTGGCGATGCGTTAATTCTGTCCAATCAATTCCCGTGCGGCCGCCGCGGGCTGTCCAATAAACAATGGTGTGACCTTCATCAAAAAGTTTATTTATTTTTTCAATATTTTTATGTATAGGGGTGGCCAATGGATATTCTCTCTTGCCCTCATAATGACAAATTGTTTCATCTATGTCGACATATATTTTCATTAATCGCCCTTTATAACTCTATAGCTATCGCTATCAAAATGTTGTGTTGAAAATTCAAACAATTCTGAATCTTCCAATGCGACCATCTGGTGCCTGAGTCCTCGGTAAACATGGAAGTTCTCGCCGGTATTTAAAATTAATTGTTTTGCAGTTGAGAGTTCGTCATCATCGGAATAATAGATCATCATCTTGCCCGATTGAAGATAAAATACTTCATCTTTTAGCTTGTGGAAGTGCCACGAACACCGCTTACCAGCATTGAAGAACAATAATTTTCCACAATATTCCTCTTTGTTGACAATCCAGCGCTCCCATCCCCATCCTTTATCTACATGCTTCATTACAAGTCCTCATTTTTTTCATCCAATGTTCGATCATCTCATCTAATAAAGTTTCGAAAGTATATTCAGGTTTCCACCCTAGCACATCTCGCATCTTAGAAGAGTCTCCTTTTAAATAATTTAATTCTTCAGGCCTCATGAATTTAGGATTTTGAACCACATACTCTTTATAGTTCATATCAAGCTTGGTAAAAACATACTCACATAATTGTCTTACAGAATTAGTTTCACCCGTGGCTACTATAAATTCATCTGGAGTAGGGTGATTTACAATAAGGTGCATTGCTTTTACATAATCTTTGGAATGTCCCCAATCCCGGTAAGAATCTAAATTACCTAATTCTAGCTTATCTCTTAAGCCAAGTTTAATCTCTACAGCAGTTTTAACTACTTTGTTTGTTACAAAATTAGAGCCGCGCCTTGGGGACTCATGGTTAAAAAGAATCCCATTACAAGCGTGAAGACCATAAGCATGACGATAGTGGCGAACTAAATTATATCCAAGCACTTTAGCACAACCATATGGACTAACTGGGTTCATGGGTGTTGTTAACCGTTGAACTCCGTCATCATCTACTGAGTTTCCAAACATTTCAGAAGAGGATGCTTGATAAAATTTGGCATCGGGCACAATAGTTCTATACGCTTCCAGCATGTTTAAAACCCCCAACGCGTTGGTTTGAATGGTAAAGTGCGGAATATCAAAGCTGATTCTAACGTGGCTCATTGCACCTAAATTATAAATTTCGTCGGGTTTCACAGCGCTCATCACGCGGGTGAGAGAGGGGATATCTAACAAATCTGCATAGTGGGTAGTTATTTTGTCGTTTATTGACACCAGTCTGCTGTCTTGGTTTTCTGCCACTGAGGAACGTCGGATTGTTCCGTGTACCTCGTAGCCCAGATCTAATAAATATTCCGAAAGATAGCTGCCATCTTGGCCAGAAATTCCAGTTATCAAAGCGCGTTTTGTCATTTTTGTTCTCCTGTCATTTCGCGGTCAATTACGCCAGTGTCAATCAAAAGCTCGGGAAATACGAATATGTCCTCTTCCTTTAGGTTTTTTACCTGATTGTGATAAGCGTCGTCTTTGCAAAAAACAGCATTTCTTACATAATAAATACTACTGTAAGTCGGCACCTTTATGATTCTATCTTTTGCCGCTTCATCCAATCGATTTAAAAAATCTGTGTCTTCGATTTTCTGCGGGCAGTCAGCAGCTAATTTCCACATGCCACAAACATCTAATATTTCTTTTGTGTGTCCTACGTTAGACATATCTCGGGGATCGGTATACAAAAGATCGCCTTTAACGTGTTCTTCTGGGGCTAAATCTTTATTAAAATCTCTTTTAATGATTCGATGAATTTGACCATTTCCTCTTCCAATTCCTATTTCGTGTGTCTTTGTGTATGCTACATCGTACTCACCGGTAATCAAATTTTCATATAACAATTCTAAATGATTCGGCATCACCATGTTGTCATCATTACAATAACAAATAAAATTAGCTTTAGATTTTTCGATACCTAAATTTTGTCCTCTAGCGCCTTGGTTTGGGATGTGTGGAGGATCATTTTCAAAAAATCTAATCCTCTCATCGGACTTAAAAAGCTCATAAACTTGGCGCGCCTTGGGACAATGATCAGATACTATAATATGTTCATATTCTTTTAAAGTAGATTGCTGAATGGCGCGGATACACCTCACCAAGAGATCCGGCCGATAGTGTGTTGCAGTTATAATTGTTATTTTTGGTCTTGTCATTTTAATTCTTAGCCTGAAAGATCCCCATTTTTCTTAAATCTGGCCAGTCTGTAATCACCCATTTTCTCGGTGTTGTCGTCATAGCCTCTGGTAGTTTTTTAAGTCCGATTGTCGCAATCTCCGGGGTCATATAATAATGATATCCTACAGTTTCGATATTCTGTTCTCTCCATGGTGTATCCGGGTTACGCCCATCATATGACATTTTTTTTAATTCAATAGCGGCTTCTTTATCATTGGTCAATATCATGCCGCCGCGGCCCAGATTTAAATGTTTTTGAAATTGAAAGCTTAAACACATAAAAGTTTTATTAATATAACTATTTTTTCGCCATAAGACTGCTGCATCTATAATATTAGTGTCTCCTAAATAATAGTAATCGTTCCATTCTTCATCCTTCCACTTAAGTTCAATTCCTAGTTTTTTTGCTAAAAAGGGAATGGAGATGTAAGTACGCGTGGGCACTTCTAAGAACGGTACTTCCGTATATCTTAAACACAATTCTATAGCATGAGTACAGCAATCGGTCGCGACAGCATATTTAGAGCCGAAATATTCAGCTATCTTGTTTTCAAATTCTGTTACAGTGCCAAAGCTCACTTTTTACACTCCACGTTTAAACTAGTTAACGTTCCGTTCTCTTTATCCATGTGGGGGACATAAGCTTGCGAATGATCGTCAAAATGTGCATGTTCAGTGTTACGCCAGTCATATGTAATTATATTGCGAAATCCAGCACTTGTCAAGGTTTTTTTTAAAACTTTAAAGTCATAAGCCATTTTATGATAAATAATTTTGTCTCCCATGGGCATTCGGCCATACACAGGTCCTAACAAATTTTCTAACTCAAGAGTTCCATTAACATACAATTCGCTTAAAATTTTAAAGTCGGGAACTGCAATTCTCAACGTGCCTCCTGTCCGCAGCGCTCTTTGCCATTCTTTTAAAACTTCTGAAAACTCTGCAAGATCAAAATATTCTACTACGTGAGAAGCATAAATTAAATCAACACTATTATCGTCAAACGGTGATAGGTCAGTAACCGAATGATGTTGAAGGTGTTCGTATGTTCCGCCATCGATATGGATCCAGTCGTTTCCAAAATTTCGCCAACCACACCCTAAATGCAGCTTTGTCATATAAATTCCTTATCTTGTTTAATACCTAAGTACGGACCTGTTTTATATTCATAAACTAACGTATCATCTTGTAATATTTCATAAGTGTGTCCACCATATAGTGTAACACTACAGTCGCCAGCAGTCAAGATTTCTTCAGCAATGATTTGATCATCTAGATCGTACATTGTTACTTTAACTTCACCCTTAATGACAGCCCAGGATTCTTGTGCGATGGTAGTTAATTTTTCATAATAAATGTGTTTATGCGGCTTAAATGTCTTTCCTTTTGGCAATCTCATGGCTGCCAATTGCAAATATTCATCATCTCCAATGACATTAAGACGTTCACTCTGTACATCTTCTTTTCTCAGAATTATGTGAAGTAACTTATCTTTTTCTATATTAGAATATATTTTTTTCATTTTAAATATTTAAGATCATCAAGTGTCTTAGGTCCATCATCAATGTGCCATTCGAATATGTTTCTCTGAATTGAATTTTTATATTTTTCTTGGACTTCGTCTGTTTCAAAGATTGCTCTAACATTACCAAGGTCTCTCGATGAAATAGGGCGAGAATAAAGATACTTGTGTCTCCAGTGAGCTGGTAACTTTCGTGCAAGCCCGTATGCATCTTTATGAAATTTTGAATTAGATTTAATTGACCGAGCAACTTTAAATTCTGGCTTTTTGCGATATTGATCGATTACCTCTAAAGAAGGTATTGTTATGGCTGCGATTCCGTGTAATCCGAATTGGGCGCAGATATCATCCATCCAATTGAATAAAATAAATCTATAGTCTGGTTCTATTAAATCTTGATATAATTTTTTGTTGAAGGCGGCTATATTGTCTTGAGGAGCTTCTACTATAAAATATTCAGCGTTAGTATATGATGGCTGCAGCCACTTGCCGTTGTTGCGACTATTGTGAGATGGTAAATTTTTATAATTGCATTCGTGCTTGTGCGTTCCAGGTCCGGTAATGCCATCCAACAAAATGCCGCGGCCATAAACAGCCTGACCCTCCATTGGGGTGCCCCAGTCACAAAATCCAATAACTCCAACTTCTGTGGCAAACCGGGGGTTTTCTTCTAATTTTTGTTCTAGCTTTTGCATAAAATCATCACCAATCATCGGAGTATCATGCGAACACCATAAGACCCATTCAATATCTAAATTGTTGTTATCAATATAATCAAAACAAACTTCCATAGTCCGTGCGGCCGCAAAAGAATTGGGTTCGTTATATTCAATATTATTCTTAGCCCATAGTCCTTTTTCGAATTCCATTTCAATATCTGTCATATTATATTTTGTGTACATTTCGTTGCGTAGATCTTGTTGTGAGTCTTCGGAATCTAAATCAATATTAAAAATATGATAATTTGAAAAATCTACAGTAGTTTCTTTAAAGAATATTTCTTCAAACAACTGATAATTGTTCCTTGTGTTGAACAATAATGCAATTTTACTTGTTTTTTTACTCATAGGATTCCTCTTTTATAATATCTTTAAAATATCACTAATCAGCGCAGCAGAAATTTTCTCACCTTCTATGGAAAAACTTTTGATATCGCCGTTATAATTAATCAAATTAATAATTTTTTTACTTGCTGAGGTGAGTGAGAGAAGTTCTATCTCTCCATAAGGCTCTGCTGATTGTTCTTTTAATTTTTTTAGGATGCCTTTGTTGCCAACCAAATTAGGCAAGCGAATAACCAAACAATCATCTATATTTGAAATAATATAAGCTTCTGCCATCTGTTTAAAGTGTACATAGTAATTATCATTTTGAGAGCAAGTAGAAATTAAAATTATTCTTCCTTTGTGTTTGTGTTTTTCTGCAAATCGAACAAATTTTTTATATTCATCTTCTTGAGAAGGTCGATCTCTTTTCCATGGATTCCAGGTATGATAAATATAAATATTTTTATCACTACGAGCAATTCTGATATCAAGCTTAAGCTGTTCTCCGAGTTGTCCGCGGCCATTGATTAGATTAATCATATAAATTCCGGATGTTTTATATTTTTTACAATTTCCTCTTGTTCCTCTAATAGCGATCTAATGTATGCTTTCTTTTCTGCGGGTCCCATCTGTCCTAGATTTTGAGAGATTTCCCAAACCGCTTTATTGCTTTCGTGCGGCTTACATAGTTTTGTGCAGTTAGCAAAACATTCTACTTCTTCGATCTGATGCATAACCTTGCGACGTGTTTGAATATCGTTCCAAATCTCGCTAAATGATTTGCCATCATATAGACAACCATAACTATATTGTTTCCAGCCACGGTGATTCGTACAAACATACACATGGCCATCGGCGCCAACACAAGGTGAAACCTGAGATCCTAGGCATTGTTTATAGTTTCTTCCAAATTTTTCTCTGTCCATGGCCAAATCTTCAAGCTTGTATCCATTAACCTGGAATTTATCGCCCAGGAGCTTTTCGGCTTCAGTCAACAAGGGCCCGACCTGATCGCGCCAGAACTCTACATCTCTTTGTTGTCCACCATCTTCGCGAATAATAATTTCTGGCTTATACTGACAGTACGTCAAATCGTAATCTTTAAAGAACTTGGCGAAATCGACAATCTCAGCATAGGTGTCTGGTGAGATTACATAGCCTACACCAATATCAATTTTGTTTCCTTTCGCCTTGTTAACTTCAATTAATTTTGATAGATTTGAAACCATCTTATCCCAATCTTGGCGTCCCTTAGCGCGACGGACATCATTATAGGTTTCCTTGGTACCAGCATCCACAGAAATTCTTACCCATGTCATATTATCAACTAAAGTTTCAAACATATCCCATTTATCGAATAAAGTTCCATTAGTAAACATGCCCATCTTGATGCCATTCTCGCCACAATAAGCAATTGCTTCTTTTAGGTGTTTGTTTAATGTCGGTTCGCCACCACCTGTCCAGTTGACTGCTCGAACCCCCATCTCTACAAAATCTTTGCAAAGATCCATCAACATCTCTCGGGGCATAAGGGCCCTAGAGAACGTTTCGGTTCCCTTGTATTTATCAAAATGAATGTAGGAAGAAAGACAGAAACTACATGCATGATTGCAAGCGTTACTCGGATCTACTTCAATTAGTATAGGGGTCGTGTTGCCCGTTTCCACAAATTCGATCACACGATCTACATTGGCCATTATCTTTGATTGAGGATTAAAGATATCTGATTTTTTAGAGAATAGTTTTTTGCTCATTTCATAGTGCTCCTAATAATTAGACTACTTTGCGCGCCAGTCCCTTGGCTTCATGAACTGCATACAACATTTGAGGGTCGATAGTGTGTACAAAATAGCATTGCATGTAGTTCTTAACTGCGGGGGTGATCTGCGATGGATGTCTAAATTCATGCTTATGGAAAGCGATCAGATCAACTCCGAGATCGTAACTAAAATGTTTTCCAAATGTCGCATCATCTGCAATAGTAGCCGACGCATATCGACTTCGTACTGGGTCTACTTCCAATCTGTTTTTTACAATATCTTCTATCAAATTGCGACTCGCAATGAAGCCTGAGCCAGAGCCAAATTTAATATCGCTGGGCTGTGTTGCAGACGCATGATTATTGTTAAAATGGCCGGTTGAGCCGGCATACAGGTTATCTCGAACGCCATATTCTTCAAGAAATTGTTTTAAAAGTTTAAGGTCAATATAGCTCCCTGCAGAACACCTCATTAGATAATCAAATTCTTCGTTTTCCACAAGCCATTGAAATCCATCTATTGTTTTATAATAAATGTTTTCTCGGCCTTCAGGAGTATCGGAATAAATGCAGTCTCCTATAGCAAAAGGGGCGCGCTTCTCTTGCACATCGACAGGTTCAAAACCTTCGCCGGCGGACCCATAAGGCCAGTATCTTTCATGAGATTCTATCATTTCGGAATCTTCAGGAAAATCTACCCCTTCTCGATGTCCATAAATATAATAAACCTTAACACCTTCTACTTCTTCTGCAGCCCAAGTTTCTCGCATCGCCTGGATCATAGGCTTGTAGCTGCGCCCGCCGCCGTCGCCACCGGGGCGCGTACATCTCCCACAAACGCAAACTTCATCGTTTGCCAGTTGTAATATTGCAATCTTCATTTCATACTCCTGTTTTGATTAATTGTTCTGAAAATTTTTTAAAAAGTTCTATTTTTTTGGTATTGCCTAAATCAAATTTAAGAATGGTTTGAAAATAAGAAAGATCTTTAAAATATTGCATGCAGGGACCTAAGTATAATTCATCATTATAATATTTATTGTTTCTCTCGCCCCATTCAATACATTCTATCATATTTTTAACGCTATTAAAATAGAAAACACCGGCAGAAGCGTAACAACTAATTTTTGTCTTCTCTTTGATTTCAGTTACGATTCGATTGTGGATATCCAAATCAAAAAAACATGAGGACGCTGTATCATTAAAATACAACCCCACGCTGCAGCGTTCCGGCTCTATCAGGCGCCGATCAAAAAACACTACTTGATCTGAATTGATGACAAATGCTGCTTCGTTCAAAATTTTTAAGTTTGAATTTAAAAGTCCTTCCTTAATGGTGAGCGCTTGTCCTGGTGGCGTTTTTTCAATAATTACCGTTTCTGGATTGGCTGTAATATTTAGTTCAGCTATGATTTTATTTATATTATTAGCTACTTTGTGCTTCTTTTCTTGCTCTTTCGATGTGATAAATATCAATATATCATCTGGTGAAATCATTGAGGCGATCCCCATCAAACATAACTTTAAAATACTATATCTCTCTACTACCTCAATAAGAGGCTTGTAATCTCCAAATTCCGATGTGCGCGTGCCATGGCCAGCGATAGGGAATACCCAATTCATACCAGTTGATCCGTAAGTTGAACATCAGACAGTTCTTCGAAGTTTACTGCAAAAAACTTATTATCTCCAAATAAAACCCACAAGTAATACATGTCGGCATATGGGGCCGCAACTACTGGATGATACCCTTTATCGATTTTGACTTCTTGGTTGTGCCGGACAATTTTGACGGTGGCATCTTCAAGCGTCGTGTCATATAAAAGCTGTAATCCAAAGCCTGATGTATTACTAAATTTATACAAATATACTTCCTTTTGCATCGATTCCAGTTCAGGTGTGTAAGTATCGTGTTTGTGTGGTGGCCAGCTTGACCAATTTCCTCTCGGCTTGAATGTTTCTCCTATAATAACATTTTCCAAATCAGAAGATTTATCAACTATTGTACAAACCCTTCTTTGAAAATTATCAAATCCTGCTAATTTTGTTTGCATCCTTACTGGGTCAATCGGCGTCAAGGCAATTTTTTTACTTGATGAGTGTTCGACAATGCACACTTCTGCAAACTTGGGAACAGATAACTCACATGTGCCGTCATTAGCTATATAAAAACCTTTTGGTTCGTCTATAAATACATTTTTTCTGCTATAGTATTCATCGTTAATGTGGAAGTCACCAGATAGAAGCACAACTACCACTTCCTTCTCAGTGGTATCTATTTTATAGTTCTGATTTGAAAGCTCGTGTCTTTCTACTTTGCTGTTATTTGGGAAAGTAACCATTGTGTATAACCTTTTGCTGCTGAGTGTACTCCAGAATCGTTAAGCCCGATATTGTTGATCAAGCTAGTTTCAGGATAAATAGCCGAACAATCATTAGCATATTGATGAGCTAACCAACTTAAAGACCATATTGAGTCTTCTACTTCGTTGTTTTCTAGAAAATTTTGTAATTCCGAATCTATTCCTGATATTTTTAATACTTCCTTTGGAGATAGATGTTTATAATGCCATTTATGTTTCCATGTTGCCCAGCCCCACGGATTAAATTTGCACCTTGTTCGGGTACCACAAATGGTAGAAACTTTGTCGTCAGCAGCATACTCTACGAGACAGTGCGAGACAAAATCAAAAAATTCTTTATACGGAACACAATCATCCTCTAACATAATGATGTGTTCATTTTCTTCTAGTTCTTCTGATACCGTCGTAATAACTGATTTTACCAACCCATAATTAGATTTCCTGCGCCGGAGTTCACAAAAGTCAAATAAATCAATAATATCTAAAATTTTCTCTTGTTGTGTGGCGATTAAATCATTTTCTGGGTAGTCCATCACAATTTTTACTCGTACGAGACCCTCACATGCTTCGAGTACTTTCTTCAAAGTATCCGGCCGCGAATAAGCTAGAACTACAACATTTAAATTGGGATAAGTTACTATAATACACTTCCAAAGGTGAACAGTTTATTTGATTTTTGAAGAGCGATGAATTCATTTAAATATGCAATATATTCATCAGTTACATCAAACTGCTGATGGGCGATCCATTCATCTTTAAGATATCGAGAATAATTTTCAATCTTCTCTAGAGGGATCGTATTTAACCCTTTGCGAGAATATGATTGAAAGAAATGACTCTTGTCCTTTAAAAAATTTTCTACAATCTCAGTGCCTATATTATAACTTATTTCTAAATCTGTGTCAAGTGTGTAATTAAAGTTTTGTCGCTGATCGACAGTAGGATTAAATCCTCGTGCAGCAAGCTTGTTTTCGCCGCACAAGTTTATTAGTTGTTGCATCGCTGTAGAAAAACTACTACCATACATCGTTTGTCCGGTTAAGTCATACCGATATTCATAATCCTGTATTTTATACCCTTCGCAAACACCAATTAGTGTTCTTCCAAACTGACATAAGTTGTCGTCAATCTTTGACAAGATTGTTTCGGGAGGTTGCTGATCTTCCGGGATTAATAATATTATCGGAAGCTTGCGTTCTACATCAAACATCCGCATGGCGCCCACAATAAATCCAGTTTCACGCCCAAACGTTTGAGCAATCAAGATTTTATCATGTGTGTGGGCGCCCCGGTTCTCATTATCAAGCATTTGCATCTTGTGATACCAATAATTTACACAACTAGGGAAGCCCGGAGTAAACCACATCTCCTCAAACGCAGCGTCTCCAAGATCATTATCTACAGTCTTGGGTGCTGCGGCCATATAAACATTATCAATATAAGATGCAATGGTTTTGGTTTGCTTTATTGTACCATTACCTCCAATGTTTACAAAATACTTAATGTTGTGCTTTTCAAAACAACTTTTTAAGTGTTCGATATCGTCTGCATCGAAAATCTTTGTGCGCGAGGTACCAATTGAGGCTGAGCCGGGGCTTCCTTTTAAGACTGACAGTTCATATGGTGATATGTTGGTTAATTCTATAACACCGCCATCCATGAAGCCGGTAATGCCAGGAAAGCCAGCATAGATCTTGTTTATCTTAGTACACTGCTGGGTCCGCTGTACAATTCCAGCGAGCGTGGCATTTATTACGGAGGTGGTACCTCCCGACATTGTGATTAAAAGATTGCTCATTTTTTTATTAGATAAGTCTGGCCCGATGAGGAGAAATAAATACTAGTAAACTTAGTTTTATTGGAATCTTCGTCGAGGAATTCGTCAAGTGCGGCCCGGGCGCCGATCAAGTAAGGTGTCTTACCAGGGTCTTGTATAATCATTATTCCGCCTGGAGCCATTAGTGGCGCTGTTTTGCGAAGGGATGCTAAGACTGCTTCATACATATCAACGTCTATGTTACAAACAGCAATTAGTTTGCCATGAAGTGGTGATTTTTCATCGCTATCATCACAAATATTGTGCGCAACCAATTCATAGTTCGCCGGTGGTGGTTGTGAAGTGTTTTTATTGAGATATACTTTCATTCGCGTGAGCATTAACTTCTGATTTCTATTTACTAAATGTGTGCCATTCCACGCAATATCAGGGCTTTCTGTCGCGGTTTCATAAAAGAATCCTTTAAATGTATCCATCAATGACAAAGTCCTCTGCAATCCTATAGCGTTATGGTAATCATAAGCAATCTTAGCGCTGGTGCCACGAAATACACCAATTTCAACATATTCTCCGGGTATTTTTTTAGTAATCTCGATTGCTTGGATAATGTTTATCCATTGTTCGGGTGACTTATGAGAAGGACAATTAGAAAGTGACCATTCAACAATCTTGCGCGCTTTGTCATTAAGGTGCCAATACCAAGCCCATGTGTCTAGGTCATGAGAACCAAGAAAAAGACCTTGATTTTTTATAATATAAGAAGTATATTTAGAGCCTTGTTGATCCGAATTAAATGCACAAATAAAGCCTGTTTCAGACATATCATATTTAGCTAAATCTTCGTGAGGATCTCCAGAAATACGTACGATATCAGCATATCCTTTGGTTTGTGGTTGTTGTCCCATTTTACTGGAGTAAAATTTATCTCCAATATTATAACTTAATTGTAGTTCTCCAGAATCAGGATTCTGGCGTATTGTGTGCGGATCTTCAGACTCCTGTGGATCAGAACCATCCGTTCGAAGGAGTAGTGGATTTGGAGACTCGATTGTCTCAGGAACCTCAATAAAGTGAAAGTCATATCGATGGTGTGGCAGATCAATTAATATGACGATCTTCCGAGAAGGATGTTTTTTCTGTAGTACCCTAACAGACTCTTCAATTCCTTTTCTCGTTATTCGATTTTTATATACATCAATATTCATCTCTAAACTCCCATTTCGCTCCATGCATCTTTCTTTTTCTGGATAACATCAGAAAGTGCTTGAGCAAAATTATCTTGATAGTGACCGTCTACAAGCCTTTCTACAAAAATTTCATCATAAACCCTATACTTGGGGTACAGTCCTATCTTTGGTGCTTTTCCGCTAATCGTATCGTAATTGTAAATAAAGTTATTATAATCTACAATAGAGAAAGGCCAGCGTGCCATATCTCCTCGTTTGAAATAGCAAGTGCCCAAGGGACCCGTTCTAAAATATTTATGGAAAATATAATAATTATATGCCCACGCATTTAAATATCTTTTATCTGTTATGTGTTCTTCCTTAAAAAATAATGACCAAGGATCCGGATCTTTAAGGCGTATCAACTCACACACCTCTTTATTTGTTTCAATAAATTTCGACATCAGCATCATACCATCATGACTAATATAATTGTCCGCGGAGATACCATCGATTACATGTTGAAATTTAACAAGAGTTTCAAGATCCTTTTTGTAGCCTGCAAAGGCTGTATCTGCAGGACTGAATAGTTCTTGAATATTATAAAACCCAGTCCATACTTTATGTTCTATTAGTCCATTTTCTATAGAGCCATAATATTCTGGTTTTGAAATGTTTTCTAATAGTGTATCATTGAAATCTATATCCCACCGTAGTTTTAATATAATATCTTCATCAGCAAAATCTTTAAAGCACGATTCTACATTATAAATTTGCCTCTGGCGCCCTTCAATTCCTCTGACATGAGGGTACGGTTCATCTATTTCAATAATATTGATCCCTTCGGCTTCAACATCTGGGTGACCATGTCCTTTCCAGACATACCAATAAATATTATCGATTCCGTTAGACCTAATCTTGTTGATTCGATCTTGCAACGACATATTAGTAATATCTGCATTATGTCGATAAAGTCCCGTAAACACTACATTTACCATGTTGTTCTGCCTCCATCAATTATAACGTTGGCGCCGGTCATATAAGAACTAGCGTCCGAGCACAAAAATATAATTGCGCCCTTATATTCATCTACGTGTGCCATGCGTCCCATTGGAATCAGATTAGCGAGTCGTTCAACAAAGTCGTCTGGCTGATCTACATACACGCCAGCAGGGCAGAGAGAGTTAACACGAATATTTCGATCAGCAAAATAAGTGGCTAAATATTTGGTCATTCCAATAACACCCCATTTAGCTGCCGAGTAGGTGATTGGTTTTGGAGTTTCGCGATTATAAATTCGCTGATCAGGGGCTATGACTCCTAGATCAGAAGCTATATTTAGTATAACACCACCTCCAGTTTTTAACATCTTGTTGGTCACTACTTGTGAACACAGAAACGTGCCATTTAGAATAGTGTCTATTCCTTCGTGCCAAAATTCTTCAGTCATTGTCTCAAATTGAGTCTCTCTAGAGAGCCCGCCGGTTGTCTTTACTTTTGGATCTTTGGCCGCATTATTAATTAAGATATCGATCTGTTCAAAATCCTTAAGGGCTTCTTCAATCGTATGTTTATTGTTTACGTCCATGTATACTGGAACGACTGAATTTCCAAGCTCGGTGGCTGCATTTTTCAGAGATTCTCGATTGCAATCGGCTAATATTACAGTCCCACCTTGTTCGAGTATTGCTTCAGCATGTTTTTTTCCAAGAAGACCCGCTCCTCCGGTTACAACGGCTGTCTTTCCGGTTAAGTCAAATAGATTGTTCATATAATTGCTCAAAAAGATATTTATGTTTTAACATGGTTTCTACTTCTTGTCCAGTAATATTTCTAGCTGTTTGTAAAATATAAGGACCTTTATAGCCAATATTGTGTAATGTTGTGAAGATAGTTGGAAAATCTGTGTTGCCGGTTAGGGGCGCCACGGTTTGTGCTTGGAACGTGCGATCTTTCAAATGTACATTATTGATCTTAGAACCGAAAAAATTAATATATTCAGCGTGATCAAATCGACACGATGTCATATTGCCTGTATCATATGTAACATAGAAATTGTCGGACAGCGCAATGATTTCATGTAATTTTTGATAATCTAGTTCTGCTTCGAAAGAGAATTGTATTTCCGGAAATTGCTCTCCTATTGGCGCGATCAATCGACAAAACTGCTCTCTAGTCTCGTCATTAACCATGCTGCTCTCCTCAAGAAGAGGAATTGTAATATTTCGAATCGCCGTCTTCATCAGTGTCTCACACAATAAAACTAAGTTGTCTTTTAAGAAGCTTTCCTCTATTATTCTTTCATCAACTAACACATCAAAACAAATCGAAGTAATTGCACATTGTGCTACTTTTTCGGTATTTGTAATAAGCGGGTTATTCAAAAAACAGTTTTTCGTTAAAAGCCATTCGGCGCCAACAAACCCTTGTTCTTTCATTATGGCGAATTCGGTTTCCCAGTTTTCGGGAAATTCTTGCATATGCCCGTTTACAGGTTCTGATAGTCTTCCTTGCATAATACCTATCTTCATTGGATAAATCTTCGGTTCAACCTTATCTCTTCAGATATCATGTGTCCATCAAGTCGAGAATTAAAAACTATATATGATGCTAATTCTTGAGGATCAATAAATGTATCATAATGTTGTCCAAGTTTTTCTACATCTCTTCCCATTTCGGTCTGTATAGAACCCGGTGAAACACACAGTACTCTAACGTTGTGGGATTTAAGTTCCTTGTGAAGGGACCTAGATAGACCCAGAAGAGCGTGCTTTGATGCACAATAGATCGAAGTGTTAGGCGCGCCACCGTATGCGGAGGAAGAGGCTATATTGATAATTTGACCCCATTGGTTCTCTATCATTTCTTTAGAAAATTCTTTAATCAAAATAAATGGAGCTGTAAGGTTAATGTTTATGCATTCTCGATATTTTTCTAACGTCATATCTGTAATACTTTGAATAGGAAAAATTCCAGCACAATTAATCAAGACATCTACTTGCTTGACTTTTTGTTTGGTTTTGTTAATCAAATTATATACGGCTGCTTCATTATCGAGATCAGCTTGGAAGCAGTCTATTTGGACGCTGTTTGTCTTTAAAATCTGCTCCCTTACCTCTCGTAGTTTTTCATAATTACGGCCGCTTAAAATCAAATTACAGCCCTCTCTGGCATACTCTATAGCAAGGGCACTGCCTAGTCCTCCGCTGGCGCCTGTTATAAGGACATTCTTATTATGTAGTGTCATCGTTCGTCCGTAATTTTTGAATTATTGACTCTTCGGATTCGTATACTTTTTTAACGCCATCGCCCAACATCGTTTCCATGGTTCGAATGGCGTGCACAAGCCCAACTGCCTTTTCGATAGATGCTGCTTGATCAGAACCATACATGGTCCGGTCTTTTGTGATATGAAATTCTACACATTGGGCGCCCATTGCAACAGAACCTACACAAGCATCGTGACCATTATAATGATTGGAAAATCCAATTTTTAAATTTGGATATTTTTTAGCTAATGTTTGAATGTGCTTTAAATTGACTTCATCCGCTTTTGTAGGATAGGTACTTGTGCAGGCTAATACGTATTCTACATTGTCTAATATATCTACAGCAGCTTTAATTTGTTTTTCAGTGCACATGCCTGTAGATAAGATGACAGGTTTTCCTGTATCGTTTAAAGCTTGCAGAAAAGCCTTATCTGTCGCTAGAGCCGATGCTACTTTGTGATAGGCCAAATCTAAATGTTCTTCGACTACTTGAACACTATTAAGATCCCAGCACGAGACGATAAAGTCCATACCTAATGACTCAGTATAGTCTTGTAATTCTTTGTATTGTTCGATGCTGAATTCCAGACCTTGTTTCTGTTCACGATTGGTGGTACCCCAAGGTGAATCTCGATATCGATCCAAGTCTTCAGTAGTGTAGACCATTTCAATTGTTCTTTTTTGAAACTTAACAGCGTTAGCGCTGGCTCTATGGGAGTCATCGATAAGCCCTTTTGCTAGCTCCATACTCCCGTTGTGATTAATACCTATTTCAGATATGATGTATACTTGTGACATATTATTATTTCCTTCTTTTTTTGTTAAAATGTTCAATTGTGTTTTTGAGCGCTTTAGCTTTCTGTTTAGCTATTTGCTCATTTCTATAGTTTGTTTTAAATTGCATGAGTTTGGGTTGTATCGATTCGGCGACCGGGCACAGCCCTCTTTTATAGGAGATTTCCCCGTAGATCGAGGGGCATCGTTTTACAAATTTTCGTTCTTGCATTGCCGGTTCTAAATACGGAATACTCCAGGCTCCATAAAACCCATCTCCTCCAAGCTCAATATATTTCTCGTGAAATTGCTCCCAAGTTACTCCCAGTTGTTCTTGCCCCTCAAAAACCACTCCGAGTGTAAAATAAGAATTATCACTATCCGCAAAAGTCGCTTGCGGGATTAAGTATTCACAGTGCTCCATTACATCTAAAAAATATTGCGCCACTGTTTTCCTACGAGATACTTTTATATCCAAATCTTCCAGTTGTGCTAACGCCACCGCAGCATTGAATTCACTAAGTCTATAATTCCAGCCAATTTCATCATGCCTTTTATAGTTTGGATTCTGATAAATTTTTTGATTTAACTTGATCTGACCGGTCGAGGCTTCGAGGTTCTTATATCCATGCCCGGCGATCTTGCGCGCTAATTTGGCGTATTCTTCATTATTGGTGGTGATAATACCCCCTTCGCCGCAACTCATATGTTTAGAATTTTCAAAACTCCAGCTAGCAATGTGACCCCACGTTCCCGCAAGCTTATTGTTGTGTTTAGATAAAAAACATTGTGCGTTGTCTTCAATCACTGGAATTTGATACTTGTTGGAGATTTCCATAATTGCCTTCATATTGGCGGGGAGTCCGTATAAAGCAACTACAATAATCGCTTTTGTTTTCTCGGTAATTTTTCTTTCAACATCTACAGGATCGATATTGAATGTATGTGGCTCAATATCTGCATAAACTGGGACAGCGTTAGCATGTAGTGTGGCCGTGGTATCCATTATAACTGTTAAGGCTGGAGATATCACTTCGTCGCCGGCCTTAACACCAATTGCTTCTAGGGCCGCGTGTAAAGTGGCAGTCCCAGAGTTCATCGCAACAGCGTATTTTGAATCAAACTTTTCTGCAAACTTCTCTTCGAGCGCTTGACACCATGTACCAGCGGTGGCTGACCAGTTCTCTGCATTTAAAACCTTTTGTAGGTATTCTAATTCGTTTTTTAAATATTTGGAAGATTGGTTCATATTAGTGTGCCTGTATTCGCGAAATCATTTTAGTTTGGTTATTTTTCCATAGCTCTTCACAGTGCCAATTGATATTTTTAATGTGTGGGTTTTTATCTATGAATAGAAGAATGTTGTCAAGGCTCAGAGGAAGATCGCGTGTTAGATGGTGATTTATGATTGTTTTGAAAAAGAGTAAATCTTCCTCATAATCAAGAGTCATTCGAATGTCTTGTTTTTCGTATTGAGGGGGTACATCAAAAAGCTTTTGAGATATAATACAATCAGAATCTATGAAATACGGTCGGATAAATTCAGTATCTTCATCTGATTTAATATTGCAGACCATCTTTAATGCTTCTGTTTTTATTCCATATACATCATTGTATAACCCTCTCCCATCAATAAAGTCGATCTTTTTGTCATTCGACTCATATTGCTCAAAGCACAAGTCGGCGAGACCAGCATCAAAAAACAAATCGTCCCCATCAGCATTTACAAAAAATTCTACATTGTATTGCTGGCACGCGCTAGCCCAACGTTTTAACTTATCTTCAGAGCTACCACGAAAATATAATATACCGTTATCTTCAGCTATCTTACACAGCACATCATCAGATTTTAATAACGTAGTACACAAAATTATTGCATCAGCATATTTTGATTTTTTTAATCGATCAATTAAGTATTGAATTGTAGGCACACCACATAAATCGAGTGTGGCTTTGCGTGGCAATCTTGTAGAATCGTTCCTCACCGAAATAAATATACTTTTCAAAATTCACCGCTTCTTTAATAGAATAACACGTTTCTATTGACTGTGCAATAAAAAATTTATAGAAAACCAAAAAGTCCGGCGAGGCACGAGTCAATTCTTAAGGTTCCGCGCTTCAAATGCGTTTCCATGAGTTCTTTCATAAATTCAATTTGTCTTAAATTTGCTATTGCGCCGTGACCACCACGAATACCTACTGTGGTTCTGTGTAATTCTTCTTTATCCCAGTGTCCTTCATAATATAGTTCGTCATGGGAGTCTCCTCCTATATAAAAGGTAAAACCGGTAATAAACAACTCTTTAAGTGGGCAATTCAATAGCATTGCAATACCCCCTACTCCACAATTAAATTCTACTCCTATTTTATGATATAATTTTTTGTAATCTTTTACCCCTATCCAGCTTAATGGTGTTTTATGCACATTTAAAGCCTCAAAATTTCTCACCACATTGCTTACATAGGTGTCAGGCCATTCTAAATAATTAGTATCCGAATAATCTGATTTGATCACAGGACATGCCACCATTTTAAGATTTTTAAAGTCTTCTGGGTATGATTCTATTTTACGTTTTAGTCCATCTTGAAAGGGGGTGCCAAGATTATGGAACATAACATCGGTTCTAGAACCATAATCCTTTCTGATCTCGGAAGGAGGAATAATATCGTTTACCCTACAAATTATATCGTAGTCATCGATGAGGGATCCGAGTCCTTCATCAATCAAATAAGGGGCGGGTCCTACAAAGACAACTTTCTTGTCTCTGACTAATTCTTTTAAATTTTCACTAATATCTAATTGTATCATAATTTCCTTGTTTCTTAATGGTCTTCCGGTGCCAGATGAGGTTCTTTTAGTCTTTCGTCTTGTCTCATTCCATCCGGACGAACACGGGTAAATCTAATGGGGTATTTTTTAATCAATATGCCGGCATTCGATAAGTGCCAGCCAAGAAACGACTCCGCATGCAGCATTCCTCCGGCTTCAATGAATTGCTTAATATGGTCAAATAAATTAAAATAAATTTTCATATTTTTTAAATTACTAATTGCAAATCGATCATTGCATCCCGTTCCTTGCAGCCAAGTAAAATTATGAAAATCGGGGACGCACATCTGGGTTATCTCCAATTCATCCGGGACACTATAATACTCGACATCTAAGCGCGAGAAGATTACTTTTTCATATCTTATGTCATGCGTGTCGCAATAATGAGACATAATCTCTCCGCATCTTTTACGCGAATACAGCATATTAAGATAAGTTTGTTGAGGGTTGGGACCCGAATGTAATCCGGCGGGCCAGTTAGGATGCCATCTCATGCCTTCAGTACTAAAATGTTGATCTGGCTCGATGACCATATTTTTAATTTCGTTAAAATCAAAATATTCACGAATTTTATCTATGTCTGGGCTCACAGATAAATGTGCAAATATATCACAATCCGGGTGAGGATCGATTAAAAATTTTTTAATATTTTCACGAGTGTGCCCTAAAGAACGTCCCGTACCAGTAAAACAAATAGCTGTTTTCATAATTAATAATTCGCATACCAAGGTGAGTCAAGAATAGAATATGCCTTAATAAGTTGCTTGACTCCATCATCTAAATCATACTTGCATGCAAAGCCTTTAGAATAAAACTTTTCGCTGCTAACAATATAATCACGTACATCTGGATCAGATGTGAATTCAGCTTTTATAATCTCAAGCGGTAGGTGTTGTTGAATCTTTTGAGCTAATTCAAGTTTGTTCATATTGATAGCGTCGTTTCCTACATTATATGTTTCATTTTTGCAATTTTCCCAGTTATCTAACACAAATTTAAATGATCGACAAACATCAGCAATATGAACGTAATTACGCATAAACTCGCATTCATATAAAACTAGTAATCGCTCTTTAATAGCTTTAAGTGTAAAGTTGTTAACCAACAAATCAGTACGCATGCGCGAGCTAGGACCAAACACTGTGGCTAATCGAAACGTAACGCAATTTTCACTATTTCTATAAGCTGTCTCAGCATCAACTTTAGTTTTGCCATAAAGAGAGATCGGATTCAAAGGAGATTCTTCGGTGCATACTGAGCCATTCCGGCTAACTCCATATCCTGAATTTGTACAAGGATAAATAACCTGTTGTTCTGGTGACTTGAATTCTGCTAGCCACTTGTTAACATTGTAATTAATTTCAATGGCTGCTCTTGGATCTTTGTCACACAAAGGAAAACCTACTAATGCAGCTAAAGGAATAACGACATCATGGGTATTAACCAATGATTTAAGTAATTCGAGGTCTCTAACATCTCCATTGATAAAATTAAAATTAGGATGTTGTGTGTATCTCAAAAGTGATGTGCAATCATACATCAGGCTATCTAAAACGGTTACTTGGCATTCCTCAATAAAATAACTTATTAACTCGCTACCAATATAGCCGGCGCCGCCGGTGATCAAAATCTTCATTTTAAATATCCTAAAATTTTAGTTGTAGAAACGTTGCCTACTCTCTCGAAAAAACAAATCTCTTTAGCATATTCGCCGCCCACTACTTCTTTGTTGCGCCAATCGGCGCCCACGACCAGATAATGAGGAGAATACTCTTTTAATAATCTCTGAAGATCAGCGCGAGTGTCAAATGCGATCACTCTGTCTACGTAACGTAATGCTCGGAGCATTTCCATACGATCTTCTAGTGTGTTAAAAGGGCGATCAGATCCCTTGTCTTGTTTTACTTTTCGATCTGTGTCGATCCCGACAATTAATTCGTTTCCAAGAGATTTGGCATATTTTAACATCTCTATGTGACCGCGATGCAAAACATCAAAACACCCGTTAGTCCAAACTTTTACCATTTGATTTTTCCTGTCAAGATATCTTTTAACATAACCCAGTCACACGCTTTGGCCCAGATAGGACGTGAAAAGGCCGCTGGTTGGTTCTTCTCAAACAAAAAGTGACCGGTCCATGCAAAGGGGTAAACTACGAAAGGGGCAGCTAGTAGCCACCACCATAAACCATTATAACCCACTGTGGTAATAAATGCAAGTGTTGCGAGTTGTCCGATTACGTGGAGACGTCGAGTCCACCGGTTTTGATGGAGAGATAAATAATATTGATAATATTCTTTAAACGTCATTTAAAGTTGTTACTCCCTTTTTTTGTACTACTTGGGTGGCGCATTCATTGGCAAATGTAACCGATTCATCAATATCGCTTGTTTGTACGTATTTAAAAGCTAACGCTGCGAGAAATGTATCGCCGGCGCCTGACAGGTCTTTAATTTCTACTTTCTTAACGGGGAAAAGATTGTTTCTAAACTTGCACCCCTTTGAACCTACCGTGATGATTAATTTTTCATGCAGCCACTTCTTATCAGAAATATAAGGTTTTGTATTGTTATATTCTATTTCATTTATTTTAATAAACTTTATATCTTTTGCCCAATCTCCTAAAAATTTTTTAGTATCTAAAAAAGTAATAGGATGGTGCTTTGCAATATAGGCGATATCTTCTTGACTTAAAAACCCTTTATTATAATCGGAGATTGCAACTGCGTCATATTGCTCGAATTGTATTAAATGTAAATTGTCAATTTTCTTTATTTTTTCTTCGCCAGAGTCTACGCGCACAATGATGTGGTTCGATTTCTCTTCCACATAACGCGTCTTGGTAATTTCATCTTTATTCGTAATAAGAGAACAGTCGGCGCCTAGTGCCATCAAGTTTTCATAAACATTTCCGGCCATGCCTTTGTTTTCGCGACGAAAGGATGGCACAAATACTGGAACGGGCGCATCGGGGCATATGCGATCCGCATTGCCATATAAATATATATCTTTACAACTATCTCCAATAACTAAAACTTTCATTCTTCCCAGCTTATTTCCCAGTCTTTAAAGTCTGCGGCCAAACAATCGATTTTATAGTCTTTTCTGCCTCCTGCAAGTTCTTGTATCTTGTTTTTAGCGGTGTTGCGGATACCATTGAGCCCATGAGTTAACTCAAGGTTATTTCCGTCTTTGATTCCTTTTCGATAATTGGATTCGTTATGCCATATGTGCAAATTCATTTGAGATAATACCACAATTGCGCGGATGGTGTCGGCATCAATATCATCACATTTATTTAAAATCAATTGAATATCGTGACAAATATCCGAGATTTCTTGGGCGTATTCAGTTTTGTGCTCCGAAATAAACACTTCTTTTAGCTGGGCGATTGACAATCGGTCTACAAGCTCTGATAAGGTGGGCAAATACTTACGATCACTCATTGTTCGTTCTCGCGATACCAATTAATAGTTTTTTGCAAAGCCTCTTCTAAAGTATGCATTTTGTTATCAGTCGTCCATCCAAACAAGTTTTTAGCCTTATCAATATTGAGTACTTTACGCTTGACCCCAACAAAACGATTAGTATTGTAAACTAATTCACCTTTAAAGCCTGATAATTCTTTGATCGTTTCAGCTAAATCAGTTATTTGTGTTTCAACGCCGCTGCCGATATTTATTAATTCACCATCGTAATCACATGTCATCAACAGTCCGGTAATCTGATCATCAATATAGATAAGTTCGCGGGTTTGAGTACCATCGCCCCATATTTCGACTTCCGGAAGGTCATCTCGCACTGCATCACAAAATTTCTGTACTAATGCTGATACAACATGACTACGGGCAAGATCAAATTCGTCGTGGGGTCCGAATAAGGTTGCAAACGCTACCGTAGTTCCTTGTAAGCCGTATTGTTTTTTATAAGCCTTGATTCCCTGCTGCATTACGCACTTAGTCAATCCATAAGTTTCGACTGAAGGGTGTAGTGGACCAGTGAAATAATCAGTTTCTGATAGAACTGGTAGATTGCCTGGGTAGGAGCATGTACTTCCAATTCCGACCAATCGAGCGGTGGGTTGGTGGCGCTTCCACGCCTCTAAAACATGGGTATGTATAAGGTTATTTTTGAAAAATTGATCAGCGGGATATAAGATCGTAAAATCGCCCGCTCCTTGAAAGGCTGCTCCATGGATGATTAGATCATATTTTTTTAATCTAAATAATTCTTGTGTTTTTTGCCAGTCTGTTAAATCGTAATTGCGACCCACAGCAGTGACATCGACGCCGGCGGACTCTAAAAGAGGTGCAAGATTCTTGCCCATAAATCCGGTGCCTCCTGTTATGAGTACACTTTGATATTTATCAGCAAATTGATTTAAAATTTTGTTCATTATAATTTCCTATTATTTATGCTAGTTCACACCCAGGCGGAATAATAACTCCGGCGGGCGCGCTGCGGGGCTCTGGGAGTAATCCTATCTCCTCTACCCAATGTTGGAGTTCAGTATACGAAGTGTTGTTTTTCTTGTCAATAATTTCTTCATATTTTTCTTCCAACAAATCGAGAGTTACATTACTCCAATCATCAACCATCAGAACAGGCAGACCTTCATAAAAAGACATATTGTGAGTTTTTTCAATAATGGGAATAGTTCCAACAATTATTGCCTCCCATGTCCGATGACAATCATTGCCGGCTCCCGGTGGTGAGAGGGTATACTTGCAACCTTTCAGATCGTAAAGATACTCTTTAAACGGTTTTGGATCGGTGTGTAATACGTAATCTTGATTGACAAACCTGTCAAAAACAGGAGTTCTTTTTTCAGGGTTAGTAGAGAGATCAAAGTTCATATGTACAAGATGTTGTTTTGATGTGTCATCAGCTACCACTTCTTTAACATCTTCTACATTTCCATGAAGCCAGCGGCTGTTACTTAATCCGAGGGGCACTGATGTTAGTCTGGAATGTTCAAAATTTGCATTCTGTGCATACCACTTTATTATTCGGTGATGATTCAAAAAAGGCAAATACCTATAGTCAATACCTAGTGCACTATTGTGAGTGATTATTTTAATATTATGTTTTATATGGGGCATTTGATCATTAAAGAATGTAGCAACATAATCAGTTTTTATAAATACCACATCGCCATCTGCCTTTATCTTTCCTGCGGGCTCTTGGTGGAACTCATCGAAAATCATATGGGCGCGGTTGCGAAAACCCATTCCGGTGACGTAAGGATATGAATCGGCCGTTGCATCTACATCTTTGCGTATTTTACTCATTGTATCTCTTGTGTTTCGTTATATATTTTATCAATCAATGTGTTATGTTGAACATAGGGTCGCGGCATATGAAAATCAACATAGAATCCTTTATTGATTAGGTCGTCTCTATGAGCACACCCGTTTCCGCGATCTATTCTTTGAATGGAAATAGGATCGTTGCTCATATTAAAACCTCGTCTTAAGAAGACTGTTTTTTTATTATCTATTTCCCATTCTTTAAATTTTTGATAAAATACTTTCTCGTCTGTATGCCATCCAAAACCATGCTGTAGCCATTGTTTCACACATATGTCAAAATTATCTAAATTGCCATCGATAATATTTTTAAAGGTTGATCCTTGAGCCAATAAATAACACATAGGATATGCTGGATATGCAGGGTTTCCTGGTAAATATGCATCTGATGAGAACACAACAAATTTATCGTCGTCAACAGTTCTTACCGGCTCAGTGAAATATTTTTTTTGGAGAGGCAACATATCAATATCAGAAATAAGGCAGGTTTGTGTTTCAAAATGAGCAGCCAAAAATAGCCGAATTATTTGTGCTTGGTGTGCTGTCGACACTTCTTTAATCGGAGTTATATATCGTACATCTCCCAAACTCTCGTCGATGTCTAATTTTTTGTGACTTATCACTGCCAATGTAGGTGTGATGCCCCAAGCGCTCCAGCGACGTGCAACAATTGGCCAAAACTGGTAATATTCTTCGTTATCATCCGTAGCAACAATCGCGCGGTCTATCTGCATAAAGCTTCTTTAAGAGCGTTTGTATGCTCTAATACTGTTTCTTCGTTTTCGTTAAAAACCTCTCCAACAAATTCTAGCCCATTTCGTGCAATGGGAAATGGATTCTTTTCAAAAAACTCATCATGTATCATTACATTATTTGTTATTTTTGGCATAACAGCTTGTGCAAAAAATTCATAATCAGTTCCATATTTATCTTCTTGTGAAAACTGACTAATCAGTTCTTGCATGTCGGGTAGAGTACCTTTTTTAGCGCCCCACATGCCTCCCAAGATGGGATATTTATGCCATGGATGATCTCGCATGATGTGAAACCCCTTATCGGATTGAAGCCATTCGTCAACAGCTGCTTTTTCTCGTAGACTTAGTCGAGAATCAGTATCGCGTGAGATCATTACCTCGACATCTGTTTCTGTTGCCGGCTCAAATCTCCAAAACATACCCTTCCAATCTCCTAGTGCCGGTTTTTCTACAATTTGTACATTTGCATATTTTTTCAATTCGTAAACAATTGGAAACGGCACACTTTGACCTAGATAAAAACGACAAGTCCAATCGGAATAAATTTCTTGAGCCAATTCTGCATTTCGGAGGGCGCCAATTAAATATTTAGGATCAGTTCCCCATAATGAAAAGGTTATAAGTTTCATTTTTATAGTTCGACATCTTTATATGTTTCATATACTTTAGATTCTTCTTCTCGTTTCCAACCAAAGTTTTCAGGATTGGTTGAAATCCCAGTAGGATTAAAATAATATAAACCCAAGACATCATTAATTTTCTTAAATTTGCTACCTTGCGAAGCCGCTCGAAGCCACATTTCCCAATCTCCAGCAGAGCGGAATGTTTCATCAAAAAATCCATATTTTTCATGAACTTGTTTACGCCACATAGGACTCGAATGAGGCATGTTAACCATCTTCAGGTTGTTGAATGAAAATTGAGGAAAATCGTATCTACGCCCATTAGAGTTATTCTGTTCATAAATCTCATTAGGCAGATCTGTAATCATCATATCGGAGTAAACCAAATCTATATCTTCAGAAACTAAAAGTTCTGCTGCATGTCTTTCCAATGAATTAATGGCTTTCCTATCATCCAAATTGGCATTTGTAACAAACTCGCCGGTGGACATCTTAAGTCCTATATTCCAGGTTCCATAAATTCCAGGGTCTTCTTCCAAGCGTTTATAAACAATATTATCCGGGAATTTCTTTTGATATTCTAATATTATTTCTTCTTCATTTCCTGGTGAGTTTGCGTTGATTAGAATTAACTCACATTTTTCTTTGAAGATACTTTGTCGCGTGATATCCTCAAGAAAAGGCTCGATGTACTCATCTCCATTGTATACCGAAGTAATGATGGAAACTTTAGGTAAATCTCCTATATCCACCTTTGGAGTTTCGGCTCCCATAGTGGCTGTCACAAATTTTGCGTACATTTTTTCTTTCGCAAATTCTTTGTGCAGATATTTTGCGTGTTTGGCCCAACGAGCTTGGCGCTTTTCTTTGTTGTCTTCATAGCAAAGACGCATATTTTCTTTAGCAGATTCCTCTCGTGGATAAGCCCACATAGTTCCAGCAGGTATAACATTTTTCCACTCGACCTGTTTTGGAATTGGTGCAATATCAAACGTTACATTATAAAAGTTTTCTTTGTTTTTGTTGTTAACCAAAAAATCGAGTTGACCAGACCAGCCTGTTGCAACAACAGGAAGTCCGCTATACGAGGCCTCAAAAATTGGGAGACCAAAACCTTCACCATGAGAAAGAGTTAAAAGTGCAGAAATTTTAGGATGCGTATAAAGAGAGTGCATCTCCTCATCCGTCATATCTCCATGTAGCAAATAAATTGTGCATTTCTTTTCTTTGTTTGTTTGGTTAACCAAATTTCTTATGTCGTTATATGTTTGAAGGCGATCCATGAGGCAATTTTTCATTAAACTTGTCTTTACAACTAATCCTACTTCTTCATCTTTAAATTCTTCAATAAACCACTTAAGCGTATTGGGTAAATTTTTCCTTGGACCATTTTGAGCGACTACCAAAAAATTAAAATCCGTCTTTAAATCACTTAAATCAAGTTCTGGTTTTTCGTCATACTCTTTGTGAGGATAATTCACTGCTTCAATTGGTTTTTCTAGTCTTAAAATTACCTCATTTTTATTTTGATCTTCGCCTTTATATTGTGTGCTTTCATATGTGTGCTTAGAGTGATTAGAAACTACAATGATTCTATCAATAGCTTCGTTTGCTTTAATTAGCCATGATGAGTCTACATAGGTGGCTTCAAGACCCGCTGTATACCCTACGTTTATAGGAGCTAGTTTTTCCCATTCATTAGGGATTGTGACCTGAAGGGACATGTCAAAAGTGCCGCCGTCTTTTAAAAATAGATTTGTTTTTTCAATTGTTTTATCAATAAACTCGCGCTCTTCATTCAGATCATTAATCCAAGAAGTCTTGCCCCACTGCAGGGGGAGAATGTAGATATCAAAGAGGTCTGGTCGACTTCTAAGGGATCGCAACGCAAACCGGGCTTGTTCTCCATAGCCAGAGCGCGTTAAAAGAGGCGCCTTTAAAATAATTTTCTTTTTCATTATGCCACCTCCAATAAGTGCCAACGTTTATAATTCTTTCGTTCTCCCCATGAGCCATGGTTTTCTACAATATTGTCCATTAAAGTTGTCCACTGTTTTTCAAAATTTAAGAAATTATAATTATTACGAACATGTTCGCGTCCCTGGAGGGACATTTTCTTATAAGCTTTTGGGCTCAATTCGAGAGCTTTCTTCAAGGCCGAATGAAAATCTTTTTTAGATATTCTATCTTCATAAATATAGGGTACGTTAAGGGAGCCAATAATAGATTTTGAAGCTGGCTGAATACCAAATCCAAACCAATTAGTACCATCGGTGACCTGCTCCTGTAATCCACCTGTCATATTAACGATAATAGGGGTGCCGCAGGATAAAGATTCAAGTGTTGCCAATCCAAATCCTTCAGCATCTGAAATATTAATTGTGAAATCGGCTGCGTTATACATGGCTGCTAATTCTTGCGGTTGTACTTTGTCTGTGGACAAGAGTACTTCGCCGTTATCTATTCCTAAATGATGAATGAGGTGTGGCAAATCTTGGCCGTGGGGATCTCGCGCGTCGGTGTGCATTAGGAGTATTGCTTTGTCATGACCTACATCGTCTAAAAATTCTTTAAACCACCATATTAAAGTTCCCGACTGTTTTCGTCTAGCATTTCTATTATTCCAAAAAAAGATCTTCTTATCTGAGTTAGGATCCTTTACTATGCGCGTTTTGATATCTTTTATTAAATTTAATTGAGGCGGATCTTTGTATTTATAGAACACATCTGCGTTCACTGCGTGAGGCAAATAGTGTGAAGATACATCTGGGGAGACTTGTTTTACAATCTCATGAGTTACTTTTGAAATGCAAACAACCTCATCGGTTGAATCATAAAAAGGTGCATTAAAATGGGGCGCCGGGAAATTATCCCACACATGGTAATATACCATCGGCATTAAGGCTCGAACTTCGTTCTCTATTTCCCATAGCCAGCCATAAAAACGGGGATCTGTCATGAACCACAGCACATCTGGCTTTTCTTTTTGAATTATAGAACGCACCTCTTCATGGTTGCCATACCCATTCACCGGATATACCGTCCAATCGTCTGTGAAAGGTTCTACTCGCTTTGGAGCATAGTCTTCGTGCTTGACTGCTCCTCCTAGTGAGACGACTTGATATCTACCGGTCTTAAGCAGCGCTTCAATAATATATTTTGTTTGGGTACCCACGCCCGAAGGACTTAAAGGGTGATCCGAAATAGTTAAAACTTTAGTTTTTTTCATTGGTATCCTTAAGGGCAATGTTTGGTTTTATAAAATTTGCACCCATACCCTGAAGTGCATGATAATTTGTTTTTGATGTAGCGTTTTTTCTTAATGTTCCACAAAGCCATGTTTAACATTTTAAGCGCATTTTGTGTCTTCTTGGGACCACTCGTGACCCTAAAGAACTCAACTCGATTGTTTTTAGCTGTTCGCTTTAGAAGCGCAAAATGTGTCTCAATGTCTTTAGGGTTGTGGTTAGCCGCCAATGCAAAAAAGTGTTTATACAGCGTAAGCTGATAAGTTGTCATTTTGTCGTTTTTGCGGCGTGCATCCCAGCCCCATGAACAAGTCTTCCAATCAAAAATATGAATCTTTCCGTCTGGCGTTCCGACAATCGCGTCGATATAGCCTTTAAATTTATAGTTTTCCTCGCCTTCAATATCGAGCATGAGAGGAAATTCAACAGCCAAAACTTCATATTCCTCAAAATAATCGTCTAATGCATCTTGAATTTCAGGAAGAATTTTCTTGCCTTGTTCTCGCATATCCGATACAAGCTTAGGGTTAACTTCAACGTCATCCGGAAGTTTTGCTAGATTTTTTTCAAAGGATTTTAAAAAATGATCATTATCATTAATATCTTCCTTTAATAGTTTTTTTTCGCAAACATCATGAATTGCAGTTCCAAACGCTGTAAATGCGTTGCCCTTGAAACCATCAATTTTGTCGACTCGTGTCAGTTTATGATAAAATGCGCAATGAACCCAGTCTTTGAGTTCAGAATAAGATATATGTGGCACCGTCACTCCATTTTATATATTATAACCTCGTTAGGAGGTGCTGTCAAGGTTTTTTATATCTTGTAGTAGTATTAGCTTCTTCGTGAGCGCTGGACTAACTTTTTGAAGGAACGCGCTGTCCGGTTGTAGATGGAAATCTGTGAATCCAGTTGCAAAATACTCTCGTAGTGATGTGGGAGCATACGCATTTATAAATAGTCCCATACATATCATTCGTAATTTATCATAGCCGACTTTCTTTAATAAAAAATCATCAAACTCTTGGTCATATTCAGTGTTCATAAACCACTGGCTTGGAGCTTTATAGCCTAAAGCCCAGAGTTTATCATGGAGAATTTGTCGCTTTCGTAAAAATTCATCCCTAATGGATTGATCTCCATAAACTTCATATCCATATATTCCTTCAATTGAGTGAGCGACTTCGTGGACAATATCATCAATTAAATCTTCCTCGTTATCTTGAACATTAGAGATATGAAGAATCCCATCTCTATAAAAAGCATTAATATTGCGATCATCAAATTCTTCAAAATGACCAATTACAATTGTTTCCAATTCTGATAATAAATGATCTGGGATCATACTCTCGACAGTGGCCACGGTCTGTTCCGGGTCAATGTTTTCGTTTTCTAAATCGTCTTTAAAAAAGACATGTGTGCCGCGAGCAGTGTAAAAATCACTCCTCATTTCCATCAGTTGTTTCTGTTTCTGTTTCAAGTGTTGTAGCATCTTCTAATCCTAGTTGGTAACCTCTTAAAAAGTTTTCTTCCGCAATGGCAAACAAAAATTCTGGAAACTCTGCGGCGATTGCCTCAGCAATCATATGTACAGTAACCTGCTCATCTTCAGGTTGGTATTTCTCTCCGGTATAGTTAACCAGGAATTGTTTAATTTCAGAATCTCCATCCACTGTTGCTGTAAGTAGTGGGTTAGCACCTGTTTGGGGATGTTCGATTGCTTCTTTAGAATCCATTTTTATTCTCCTATATATTTTATAACATAATAAATTAAATTATGCAAATTTTTTATAAAACTTTTGCTGCTAAGGTGGCAACTTCGCTACGCTCACCTCTTTTAAATGATACGTGACCCGCAATTTCAAAGTTTTTAAATTTTTCTACAGTATGCGCAAGTCCGTTTGATGTTTCGTTAACATAAGCATTATCAATTTGTTCAATATCGCCAGTAAGTACGACTTTTGTACCTTCGCCCACACGAGTAATAATTGTTTTGATTTCGTGCTTAGTTAGGTTTTGAGCCTCATCTATAATCATAAATGCGTTAGAGATAGAACGGCCGCGAATATAAGTTAATGCTTCAATTTCGATTTTTCCTTTTTCGACATACATTTCTAGAGTGTTTTTATCGCCGCCTAGAATGAATTGAAGGTTATCTTGAATCGGCATTAGCCATGGCATCATTTTTTCTTCCATTGTTCCAGGAAGAAAGCCAATATCTTTACCCATGGGTTGTACCGGGCGTGAAACGATTAGCCGAGAGTAGATGTTTTCGCGCAACCCAATGGTTTGTTGTAATCCAGCAGCAATTGCTAATAGCGTCTTTCCAGAGCCGGCACGACCAACAAGACTAATCACTTTAACTTTTGGATCCATCAACAAGTCTATTGCGAACGCTTGTTCTTTGTTTCTAGAGCGAATTTTCCAATCCGCGATAGTATCATGAATAACTTTTTTAAGGGGTCTCTGCGGGGCGTTAAAGCGCGCTAAAGCTGTTTTCTTAGGGTTGGCATTGGATACCATCATGATATATTGATTTGGATACCACTCGATCTCTCTTTCCTCGTCCTGGATATAAATTTCTTCATTGTTGTAAAATCGATCAATTGTGGCATCATCTACAAGATGTTCTACAAAGCCTTGATATAACTCATCAGAGGTGGCAATTGCTTTTTCTGTTAAGTAATCTTCTGACAGGAGTCCTATAGAGTCGCAGATGACGCGCATATTAATATCGCGTGCAACAACTACAGTTTTGCGAGTTCCGGTGCTTTGAAGCTGCACAGCCATTGCTGTTGCAATAATAACATGATCCGGAATGCGAATATCCAGATCGGGAGGAAAGTGGAGTGAACCTGTTAGACACTCGTAAGACATCACCTTGATGACGCCTTTGCCCTTACCGATTCGAACACCCTTATTTAAATCGCCTTTCGTTCGAAATTCGTCTAAAAATCGAATGATTTTCCGGGCATTGATGCCTACGGAATCTTGGCGCTTTTTATGATTATCGATTTCCTCTAATACTTTCAAAGGTACGAAAATATCATGATTGTCGAATTTATAAATTGCTTCTGCGTCAGTTAAGTAAACGCTTGTATCTAAAACGTAATTTTTTTTAGCCATGAGGGTTAAAACAGCAAACTGGCTGTCTCCTATTTATATAGTTATCTAACTTAAATTGGTTCATAACCATATACTCCGAAAAGATTCCAGTCGATATTTTCTGTTATTGTCTCTATTATATTTGTTGGAAGATTTTTTAAATATTTCTTATTGAGATAATAATCAGCATAATTCCATTCAGGCATTATGGTCTTTAAATTAATAGGCATGGGATCACACCCGGTTTTAATATTCATTAAATCTTTAAAGATTGGTATTAAATTGTAAGTCTCCTGAAAATAGTTCAAAATACTTTCATAATTTGTCAGCACGTCCTCATATCTTAAGACATGATCTGTGGTTCTACACCAGCTATTGTATCTATCATTATAAGTTCGAATAGTTTGAACTAAATTAACATTCTGCTCAGTTAAATCTTTGTTACAATCCAAAAATAAATATTTAGAATTTCTTTCATCCGCTTTAATTAAATGAACATTTTGTGTGTATCTCCACAGACTTTCAACCCATGCGTATGGATCTTTGACATTTACTATTGTCTTCAATTGATCTTGCTCTAGAATATTTGTAATTGATTCATACAAATCATATCGCTGGGCGCATGTTTTTATGTAATGCTTTTCGGGATTTTCTATCCAGGACTTATAAAAATTAATTTGTGGCGGAAGGGGATCGTGTTTCCAGGTAATATTATCCAATACTACTATGTTGGAAAAATTCTCTTCCAAGAGTGCTTGTGTGTAATTTGTTCCTGTTCGGCGTGCGCCATATTGATGAAAAATTATCATACAATCCTTAATTTAGCCCGACTTTTCGACGTCTCAGGAAAGTCGGCAACCCCTGCCTGCGTGACGTTCGGCAGCCACGTATCGTTATTATTTACCCGACGATACAGCGGACGCGGAAGATTTGCTATGTTCTTTCCAATCTAACCAAAATCCCAGCGCTACCATAAAATGCATTATGGCAGAACTGGTTAATTCCAAGATATCATGGTAATCATTAAAATGTAAATGTACATGGCCAACAATCCAAAATGGAATTGCGAATTGTTGGCTGTACCAAATCAATGAGAACTTAGCAAACTCTTTCATTTAAATATTAGCCGGTGCGTTCGGTTAAATACTTAATATCGTCGGCTACATCTTTCTTAAAACGCCGTAGCTCATTCTGTATGGTGGAAAGTTCGTCCACCAATTCGTTGATTCGCGTACGCAGTCTTCCGTTTTCTTGACGCAGTTCTTTGATTTGTCGTGTGTTTGATGCGGTAGTCATCTTTTTCTCCTTTTATAATCTGGCTGGGGCAGCAGGACTCGAACCTGCAACTTTCTGATTAACAGTCAGACGTTCTGCCGATTGAACTACACCCCAATTTTTAATTTAGTATTATCCTATGCATGTATCCATCAAGGCGCCTAAAGCCACTCCAATAGCAATGCATACTATGAATTCACAATATAATCTAAAATTTGGCACTTGTCAACCTTTTTCCTATAAATAATTATTTTTCGGAAACTTTAGTAGTATAGCGGTGCGGAGGCTTATCCTCAAAATTACGCACACTCTCAACAAGATCAGAAGAGCTTGCTAACTTTTTATCGCCGCCAATGCCCCATAATAGTTCTACTCCTAAGTCTTCACAGACTGATTGCTCTGGTGTATTGCTACGTCCTCTATCGCCGCCATTGGCAAAATATGTGGGTCGGTGCCGATAAATTGCATCGCAAACTGTGCCGTCGCTGTCGTCAACAGAATCAACTATAACAACTCCCTTGACAGCATTCAGAATTTCGGCCCGGGCTTCGAAAGGCATGAAAACAAATCCTTTTTTTCGAAACAGCCATTCATCTGAATTTGCTATTACAATCACGTTGCCATGTTCGGCTGCGGCGCGAATTAATCTAATATGACCGGCATGTACCGGATCAAATCCTCCGGAGACCATCACGGTTGGCTTTCCTTTCTTATTCTCAAACATATCAGAATGAACTGTCATTCTTTTTTCCTCTTCTTATTATTTTTTTTAGGTTCCGGTGGGTACCAAGATTTAACTTTAAATCGGATACCTCCAGGACCACATCTTTTTATTTTTACTAATAGTTTATTATCAGTATTCATTGAAAGCATTACTGCTCGCGTGCTGTCGGCTTCTTCATAAGTATTAAAAATGCCTTCTTGCTTCCAGCTTTTATTATCTTCATTACTCGGGTCCACTATTTCTCCTTGACTCGTCTTTATATTATAACACCCTTTCCTACAAAGTCAAGTATTTTTTATAAAACGACGTAGCCTACTTCAATAAGTTCACCAGGATCAGGTTCGAAATCTAGATACACTGTGTTTGTGTTATTCACATAGTACCACAGATCTGTTTCAACACCGTCGCGGTAGACAACAAGACTGTCGATTAATGGAGTATTTGTTAGATTAATGTGTTGTTGGATGCCTACAAGAAAGGTGCTGTCTGCTAGCCATAATTCCCAGTCGCTGCAAATATCGATTCCTGTTTTTCCGTAATAAGCCACCAAGTCAATAAATCGGGTACCCACATCCGCAGTATAAGGATTAGTAGTACAAACACTATTTTCCACTTGAACAATAGCTACTACATCGTGCTGGACTTCTTCAAAATGGTCTACAAGCCACTCGCGAAATACGAGGGTGGGGATGGCTCCTTGCTCATTTTCATCAGAGATAAAAATAAATATTTTATCAGCATCGTCACGGAAGAAGAGGGCTCCTTCCGAAGTGGTGGTGGTAAATTCATACATAGCCTGAAACCCTTGTTCAAGCCAATCGTCACCCAGGGTATAGGGCGCCATTAGAAAGTCAATTAGAGAAGCGTTGCTATCAAAGGGTCCTACGAAATATGGCGTTTTATTAAGTCCCGAGTTGATGAAACCGATTCTATAATCCATCGTGATCTTTTCAATATCTTCGCGGAGAAGCTCTACACCAGCAGAAACCTGTTGAAAATTGTCAGTCATTGAGCCGGAAGTATCAAGCACAATCAAAATATCCAGCTTCTCTGGTGGAGATGGCTGGATAAGAGAGTCTATAACAACTTGGGTTGGTTGGATTTCTTCTATTACCTCGTATTGCATACCATAATCTGGTTGGCATCCGAGTGCTAATAAAGCTGTTAGAAGTAGTAATTTTATCTTTTTAATGGTCATCGCAGTCGCAAGGAGCGAAACCGCAGCAAGGGCAACGGAATGGCGGCTCCTCACTATTACGTAGTTTCTTCACAAGGAAAGAGATTTTCCTCCCGCACTTTTGTAATAGTTCCCCTACCATCGATAAAAATCCTGTAATCATAGAACAAATCATTTTCTAGCACCTCCAAGACCACTGCTTTGAGTCGTAGTGCAATATATTTGCCAGAGGGATGTGGTTCATATAATACCCATTCATCTATTTTAAATTTCTGGCTCTTCATTACTGCTTATGACTCGTTCTATGTGGCCCTCCGTCACATATATAGTCTTGCCTTCCGTGTATATCATATAGTGAAAATCGGTCCAGATCGTAGATTCAACAAATATGCGATCATGATCGTTCAAAACTTTGATTATTAACGCCGGGCGATTTTTGTATTTTTTGCGTCGTTCTTTTAATAAAACTAAATCCCCGACTTTTATCTCTTCAATTAATTTTCCGGAAGACATTCTTGCTGTTCTTCTTTTTGGTTACTAATAATTTCATGTAATTTTCGAGGGGATAAATCAGCTTGATCATAAATTTTAATTATTCGCCAGTCTATTACTCCCGCAATCCGAAGGGCATATGCTATCCACTCACTGCAGTACCATTTATTTTTGCGTTTAATATGAAAAGGTAAGAATTGAGACATTATCATTCCAATCCAATCATATTTACAGCCGGCTGTATCTTCATAAAAATTCTGAATAACCTCATGTTGAGATTCATCTATTTCTAAAGATACAAAGTCCCAATTTTCTAAATCAAAATCAGTTTTAATTCTTTTTGAAACTTCAGCACTCAACAAGGGGCTGATGCTTATCCAAGTATAGTTATCGGGCATGATCAATTCTGCATGGCTATATGGACTCTTGGTCCACCAGCGAATAATCTTATGCTTCCAATTACCAGGCCCTTTATAAAAAGCAACTTTAACTTTCATCTTTGCGCTCCTCCAAGGTGCCTAATACTATATCAGTAAAGGGGTGTACAACACACCAACTTTTATTCTGATTGCTCATGTGGTGATTCCAATGCCACCAATAATATCGTTTGGCCAATTTCGGAAAACAATGTTGTAATTTGTGAAGGATCAGAAACGCAAAACCATAAATCACAATTGCCATATAAAATGTTATTAACCCATAAACAGTATAAAGTGGCGAATGCAAGGCTAAAAGCCCTAAAACACCTATTATCTCGCGGATTGTGACAGTTTTATCTACAAATTTGTTTTTGCGGGCAATGATGTGGTGTTCACGCAGATGAAATGCAAAAATACTTTTCTTCTTTTTTCCTAATCCGTGAAATAAAAAACGATGAACGAACCATTCCATAAAATTTGCGTATAATAAACCCAAAATAAACATGGTAAATGGACCCACTCATCGTTCTCCTTCACTATTAATTATATCATATTTTTTAACAGAAGGATAAAAAAATAATTTATTTTAATTTTCGTGAGTCTAAAGCCCTTTCAATCTCTTCTGTTGGGAGATCCATTGAGTCTTTCAAGTCCCAAAGTGCCTTTTCGATTTCATCAGTTGTTTCTCTGGTTAAGTCAGCATTAATATGATAAGTTCTCATAATTTTTTGGTCCGCAGCATAGCGAACGCGATTTCTTGCGCGGATCTGATCGCGTCTATATTGAAGTCTATCCATTTTTTGTTCTCCTATAAAAAAGGGGCCCGAAGGCCCCTATAAATGATGTATCACTTTTTATTCTATATTAAGTGGTACAGTTTCTCCTGAAAATACTTGCGCATAAATTGGTAATCCATCCGGACCAGCAGCGACGGTCATTGAAAGATTGAAAACCGATGCTCCACCCCAGCCGGGCTCAAGTCCCGAGAGTGCCGAGGCGGGGACACTAAATCCTCCGTCATCATCAAACTTACACAATACTTGTTGATCAGAGACCATCGCAGAGAAGAAGACTTCTCCGTCAGTGCGATTGCCATAATCTACCGATAGGTTGCCGCCATTTGCCGTCAGAGTGTCTTCAGAAAAATATACTTGGTTGGGTACCGTTGCAAATTCTTCGACGCTCCAGGGACCAAAATAGGTGCTAGCGTCTCCGGAAGCTTCTACTTTCACCATGTCTCCCTGCGCAAAGTCTGGGCGATGATCGGTTACTCGTCCGTCTTCTACATCGTGTACGTCCCAATTATAAAAAGGTAACATACCTTCCAAACTCTTGGGCATTCTATAGCTATGACGGTCGTTTCCAACCTCGACCCAGCCGCCGGCTGAGCGAGCGGTATCGGGAATGCCAGGAAAAGCGGATTCAGGATACATAGAGACCATTTCATCGTTGGTTCCATACCAACATTCGCCAACATGCAAGCTTTCCCAAGGATTCTGACAATACTCAATGTCTCCGGGTGGCTCCCAGAAAACAGCGGAGAGTGAATCGGCACCCTTGGATTCAGGATTATTAATATCGATTACAGCATCATAGTTTTCAACATTAATTGCGCCTGCAATCCGACACACATCAATCTGGATGTCAGGAATCGGCTCACAATCTGCGGCGGAAGAACCTTCACTATCCATAAAGATAGATCCCTTCGTCTTGTGCCAAGAACGGTTAGCAACAAAGGTCTGGCCAGTGAAGCTGACGTAATCGCCAACCATAATGCTGCACTGGTACTCTCCATTCTCGTCTGTGACCGCCGTAGAAGTCGTCTGACCGCCGTCACACGTCACATCGGCTCCACGTACTGGAAAACCG
>Ga0080013_1000197_pt1 | contig 86479 bp, 124 predicted proteins | sample ETNvirenome_6_85_FD_69236 | JGI IMG/M metagenome (GOLD analysis project Ga0080013, IMG submission 69236) | Marine viral communities from the Pacific Ocean - ETNP_6_85 (SPADES assembly) (version 2) | ecosystem: Environmental > Aquatic > Marine > Oceanic | place: Pacific Ocean | collected 2013-06-19
ACAGCAAGGGCTGTACCTGTGAGGTCTCGGGAGTAGTTCAGCGTGAAAGCCAAACTATCAGGCGTCATTGAGATGCCTGGAGCGAAGTCAGTCACGAGAATCTGACCAACGTAGACTGCCAGTCCTCCAGGTCCGGCATTAGGAATCGCAGTCGCAGCCGGTGCAGCGGGCGTACGCGCATAGACCGCAGTGCAACTCTGGGTTGCCACGAGAGCTACTGAATTCGCCTCTGTGAGGTCAGCTTCGGGGCTGATCGCGGTGAGGGAAGCTGTCGCCTCTGTGAAAGCTACATCCCCAGAAGACGCACCAACTGCACCCGGCGCACCGATGATCGGAGCCAGAAGTGAGCCCAGCGGGCTCACGTAGGCCAGATCGACGACGCCACTGAAGGTGGTCGCTGCGATCCGCGATGCGGTGGCGAACGCGAACTGCTTCTCTACACCATCCATTGCTGGCGTGATGCTCGGGAGGATGTCCTCTCCGGTCTGAGCAACTCCGTTCAGATTATCCGGGTTAGACGTATCCGGGTACGTCGTGAGCGTGAGGATGTCGCTGCCTGCGCCCTCGTCATTGACGACCGTCTTGATGAAGTCATCACTGGTAGCGTCCGAAAGGACAAGACCTTCGAAGGACTCCTGGCCAATGTACAATTCCGTCTGAGTGTCGTACTTGAGGATCTCCAATACGTACCTGGAGAAAGATGCTGTGCTCAGATCCGCAAAGTTGGGATCTCCAGTGAGCTTCGTCTGGTAGAGGTTGCCTGCCGCGCCTTCCCACAGCATGGTCTGCGTGATGTTCGTTCGGTTGTAGGCAGTCGCAAAGAACGTCGCCCCAGCCTGGCACTCGTCGCCACCTGGGAACGTCAGGGTGAGTTCACCCGTGACATAGTCCACCGTTCCGCTTGAGCCACCAACAGGTGCATCCCCGGCGTCGAACCCAGCTAGAGTTCCGGTTCCACCCACATCAGTGAATCTGACCACCGTGGAAACGCCTGCGACAACTAAAATCGACAGCGATGAGGCTTCAACTGGAAGTTCCGAGAGCGGATCAGCGGTGAAGACCAGCGTGGTCAGAATTCCATCTGGTGCGGAATCTGGAACCAGCGTCTCTGGCAAGGTGTCTGCCACCTCTGGAATGGTCGCTGCCGCTTTCACTGCCCCGGCACCGACCACACGCACCACACGCAGCAGCTGCCCGCCGTTGACGAAGTACGCCATCGCCGCCGTGGGAGTGGAGCTAAGCGGTGTGGTGCCGCCGAATTTGGCTGCAAACTCGGTGAACGATGTCACCAGGGTTGGTGTTTCCGTGACACCCTCAAGAGTGAAGCCGATGACGGCACAAGTCGATGGAGACGATCCCGTGATGGGTCCTGGACCGCCAGGAACCTCTTGGATGTATACACCGGGGTAGCTATATGTGGGCATCTCTACCTCTCAGACCTTTTCATGGTGGTCACGTGGCGACGCCACGACGCCACTGGCGATGAGTGTACGCGGAAACAACGATAGGACTCAATGCAACCTGCCGAGCAGAATGCGAAACTACTTTGTCGTCGATGACTTTGATTTCCTGCCTCTTCGGGGGCGCTTCGGCTTTGGAGTCTCCTCCTTTGCCTCTTCGACTTCGACCGCCGCAGTTTCGACCTCTGCGGCTTCTGGCTCTGGTGTGGCGCGACCTTCCGGCGTGGACACGCGCGGCTCTTCAGCCACCGGTTTCATCTTGCTGGCACTGGTTTCGGCAACAATTGATTCACTGAATGCCACCGCACCTGACAGCTTTACTGCCTGACGTGCAATCGGTTGCGCCGGGATCGCTTTCTTCGCGCCTCGACCAGGACTTCCTGATCGCTGAAGCAGACCCCGAGATACAAAACGACGAATCTCCGCTCGGCTCTCGAGCCTTTGATCAACGAACACATGAGTGTACGGTCGAACCCCGACGATCTCGCCGTTGCCAACAGGAACCGCGATCACCCTCTCACTTGTGCTGTAATACCATCCCATCACGTCACCTTCGTCTGCATCCGAATGACCGGATACACGCCAACTGTACCACCATCGCCCTGACCCATGCCATAAGTCTCCTCGTGCCAGAGGTCGAGTTCACCCTGGACCTCAAACGAAACGGTCCAGGCTATGGTTCGGTCAGCGACATCTGCAAGTTCACTCGCTGAACTGATCTGTACTGCGCCTGCATCATACTGCCGAAGATCGCCCTGATCGTCCACTACCCCACAAGTGAAGTAGGGAGGTCGGCAGATCATCAGCAATTGCGTGAGCATGATGACACCCACGTTCTGGCGTCGAGCCATCACCTGAATGTCGTACCCGATGTTCATCGGGATGCCGTTCCACTGGGTCGAGTATCCCGAATACCCTGTCTTGTACTTATCTGGGTACTGCGGGTCGGTCACCACCTCTGGTGTCGCGCCCGTGGCTGGTGCCTTGCGCCATCCGTACCATGGGGCTCGCTCAAACGCGGGCGTGAGCCCAGTCCTCCTCACCAGGAAGCAGGGCAGCATCAGTGGCTGGTACACGTCCTCTGGATACGCAAAGAAGACTGGAACCTTCCCCTCGTAACCGGGCACGTTCGTGGTGACCCCGCCAACATCGAGGGCGTACGCCTTGCGAGTTCCACCGGGCACGCTCAAATCGATGAGATCGGCCTGCATCGTGAGGAACACTCCAGCGTCGAAGTCACGCAGACCGACTCTGGCAAGACCATCTGTCATTCATCATCGTCTTCGTAGTCTTCATCATCTTCATCCACCTCGTCGAACTCAAAATCGTCTTCAGCTTCAGCTGCGGTCGCGACGATGTCTCGGATCTGATCCACGCCTTTGCGTAGGAGCGCATTCTCAATGTCGCCCAGCGTCTTGTTCAAGTCTTGAATGTCCATTTCATCTCCTTCTACTTTTTCAACCCTACGGCTTTGCCGACTCTGTCCCCAAAGCCATCTCGCTCCAATTGCGCGGCATCACCAGCTGTTATGTTCTGAGCCCCAACACCAAAACCAGTGCCCTTGCCCTCGATCACGAACTTGACGAAAGCCTTTTGCACCGGGTCCAGCTGCGACACCAACGCCCGTAAAGCGGGACGCCAGTGAGCACGTTGAGGCTCGTTGTATCCAAACTCCGTCCGTAGGACGGAAAATGCAAGGTCTTCTTGCACTTCTGAACCCTCCAGTGCTGAAGAGTCCTGGCTAATGCTCACATTGCGTAACCCGGATCCACGGAGTCGCTCTTCGATCTCCGGTGCCTGACCTTTGAGCTTCAGGACTCGCCTGTTGATCTCTGCCTCAGACACCTTGCGCGACACCAGCTTCGCCTCTGTGGTGATCTTGACGGGCAGCATGTTCGATGGCCACGGGTTGTACAGACTCAGGATCACCACCCACTTGTCTGATCTCGGGCGTGAACCACCAGACTGAGTCGGGGCTTGTGACTTCTTGCGGGGCACCACATAGACCAGCTGGTTTCTCTCATCGGAGACATCGGTGACCGTCCTGACCACTCCAGGATGGATCACACCGGCAAGAACAGGGTCTCCCTCAACGAGAACGACCTTGAGGTCATCTGCGTACTTCTCGTCCTTGATGGTGGGTGCCGTTGCTTTCACCAGGTCCAGGAGTACCTCGGAAAGATCCACCAGCGAGAGCGCCTGTGCCTCCACGGTCCTCGGTGCCCACTTCTCCATGCCCTTGAGCATCCTCTGCGAGGACTTCGTAAGCTCGATGACATCCTTCATGTGCGTAGCTCGTGCGCGTGCGTGCGTGTTATGAACGGAGGAGCCTCGCCTTCCATCGAGTAGGACTCGAGAAGCTCCATGTGTTTCTCGCACACACCCAGGCTTCCCTGGTCTGGCGTCAAGACCAAGCCATCCGGCTCTGATCCACAGACGAAACAGACCTTGTTGAGCAGGTCAGTCATCGCGCCCTTGTAGTGCGGGAAGGACTTGCCCTTCAGTGGACCCGCACAGTTCAGCCCACGAGCCTGTGCCACGCAGTAGTCCATCCCTCGATCCTTGCCCGCCCAGTAGTGCTCGCACGTAGCACAGACGAACGCGACGCCCTTCCGTACCTCAATGGCGACCTTGCGGGGATTCACGGATCTGTCTTCCTGTCTGGGGTGAACTTGGAACGCTTCCTCAATTCGAACTTCCAACCCACCGTGTCGGCTGTGTCTATCAGGTTGCCGCCCGAACCGACCTTGACGATGTCGAAGTATCGATTCATGCAGTACACAACGTCGCCCACCTTTGGATTCTGGCTCGTCTCGCCGTTCGCGATCCATTCGTTGTAGGACAGATACGAAATGGCGTCGAATTCCTTGATGAATCCCTCTTCCTCGGCACGCTCTTCCAGGTCCTCTGCCTCTGTGAACTCCACAGCCATCGTCATCGTATGCGAGTTGTACTCCCATCCGTCTGCGTTGGCCATGTCATAGGGCTCGTCATAGAGGGGATCGACGTTCTCGTACAACTCGAGCCAGTAGTAGGTGACTACCTGCCCGGTCAGCTTGATCCTCTCGTCCTCGTAGAACCTGGTGAGGGGAAGTTCAAGCCCTCCGCTGTCTGGGTAGAGTGCCACCTACTTCCATTTCCCAGAGGCACGGATCTTCGCCACGATGGGATCACCCTTCCTCCTGATGCTCCCGGTCTGCCAAGACGTCCAGGCGCGTTTCTTCTCAGAAGAGCTGGCAGTGGAGTCCACTAGCCTCCACGCGCCATGGAGCTTTGGATTCTCCTTGTTGGCGTTGATCCACATCCACAGTTCCATCCCTCCAGGAAGCTCAGCCTTGAATTCAGCCCTTGCCAGCAATCTCGTGGCTGAAGCCGAACTGATCGCTTCCCCTGCCGGGGAGCCACGTAGCTTTGAAGCGACATAGGCTCTGATCTGGTTCAGAGCCATCTTGCTGTCGCCCCCAGCACTCTCGATGAGCAGGTGTTCGACACCTTGAATCAGGTCTTTCATTTCATGCCCGTGCCGATCGACGCTCTCGCGCGCGCTTATTGCAGATCTGTGCGTCTAACTTGCCGATGATCGCGTTGACGAGCTTTTGCGTCTTCTGCTTCCCGCCAATCACCCCAATGCCATTCTCGTACTTGCCATCCGCACTGAGGGTCCACTCTACGTTGGCCTTTCCGTACTTTCCGATGTCGTGAGAGGTCATGCTGAGTGATCCATCGCCGATCTTCACCTTTACCGACGCGGACATCTTCCCGGATCGACCATACTTGACGGTCGTCACCGCGACCCCAATCGCGTCAGCCTCGATTCGGAGATCCTTCACGATTGCCTCCAAGGACGATCGGTGATTGATCGCAGATTCCTCGGACAATGTACGAGCGATCAGCCTGATGAGTTGTTTCATTTCTACGTCCTCAGAAGCTCAGGTCATATCTCATCGAAGGCATCCTGGGCCTGTCGCCACGCCTTCCTGCCCTTGCTGGTCAAGCTGGCTCGTTTCCCCATCCGATGATCCTCGATCTCAATGTAGCCCAGCTTCTTGAGTTGGCCCGCCCTCTTCGCGGGGATCTCAAGTCTGCCTGAGCCGACAGGTGCAAACGACCGAGGCCCATCCATGATGAAGTCCAGATCCCTGTACCACCAATACTGACCCTGGTGAGTCTTGATCTTCTCTCGGGGGGAGTACACCTTGCGCTTCTGCCCCTCGCTCATGGTGAGGTCTGGGTTGGCGTCGAACGCATAGCGAATGTCGTCGTCTGACCACATCGCCTCTTCCAGGCTCCTGAGTAGGTCTTTCATAAGTTCTCCTAGAAGCTCAGGTAGAGACCTGTCTCTTTCTCAAAGATGCTCTTGAGCTTGCTCGCGTACACGTCGTTGTAGGTCTTCGTGACCTTGAACCTCGACCCGTGGATCGAGCCGAAACTCACGTCGTAGAGGTCCTTGCCGTTGAGGATGATCTTGACGTAATTGGGCCTGTTCCCGCCACCTGGTCGAGGAAACCTGAAGCTCACACCGCCCAGACCCTCACCGGACTTGGATTCGCCAGCTGCCCTGTACGATGCTGCGTTCTTCGCACCGATCATCATCCGAATCCTGCCCCATCCACCCATCTGCTTTAGGATGGTGTTGGCTACCTGGTTCGACTCTGACAGATCAGTCGCTGCTGAATCAGCCTTGTGCGCCGGGTCCAGACCCTCCGAGAACGCTACACGCGCTCCCAGCCACTTGGCGATCTTCTTGGCAGTCGCCTTGTTGAAGTTCCAATAGACCGTCTGGTGCATGACATTGGCACCCTTGCGGGTCACGTCTCCAGTCAGGATGTTGAGCGACCCACCGCGAGACATGAACCGAACCGGGGTGCCATTCTTGACCATCTCCCCACGGACTTCATCCTCCTGGTCCTTGGTCAACTTCGCCTCGATGAGGTTGTCCAAACCTTCGATGAGGTTTGCACCCAACTCGGCGAGATCGGAGAGCGTGCTTCTTGCACCGCCCATCTTCTTTCGCCTCTTCCAGTCGGGGCTGGGTCCTGTCTTTTTCTTTGCCCACTTAGGCTTTTGCCCACTCCAGCAGAGGCGACCGTAATCCTTGCCTGCCCCCGCCTTTCTGGCAGCGCGGCCACACAGTCCCTTCACTTTCTCTCCCTTGGGAAAGTCTTTTTTCGTCTTGAAGTAGAACCTGTCGTCCCCCTTGCGTTCCCCGTCTGAAGCTGACCCCCGACCCGCAGCCGACACCCTCGCCTTTGAGGTCCATCTCCCATCATGAGCCGTGTGGATCGTCCTCTCGTCAAGCTCACCATCTTCGCCCACGATGACGGGCGAGTCATACAACTCGAGACCTAGACCTTGGATCTCGGCTGCGCCATCCACGAGTCGCTGGTAGATCGTGGGCTTGCTGTACACGACGATGGGCTCGACCCGCACCGCATACTGACCCAGGCCCCACTTCGGATTCACGGTGTCATCGAAGATCACCTCGCCATCGACCAACCCCAAACCCATCGCCAGGGTGAAGACCGCTTTCGCCTCTTCCAGATCATGGAAGAAGAACGCCGCTTCGGAGTCACTCCGATTGTCGGCCTCCATGAGGGGTCGCGCAACAGGTGCAGCTGCCATCGCCAGAGCCATGAGCGCATCTTCTCGATCCGAGACTCGGTGCAATCGATTGCGCTCGATCTCGCCAACCTCATCGACCTGCATGAGTAGGTCCACTGTGTCTTTGAAGTAATCCATTGGATTCATTGCTGTCACCCTAACTGGGATAGGAGGTTGTCGAGCGAAGACACCGCCTCTTCGCGGCGTCCGGTGCCTTTGTACTTCGGTCGGAAGGACGGTGTGCCTGTCAGGAACCCATTGATCAATGCAGCCTCGTCCTCGGGCGTTGACTTGCCCGAATCATCGTGAGGTTGTGGGAGCCCATACCCTCCCTTTCCCGGATTCGCTGGGTCATCTGATTGATAAGCAGCAATTGCCGCTTTTCCCTTTGGACCCGCCTTAGTTGATACCCCCGTGGGGGTCCACGTCAGCTTCATGGGTACCTCGCTGGCACCCATGACGAGGAGTTCAGCCTCTTCGTCAAAGCCGGTCTGCATAGCCAGGCTAGTGGCTAACACCGTCTCCACTGCCGGAGCACACCTAAGGACGAATTTGTTCTTTTCCACGAAACCAGTAGAGGGCAGGCCCAGTTGGTGGGCCTTGCCAGGCCCATATGAGTAACCACCATGACCAGGCCCCAGAGACCAGCCAGATTGAGGTCGTTGGTTACAGAGCACACCAAGATCATACTGGGTGACGACCGTAGCCACTGCCGCTGTATCTTCTCGGCTGAGACTGCTGAATTTATTCGTGCCCCTGGTGCAGAGGACCCTTCCGCCCTTTATGAACGCAGGCAGACCCTTCTTCTTCGACTTCGACTTCTTGGAGCGCTTCGCTGCCTCACGGAGTGCCCATTGGTTCACGGCGTACTGGTCACGCAGGAAGGACTTCACGTTCTCCTCAACCTGAGCGATGTTCTCCTCCGTCCAGTGCGCGGCACCGATCTTCGTGCCGTCTTCGCCGATCAGTGGTCCGTGGAACGCTCGTAGGACCCTGACCCGATCGATCTTTCCATCTGAGTCGATGAACTTGTCTTGCTTGTTGTACTCTGCCTGGTGATCCAGGTCACCACCAACGCCCATGCCCTTGAGGATGAGTTGCAAGGCGCGCACGCCTTTCTCGGTGGGACTGCCATAGTGCTGCTGCTGCGCCGACCGCATGTGCGCGTATCCATTGGTTGGCGTGGCCAACTCGTGGAGGTAAGCCAACCCCACAGGTCTGCTGCCGTAAGCATTTCCTGGGTTGTTGGCTTTCAGTCTATGGTTGAACTTGCCGCTCAGACGGACCTTTCTGCCCTTGAAGTGCTTGTTGACCTTCGCGATCGAGGAGTTCACGCTCTTCTTTCCAAACGCGCTGTTGATGAAACGAAGCGCACCCATGGTCATGCCTGGTTGCTTCGCAGCCTCAGCTTGGAACGTCCCCTTCTTGAGAGACGAGATGAACGGAGCACTAAGGGGGGAACTGATGCCAGTCATCGAGGTTGGGCCGGCTACCGGTATTCCAGAGCCTGAGCCCTCAGTGCCGTGGAACCCCACATGCAGACCGTCTCGCATCGTGCGCCAGTAGTCGATCGAGTCACGATCTGGCCAGATCTTCTTCTCAAGGAGGTCTTCGACATCTTGGATGATGGAGTGAAGGTTCATTTTTCCACCTTCTTCTTCGTCCTTTCCGGGTCCTCCATTTCGCCCTCAATCCTGACAAACAGCTGACCCTCGATCATGTCGAGTCGGATCGCTTTCTTGCTATCTGAGAACCACTTGTTGAACTCGATGAGATCAGTCCTCTCGAGCTTCCCTGCCTTGGCAGCTTTCGCTGCCATCTCTAGCACAGAGAAGACTGTGTGGTTCTTCCCCTTCAAGTACTTAGCCATGTATTCACCTAGAGACCAAGGTCTCTGATCACGGTTTCAAGGTATGAGTGCCGTTTCTTCAGCTTCGGAAGCATGGAGCCACCGTACTGCTTGGCGTCCTTCAACATCTTGTCCTGACCGTACTTATCGGCGAGAAACTCTATCCTAGCCAGCCCATCTCTCATGGCTTGATCCACCTTGGACCACGACAACCGCTTGAACACCTTCGCAGCCTTGCGGAACTCGGCCTCGTTCATCTTGCTGAAGAGCCTGTAAGCCTTGCCCGACTTCCGTCCCGGCCCGGTCAGACCGGTCCAAGCTGCCAGTTCGTCAACTACGTCTCCGAATCTGCCCTCTGGCTTGCGCTGACCTTGCGCCCGAAAGTCCATACCTCCAGTGTCGATCCTTGAGACCTTGCCGCCCTTCCCCACGAAGAGGTTGAACTGTGGCGCGCTGCCGATCACGTCCCAGTTACCCAGGAAGGCATCGACAAACAGCCCTCGGGTTATGTTCGACTTCTTGAGTATGTCGATCGGGTCCATGCTGTGACCCTTCACCTGCCGCCCGCTCACAGTGCCCTGTACCAGACGGAGGTGATTGAGGTCATCGCTCATCACAAGCTCAACCTGAGGGGCTACGCGCATACCCGCAGCCTTGTAGATGAGCCATGTGAGGTATTCGTTGAAGGTCTGGAGGTCGCTCGCCGACCTCTTGGAGAAGAACCGTCCCTTGTTCTTGACGCCTTTCCGCCTGACTAGACGGATGTCATGCGTGGAGGTGGGAGCGGACTCGCCTGGCATGGCCTCGTACCGGTCCCCCTCACGCACCTCAAGAAGATCACTTCTTCCAGATGTCGGGATAGTCATCCTGAGGATGGTATCCAAGGAACCGACGCTCTCTTCCAAGGTTGCCCTTGAGCTTTTGAATTTTGGCCTGTCCATAGCTGAACATGGTAGACCAAACATCCGCGTAGGCGCAATGCAAGTCGTCATCAGCAACGCTGTTCTTGAAGTTGGGATACCCTATATCCATGATCGATTCACGGATGGCATCGGCAACGTCACGCCTGATGACAAATGCCCGGTAATGGTAGTCGTTGTGAGGCGTGTGCGCGACTTTGGCGTCGGGAAACACTCTCTCGATGTGCCCCTTTACCCTGGCTCGGACGCACAAGAAACCGCTCTTTGAGCCATCCTCATGGGGCGTACCACAGCCCAATTCTCCCTTGTCTACGATGCTCAGAAACGCATCATTTTTGCAGATCCACATACACTCTCTCCGTCTGAAGCTGACAACAGTGCCAGCTATCTAGGGAGAATGTAACACACCTGATACGTTTTGTCAAGCCGCAAAGAATCCAGGAGGCTGGCGCGTGAGCTTCAGACGGTTGATGACTTCAGCCTTCAGGACATCTGCGTTCGCGAACAAGGTGTCCCCGTTCATGCTGATGGTGCCAGTTGCGCTGGGGAGTTCTGAGTACTTCGTGCGGATCATTCCGAGGGTTTCCAAGCACTCAGCATAGCAATACTTTCGCATCAGTCCGTAATCAGGACTGCGGAGCAGAGACACATCCACCTCAGACACTAGGTACCTGGTGAATGCCGACGTGCCCACCTGACCTTCGGTGGGGGTGATGACCAGCTTCCTCTGGGCGTAGTCCCAGTACCAGTCTCGGTCGATCCCGAGAATGGTCTTGGCCATCTCTCGATATTGAAGCGCCTGCACCAGGTAGGAATAGCCACCACCGACCCCACTGCCGTCGATACGGTAGCCCCCGTAGATCCCAAAGCTCAAAGGACCGAGTTCCACTCCAGCCCAATTGAACTGGTCGTACAGGCCAGCCTGGTTCAGGGCGAATGACACCTCGACCACCTGCTCACAGTCAGCTGGCATGTCGAAATTGCCGCCCGCGTTGATACCGGTGACCTCGTGAGTCTTCGTCTGCCCTATGAACTCCTGGAAAACGCGCTTCGAATCATCGATCGCGTCGTCTATCTGGTCAGTGGTGAGTTCCACGCCCACCACTCCAGCCCCTATCTTGCGCTGGCAGTAGCTAGTGAGATCCGCCTCTGACTGGGCCATGACTTACGCTCCAGACTTCTCCAGGACAGGTTTGATCGCCGTTTGGATCTCGACGACCTTAGAGTAGATCTCACTGTGGGACACACCCGATGAGCGCATCGATGCCATCGCAGCCTCACTTACTGCTGCCATCACACGCTCGACCTGGCTGTCCTTCAGGATGCTGGGGTCCACTTCCGGCTTCTTAGGCTCAGCCTTATGCTTAGGCTCTGGTGGTACCTTCTCACCCTTCTCGTCCACCTTGATGGAATCATCCACCGCAGAGTCTTCCTTCTCGTCCTCTGCAACCGATTGCGCGTTGCGGTCGAACTGGAACTCGTCCGGGTCGATGACGTTGACATCGTCCTTCATCAGCACGAACGAGTAGAGGTGGGTGTCGTAGATCCGATTCCCCACAGCCGACCTTGGATCGATGATCTCACGCAGCTGGACAGCTCCGTAGCTGTACACCGCTTGCACGATGCCAGTTGAAACCGGGTTTCCAGTCTTCGTCACCACCATGACCCGCTCACCGTCTTGGAGCGTGTTCGGGTCAACAGCCAGGCTCAGCACGTCTTCTGTGAGTGTTCCCATCAGCTTCTCTTCTTGGAAGACCTGGATTTCCTCGAGGTCGTTTTCTTAGCTGGAGCCTTTTTGGGTGCCCGCTTCCTTGGAGCATTCTTAGCTGGAGCTTTCTTCGCCTCAGGCTTCGGCTCTTCCTTGGCTGGAGTGGGCGGATCAAAAGCCTCGTTCTCTGGTGTAGACGGATCGTCTGGTCGGAAGGTCCCATCCTCCTCGCGCGCACGCACGGGCTCTGGTTCGGGCTCTGGCTCTGGCTCTGGTTTGGGTGCCGGGGGCAATGGTGGAGCCGGGGCTGGCTCAGGTTGCGCCTGAACAGGATCAGGAATGGCTTCACACGAAACGTGACCAGCATCAACAAACTGTCGCAGGAAGTCCTGATCCCGCCTGTTGTCGGTCACGAGGGTACCGATGGTCACCCTTCCCGCACTCAACTTTAACGTCAGCTGACCTTTCAGGGCAGTATACCGCATCTTCATGACAACTCCCAACGTAAACCGGGTCGATCCCGGTGTCCGCAGACTACCAGAACCGACCCGGTTCGACCAAGGCACCTTCAGCTACTACCCGAGGATGGCGGGCAGACCTTGGACAAGGATAGTCCCGTAGTACTCAGCACGAAGCATCTGCTTCGCATACCGAGTCCTCAGACCCTTACGGAACGTGAAGTCGTCCGGGTCCAGGAACGTGGGAGTGACCTGGAGCGGAATGTACGGTGCGTACACATAACCCGCGTCGAGGAAACTCGATCCCTTGAGACCAACCAGGATCCGCTTGGTCGTGGCCACGCCACCCACACCCTGCGAGTCCATGAACGGATCCTGATAGACGGCGAACTTGTTGAGCAGAGTGCCGAGACGCTGCACACCGAAGTTGCTGTTCATCGGCCCATAGCTCGGTGAGACAGGCTGTGTCTCGATCTGATTGATGTTCATGAAGTCGCCGTGAGTGGTCAGCTGAGCGAACAGCGCACCAATTTCGGGCGGAACAACAAGGAAGTTCGCCGGGGCACGCATGGAACCCGAGTGAATCTTCGAACTCATCGAGGAGATCGCGGTCAGCAGATCGCGGATCGCGCTCAATGAATCATTCTGGGTGTTGGCAACCCAGCCAAGAGGCTGAGCAGCAGACACGTCGTATGTAAAGCTCCACCGGGCACCGGTGATGAGATCGTCGATGATCTCACGGTCGAGTTCCAGGGCGATCTCGTTGGAGATGCCTGCAACCAACTCGGTCTCGGCGTTCAGACCGTGGAATGCCCGAAGGTCATCCACTGCCTCGGCAGACCAGCGAGCCTTGAGCTTCCTGGTGATCGCCGTGACGGTCGTCAGCGTGATGTCGATGTTGACTTCAGGGATAGCTGCCTGCTGTCCGAGAGTCATGTTGAAGGTCGTGGAGTCCACGCCCGCGCCCGGTGCCGTCGTGTTCGCGACAAGCTCCGAGTTGTAGAAGTACGTCGCCGTGATCGCATTGGCACCACCGGCTGGGAGATTCCCTGCGAGCAGGCCACCGACGTTCAACGTCCACGCGCCCGTCACGTAATTGATCGTACCAACGGCAGTTCCAACGTCAGCAGGGAACGAAGGCGCGGTTGCAACCGCCAGGATGCCCGCTCCGTTGTCCGTGATCGTCACCGTTGTAGCGGTGGCGTCGAGATAACTGAAGGTCGTGAGTTGACCCTTGGTGTCATCCCTTGGGGCAACAGGCAACCAGCTGAACGGGGTGCGGTCAGTCGGGTTGACAGCGTTGTCCCATTGAGTGTTCGCGAGAGGCGTCAGGACCTTGGTCTCAAAGTCGATGAACTCGCTGGAGTACCACTCGCTGAACGTCTGAATGAGGTTCTGGTTGGCAGTGATGTTGCCCTTGGTGTTCCCGTACTTGTACTCGTAGGTGAAGATTCCACCCACAGGGGCCGTCATCGGCTGCACCGAGACAATCTGATTGGCGATGAGGTTCGGGAAGACGCGACGCAGAATCGGGAAGATGTACTTAGTGAACGAGCCGACGCCCGTACTCAGGGTCTCCTCATTCAAGCCACGCAGATGATCCATCTGGTTCTCGAAAAGGATGCCCATCACGCCACGCTGGTAGGGGTTCTGGATGCCCTCAAGCATCGGTCCCCACTTTGTGGATACGGCATTTACAAAGGAGGTGTCCACGGCTGTCCGTGCCCCACCATTCTCGAGAAGTTTTCGCGCTTCCATGAGTTATCTCCTGACTCAGTGCTTGTTGATCCCTGCGAGCGACCGGAAGTCACCCATGCTCATGTCACCAAATACGGATGCTGGACCGGCTTGTCGAGAATCATCTTCATTTAACGCTTCTGGCGTTTCTCGTGCCGCTCCGCGCAATCGATTGCGTATGCCTTCCAGGGACGAATCACGCATGGTCTTGCGTCCCGTCGTCCGTACGATCTTATCGACTGACTGCTCATCCGAAGCGCCCTCAAGGAGGTCCATGAGCCTGCTGGAGTTCGTAAACCCACGCGCCTTCTCATTCTTGTACGCGCGCAAGGACGCCTCTTCTGCCAGTTCGCTGTTGCGAAGTGCCTCGGTGCGATAGTCCTCGCTGAGGTCCAACGCCTCATCCAACTTGGACTTGAGAGACTTGATCTGGCGTCGGAGATTCTTCCGATCTGATTTCAGGTTGCTCAGCACACTTGCCTGCTCGTCGAGTTGAGCCTGCACCGTGGCGAGTTCATGATTGTCGTGCTCCTCAGCGAGACCTTCCATCTCACCCTTGAGGACCTCTACCCGGTCCCGAAGCTCTTCCAGGTCCTCGTAGCTTCCAGGATCTCCAATCAACTCGACGATCATGTCGTGTCGCGGATGACCCCCGATCGACTGCTCCAGCTGAGCACGGAAGATCGCCTGGCGCGCAACGCCCTTAGCCCGATCCATCTCCTCAGAGATCTTGGCAATCTCAAGGTCCTTGGCTTTGAGAGCATCCTTAGTCGCCTGAACGTCGCTGTTCTCTTCCTGGCGATAGTCGGAGACCATCGATGCAATCTGAGCCAGCACAGCCTTGGATCCAGCGACATCCGGGTCCTCACACAGCTGCTCACGCACGGTGGCTTCCACCTCTTCCCGAAGCAGGGTCATGCGATCCACCAGGAGACGACCGAACTCATCACGGAGTTCGTCCTTCGCCTTGGCTCGCTCTACGACGAGCATGTCGTTCAGAGCGGTCTCGACCTTGTCTCGCTCGTCCTTGCGGAGTTCCTCAGCGAGGTCTGGAAAGGATTCCTCGAGAGACGCAGCGCAGAATATGTTGTCGTCTACGTCCTCAGTGAAGATGCCTGGGTAGGCCGACTTCATCGCTGGATCGGCGACAAAATCGAAGGTGCGGAGCATGAAGTCCTCACCGACGACCTGCTGACCAGCCTGTCCCTGCTTCGTTGAGCCAAAGCCACGGGAACTGACACCAACCTCGGCGTTCGCGTCGAGGATTGCCTTGAGGGTGCGACCATTGGGAGTGTCCAGGATCTCAGCCTCACCCATGACCACGCCATCACCGTCGATCGTCAACTTCGTGATCACATGACTCGCGCGCGTGAGCTTTGTCTTTCCGTCTGCTGGGTGGTCAAGCTCACCAAAAACTCGGCGTTTACCAACATTCTCCTGGAGCTTCTTGATCTCACGCTCGTAGATAGGTCTCGGGTAGACGCGACCATTCTGAGTCGCAAGGTCCGCTCGGCCAAACTCGCCTCGCGCTACCGTCTTTCCGTTCGCGCCCTCGTCAAGCGAGAGACGAATCGGGAAGGCATCCATCAACAGTGTCTTGGTCATGCTTTCTTCCAGAACTTTGGCTTGAGCGGGGTTCGATCGTTGTGAAAGTAACCCAACTCAGTCCTTCGCTTGTGCTTCTTGCCTACCTTCCGGCTTGTCTTCTTCCCGCCAGGGTTCAGCGCCCCTTTGAGTGAGACGAGCCCCGCAAGTTCGCGACGACCGCTGGAGTAAGCGGTGCGCCTCTTGCGGGGCTCTTCCGTCAGTTTCCCTCAGTGTCCTCAATCTCTTCCAGGCACCGCTTGATCAGGTTCAGTGTGGGCCGGACTGCCGCGTCGAAGTCTTCTTCGCTCTCGTAGAGTCCTATGGTCAGGCTCTCAAAGCTCTCGCCAAGCACCTCATCGACGGCAACATCGTCGATCCACTCACTGATCAGGTCCATCACTCGACCGATTCGCTCGATGGTCTCAGCGAAGTCACCGTGATCGGTGTTCTCACTGAGAGACAGGGAGCGAAGCTCGTCAGCTAGACCAGTGTCCGTGGACAAGCCCCGACGTTTTCGGCGTCGGGCAAGGGTCTTGCCCCTGGTGCGAGCATACCTATCAGCTTTCGCCCCACCGGCACCGCGCATGTGGATCTCGCGCTTACGCTTCTTCTTCCTGCTTTCCCCAGCCGTGTACTTCTTGATCTTGCCCTTTACCGTATGGTAACCGGCTTGAGCCCGACGCAGGAACCCGCCCGTAGTCTTCTTGAGCTTCGCCCATCGAGCCTCCAGGAGATGAACTTCTTCCTCGGTGAGGGCTGGATTCATCACCAGCCTGTCCAAGCCCTCAAGGATGGCTTCAAGGTCTTCGTCTGAGAGACTCTCAAGGTCCAGGGCCTCAAGACGGTCCAGTAGTGTGTGATTGACGTATGGCGAGTTCAGAGGATCTTCCTCCTCAGCCACTTCCACGGGCTCGTCCTGCATCTTCGACTTGAAGAGTTCGCCAGAGAAGAAAGCTCCCCCGTCGCTGCCCTCAGACAGGACCTTCAAATGGCTGGATGGTGCCACGCCGAGGGACTTCAATTCCTCGTCGAGGTCGGTATTCACTACTCGATTGGTGATGAGTGACATCGAATTCTCCCTAGTCGTCGATGGAAATGTACTCGGCCATGACCAAGAGGTCGCGCATACGATCGCACGACCTATCCAAGATTGTTGCAAATTCCTTCATGTGAACTGTTCCACACGTCTCTTTCAAACCTGTCAGAGCCTCTCTGAGGTTCTGAGCATCGTCGATCAAAGAGGATCCGAACCCCTCTTCGCTCGAGTCGGTTGAGTCTATTGCGTCCGCTACCTCTGTGGCAAGAGAACAAATCGTGTCAACCACTTCGATCATCTGAGCACGATATTCCTGGCAGTCTCCACGCAGCCGCGAGAAACGACGGGACGGAACTTTGCCCTCAGTCACACCCAGCTTGCCGTGGCACGCCTTGCGGACATCAGCCCGATTCTCAGCGTAATACAGACTCCACTCCCGGTCCCCGGTGGCGCTCTCGCCAAGGGCGATGTAGTCGGTCGCAAAGTAGGTGTCGTCTGTCTTCACCAGAGGTACCAATCCACTCAGGTTGACGGGTGCGCCCTCCCAGATGGCGTCAACAGCACTCAGAATAGACCTGCCAAGCACAAAGTTGAGATTCGACTCGTCGTGACTCTTGATTCCAGCACTGGCTTCATCACCGAACTCAATGCCGTCATCACCTTTTGTCCAGGAACGGTTGAAGATCCCGCCCTCACGCTCGTACACCACCCGGTCAGGGAAGGTCGCGATGGTCACTGTTCCATGTGGCATCGCAGCGTCCACTTGCGCGGATTGGTGCTCGTAGCTGCCTGCCAATGCCTGGCTCAATTCATGGGTGTCGATAAAGCTCATGCCGATCTCCTTCGGAACAGTCCCTCTACTACTTTCACGCGCTTTGCGCTATCCCGCAACCCGGTTCCCACCGCTTCTAGGCTTTGCTCGATCCTATCTGAGGCGGCTGTGATCTCATCCAAGGCACCAGAGAGCCCCTCCAGACGGGATTCAAACGCCACCTCTTTGGGCGTTGTCGGAAGCCCTGGCTCTTTGGGAAGCATGCCAGCCTGAGCCTGCATGCCCATAGCCTCTGGGAACTGCGTGATAAGCTCTTGCGTCAACGCCGTCTGAGTCCTCTGCTCCATCCTGGCTTCGTCCTCTTTCTCCTGAGCGAGCGCCTGTGCGACTTCTTCACTGAAGTCGAACACGTGACTGATTACCCAGTTACGCGGGAAGAACTCAAGCAGACGTGTGGCGTTGTCAGCTTGTGCGTTCCTGAGTTCGATCTGTGCCAACTCAAAGATGGCACTCGGCACACTCATCCTGATCTCAAACTCAATCTCGTCGGGGTCAATCCCGAGAAGAGCGAGGTGGATTCTCGATACCCTTCGAATTCCGTTTCTGATCTCCCGCTGGATCCTCATCACACTACGGGCGAAACGGACATCCTCTTGAGACAGGGCGGCTCTGCTCGTCTCGCCAGCCAGTCCCAGATAAGACGCTGGCACCTTGATCGCGCTGAACAGCTTCGACCGGAAGTACTCCAGATCCTCGACAGCCTGGTAGTCTGGACCGCTGATGACCTCGATCCTGGTTGAGTCCTGCCCCGCCCTTGAAGGGACCCAGAAATCCTCTTGCGCGTTGAGGGGATTCATTCGGAACTCGAGCTTCTTGGTGCTCGTGTTGAACAGCTTCCGCTTCTTAAACTGCTGCTTGACCTGGTTGACGTATGAAATCGCTTGCGCGGGAGGCAGATCGCCCACGTCCACGTAGAAGGCGTATCTGGCTGGAGATCGAGTCAGCTTGTAGACAAGGGCTGAGTCCTCAGCCATCACCAGGCGTCGCCAGATCCAACGTGCGGGCTCCAGAACGCTATGTCCGTACTCGGAGCCAACGTCCCGACCCTGGAGTCGCCAGTTGACCACCTCCCAAGGCTCAAAAACGATCAACTTGTCAATGGTCTTCTTGCCGCTCTCGATCGCCTTCTTGACCTCCTCCCGGCTTACCGCAAAGCCCCCTGTGGGGTCCTGTACATAGCCGATGAGGACACCGTTCTTCTCTTCGACCCTTCGCATGGTCGCCGGTGGAAGATAGCTCCAACCCAGAACTCCTGATTCGTCCGCGATCACCTCGGCGTAGCAGTTGCCGTACTTGGTCAGGGTCCTGGCCAGCACATACACCGTCTCGTCGAGCTTCAACCTCTTGTAGAAGAGGTCCTCCAGGGCGGCTCTGGACGCCAAATCCTTGGACGTGGGCCACACCGACTTCCCGGTCATGGAGTCCGGGATCGTCGCGTCATCTGCATAGATGTCTATCGCGCTCCCGATCTCCGGGTAGTCATCCATCTCCTCGTAGTCCGCGAACCGCTGCATGAGCGTTTGCTCAAGGCGAAGGGACTGACTCAGAGTGTCGTAACCGTCGAGGTAATTGTAGAGGGAGTTCTCAGGCGTGACGAAGTTCTCGCCTCGTCTGAGCTTGTCCACCTGCTTCTCAGGTGTGTTGGCGAACAATGCCCTGATCTTTCCGGCTATGTCGTTCGCAAAGCCCATCGCTTACCCGATGATGATTGGAAGAGGACCGTCTTTACTTACTCTGGTGGGCAGTTCCTTGCCAGCTTTCCAGGGTATTTTGCCCCCAGTGATCCAGCTGTGATCCTCCTTTGGCCTCTCCTGGTTCGACTGAACTCTCATAGGACTTCGGAGGCTTCTCTTCTTCAACCCTTCCACCACTCCAGCCACAGCGTCACTCACATCCTTGGTGCCCGCAACTGGGTGATCCACCTTCCCCTTGATGCGGTCGTACTCGAGAGCCTTCAACTCGCGCAGGAACGGAGGGTAGTTGTAGTACTTGATCCGGTTCTCGTAAATGGCGGATTTCAGGCTCTCGTATGGCTGAATGGTGCGATCAACTGACAAAAGCTCGGTTCGAATGCCCCTGGTCTTCACCTGTTGGAGCATCTCTGCGGACTGATACTGGTCGCACGAAAACCCACCCAGGTGGAACCCGTGATCCTGCAACTCATAGACGAGGCGTCGAACGTCGGGAAGGAATATCTGCTCACCGTAGGGTGGATTGATCCGCAAGACTAGCTCAATCACGTAGAACGGTGCCATGTCCGTGAACTCTTCGCCTTCCTCGTTCCGGCGCACCACCTCGACCCACCGGTCCACGTACCCCATCGCTATTCCAGTGCTGTCACCAGAGAGGGACGTGTCTATGTGGATGTGTCTGGGTCGATCTGGCCTTTTCCTTGGCGCGTAGTAGGTCTCCTGGTAGCCACCCTTGAGACGCCTGGTCTTACTGACACACAGCAGGTCCCAGAGGAACTGACCAGGCCCACCGAAATCGTACTCGGAGACGCTGAATGGGTGTTTCATGGCTGGATCAACGCACGCCATCACCTTGTCCACGCGATGGATGAAAGCACTGATCGCGTGCGTCCCTATGCCAGCGATGTCCCTGATCGAATTCTCAAGATCCCGCTCAAAATCTTCCTTGTACTCCTCGGGCACGTTGATGATCTCGCAACCCTGATCAACGAAGAACTGCTCACGCGCACCGGATGTCTTGTCTTCCTCGAGGATCTTGCTTCGGATCGAAGCTGATCCCACCACGACCTTGAAAGATCGACCGCAGAACGTAGTGGCTGGCTTGACCTCCCACGTGGCGTAGTCACGTGAGAACACCTGTGGATCGTTCACGGCGTTGTTCAGCTTCCGATCGGTGAAAGAGCCGATGGTAGCCGCGCTGGAGCTAAGAATCATGGCACCCGGAAGGTCAGGAGCAGCTTTCAGGAACCTGGACTTGATGCGGCGACAGATGGAGGCGTAGGTCTTCTCGGCCAGGTCGAACTGGGCAACCGTCTTGCCCTTCTTCCCTGTACTCTTGATGACCTCGCCCTTGCTGGCCATGAAGTTGGCCTCATCCAGAGCACCGCCGATCACGTTCATACCGAGGATGCGCTCTGAGAAGCACGAACCGATCGAGAGCATGACCCCATTGGGAAATTGCGTCACATCACGACCGATCTTCAGCCTAAAGTTCTCATTGAAGTAGGGGCTGAGTTTCAACTTGTCCTCGACCGCTGTCTTCATCACCGTCCGAGCCAGGTGGAGGCTCTTGCTGATCAAGGCAATGACCAACTCACTGCCTGGTGACAGCTGGTATGCGGTCTGCGGGCTTCGGAGACAGGACAGCTCGTAGATCATCCGACAAAGAGCGATGGACAGGAACGTCGTCTTGCCCCAGCCAATGCTGCCGGTGAGGACCATCTCCCGGTAGTTGTGCCCGCTCATGGATTCAATCAGGTCCAGACGCACCCGTGGGTAGAGAGTCTCCGTCGAGAGGCCGAGGTAGTACGGGTCATCCAAGAACTGGGCTACCGGCACCGGTTGCCTTAGCCACCTGTGCTCACCCATCGCCTGGATGAGAGTGTTGTCAGAGTTGCCCATCTCCAACATGGTGGCTTCAAGTAGCTTGCGCGCGCGCGGGGGAAGGGATTCAAGCTCCGCGAGCAACATTCGGAGCCGCTCTTCGTCAGTACGACTGGAGTTCCGTCTACCCTTCTGCGTCTTGATCATCTGCCTGCCCCGCGAACAACTCCCCTAATGTGGGCAAGTTCGTGAACTCCGACAAGCTCCGAGCGATGCTCAGAACCTTGTTTCGTGACTCCGGGTCAGTGATTGCCCCACCTATATCTTCACCATACTTCTGGTTGATCTCAACCATAAGTTCCGGCCTGAAGGTCATGGTGCCCAGGTTCTTGCCTCCACCTAGTCCGAGATCCATCTTCATTTCGTGGCTACGTCGTAGCAACTCTATGGCGGTCGTGATCTCAGGCTGGAGGTGCTTATCCAGGGCATCAGCCGACTGCTCTCGGCCCATCGCAAACTCGATACGTCGCAATTGCATCTGGTAGAGACGCTCGATCTCGTCCAGTTCCTCGAGTCCCTTCGGCAAGAAGTCGTCTGGATCAACCGCGTCTTCTGGGTCGATCACAAGGTCCTGATCAGGGATGTCCTTGCGGTAGCGCCCCAGACCCACCATGAGCGAGCCTTCGGTCATGTCGCGGCATTCGCCCTTGTCCTTCTGGAGCCACCTGGCGCACTCCTGGAGCGTCCAGCCGCTCACCAGGCGGTAGTGAAGCTGCTTGTAGCAGCGAAGGGACTTGATGCGCCGATGCTTCCGGGACTTCTTCTTCGGACGCTCGACACCCCCACCGTCTTGCTCATCGGGTGAATCTGTCGGGATGAGCGGCATCAGATTTCTTCGTCTACCAGAGAGTCGAGGGTGTCTGCTCCATAGACAATAGCGTCTTCGTTCGGGTCAAAGCCAATGATCCGAATCCCGACTGCCTTCTCGATCTTCGCGAGGTAGTCTGCCAGAGAGTCGATACCCCCATTGGTGGACAGGAAGTCCGTGCAGATCAAATCGAGAGCATGTCCGTCCTTCTCAGACTCTGCCATGTCCCTCGCACGCTCGAGTGCGCGCGTGACGTTGCCATGCTGATCCGGGAAGAGCTTGAACTTCATGGCGATCGGCTTGTCATCGACTTCGACCGTGGCATCCCCGGCGATCTCTTCGATGACATCGACCCCGTTCTTCCCCTTCAGGACATCCATCATGTCGCGGAAGCTGAGCCCATCGAGACGATCTCGCCACTCATCTGCGTTGTCTTCGTCAACGATCCCGACAAGTTCCTTGGCCTTTGTCCAGCCAAGCCCACGGACCCACTGCTGAATGTGGGGTGGCATCCTGCCGAACCAGTCCTGGATGGACACGAGGTACTGCGCCTTGCGACGCTGCATGTCCAACTCCATCTCGATATAATCGACCCATGAGGCGTGTCCCCAGGACACGTAGTATGAGTTCTGGTGAACATCGTGAAGCAGAACGCTCAGGTCCCAGTAGGACTCCTCTGCGCGTGTACGTGCGTCCTGGACTGCCTTCCGAATGTCGCCGAATTCAATATCTCCAACCACCTCACCTGGCACTACAACTGTCAACTCAGTCATCTCTTCTCCTACTTGCTGCGAGAGCAATGACTAAAGCATCACTCTGATTGTGGTCAGCAAGATTGTATCCACGTTTTGTCAATTCGTCAAGTGCCGCTTTCTTCTTGATGTTGCCCTTGTCGAAGACAACCTTCCTGGCACTGGTCGGCGGGATCACAGTAGGCACGATACCCAGACCCAGTAGGACCTGAGACTTGACGACCCCGTGAAGCTCCCCCAGGTCGTTCTGGGCACCCTTAGCCGCATAGGCGAAGCCTTCGATGGCTATCTCTGTGACCCCATGAGACCTTGCCGCACGGATGATCATCGCCGCTATGGAGGTCATCCTCTCGATCTTATCCCTGATGCTCGATGAACGCTTCAATTTGAATCCAGCGTTGGCTGCGAACAACAGCTTCTCGTCGGAGTCAATGATGGCAACCCCAGTGGCAACCAGAGACAAGTCGAGTCCCATCATCATTTCGCGAAGCACCTCTCTCTCATAGTGCAATTGATTGCACGCCTGGCTCTCTTGGTGTCGCACTCATCGAGACGCTGCCACTGATCCACCCACAAGAGCGCCTCGATCGGCGAAAGTGAATCCAGAGGACCGTCTATGGCATCCACGCACTGGCGGATCATGTCTTCGATCATGGCAACGATCTGATCGTCCCTGTGTATCACATGCTCAGACAGACAGTCTCGGATCTTGTTGTCCAGACCCTTTCGAATGTAGACGATCCGTGACCTGCTGAGTCCAGTGAACATCATGTAGGCGTGAACCTGCATAATGTGCTCTGCCCTCGGTGGGTGCCCCACAGAGCCATCTACGTAGGCGAACCCCCGTTCCCCTATCGTCTTGAGTTCAAGCACCTCGGGTTCCTCGCCTGGCCAGCATAGAATTCCGTCGCAGTGACCAGTCAGGCGCAGTCTGGGCTCACGAAACTCAAGCTCGGCGTAGCGACACTGCCTTGTCGGTCGAGGGATCCAACTGTGTGATAACGGACCCTCAAGGGTATCCCCCTGTACGATCTCACCGTGAGGGTCGATCCACCACCCTTGGAACACGTCGCCAAGAGTGGGCAGATACTCTTCCTGCCAATGGGAGTGAATCGCAGTGCCGGTGCCGAAGATCCAGGCGAGTTCTGAATCCACGTCGCCATCTAGTGGTTCACGGTGATACCTGGAGAGTGCGTACATCCTCGGGCATGCGTATGGCAGTCCAGAGGATCTGAGCCACATCCCTGGCTCGATCCACTTCTTCTCTTCCCTCCCAAGTGAGTCAACTAGCGCGTCAGTTAAGCTTGTGCTGCACGTTTTTTGACTCGGGAACTGCTGACCAATCCTTTTGATTCGATTGAGCATTTTCCGCTTCCTGGCGAGCAAGGATCTGTTCGTGGAGTGCCTCGACATTGAAACTGATCCGAAACAGAGGTTGCTTCACCTTCCCGTAGTTTCGCACCAGGCTCAGCTTCCATGCCTTCGTGGAGCTATATCCCTCCCCCTTGGCCAACTCAGGGTCCTCCTCGTAATCACCCTTCGTCACCGGGCGCACGCTTCGGACGATGCAGTACGCGAATGGAACCAGCTTCCCGTCCCGTTTGATCTGCAAGGTGAACTTCTGTTTCGCCTCGTATGGACAAGCGGTGAATGGTCGCACCAGCGCGTTCGCCTTCTTGTTGTAGATGTTTGCCGCCTCAGGCGTGGAGATGATCATGACTGCTCCTGTTCCAGCAGACGCTTGAAGACTGACAGCGGTATCGCTATCCAGTCCCGCTCTGCAAATGTGTCCTCGATTCCCTTGATCTCAAATTGAAGAGCCGGTTCTTTGCCAGCTGCCATAGCTTCACGGGAGATTTTACTCAGCCACTCACCCTTCACCGACAGGCTCTTGTGCTTCGTCTGTTTGCACTCAACCAAGAACTTGGAAAGGGAGTGCCCCTCACTCGACTTCTGTATCACGTCGCCCTTTGCGTAAGGCGAGCTTCCTGAGCCTGGTTGACGCCTTCCGCTCAGAACCCTCGCTACTCGGTTCTCCTGCCCCTTCGGGGCCTCGTCGAACTCTCCGAACACCTTTGGATAGAATTTTGCCACCCTTCACCTCCCATTCTCCCTGCGAGTAGACGTGCTGAGTCACAGACTCATCCCTGTGCACCACGAAAACCCTTCGTGAGAAGCACACGTCGCATATTTCCACCACATGACCGTTCTCTGCGACGGCTTCCAGTCGGAACTCGCACTCATGGACAGGGTGAGCCCTCACTTCTTCCCTATCCCTGAGCTTCTTCAGCTTCGATCGAAACTTCTGCCACATCCTTCTTCAACATCTCCCAAGCCATGACGGTGACGTGAAGCGGGTCAGTATCCATCACCGCTATCCAGTCCCCGTGTTCCAACTGTTCCAGTTCCTTTTCGGGCACCCGGTTTGGAACCGGGACCATCTTCATGGCCAGCGAGCGCAACGAAGCACACAAGGTCTGACCATCAATGTCTGCTTCCCGGCAGAGAGCTTTGAACAAGGACTCTGCCATCGGACCCAAAGCCTCCCGCACGTCCGCGCAGAAGTTTGAGTAGAGCGTTGCTGTGGGGTCCACAGCGATAGGTCCGCTGACCTCCAGGACCCTCACCTTGTAAGAGACCACCCGAGATCGATCTTCCTTGCGTCGATGGATCACCTCAATGAACCCGGCGCGCTCCAAGGCACCAAGCGTCCGACCCAGCGCGATGGGCACCAGTCCAAGGTCGCCTTCCACGAGAAGGGGATCGATGTCACCGGTCCTTCCGGTGCCGACCACCTCAGCGAGCCATCGATATAGCTTCCTGCCCGATGGGCCTACCTTCCTGAGGGCATCACTCGACGGATGAGCCATCGGTGACCTGGAGGCCACCTCTTCGTCGAAGCTAAGTTGCACTTCAGCGCCCTCAGGAACGTCCATGGCGAATGTACGACCCTGGCATGTGATCACGATCTTTGCCATCTCATGCGGACTTCTTCAGAATCAGATCGCGAAGGCGAGTGTGCTCCGTGGTCATCATCGCGTCCATCATCTCCCTCTTGGTCCTGTGCTCATGGCATCCGAGACGCCACTTTGAGCCCACCTTCTCGATCTCACCGAACCTCTCAGCCAGCGAGTAGATCAACTTGCTGTCGTCGATACCACCATTCTCGAGATCCATCACGTAGGACCCGGTCCTCTTCGGTGGAGCAGTCTTGTTCTTCTCCGTTCTGAAGTTGATCCTGACGGATGTCGCTGTGTCCATCTTCTCTTTCGCGGAGACCGTGAATGTCTCCTTCTCAAAGTCATTTGCCCACAGCTTCACCTCAACTGAGGTTGCGAATCCCTGCCCTAGTCCACCTGGCACTGTCTCTGGGTTGCCGAACATGACCCCGATCTTCATCCGAATCTGGTTGATCCATATCTGCGTTGGGGCTCGACCGTACTCCCGTGCAATCGAGTTGGCAGTGGCTTGAACCTTCCGGCAGAACTTGTTGACCAGTCGCGCCTGAAGCCCCTGTTGCCACTTCTCGGTGGACTCCTCAACCTCTTTGGATGGAGTCATCGCAGCGATCGAGTCCAGGATGAAGAGATCAACCGCCCCCGTCCGCATGAGGCTGTCGTACAGGTCAATGGCCTCCTCGGCTGTGTCTGGCCGCGCATACAGAATCAGGCTCTCGTCAAGACCGAGGTTCCGTGCCCATTTCACGTCGTAGCTGCCCTCCAGGTCGATGACAGCCACCCGGAATGGCTCGTAGGAGTTCGCTGCGTACCCTTTGATCCGTTCCTTGAATTCAGTCAGCCTCTCATCTGGGTACTTCTTAGGGTCGAAGAGACCCGAAGTGTGACAGTCGCAGTGTCCTACCTGCTCTCTGTCGTCACCTTCACCCTCCAGGGTGTAGTCAACCTGACGGAGGCAGTTGGCGCACAGACCCTGCGCCAGTGCGGCGATCCGGTACGCAGTAGTCGTCTTTCCCGAGCTTTTCGCCCCGTAGAGCATGGTGAGCCTGCCCACTGGCAACCCGCCACCCAAGGCGATGTCGAGACCCAGAGACCCGGACGCAAGCCTCGGCATTTCGACCGTGGTCATGCCAAGCTCGACCACCTTCGTGCCGTAGTGCTCTTGTACCGTCTTCGCGAACCGCTTCAGCTTCTCTTTCCTACTCATGCAACCTCCACATGCACAGCATCTTGCTGTGAATCACAGTGCCACCTGGTGTGGCGTTTTGTCAAGTTTTGACACCGAGTTCCAGCCAGCCCTCAGAGACCTCCATGTGGAAATCGAGATCACCAGCTGAGATTCGCCCACGCTTAGCCACTGCCTTGCGTACAACCAGGATCATCCCGTCCGTGTAAAGGCGGTGACCCATGTCTGTCCTGATGGGTGAGTCCGGCATCGCACCGCTCTTGACCCAATTACGGATCGTCGGCACTGACCTGCCAACCCTCTTGGCAAGATGAGCCACCGTCCACCCCTTCATGTTGCGACCGCCAAGCACAAACGGCACCGGACGCCGCGCACGTGACCCCTGACGCTGTGTACCCACACGAGTACGATTCCTGGCGTTCTCACGACACTTCTCCGCGTAGTCTTTGTCCTCTCGATACCGTTTCCTGCGCTTGTTGAGCAGTGTGTCTCTGTTCTCAGCGTACCAACGTTGGAAGTAGGTCGTCATATCTTCACCCCGATCTCCCGGTAGAAGCCAACACGTCGTGCCCTCTTCTTTCGGGCCTGAACAATGTTCTGATCCCGCACGTCTACGATGATGGGATCTGGTTTGCGTTTGCACTGTCCTGCGCGCCAAGGACACAAGTGAGCACACTTGGTCTCCTCGGCCTCGCAGTAGCGTCGCACCCTTCCTGCTGTCTGCTCCACGTCGCTGATTGGAGTTGCCAGGTAGAGCATGTCGATCGCTGGGATGTCGAGACCTTCTTCGACCATCTGCTTCGTCGCCAGAACCACGTTGCTGCGCTCTGCCTCCTTGAGGTCCGATTCGCTCTTCCCGCCTATGTAAAACCCGATGCTTGCCAGCGACTTCTGGCGAGCAAACGAGGCAGTCAGCATCGCGTGCAGGTCACGCAACTGCTTGAGTCGTTCCGAGACGACCATCACCTTCCTGCCCTCGGATACAGACTTGGCGATGTCGTCCGCAATCATCCTGTTCCGAGCAGGATCGATAGCCAGCTGTGCTAGGACCTGGACGTGCTTCAGGTCATCTGCTGCGACCGACCTACCAGCCAGGTTGCCGCTCCTCAGCTTCAAGTCACTATCCAGTGTTCTCACCTGTGGAACCAGACCCTTTGTCTTCGCCCTGTATAGGATCTCGCCAAGGTGGTGGAAGAAGACAGCCTCTGCCCTGTCCTTGCGTCGAGGGGTAGCGGTGAGCCCCAACCTCCACCGCGCACTGAAACGCGGCACAACGCCTGCCCAGGTCGCCGCACCTATACGATGACACTCGTCGCTGATGACAAGCCCAAAGGCATCGTAGATGTCCTCCGGGTACTTGCCGCCGTTGTCACGTGCAATCGATTGCATCATGGCAAGGACGAAATCCTTGCCTTTGTACTCACACCGGTCCTGCTGGATCACACCGACATCGGCACCGGGGAAGAATTCCTCGATACGCTCTCGCCACTGCCGCAAGAAGAACTCCTTGTGAACTAGGATCAGCGTGCTCTTCTGGAGCCTGTGGGCGAACTCCAGCGCGACGTTCGTCTTCCCGAACCCGCAACTAGCTTGAAGGAGGAACCCTCCCCACTCGCGCGTGCGCGTGAAGTCCAGCATCGCCTCCAGGGCAGAACCCTGTTCGACGTAGGGTCCATCCATGCGGAGCCTAGACGGGAAGGTCGCCATGGACGACCCATCTGACACCTGGATCAACTGTTCCGGGTTCCTGCGGGAACGACTCACGAAGAACCCCCGTGGGATGCCGAGCATACCGTTTTTGTCTTGGTACATTCGGATCGGCTCAGGGGGCTTCGAACCAGGGAAGTCAGTGGGCTTCTGAGGGGTCACAGTCAGCTGTGTCTTGATCTTCGCCATCTGCGAGGAGGTAAGTTCCCGCTTCGGCAACCACACCCATCCGTTCACTACGCACTTCATCCTCGTCCTCCAAAAACAAGCGAGGGGGGAGTGCCTATGGAAAACACTCCCCCCTCTGACGCCGAGCAGGAACCAATCGAGACCGCCGACTCAGAACATGTCGTCGTCATCGTCAACGCTCGACGCCTGCCCCACGATCCTCTCCAGATCTTCGATGGTCGAAGGGATGAAGGCTTCCGCGTAGTTGACAACATCGGTCTCCAGGTACTCCGCTTTCGCTCCGAGTTCCAGCAGGTATCCCTTGATGTCATCAGGTTCCACCTTCTGGACGAACTCCCACTCGTCGCCAACACTCGCACTCTTCGCGCCCGTTCGGTACACGTCGAATACACAGCCTGTCAGGTCGCCGCCGCACTTCATGGCCTTGCGCTGGAGCATCCGCAGCGTCCCAGGCTTGTCCTGGCTTCCCCGCTTCGCTCCGAGCAACTTGCGCCCGAACTGGTAAGTGATCCCCTTGTTTGAGGTCCAACCCTCAAGAACCACCTCACCATCGACCTCCTTCACGTCGCCCATGTCGATGACGCTGAAGTAACCCGTGTAACTGGGCCACAACTCAGTCTCACACAAAGGACAACGATCCTCGATCCCGTTCTTCTTCAGGCACACAGCCTTGTCAGCGTTCTTCGTGATCGCCCACAAACCATGCTCGTAGAAACAGAACGGCTCGCTGTCGAGAAACATGACCCGCTTGGTCACGCCAGCAGGCATCCAGAACCGGCGAATCTCAGACTTGGCTTGCTTGCCCTTGTCCTCACCTTCTGGAGCGTCCCAACCGGTTGTACCAAATCCACTCATCTCACTACCTCTTGTTTTCCCCTTCCTGCCGGGGAGGCTACATGTCGAACCACTTTCGACTCGCTAAAGATAGACGCCATTGCGTGTTTTGTCAAGGCTTTTATTGACAAAAGGCGTCGCTTGGAAGATGAGCCCGAACCCAGTCCTCTTCAAGAGATCCGGGGTCCTCGCCTTCGGGCAGAAGAACCGAGAGGGTACTCACGCCTAGTTCAATGAAAGCGAGTTCAAGCTCAGCATTCATCGCCCTTCCTGCCACGTCCCCGTCTCCAAGGCAGACCACCCTCTTGGTCACTGCTCCAATCAGCTGAACCTGTCCAGGAGAGGGAGACGCGCCCAAAATGGCGACAGGACTCCGTACACCGGCACACCAAAGCCTCAGAACGTCCGTTGTGCCCTCGCAGATCACTACGAGGCTACCTGGTGCCACCTTGTCCACGCCGAAGACAGAGGACCGTCTCCACGCACCTGGTGAGTGTCGATATTTCACGTAGCTCTGGTGACACTTCAGGCACTCAGATCCAGTGAGCATGGATCCGCAGCGAAAACACCAATCCTCTTCCCAACATGTACGGGCAGTGCACCCGACAAGCAGACCGTCCACGTCACGAACCGGAAAGACCCACCGTTTGTTCTTCTCGTCGTGGCCTAGACCGAAGTGTTCGTGACACTCCACTGAAAACCCCCTCTCGAGGACTACGGGTGGAGGCGGCTTCCCCAGATAGGCGGCTATCTCTTCCTCTGTCAGCTTCGGCACTTCTACACGGAGGGTCTCTCGGTCCACCCCCCTGCTGAACCCGGATGGCAACCGTGACGAAGTCGTCCCGTGAGCCCCGCCAATGCCGTAATCCAGGCTCGACACTGGGACCTCCTCGTCCGGCACATCGTAAGCCAGGCGCATCGCCCGCGCGTGTACCCGCCTTTCGAACTTGGAGAGCCTCCAGAAGAAGCCCCGCAAAGACCCCCTCTCGCCACAGCTGAAGCACTTGTACCGCCAGTTGCCCCTGGCAGTCTGGTAGAATCCGAAGCTCGGTGAGCTATCTGAGCCCCCTGCGTGGGTCCATCTGGCGAATGGACAGCTTGCCGTGACCTTGTCGAATCGACTCTTGCGTATCTCAACGCCGGTCAGCAGCAATATCTTCTGAAGGGTCAGACAGTCCATACAAGGATGGTACTACCTTTGGTGCGTTTTGTCAATCGTCAAAGAGCGCATCGTAGGCAGTGAACTCGTCACCCTCGGCCTTGCTTGTGTAGGTCGGACTGACCGATACCTTCTGGACTTCCGAGAAATCCATCGTGTCGAAGTTCCAATTCGTGTCGATTGGCTCACCATCCCACGCGCCTCGACGCACCTTGCCCACGTGGAAGCGCATCAGACGATCGTCCTTCATGTCCTTGCCCTGCTCCATCAGGAAGACCCCGTGGGCATCCCAGAGCAGCTGGTCAGACAGCGCGATGTTGCTCGTGTCGTACCCTCCACCGAACTTCTTGTCCTTCACGGTGGTTCGATTCATCTGGTGGAAGCACACGAACGGGACGTTCTTCCGCTTCGACGTGGACCTGATCCAGTCTACTGCCTTCTCCGTCCGTTCTGCCTTGTTGCCCCTGAACTGAAGCATGTAGATCGAGTCCACAGCGACCAGGTCTGGCTGTACTCGATCTATCGCAGCCTCCATGGTCTCAGGCGTCAATCTGTCTGCACTATCAAGAACCCAGGCACCTGACCTGCCAGTGGCGTCAGTCACGGATGTCCGCAGCTTCTCGAGTTCGAAGGCACTCAACGTGCCCCGGATCGCCTTGGTGCCTGAGATACCAGAGTCGTAGGTGAAGTATCGCTCGGCGATCTCTTCCTTGGACATCTCGGGGGAGATGATCAGTACCTTGTGCCCCAGGTTCCAGGCGTGATGAGCAATGAGGACCGCCACCTGCGTCTTCCCCGTGCCCGGTCTAGCTACGAAGTAGGTCGCTGTGCCCTCCCATAGGCCCATCGTGATGTGGTTCATCGTGTCCCACGGAAACGGCACCCCCATCTGGCCACCCAGGAGAGTCTGGTACTTCTCGACAACGCCCTCGGCGAGATCGAAGAGTGATGTGGGGTCGATCGCGGTGGAATGAAACGACTCCGTGTCGATAAAGCCTTGCAGCTTGCCCAGAGCAGCTTCCGGGTCGTTGCGACGGAGACAGTCAGACACTCCGTGCACCACGCCCTGGACAGCGCGGAACATCTTTCGCTTCACCAGTTGGGACAGAATCCACCCTGGATCAGCTTGAGGGTCGTCCACCTGGAGATCACACACCTCGTACACGATGGAGATCGATGGTGGATCCCCATACTTGTCGGCATGGCTCTCGATGAAACTGTACGCTTTCTTTGCCTTGGCTGAGTCCAGATCCGACGAACCCAGACCAAGGGACTGAAACCTGGCGATCACCCCAGGCTGAGTCAATGCCCACACGGCACCTGAATCAAGGTCCATCCTGTCCGTCCATGAGTTGGTTCAAGAGCGCAGACTTGGTCTGCTCTCGCTGGTCCTTGCCATCCACCAGAATTGGCACCATGCACTCCTTGATCGAATGCATGGTTGACGGCTTCATCTCTGCCTTGAGTACCTTCAGTGACATGTTCGTGGTCACGAAGGTCACCAGTTGGTTACCGTTGCGGTGTCTGATGAGTTCATCGATCAGACGCAGCCCGAAGCCAGTGCTGTCCTGGACCCCCTTGCCGAGATCGTCGAGGATCAGAACATCCACAGTCTTCGCCCGGTCCCAGACCGACTGATCCGCATCAAAGCCGTGTCTGTCAGCAACTACGGTCTTGAGACTTGATGCCTCCAGAAAGAACACCGACAGCCCGTGTCGCCTCAGTTCCTTCCCCAGCAGAACCGCAATGCACGTCTTCCCGGTACCGTTCGGACCCCAGAGCAGCAGACCGGCTCCCATCTGAACCATGGAAGGTAGCTTCGATATGTAGTTCTCGACAGCCTTCGATGGACTACCCTTTACGCCTTCCTGAACCAGGTCGAAGCTCACAGTCCAATACCGAGCAGGTACGCCCATACGCACCAAGTCAGATTGGGTCAGTTTTCGTCTGAACATAGTCACCACCCCAAAGCAGGATCGTCGCTCTCGCGATACTCATCGCTGTCCACCGGGTCTTCTGTCTCGGCAGTCCCGTTGAGTTCGATCAGCTGGACCTCTGAGAAGATCGAATGGCGCGCTGCGTACAAGAAGCCCATCGTGGGCTGTCCACGCAGCCTGCCTCGGCTCTTCTTCACCATATCAGGCCAAATCTTGCAGAAGTGCCTGACCCCCTTCTCAGCCAAATCCTCCCCATACTCGGCGAGGACCTTCTTCGCGAGGGTGCGTTCCTTCACTGCCCACGCAGCGACGAGAAAGCGTCGCCCGTACAGGGCTTGAATCTCTTCCCTGAACCACCTTTCGACCGTCTTGGAGTTGGTCGGAGACGGCAGCTGTTTCTTCCGTGAGGGTCGCTGTTGTCGCTTCTCAGCGACCTCGACCTTCACCTGCTGCGTCTTCTCGAGGGACCCTTTGACTTTCGCTCTCAGTAAAGAGAGCTTCTTTCGACCGCTCACCGTGCCTCCTGACAACTTTGACTTCCAACGTGTGAAACCAGCGCAGAATCTTCCTGCGCTCATCTTCGATGAGGACCTCTTGGTAGTCTCTATACCTCTCTTTGTACAACTGCTTCACTCGGCCCATCAGCATTGCTGCCGCCTCCTCTTCGGAGGCAAGCAACAGATCTCTGAGCGACCTCGCGTCGATCACGAACCCAGTTACGCCAGGTGCCTCGACGTAGTCTCCGACTCGCACTGGACGACCCACTGGAACTCCTCTGGCAACTCCGAAAACAACACCTCGGCACAGTCCCGCATCCACGACGGCGTCTTCATGCGTCCGCGCGTGAGACTCCAGCCATCGTACTTGAGCAACCGAGCGAGATACTCCAGGCGCTCTCCCTGGTCATCAGTGAGCGCGGTCACCAACTCGTGGATCTGTTGAAGCCGATCCCGCCAACCCTGGTTGGGATGAATAGCCATCTTGACGTTGACGCCTTCATTGAGATCGACACCAGTCGTGCCAACCACCCTAAACAGACGATGCATGGACCTGAGCATCGACCCTGTGATCCCACAGGGTCCATGCGTCCTAAGTGCAATCAATTGCGCCGTTGCGCTCATCCCTTGTCATGCTCCGTGACATAGTCGAGGTCGATCTTGATCTTCGACCTTCCACCATGCGCTGCTAGGATCGTCCTGATGGCAGCGATCACTGCTCCGCTTCGCCCAATGACCTGCCCGACATCATCTGGACAGGTGTGAAGCTCAGCCAGAAGTCTGTAACTGGCTGGAACTACGTTGACCTCGACCTGTTCGGGGTGATCAACGATCGACGAGACCATGGACCCCACCAGATCTCTGAGTCCGTCGATCACTTCCTTTGTCACTCGCTTACTAGCCATGGTCACTCGCTTACTAGCCATGGGTCAAAATCCAAGGTCCATGGGATCTACAACAGTCTGTCGCTTCTGTGTGTCGAGTCTGGTCATCCCAGTTCGTCCCCTGAGGATGGATATCCTTCCCCTTTCTCGAGCCTCACTCGCCTCACGGAGAGACCGTTTCTTGCGCGAGTATACTGTACGCAGTGCGGCTCGTGTACCTGAGGTGAGGTGACCGAGCGTTCTGAGTTCGTCGCGCGCTCTGAACACAACGACTCTTGCCTTGCCCCCCAGCTTGATGCTGAGGAGCGCGGCAATCATCTCATGATGCGTCATGCGAAAGCGGTGACGAGGAGCTTGTCGGCCCTCTCCACGAACTTGGAACCGGAGCCAAGGATGGCAGATTCGAAGCGATGCCCGCCGCGAGAGGTCCGGTGGTAGTTGGTGTACTCGGTGACCGCGTTGTGAAACGCCCAGCCTGTCCCTGACACGCCAGGGATGTCCTGACCTACGCCATTGAGGTACAAATCGCGCAGTTGAGCCTGCTGATTCAGAGCCTTCGTCGGATTGCCTTCCTCGGGGAGGGGGATCAGGCTGTCAATGATGTCAGTGACCTTCTTGCCGGTCAGCTGGATGCTGGCGAGCCACTTGATGTACTCCTCGTTCGCCTGGTGAGCCTCGACGGCAAGGCCGAGCGCCTTTTGCGCGTCTGCAACGCGGCTCTTCATGTTGCGCGTGTGACGGATGGCAATGCCTTGAGACTTGCCCCGGTTGAGCGCAACGCGGGCAGTGTTGGCACAGACCACGCGAACCGTGGTGAAGAACACTCGGAAGCTGCCACTGCCATCATGGCAGTTGTGCCCGAGCAGGTACTGGTCAACCTTGTCGCCAGGAACCGCTTCGAACTCGCCAATCTTGCCGAGCATCCACACAGTCTTCCCGCCGCGAAGCGATCCAGCCGTGTGGTACTTCATCGAACCCTCGGACACGAGAGCATCCAGGAATTCGAACGCCTCAAAGTTCTGGAGGCACTGGTAGCCCTTACCGACAACGCCCAGCTGCGCGTTGCTGTCGGAGCGCACGACCACGCGATGCGTGGGCACCTCTGCGATCTCCTGGAGAGCGTCGAAGTGAGTGAAGAGGGGCATCTTCTCGACTTCCCAGTCGAGCCCGGAAAGGTGAAGAGCCTCAAAAGAAAGAACAGCGTTCTCTCCGACGTAGGTCCCGAGACCATGCCAAGGGACCTGACCGGCGTACATCATGGTATCTACTGCTGCGACCATCGTTGGCCTCCATCTGGTTTGTGGTCAGCTTGTCTGACACTCCGAATATAAACCACCCCCATTAGGATGTCAAGGACTTTTCCTGCGTTTTGTCAATAAGGTCGTGAACCTCAGGAACGTCCGTGTTGACGGCTTTGATCTTCCAAAAGCCAAACCCCCTGGCCTGGTCTCCAACATCCAACCCGAAATAGAATCCAGCTGGAGCAACCTCGTTCAGCGACCCAAACAGCAACTCCACCAACTCGGTCGCCTTGTCTGAGACCCACCACTCCTCTTCCTCGTCGAATTTATCACCGAGAACGTCCGCAATGGCATCTGCGTGCTCGCCGTTCGTCAACTCCACCCACTTGGACCCGTCCCACTCCTGGTCACGGAGAGCACGCAGAAAGGGCGGGATAATGTCACACAGCCTGAAGAGCATCTGGTCGTGAGTAGCGGCGTAATGCCTCAGTGCTGCCTTGAACTCTTCCTCGCTCAAATCGGCGGGATCGTTGCCCACAACCTCTGCCTCAATGACATCATCCGAATTCCGCGCAGCCAGCAACTCGTCCCGCTGCTGTGGGACCGGTGCAGTTGACGCCACCTTCAGAGCCTCGATGTCAGCATCCGTCATTGAGGCAAGCCTGGCGGCAAACATATCAGTTCCGATCTGAGCCCCGACGTAGAACCGTATGTGCGCCTCAAGCTCAGCACGTTCCTTGGCTCTGAACTTCTTGTAGCCCTTGACCTTCCAGCTGCGAGCTACCTCGCGCAAAGCCTTCATGGTCTTCGCACCGTCGATGTCCTTCTCGCACTCCTCGATCCTGATGTCCTCGGGCATCTGAACCCGGTACTCAGGCACCTTGTACTGTGCAGCGTCAACTTCAGCGTCCAGTTCTCCGCTCTTTGCCATCTGGACAAGTTCATCGATCCCTTCAACGTCTGTCATGATCCACCACTGGGCTTGTGGCCGAGAGCACCCAACGCTCTGGCCTTTCATCTATCCTCACCGTAATCGGGTCCTGGTCTATCTTCATCGTGCAGTCAATACACTCGGCCTCACCAGGTGGGCATTCCAGCGTAATATCACCATACTCGAGGAAGAGCAGCGGCTTGCACGACTTGAGGACCCTGTACTTAATCGAGCCCTCTACAAAGTCCAAGGCGGCAAGGTCAGCAAACCAGCCCATGACCTCTTCCTCGTCCTCCCCATATCCATTGGCCAACAGACAGGCGGCGTGCCTGGCCACCCCTTCGGCCAACTCGACCCCACCCAATCCACTAAACTGAGGGGTGTCCAGGGGCAACGAAGCACCTTCGGACCATCCATCTCCGAGAACGTCGGAGTGCGGACTGTAAAACTCCTCTCGAGTCCTGCCGTTGAGGTCCGTCACGAGCGTCGCACCCATGCTGAAGCTCACCTTCGGTTGATGCTGAAGGACGATCGCACCGGTCAGCAGGTCTAGACGAGCCCGAATCCACACCCCTAGTCGGGTGCGACTGTAATACGCGAGGCTCACTTGGCCTTCCTGGACAGTCTCGACAGCCTCGACAGCCTCGTGAGCTTGATCCTGGACTTCCGCTGCGATTCTTCGTGCTGAGCAGTGCTCTGGAGGTCATCACGATCCAGGAACCGACGCTTGCCGTTTACCTCGACGACGAAACACTTCCGTCCCTGTCCACGGAGGAACTCTACGCGGAGCCGTTCCGCTGTCGTCGGCTTCACCAGGTAGCACTCGGTGCCTTTGCGGACCTCGTACATGCCCTTCGGCCTTTGATCGCAACATGCCGGTCCACACGAGTGGAACATCAGGTCTCTCGACAACCAGACTGCCTTTCTCACTCCACGATCCCGTGAGTTTCGTAAGCGATGTAGTTGAGCAGGGTATCAAGGTCCGATCCAACACCTGCTCGGTTGAACCGGTGGCACATATCGACACCCTTGAGGAAGTGCCGCCTGTTCTCCCTCCGCATCGACTCCCCGAACACGAGAGCCTCTTCCTTCAGGGCGGCAATCTCTGCCCTCAGTGCGTCGTTGACCTCTGCTGCCTCGTCGGCAAGCTCTTGCCAGGTCGGTTCATCCAGATCAGCTGACGCAGACACCTCGATTTCCCGAGCATGGGGTTCGACCTCAGCAACCTTCGTTGCGATCCACGCCTCGTACGCCTTCGACCCGGCTTTATCCAGAAGAGTGCGCCTCGCGAACCCCAGGTTGGTCACCCTCTCGCACTCGCGTCTGTACGCAGTGCGAACACCTGTGTTGGACACCCCAAAATGACTCGCGATCCGGTCCCAGGTGCACCCGTTGAGGCGCATGCCATGGATGAGCTTCATCTCATCTCGAGTCCAGTCACGTCGAACTCGAGATCCACCCCTCTTCCCCTTCTCTGTCGGGACGAGTTTCACGTCCTTCTTCTCTTTGAACCCCATACCTAGGACCTCTTGCAGGACCCTCTTCGTGAGGGACATCTTCTTGCTCACGTGTACCAAGGGCACTTTGTCCTTGGCGCACAGCTTCTTGATCTTGTCGTATTGGGAGTGGCTCATGTGATCGTGCATCACGAGGACAGCCTCGATGCCTTTCACGATTGGCACCTGACGTCCGTCTGCATCCCATCGGCGCACCACGTCCAGCCCCATGCCCGCCAACTTGCCCACGTAGCGGGCGTTGTGGGCACTCTGGCCTCCCACCAGCATCACGTCCACGTCTCTGCCCTCAGCTGCTCTGCCGTCCGCAGGTCATTCTCCCAGGAGAGGGTCTTCAGCATCTGCACCAACCGTCTCCACTCGTCTTCAGACAGTCGGATCTGGATCCTCTGCTCATTGTTGTCTGCATCGAACGCCTTGACGTTCAAGCCCAGCATCTCGTCTCGTGGAACCCACTCGCCCGAGGCTTTGCAGAACCCGTACTTAGTGTGAGTCGCCATTGTTCTCCTTGAGCCGCAGGATCTCTTCCATCTTGGAGATCACCTTCACGGCGTACTGCGCGGCTCGCTTCCCGCAGAGCCTCCCCCCGTTGTAGTGGCAAAGAGCCTTGCTCACCCCCTCTTCCTGGTACTTGGATCGGTATCGCTTCCAGGTCTTGACGCCCTCCTTGATCGTGTCGCACCCCTTTGGGTCCTTGTTGGGACAGAAGTACTTCGGAAGGATCTGGAGAGGACCGATGGCTCCGTGCCGAGATACGGCTTCAGGATTGAACCTGGACTCATGCCAGGCGATACCCAGGACCTCCTCAGGTGCAACCGATTGCGCCTTCGCTTCCTTGACCAGGTCGTTGCACGTCTGCATGCGGACGGATCTCGATCCATCCGTAAGGACGAGCGACGACACCAGGACGGTACATACCGCGACCCAACTCATTGGAACGCTGCCAGGATGTGAATCAGGAACCAGATGCCGCAGGCAATTACTGCGACACCGAGGATCGAGCGAATAAGCTCGACTGCGATTGACTTCGTCATCTGTGACCTCCATCTCGGATGCTCCGATAGCATCCCTGAGTTGACCCCTTTCGTCAAGAAACAAATGCGTCCATGATCGTGTCCACTGACAGCGTCCTCAGGGACGGGACGTATGGGGCATCCAGGTTACCGATGAAATGCTCATCGACCCAGGTTACTTTGATCGCCCGTACCTCATCGACCGCTTGCAGCCCTGCCTTGCGTAGATCCATCTCCAGACTCACCTCGACCTGCCTGTTCGGCTTCTCAAAGACCCAGTACCCTCTGGCAGTCCACAGGTGGATCCATTCTTGAAGCTGATCTGTCGGTGTCGAGGACGGAATGCTGCGCACGAGTATGCGCTCATGCCCGCGCCTATCAGTGTGGTAGTCCACCATGTGGTTCCGTGGATCTCCGAACTGATCTGCCCTTGGCGTCGAAGACAGGGACTCTCTGATCGTCGTTTGGACCCTGACCTCATAGTAGTCTGGCGGGCGCGTGGGACGCTGCTTCCGCAGGTCACCTGACCACGCCTTCTTGACAGCCCGAGAGGTCACCAACCTGCTTGGCTTGTCCAAGACGATGGACCGCTGGTTGTTGATCATCTCGATGATCTGGTGGAAATTCCATACCTGCTGACATCTGGGGGCTCCGTGAATCCATCCCTTCCCCCTGATGTAAAGAGTCTCCAGGCCCATCGTGTAGAAGTCCTTCTTCACATACGCCTGACTGCCTTCATCGGAGAGCCCTATCATGTCGAAGACCAGACCCTTTGGTTGGTCAACCAGCCAGCCACAGAAGTAGTGATCCTTCCCTGGCATCATCTGAGTGACTGGACCCTTCCACTTGACCCACCCTGACTCTGTCAGAACAGAGGGGGGCGATGTGAGGATGAGCATCGTTGGAAATGGAAGTTGATCCGGCAAGCCGATCTGAGTGCATTGGTCGAAACGCTCGATCAGAAGCTCCTTCAGAGCGTCCTTATCCTCGCTCTCAGCCATGTACCACTCTTCGAAGAGTTCTGGATCGGGCATTTCGACCCCACAGTCGGAGGCCACCTCTTCCGTGATCTGGTTCTCCAGAATCTTGGCTCGGTAAGAGCTAAGGTGAAGAGCCTCGCATGGAACCTGGAAGACACGGACGCGACTTAGGCACTCGTCTACGACTCGCGCCATCGCCTTCCGGTCAACCGTCGAATGCTTCAGGAAGCTGTTCCTGTCCAGTTCGGTGGGGATTCTACCCTTGGTGACTGCGCTCGTTACGCAGCGCGCCATTGCCATGGCTTCAAATGTGCATGAACGCCGCTCAGCCTGGTTCCAGTCGGAGAACTTCGCAAGGATCTCTGCCTCAAAGCCCTCTGGGATCTCGATGCCATGAAGCCAATCCAAAATGACTTGGCGGCGTTCATGGGACGACTCAAGCCATTTCACCCATTCCGCTTTGTCGCGGCGTACTTCTTCTCGATCTTGATCGTACTCGTAGGGCATCGCGCCCTCCATCTCAGCAGGCGAACGGACCTCCAACAGCCCAACGCCAAGTGTTCTGCTTGTTCAGCCAAGCGATGAAATCAGGATGATGCTCCAGACCATGCCGTGAGACCTGGCATGCGTTCAGACCTGCCACCACGCCTTCGAAGCATTCGATCTTCAGCCGGTAGACGGCGAACTCGGACAGACATGGAGGCTCAGGGGTTACCTCGCCCGTACGCGGGACGAAGTAGAAATGCTTCTTCTGACCTCGATGGCCTTTGATGCTTTCCATGATCACCTCCAAGCCGGGTCGGGGTGGCTCCGACGACGCTCCGCTGCGCGCTCATCGCGCTCTTCAGCGTCCAGGTCGCCGAACCGATCAAGAAGCTCGGCTCGCGCCGCCTCTTCCTCTTCCCAGATCATCTGCCGCCGCGCAAGCTCGACCACGCGATCTCTCAGGGTCTCGCCCTCGACCTGCTGCTGCAAAAGCAGCTCTTTCATCTTGCTCATCTCTCCTCCTCGCTGACTTCATGCCAGCCATCTACGGACAAGATAACCTGTCTACGATGTTTTGTCAAGGGTTTTCTTTGGCCAGCTTCGGAAAGAAAGTGCTTGACAAAAGCTAGTAGGTGGTTTAGATTGGTTGCAGATGGTGACAGATGGTCGCCGACTGAGAGGTGCCCCCAAGCTCCCAAACAGGGCGCGGAGGGTGAGTAAGTGTAGAGGGCTGTGATCGGCAAACAATCGTGAAGCAGTCAGAGAGATCGGAAGGTGTGGGAACCTTCTGCGCGGGTGAGACTCCCGCTGCAACGAAAGCAAGCCGCCCCCGACCTTGGGGTCACCTTTGAGTCAGAGTAAGGAGCGAGGAGATGAAGCGACGACAACCTAAACAGCGTACCTCGAGCCCAGTGGCAAAGGGGCTGGCTGTACGCAGCGGGTCGTTCTCGGGTCATCATTCGAACCGGGCTTACGACGTGAAACGAGGACATAGCCGCAAGGCTAAACATAAGGGAAAGGCGGCATGAGCCGGGGACGACAACATAACCGTAACCAACAGGCGCGCGCTAAACGGCGTTCTGTGGCGACCTTCCAGCTGATCGACCGGCAGGATGGTAATGATACGCAACGACACCTGGACCCTGTTCTGGTGGGTAGGCGGGCGGCTACACGTACCCTGCCTTCACAACGACGACGTGAGCGTTACTCGCGTCCACGGGGGTTCTGAGATGGGCATTTCAATTCTGACAGGCGTAGAGGGTGGCGGGGAGCATCCCCAAAGCATCTTCTTCTGCAATACGGATGGTCAGGCTTTCGGCCCGGTCATGCCGTTCGACGCAGACCAGGCAGACGACTTCCTCGCGTGGCTCACAGACGCAATGTACGACCCCACTCGACCTGGAGTGATCCGTACCCTGCCACCGGAAACGCTGAAGAGTCTGCTGCACGAGTACATGGATGAGGACGTGCAATCGATTGCGCGTGAGGAACAGTAATGGAAACGAGACCAGTGTTCATGGTGAGCGTCCGCTTCCCGATTCAGGAAGACCAGGACGGTCCAATCTGCGTAGGGTTCGGACCCTACTTCGACCAGGAGACCGTAGACGACGTGTGCGCAGCCATCCGAGAGAAGCGTGACGGGTTCCGTATCCCGGACGGGGACATCAACGATCCCGGCATGGAGATCAGGGTGACCGAACGTTCGGTCACGGTCCTTGACCACCAAGGCATGCGCGAGATCATGGAGGGGAAGACGTGATTACGACCAGTGCAGGGTTCAAAGCCCTTGAGAAAGACAGCCGTGGGCGAAACCGAGGCCCGAACGAAGCCCTGATGGAGTCCCTGGACCCAGAAGGTGTCCACGTCGTTGCGAGGCAGTTCCTCCACAACGACTGCGAACTCCGTGTCATGTGGCTCGTCAAGCAACTCGGCGTTGAAGAGCCAGCCACTGTCTGGATGGACAACTCGTTTGAGGCACTCCAGAAGTACACAGTTCTGTACCCCGACGTGTCGGGCGAGAGCCCAGCTGCCCCATGAGCAAGATACCTACGTTGAAGGAGATCGCCAACCGGGTGTACTACGCCCGGTTCAGGCGAGAGGTGTTGAAGGAGTTTCGGGGCGGCAAGACCTACTTGGAGACGGGCGAGATGTTCATCCGCAATGAATGGGTCAAGGACATGGCCGAGTTCGAACAGCTGATGCTCGACATCGAAGAGATGGAGTCAAGATGAGCCGGATCAAGTGCAATCAATGCAAGGCCGACGCAGAAGACACAGCTTCCAACCACGGGGAGTCGTGTCGCTGCGGCGGTCGATTCTACTACCCCCCTCGTGACCTGAGCGAAGATCCCTTCGCCAAGTCCAGCTGGGAAACCATCATGCGCCTCAGCCAAGAGCATGAGGCGAAGAAGGGCATCGCCAAGCTCCAGGCTTTCGTCGATGCGGCGCTGCGTGAAGGAGCAAAGTGATGAGCAAGCCAAGCCAGAAGAAGCAATTGAAGCAGCGCAGACGAGGCAAGGCCGTGAGGCGCAGCTTCAACATCCAGCGCAACAACGAGCCGAAGGACAAGGACGCTGAACCATCCCCTGCAACTCAGGAAGCTCCTGGAGCCCAGAACAAGAGGGACGAATAGTCCTTGACAAAACATACCAGGGTGGTTATATTGTAAGGGAAGCGGGAACGATGGGTTCCCGAGATGACTGGCACGATGCCAGGGAGCGGACATGTACGGACTTAGGCAAGACCTTCGACACTGCGAACAATACAAAGACAAACAATACGAGATCCAATTCTTCGATGCGGATGGTCAACTTGTTGAGACGACTGAAGGACCCACCTTCATCTTCATCGCTGAAAACCTCGAGGTGGCCTGGTACGCCGCTCGGTACCTCTGCTTCCTACCTGCTCTGACAGACACGAGCATCACAAAAGGCGCGGTCGCCACGGCGAAATTCAGGCTCGTCGGGACGGTTCGGTGGCATGACAACGTGCCAAACGGGTGACCCCATGACTGACTTCACCAAACACGTAGCCTTCACCTGCGTCACCAACAGACAATGGCGTACCTCAGTCAAGGGGTCCAACGGCAAGGTCTACATCGTTCAGTTCAGGCCCATGACATACGGACCTGTTCAATACGACTGGACCTGCGAATGCCAGGGCTTCAAGTTCCGAAAGCATTGCTCGCACATCGACAAAACAAAAGTTGCGGGCACTCGATGCGGATGGAACTCGTGCCTCGAGATCGGCATCGAGCCAGACAGAACCGGGGACTTCCCCACATGCCCTGAGTGTGGGGAAAGGGCTCTCCCCGTGGAGGTGGCGGCGTGATCCTCGCCAAGGATGCCATCACTGGACGCTTCTACCGGCGCACACGCAAGCCTGGACGCAACAGCTACTACGAGGTCCCTCGCATAGGCAGGGACGCCTACCTGGTCAGCCTGAGGCGCAGAGAGGCCAAACACACCATCCTCTGCGGACAGGAAGCCACCAACCTGCGCTTGCTCGCCAAAGACCCTGAAGCCATCGTCCTCAGGTTCACCGTCAGGTACAGAACCATCCACTCACGGGTCCTCACAGAGAAGTCTCACCTCGTGGTAGTCTCACCCGACCTCAGACTCAGAGAGGTCAAACACAAACCCACCAGGTGAAACCAACATGGCCAGATGCGGACGATGCGGACTCTGGAGCCAACAACCCGATGAACACAGAGAACACAAGTGGGCAGGGAGATGCCTCTGGTTCGGACACTCGCTTCACCAAGACGAAGTCTGGGATCGAAGAGAGTGCGATGACTTCATCGATCGCATCCCCGAACTCGATCCCGTCGAACACTTCGAACACAAGGTCAAACTCGAGAACCTCAAAGCCGCCTACGACACTGCGCTCAGATCAAAGCGAGTCGCCTACGCCGGACTCACCCTCTCCATCGCTGCCCTCATCTGGAACCTCATCAAGGAACTCATCTGATCCATGAGGACCAGGGCACTCACACCAAGCCCAGTGCTTCTCGCACAGCAAACACCAACGACCACCACACATATCGCACTCAACCACGTTCACCAGATAGTCCACGTCCACACTCATCACTCAACCCTCCATCTCATCGTCCGTTTCCGGGTGCGCGAGCTTGCGACGACGCCACGCAACCGCACGCTCGACACAAACAAGCAGCAGGACCAACACCCCGATCGGCCCCAAAATGTACAGCAACTCAGACCAGTCCACAGCTCCAGGGGTGCCGTTGCACACGTCTTCGGGGATGATCCAGGACATCAGCAACCCACCCATGTTCAGTACTGAACTGCTACTTCCCGCTGTCACGACATCCACTTCTCACCCTTCTACAAAATCCCCGCGTTTTGAAAAAGTAGAACCTCGATGTTCAGTGCCAATCTCAACCGCCCTGTTCAGTAGTCTCGCCCAGGTACAACTCAAGAGCACGCACCAACACCTCCTCAAACGACAAACCCTCGCGCTTCTGAATACGACGAGCCAACACCAATGAACGTCCACCAACAAACATGAACTCCACACCAACACGAGGAGCATCAGCACTCACACTCACTGGCTCACCACCAAACGACTTCCGTTCAACCTCCACACTCACAGCCTTCATCGCTCACCCCCAAACGTTCAAAAAGACCATTCCTCACAATTTTGTGAATGCGCCAGGAGCGAAGGCACCCCCCACATCGCATTCCCGAAAGGGGAGTGTCTCTTCGATCTGACTTCCCCTTTCGGAGGCTTACAGCACCCTTAGGGCTCTTCGGTTCCCTTGATGTGGCCCGGTGCTGCAACAGCTGCCCCGGATATCTCATGTGCCTTCTCGACCGTGTCCCCTGCCTTCTGGACCTTGGTCAGGTCGAAGTAGTTGCCACCGGATCCGATCGACTTGAAGTTGAAAGCACCCTGCGAGCCCTGTATGACCTGCTTGAACGCCAGGGACAGCTTGGCACTCTTGGTGAACCCACGGCGGGCCATCCCCTTCTCGTACGCCACATCGCACTGCGTCATGACCGTGAAGAGGTGATCGCCACCATCCTCGTTCAGAGACATGCCAGGGAAGTTCAGGATCGCAATAGGGGGTGCCTGCATCGCAGCCGCGTTCTTAGTCTTGATCGGGTACATGAAAGCGCGGAAGTACTTGATCGCGAAATCGACGTTCGAATTGAACGGGCGGTTTGAGTCGCTTGTGGGATCGGCCTTCAGGATAAGGATCCCGTCCTGCTCGTAGTCCATGTACCTGCGCAGCGGCAACTCAAACGTGATGGTCCGACCTTCGTTCGATCCCCACTGCATCAGCGAATGGCTCGCTCCTGGAATGGGCTTCGACACCCAACCTGACGCCAGGCTGTCATCGATCGACTCAGGCCAGAACTGAAACGCCCGCTCCTCGAGCCCTGGTACGAACACGCCAGACACAGGGTCCAGTCCAGCGATGGATGCCACTGCCAGCTTTAGCTCGTCCACGGCTGCGACGAGGCTCACGCCCAGGGCAGCACCCGATGTAACCCCCTGAGGGGCGAGAGGAACCAGGGGAAATGTCATCACTCACCTCCTGCTCGATTCAACCATAGCCCATTCTTTTCACACCCTCCACAGACCCCTTTGAGTTTCTGAGGGTTTCTGAGGTCTTTTGAGGCTTCTGTTCTATATGAGTTCCCTGGATGTGGTCAGTGTTGTTTGAGTCGTCAGTGTCGGGTTCCATCAGGTCCATTCTACTTCGGTCCATGGTGTAAATGCCAGGACTCTCTGTATCATGTCGGTGGATATCTCTGCGTACTTGTTGGCTATTCTGTTCAGATCATCGTCTGAACCTTGAGCGGCTTCTATGTCTAGTAGGAAGCCATCGACATCGAGGGGCAGTTTGAGGTCTGCGTTTCGGCTTGATTTTGCTGATGGCAAGCGTCGCACTGTTGGCCTTGAGGTTGTTTGTCTGCGTTAGCTGGGTGGATCAGCTGGCTCTGTCTCGGCAGGTTCGGGCTTGTCGGCTTCGTTGTTGGGCTTCGGGCAGTGAGGTTTGACAACGATCGTTGCCTCAACGTCAGCTTTGTCGTAAACCACCAGCGTTTTGTGCCAATTGAGTTGTGGTCCGCACTCGCCCACGGTGAACTCAGGCTCTGCCTCCTCGAGGAGATCAGCCCAGCTGGATGAGGTGGCACAGCCTTCTGCTGCGAAGGCGCACAGGGCGGTGAAGGCAAAGGCCAATGCTGCGTTCCCTAGTTTGTGTTCTGTCTTCATGATCATTCCTCTGGTTTGTTTGTCGCCTTGTCGATCAGGTCATCGACTGTCTTGTACAGTTTTAGCTCTTCAGCGAAGTGATCTCGCTGTCTTGCCAGTTCGGACATGAACTCCTGTCGTTGGGCCTTGAGCCTGTCTGCGAACTTCTCTTCCTGCTTTGGTAACCAAGATCGAAAGAGCCACAGGGTCAAGTAGATCAGGACTCCTGTCGCCCCTACGTTTGAGATGATCTCAATTGTTGATCCGTCGAATTCCATTTGGTTTCCTCCATGCGAGTTCGTTGGGGTCAGCGTCAGCTGGCAACCTCAACTGATGCAATCGATTGCACGGGGAATCGTCAACTGGGGCAGTGAGCATGCAGAGTCTAGGCTCACTCAGGATTTTGGGCAACTTAATTAGACCGGGCGTGGTATCGCAGCCACACCCAACCCATGATCTGCGATGTCACGGCGACAGCCAGGAACGCCAGGCTGGCGGCTATAATTGCCGCGTGACGCGCTTTCATTGGATCAAGCCCCGAAGGTAGTGCCTGGTCGGCTTCTCGCGCTCAGGGGCATTTGTGAGCACTTGTGATGGCATCTGGATCTCTGCCTTGATCATCGGTCGGGGATCAGGGGTCGTTCCGTCGATGTTGGCATGTAGGTTGGCCCGAAGTCTTGAGACGATATCGACCAAGAGCGCACGCTGTACGTCCATCTCCTGGATCGTTCGCTCCGTGACCTTCAACGCTGCGATCTCATCGACGCCATCCAGCACTCGGTACCCGCCATCTGGGTAAAGCCGCACTCGCACACCACCATTCACCATCACTGTCTCTGGAATCCGCTCAGCCATCACTCCCCCACTCGTTCGTCCGCGTCTGGCCATGCATATGTGCTCAGGACGCGGAATCCACCGTCAACTCTGATTCTGCTCGTCATGTGATGTGCCTTGGTCACCCTTGGCGCTCTCACGCCTGCGATCCTGCACAACCTTGCCACGGCTTCACCTGCGCCTGGCATCCATTGATCATCCCAATCCAGGCTCGTTGAGATCCGCACCCCTGGTACGCCATACGCCACCGTTGGTACAATCTTGCCTAGTAGCTCACCATCCACGGTGACCTCCAGGGCTTGCCCTACCTTGGTGACGGTTGCGGTCTTCACTCCACCTCATCTCCTGAAGGAAAACTCCCGCATGATCCAGGGCATGACCGTCTTCCGGTAATGCTGCCTCTCGATCGTCCTCATGATGCGGTTGCCTCGCTCCGGTCGGTGCCTCTCAAACCACGCCTGGAACAACTCAGGGGCATCCAGGTCATAGTCGTTCTTCCACATTAAGCTGTCGAGTTGGGTGACCGTAGTATGCTTCCTGAGACGCTTCGCACCATGGATGTAGGTAGCGATGGTGAGCAGCAGCTTTTCCAGGGCTTCGGCTTTCTTCCTGAGGCTGGACTTGTAGTCCTTTGGGTTCTTGAACCCCTGCTCCTTAAACCACCGATCGACAGCCCTCTGAGGATTCATGCTCGGCCCGCGTAGGTGAACCTCAATCACATCGGCATGACGCACCGGGCTTGCCCTCGACAGGTACCAACCCAGGCGATGGAAGACCTCATCGTCTGCTTTGTCTTCAGGCGATTTCGGGGGTGATGGGATGTGACCATAGTAAGCCTCCCCGAGAGAGCCGATGTGCTCCAGGCCCTTGATCAGGGCTTTCATCTTCCGCTCCCGCTCTCTACCCTGCTGATGGCATCGCTGATTTTATCATCCACCGTGTCATGGACCCACCTCACCGCCCTGGTGTCACCCTTGACGGTCGCCTTTGCGTCTCCACTCCACTCCATCCCATGCTTCGCCAGGTTGACCTCTTCACCATTAGCAATGGCACCCGTCAACTCACCGCGTAGCTCCATATCGATGGATTCACGCACCGTGGCGTCCGGGTGGTCTTTGTAGATTTCAACATCGAAAACAATCTTGAAGTCGGCACCCAGGTCGAACTCGTAGTCGCTGAGCGTCATCTCAATCTCGAGTCCTCCCTCGTTATCCGACCCTGAATACTCGATAGAGGGGTCAAGATGTCTGAAGTTCTTCTTGATGTCTTTGGCGATGGCTCCTGCCAGGACTTTGACCGAGAACCTTCTCCCGGTTCGTGCCTCTTCCAATCTCTTGATCAGGTTTTTCATATCATTCACCTTCTAGGCTTGAGGATGAGTTTACCCTTACCCTCTTGCGCTGCCCTGTAACCCTTTGGGGGCTGCGATTGGTACTCATCCGTCGCGCTGCCGGTCCCAATGAACTCCCCGGACGCATCGAAATAAAGGAACAGGTTGCCGCGAGGTCCTGAGATCATGTACGAGAAAGCGATAGGCGCATTGCCCTTTGTCCTCGGCTTCCCCTCTTCCAGTCGTTGGATCAGGTTTTTCATCTCAGTCTCCTAGCTCCGTTCCATCGAAAATGGTGCCCCACCAGCACGCCATGTCCCACTTCTGCGAGGACAGGTGATGGTGGCCAACGACCCCGGTGAATTGTCCTCCGTCCATCACGGATCGGGGGAAGACACCGTGCCATACCTCGCCCGTGTCCTGAAGCCCATCTGAACCTCTCGGGGCATTCATGGGGATGTCAAAGGTCGAACAGATATCGAACACAACCTGCCTTGTGGCCTTCGCAGTCGCCGGGTCCAGGCTCAGGATGCTCTTGTTGCCAACTACCCGCCCGTCAGGTCGTTTAGCCGTGTTGGTCGTCGTGTCCAGGTCATAGCTTCGGCTCTGGTAGTACGACAACCAGTCGGTCGTGGGTTGCTGGCAGATGTCGATCCCAATCGAGTAGCGATTGACATAGCCTGCGTGCCAAGCCGAGTGGTCGAAGTCGAGCATCTGGTAGAAGTCGCCCCGCCCGATCCCGCCGTGAGACGACACCTTTCTGGTCGGTGAACTGAAGACCCGATACAGGTGGTTTGGGTCGATGCCGCCCCAGTGAATCACCAGAAGCCTTGGCTTGGCTCCGTTGCGGCTCGAGAAGTGACCCCACTTGTGAAGGTCCAGCCCACCAGCCTGGTCATAGGGGATGGTCTCAACGTCAGCAGACTCACCGTCTGCTTTGACCCTTCTGTTCTTGTAGATGTAGTACCGATCTCCGGGCTCCAGAGGGTCAGCAAACACCTGATTGACGATATCCCAGGTGTGTGGACCCAGCTTGCCGTCAGTGTCTCCAGGTCCGAAGCCCTGGTCGGCCTGGAACTGATGGGTGGTCGCCGCAAAAGCCTCCTTCTCCCCTTGTGACCCAGCCACAGCGTCATTCTTCCATCCCAGGCACTCGTCCAGTGCTGCCTGAGGGAAGTTGCCGTACCACCCCACTGACTGAGCCGATCGCTGGTTGTAGTTCACAGCACTGGCGACGTTCCAATCCACCGGAACGGTCTCATCGCCGTACTGCTCTTCGATGTGATCCCAGGTTGATGGGCCGAGCATACCGTCCGCGCCAAGTGGCGGGTCTGCCTCGGTCTGGTAATCCAGGACGGCACTGGCGAACTGAGTCTTCTCGTCCGAACTCCCGTTCACCGGATCAAGGCCCAACCCAGGATAGTCTGCCCGAGCCTTCGCCGGGATCTGGTTGGCCCAGCCGTACTTCTCTGCCGCTGTTGCGTTGTACCGTACTGCTTTCGCGAGGTCAGTCATCTCCACCCTCCAATTCAGCTTTGATCTCCTCAAGCCCCTTGTTGAGCTTGTCCAGACCTTCAACCTCGTCAACTTCCGCCTTACCGCTGGACGAAGGAGGTGCATCCGCCTTGCCCTTGGCGTCCTTGCCCTTCTTCGCACCAGCATCGACCGATGCAACCCCAGCGTCTGCTGGCTCTTGAGCCAGCACAGGCATGCAGCTACTTGCTGCCACGGCTGCGACGAATGAGATCTTTAATATCGCCCAACGTGTTGTTCGCGGCATCGATTCTCTCCTTCAGTTGCGCCAACGCAATGCTATTCTTCTGCACTTCGTCCCGTCCACCGTCGTGTTTCTCTATTTTAGTTTCCAGGGCAGCGATGGATTGCTGTGTCGTCGCGTCGTTGACCTCCAGCTTAACCCCCCAAACGACGAGGGGGATCACCAGCATGCTGAGGATCGTCTTGATGTGGTCGAAGGTGAATTTCATCCCTCCACCAGCCGGTGCCTGTTCCGTTGCCATGTCACTCACCAGAGCTTGAGTTGGCCCACTTTGGGCGACTCCTTGATCTTGCCGTCTTCTTTGTACTCCATCTCGATGGATGGGTCAGCATGACCTACTCGCGTGCGTGCGATCTCGACGTACTTCTCATCCATCTCACTGCCGACGAACCTCATGTTGAGGTGAGCGCACGCCACAGCTGTCGTACCGCTGCCGCTGAATGGGTCCAGGACGAGTCCACCTTCTGGCGCAATCAATTGCACCAACCACTTCATCAGGGCGATGCTCTTCACGGTCGGATGATGATTCAGGATCGCTTCATCACCTTGATCCAGGCTCGAGAGCCCAGCCTCACGCTCCGACCGTGATGGCTTTGGGATGTAGTGAAAGTTGGGAAAGAACCTCGCAGCCGTACCAGAGCTACCGCTCAAAACAGGCAACGGCGACTCGACCGATCCCTTGTATCCCATCAGTTCATGGCTACCGGCTTTGCGCGACCCGCTCATCAGCTGCCCTGACTGACGAGCCAGTTCGTCCACTGGACACCCTTCTTCACAGTGCCAGTCTTGGATCGTCTCAAGCCCGTCCTTGTCATAATGCGACGTACGGAATCCCTCATCATTTGCCCATTCTAAAAAACCGTCACGGCATGGATGTTCCATGCTAGACTTACCCACTCCCCCACCTTTCTTGACCCTCTTCGTTCCCACTAGCTCACACCCTGCACTGTGTGTCAGAAGGACGTTTGGTGGCCATCGCCCGCCGCTGTGTCCGGTGACTTCTACCGTCTTGTTCGTACCTCCGTAGGCACCTGACCCGCCGATCGGACCTGTATGCCCGTTGTATATCTGCTCGGGGGTCTCATGTGTGGCCACACGGCACGCATCGATGTGGATGCCTCCTACACCATGCTCCTGGACGTTCTGCGCCACAGTGCCGCTCAGAGGCTTTCTGACGAGCCACCATACTTCATGACCCGGCTTCAAGGCGGTGCCCCATCCCTCCCATCTCTGAGCCTCTGGAGTAGCGGGGGCGGTGACAGGGATTTCTGATGGCCCTTCAGAAGTGAAGGCCACCCCCGGAACGGCTTTGCGGTATCCGACGATCTCACGCTCGGCTTCAGCGAAGAACTCATCCAACTCCCCATCCATTTCAGTTTCGCTCTCGCGACCCAATACCCGCTTCATGGTTTCCCACTTCTCAGGTGAGGGAAGAACATTGAACCAAGGGTCGGGCTGTTTGCCGTCCTCTGGAACAGACAAGTAGTTGCAAGCCCGAAAGCCACACTCTTTATCAATCTGAGAGCGAGTCTTGCCCGAAGCGTCGAACAACTTACGAAGCTCCTCTTTCAAAACCGTGACGGACGAATTCATACGACCGTGTTGCTTATCAATGGCCTTGCTGATGTCCATCGACTTCGGGAACCCACTTCCAAACATGTGGTGAACGCTGTCACGAATCTGGAATCGAGCCAGTCGAAGGCCCATGGCTGTGAGGTCGCTGGTCCTCGGAAGTGCCCAGACCAGACCATGAGCCCCAGGCTTGAGCACACGCCAGCACTCAGTCATCACGTCCGCGATGAAGGCGACGAACCCAACCTCCCAATCCTCCAGGTTCAGCGCAGACATGAAGCGCACCGCATCCTTGCCCGTGTTGGTCTTTGGATCGTATGAGGTGTGGCTGTCCCAGTCTGCACCCATGAACGAGATGCCCGAGGGGGGATCAGTGACCAGTGCGTCTACACTGGCGTCTGGAAGCGTTCTGAGGAAGTCGATGGCTTCAGCGTGCACAATTTCGATACGTGACATGCCGACACCGTTGCACCTAGAGTGCGTTTAGTCAATAAAAGACCGTGAGAACCCCTACCATGACGGGGTTCATCATGCTACGATCCTCCCCTAAGCTGACGTTGCTTGTGCTGAAGATGTCCACCCACAGGTAACCTACATGAACCCTGAATTCATCACATCACTTCTCGACTTCGGTGCACTGGGTCTGTTTGCCGGGTTCCTGATCTGGCTGTACATCAGCACTCAGCGCCGGAACGAGGCGACCCAGAAGAAGTTCGAAGCGACCCTGGACAAGATAAACGCCAACTTCGACGCCAGGGTGACCGACATGCGCAAACGATACGGCATCGTCATCGCGGACCTTCGGGCCGAGACCATGGAGATTCGACGATCATATGTCGATGATCTGGGTGCCCGTGTTGACGAACTCGGCGCTCGACTCGAGCGGATTGAAATGGTCGTGCGGGCTCTCGAGACTGCTCAGAAGATCAAAGAGGCTGCGTACACAATCCGAAAGGGTGGCGAGGAAACCAACCCTGACGTGACCGGTGAGCTTCATCGGCTCGCGACATCGCTGTCACTGGATGACGCCTAGATGTAGATGCCCAGGCTTCTACTTCCGGCACCCACTCCCTTCATGCCCTCTCTCCTTGCGTTGGCGAGCACGTCTGACGAAATGGATTTCGTGTGCTTTGAGAGCAGGATCAACCACTTTGCCCCTTTGGGGGCTTTGCCACGAGGGGCAGAGATGTGCTCGACGGTCGGTCCACCCAGTGCCCTCAAGACACGAGTGATTGCCCACTTTTCGCCGCCAGAGATCTTCTCCCAGTCGGTGCCGCTCACCCCTCCAGGCTTCTCGTTCGGACCAGATGAAGGTTGGTAGAAGTAGACCGCCTCGGCGATGACACCCAGCTTTTCTATGAGGTGCCTCATGGCTCCATTGCCCATCGCTTCTCGTCCTCGTACTCGTCCTCTAGGTCGCGCATATCAGACACGAAGCGTTCGTAGTGCCTCATCATCTTCTTGATCTCGCTTCCTACCTGCGCTGACAGCCGGTCATCTGCCTTGGCCTTGACCTTGCGATGGAATCCAGCCCTGTACTTCTGGTACCGCTTCTCGTGCAGAGCATCGAGCGCCGAGTCCCGTCCCGGTCCTGGATGCGCCGGATCATTTGGGGAAATACTGAACCCTGGATGTAGGTCCTCAGGGTCGATCGACGGTGACCCCATCATCACGTCCCTCATATTGAGGTAGAGAAGGCCCCTCTTCGGATCGAGACCTACAAGCAGTTCGGTCTTTTGCTGTGGGTCAAACTCCAGATCCCACAGGCTGGGTGGATCTTCTACATCAGGGAAGTAGGTGAGGACGATGGTGGGATTCGTGGCACCAGCGAAGGGGTTCTTGCTGTCAAAGGACCAGTGATTGACCCCGTGATCGCTGAATCCAATGGTGTACTTCTTTGAATCAGCCAGTCGCCTGTTCGCGGCTCCAACCCGATCCATGAGGCGTAGCTCATCCTCAAACTTATCAGCCTTGGTCGATCTCGAGAGGCTGTACTCTCGGCCTCGGTGCCCTGAAGGCTTAATGAGGTCTCGGATGTTCTCTACAAGCTCTCTCATCTCAATCCCTCAATCGAAGATGTCGATCTCGCCACTCATCTTGGCTTTCGCGATGACCTTGCTCAACTTGCGTGATGCCCGATCGTCCAACAGACCTCGACCCAGTTCATCCTCCATCTCACTGTCGGCGCGATGGAGACGGTTGAGCCCTTCCAGCGTGATCTCGATCACCTGGCGATCACCCTTCTTTGCGTAACCCTTTCGGATCAGCGCACTAGCTTCGATGCGACTGACCCCCCTGCCGATGCGGATCAGGTTGCCCGCCATGAAGATAGCCGCTAGAGCCTGCGCGTGGGGATGCCACTCGTCGAACTCCTGCATGGCATCATCCTCCCGAGCATCATCTCGACCATACTCGTCGCTGTACCTTGCCTCGCGCACCTCAAGGGCTTCCTTGAGCCCTGAGATCGCCTTTCCCAGCTGATCCTTGTAGAGCCTGCCCTCGTCCGTCTCTGGCGTCCAGGCGTCGTACAAGTCCTTAAACGTCTTCTGGCGTTTCCCGCTTGGACAGGAGGTGCAGGCTTCCTCGATGCTTTCGATCAGGTCTTTCATGACTCACTTCACTTGTGGCTGGCAGCTGCCTTCTTCTCATTGGGCGTTGACGCAATGCGCGCCTCGTGCGGCATGCTAGACTCAACGCTGTCGATGAACCCGTAGACAGACTCTTCGGTGTGCTTGATGTTCTCGATCAGGCGACCCATGCGACGGCGAACGTCGAAGCCCTCTTGCTTCTCCAGGATGTCCCACAGGTAGTCAGCACGTTCGCGCAGCAGGTGCATCCCTGCCTTCAACCCATCGACTGCCTGCGAGACAGACTCACCGTCCTCATCGAGCCCCTGTTGGCTCTGCTCGATCTTCTCTATCAAGTGCTTCATCATGATCCCTTCTCCGTTGCTCGTTTCACGTTCTCTACCCTCCCAAGACCTCGAAAGTCTTCGGGAAGTCCCAGTCGTCCAGGTATTTCTTGATGTAATTCTCAAATGTGTACAGCATTACCACCCTCGGCTCCGTGTCAGCGGCTCCGAACTTAGCCCTCTTGTCCCTAGCCTTGTCCACTCGCTCGCGGATCTTCCAGAGCGCCTTGGCGTTGGCTGAGTCTGTCTTGTGCGGCGTGACGTTCTTGCCCACGCTCACCAGCGCATTCCTCATGACCTTGCTCAGGCTCTTCGCCGCAGACTTCGACCCTGGCATCTGGTACATCTGCCAGTCGTCCTCGTCGTAGGGAACGCTGGAGATTGCCGGGGGTGTCCACTTCGGTTTCGTCTCTGACTTAGCCGAGAGCGAGGGCACCAGCATCTTGCCGTGACCCGCAAGCTCAAGGGCACGAGTGAAGAATATCTGCGAGACGACATTCTTCATCGTGGGGCTCTTGCCGGTAAAGTCCTCAGCAGCTGAGCCTCGGCGGATGGCTTTGGCAATGTTCTTGATGAGCCGTGCCTGCTTCAGGGCAAGGCGAATGATACCTTCCCGGTCCCTGCCTTTGACCACAATGTCCTTGATCCGCTTCTTGTCCTTTGAGTCGGGAAACTTAGACGCCCCGAAAAAAACATGCTCGTCATTCAGCTTCTTTCGGGTGGAGTCGGCAGTCCACACCTTCGACTCGTACAGCAGAGCACCTATGCTTTCGATCAGCTGCTTCATCCCTTTGCCCTAGCCTTGGCTGCGTCGGTGATTCTGGCTTTTGGCATCCCGATACCGTAGTTCATCTTGACGCCCTTGACGCCCTTCTTCACGTTCGCGGCATTCTTCTTCTTCGCAGCCTCCAAGGCATCTACCTCTGCCTTGGTCTTCTTCTTCTTTGAGTGCTTCACCGTCTGCGCCCCACCCTTCGGGGGAGACCCATCGGACGGGAAGAACATGCGATCACCATTCTTCAGTGTTCGCCACACGCCCTTCTTGCCACGGAACTCATGGATGTCGGGCTCGTCCACCTTCTTGCTCGGCAGACCAGCCTTCCCTTTGTCTGTCTCCGCTTCCTTCTCGGGCTCGTCACCAGCGTCGGCTTCCCCTTCCTTCTCAGTCTCCTTGGCCTTCTTGGTTGCCTTCTCGGAGATCGCTGCGGCATCAGCAGACGCTGCCTTCGTAGCCTTGGCGATGCCTGCCTTGTTCGCTGACTGGGCTGTCGCTGCCACGAATGCAATCACAGACACCGCAGCCAGTGCGAGCAACGACGCAGCGATCACCGACAACACTGCCGACGTGGTCAGAACCCCCAGTGCGAGCGCCTCTTCAAGCTCAGAGTTCTTCTTGCTGACCTCCTTGGTCACTATCTCGCGCACCTGCGCGCGTACCTTGTCACTGACCTTCCGATCGCCAGTGATCGCACCCACGATGTCATCGATGAACTCTTTCTGGTCACTCTCGGCGTCTTCTACCAGAGCGTCCGTGGATGCCAGCGACACATCCAGCTGGTCTGCCAACCCCTTGAATCCAGCGCGCTGCCTGGCGTGCTTCAGCTTTGTCTTGGCTCGAGAGGTCTTGAGGATATCGTCGTATTCAGTGTCGTATGCTGACTGGTCCTTCTTGGCCGAGAAGTGGCGAGCCCTGGTCTTGCCCTTCTTCAGTTGCTTCTGGTCGGGACCTGGCGTCATGTAGCCCACGTCCTGCATGGTGCCCTGGCAGATCGCAAAAGCCTGGTCCGTTGTCTTGCCTTGGTTCACCACATCGACCACGCACCGTCGCATGTAGGACGGCATGTGAAGCCGCTTCTCAAAGAGATCAACCAGGTCAGCGATGTCCTCGTCAACCGCGCAATCGGTTGCACTTGGCTCTTCCAGCCATCTGCTCAGATCGTTCAGTCCCTTCATACCACTCGCCCAACCTAGAGGGATGCCAAAATCCTTATCGTCACAGCACTACCGGGACTCGTCGTTCCGGTTGTTCCGCCCGTAGTCACGGTTGCCATGGAGATCGCCGTGGCGAAAGCCACGCCTTCCGTCACAGCCAGCTGACGCCTGTCCCCCTGCCTGACCAAGCAGACCATGTCGGGGGCTGTGGTGCCCACAGTAGGCCCAGCGTGATCCCAGAGCTTGAAGTACACGTCCTGCGCCACGTTCAGCGCGTTGTCCACATCGATGATGTATATGGTACCAGGCGCGTTGAGCACATCGTTGTCCGCAGTGGAATTCGAATCCGTCTGCAAGATGAGCTTGGTTGCGATGGGAGATACTTGACTTGATACCGAGAGAGCCATGTCTAAAACCCTATCTCTATGCGAGGTCCCGCATATGAATCGAAAGCCCCAACGTTCCTTACCTTTGCCCGAGTCAACCCTTTCAACTGAACCAGGGTCAACCGGTCCTCATCTACGATCATCCTCGAGGAGTAGATCGCCATGACCTCCGGCTCACCGATGGCCTTGAGGATCTTCTTGACCCTTGCCTTCGTCTTCGATTCAAGCCCCTTGAACTTCTCTAGCGTATCCGCATGAGTCACCCGTGGAGCCCACGTCGCTTCAGTCAGGCTGTCGAGAAGGTCTTTCATCGCTCCAGGTCGAAATCGTAGTCAGCTTGGACTTTCTTTCCGAAGTTGGCCTGCTTGCCTGTGACAAGGGAATACTCCAGCAGAGACATCCAGTTCACGTCGCTCAGCTTGCGCCACCTACCCATGTTGAGGCGAAGTCTTTTCGTTTCCTTGAGTTGGGTCTCAAGACGGTCCTCTTCCTCACCAGCCGCCTCTCTGGCGTTCTCGAGGATCTTCCCTACCTGGTACAGCGCGTCTTCTTCGGAAGTCGGAGACTTCGGATAAAAAGCCTCCAGACACGGCGACTCGATGTCCTCATCCATTGAGTTCAACGCAGCCATCACCTTCTTGTTCCGCCCGTAGCGAGACTCGATAGCCTTCCTGATCTCACCGTACTCGGACTCCTTGCCCCGACCCTTTCGCATGAAGTCGATGGCAATGAGTGCCTGCTTGGCGCTTTGAATGGGCCAGCGTCCACCCTTTCCATCTGCATCCGGGAAGACGAAGTCCTTTGATGGAAGTCGCTTCCTCTGTGCGTAGCTGAGCTTTTCGATCAACAGGTCCAGTTCACTCATGTCATCACCCCTCGTCCCAAAGCTCAGCCCTAGAGATTCAAAAAGTCGATCGTGACCTTCTCGGGATCAGAGCCCTTGTACCGCTTACCCTTGGTCACGAGTCGGCGATGACGACGCTTGAGCAACCCATACGCTGCCTCTTCCCAGGTCTTGCTGCCACGCCTGTCCTCGCTACCGCTCCTGCGGAGTCCGTCGTTCCAGTACCACCTGTCGCCCAGACCCTTCTCGATCCACCCAGTGACGTGCGTTGACTTGGAGAGGTGCTCTTTGCCTCGACCGCCCTTGGCGTAGACCTTGTACTTCCCGCCAGGATGCCCAACGATTTGGAACTTGAAGCCCTTCTCTGGACTCCATCCGATGATTTGAGGTGCCGCCTCAAATAGGCCAGCAAGCTCACGCAACAGGACTCTCATGGGTCAACCCTCCGTTGGGACCGATACTGCAACAAGGACCCGCTGAACTCAAACTCGTTTGACGAGGCGCAATCGATTGCACTCAGGCAGAGATGACACTGTGCTCTATGAAGAAACGAGCGAACCGCAGACCAAAGCTCCGCGTGGCGGCACCACCAAAACATGCAATCAGAAGCGTTACGTTGTAATCCGTCGAAAGCTCCAATGGCCACGGGAATCCGGGGAATGAAACACTGCAAGCCTGCGTCGTACCAACCGCACCAGTCCTGGTCAGACCCCCCTGTGTGATGGTTGATGACGCCCAGACCGTGGTCGGCAAAGCCGCCACCGATCCAACCTCATAACGCTGGATCTGGCAGCCAACCATGTTCTCTCCCAAAAGTGTGGCATCATCGGTGATGCCATACAGGGTCAGCCCTGTGATCCTCGGGGCTACACCAGTGAGGGTGTCAAACCCAGCATCGCCAAAGAAATCATTCAGGTTGGCCTGTGCGTAAATGTCAGTCGTGGATGCAGACATGATGTACTCATATCCGATCTGGTTTGCGTAGGAGGATTCGGTGATCAGGAACTTTGAGTGCCCTATGTCTCGGATGTACGTCCTCGTGAATGGAACACCAGTATTGTCCGTAAGCTGGACCGTCATGGTCTCCGGTGTGCTCAAGAAAGCCGCACCACCCAGTTGCAATTGAGTAGCTCTCACCGCTGCGTTTACGTCTGTGGTGGCGTTCAGAGTGCTGGCAACCCCGTCCAGAGTGAGGTTCCCGCTCCCTGTGATGTCACTCCCGGCTGTGATGTCAGCCAGGGCGACCAGGTCGTTGCCTGTAACCGTATGGTCGGCAGTGACGTTGCCTCCCGAGCCAGTGGCGCGAATTGAGGCGTTGGTGGTCTGAATTCCGTCCCCGACCCAGCCGGTGCCGTTGCCTAGCACGTCGAGCACAGAGTATCTAGCCGTCGTCGTGCCCACCACCGGATCATTTGGAAGATTGGTAGCCCCGAAAGCCACTCGACCGATCTGGATCCTGCCCCCACCAAGCTCGCCAACGATCCTGAGGGTATTTGGAGCTGCGCTAATCCCGTCAAAGAGGAAAGCGCCTGCCGTTGCACCGGGGCGACTTGAGAAGAAGAGCGCATCCGTCGCACTCCCAACTGCTCCGTTTCCAGAGGTCTGCGGGTTTGTCGAGCGGTCGATCAGCCCAGTGCTGGTCAGATTCTCTCGACTTAGCGTCACCAGGACACGATCAACCCACATCTCTGAATTGGCGACTAGCCCATCCCCGAAACAGAAATTTAGGCTCGCCGACGCAACAGGGATGCCGCCTATCGTGGGTGGGACTTCGAACTCATAGACCAGCCAGGTCCAGTTCGTTGACTTGGTGGCGTTGTTCACCTCTGCGCCGCTGGTGGGTGCGTAGGTGTTGGGTGGAGCCCCAGCCAGGGCAGCATTGCCTGCCCACTGGTAAGATCCGTCCGTGGCCCAGAGTTGAACCAGGGCTCCATTTCCAAAAGTAGCCACTGGCGCAGCCAGGTTGTAGGTGGCGTTCACCTTGAACCGCATCGCTACTCGCAGCTTCTTCGGATAGATGGTCGCCACGTCCTCTCGCCAGAGGGGAAAGGATTTGGTCAGTCGAGCCTCTGCCGGGAGAGGCACACTAACTGGGTCGGTGCCCTTGACGAAGTGCAGACTTGCCGTTCCGGTCTCAAAGGTGGTGGTGTCAAAAGACACTGATGACCCCAGCGACCGATCCATTGATCGGCCATTGACGTTCACCGCACCCCGATCAGTAGCAGGACTGAAGCCACAGAACAGGACAACAGCTTCCTCTCCACCCCCGTCCGAGTGAGATCCACCGGCAGTTGACTGTGCCGTCTCGCGTACGAACGGTGTGTAGGCGTTGTTCGTACACCCGCCCATGAGCAGTTGCTCAGATGGGATCAGCCCAGCCACACCATTGGCTTGGACGACGCAGATGAGCACACCACCATCTGCCTGAGGCACGCCCGCTTCGTACTCAGCCTGCGTGTAGTCCATTACCGTGGGGACGGTAGTGGCACCGGATGCGTAGCCAGGCACGAAGTAGATGAAGTGCAGGTTGCCATCCACAGCGATGGAGAACGACTGAGAGGTCAACACTCGCCAGGTGACGAAGTAGTCACCTGAACCCGATGCTGGAGGTCCAGAGCCGTTGACCACACTGTCCGAACTCGACGGATCGGGCACCAGGATGATCGTGTCCGGGTTGACCGGATCACCAGTCGGGACAAACCCCCTTACCACCCCGCGAGGAACCACGGACAGCTTCCGATTGAGAGCTTCAGAGACGTACGGCTGTCTCCACTTGATCGTGACCTCAGCGTCTGGAATTGCCAGCAGGGTCGTACTCATTTCATCCCTCTATTGCTCAATGGTCACGGTGATCGTCACAGAGGACCCACCGGTCTTCACAATCTCATCCAGGGTCGCGTAGACCATCAGGTCGCCTTTATCGACCCACGGGTCTACCCCGGCAGGGTCGCCATCATAAATGCCCAACTCGAGGATCTCTGGCTCGCCCAGAAGGTTCCCCGTCAAGTGACTGTGAAGATCCAGGTCAGGTTCAGCCCCGGATAACTCACAAGTCACCGACACCGTACTCCCGGCTACCGACACCGAACCAGCAGCGAGAGCCTTCACAAAGATCGCCCCTGTCGGACTTGTGCCGACCAGCAGACGACTGTCGATCGTCGCCTCCAGGTCAGTCCTTGTGGGATCGGGCGTCTTCGGGACTTTGCTGCCAAGAACAACCTGATAGCCACCCTCTCCAACCGAGAAGAACACCAGGGGCATCAGAAGAGGGTTCGCAACCAGGTTGCCCGCCAGGTCCGCGTACTTCTCCCTATACACGTCTGTAAATACACCGCTGTTTGCCATCACTGACCTACCTGTTCTTTGACGTGCCGCCTGATTGCCTTGACCAGTCCTTGTGCTGTCTTCGCAGCTGTGCTCACTGACAGGTGAGCGCGAATCTCATGAAGCTCACGCAGACTACACCACTCGATGGGGTCGCAGTACGTCACAACCATGTCCTCTGGACCCTCGATCGTTATTTCGCGAGGTGGGATCACGTAGGTCACGGTCGTCTCTGTGCCATCGATGGTGACGGGACCGTCTGCCATCACCCTGACCACTCCGTGGGTCGTAGTTGTCACCATCTCTCACTCCTTGGTCTCATCAAATCGTTGGCACAGAGTTGAGTCCTGCGTTCGAAGCCAGGACTTCGAACTCTGTTGAACTCAACACTGTATCCACCACTGCAAGGTACCTCCATTGCACCTTGTATGCTGCCGTAGAAGCCCATCCCTGCCAGACCACCACTGCCGCCCCAGCTGCCGTGTCCTCTGCCGAGTAATCCTCAATGTATGAATGCCCCGCACCATGACCCGTCTGTTTCCACCTGAGAAAAGTGTTCTTCGTGGTCTGGTCATAGGTCACACACAGGATGGTGCGTCTGGGCTGTATGGGTGGACCTGCGGCTACCGCAGTCATCAGACAGTCCTCTACGGGTCCGCTGTCGTTTTTCGACCTCGGATTCGCAAAGGAGAGTTCGTCTGAGGAGGAACTAAAGAGGTATCTCGATTGGAGGATGCCCGATGCAGTTGGCTGGTACATCCAGCCCCATCCGTTGTTGGTCGTCAGGGCAGTGCAAAGAGTGAGGTATTGGCCCGAACCGGTATCTACCACCACATCCCAGACCATCACATAGCTTCGATCTGCGTTCCGCAGCAAATCGGCAGCCAAAGGGTAGCTACCAAAAGGGGCTTCCGTGTGGTCGCCCCCCGCATCCATCTCTACATAGCCGGTGAACGGATCGATAGCCTGCACCGTGGGAACGCAGCCAGTCAGAGCCGCGTTGTACGTTGCGCCCTTTGACCCGGTGTTGACCATGAGCCCAGACCCGTCCACCGCATCCATCCTGAACTCAAAGGTCGGCGGCGCAATGTTGGTCAGGGAGTTGTAGAACTCAGGCGGCAAAGCCTGCACCGTGACATTGTGGGTCACCGTTGTTCCGTCTGGCAGAACGCCAGTGATCGTTTCTAGTACTGGAAGTGCCCCCGCACCCCGGACGAAAGTCAGGTCCTCGATCGCCGCTGGAGCGAATCCATACGTCGGCAGATCGTCCGTTCCACCGTCGTATGTCGTTGCCTTCAGCGCAGAATTTGGGAAGAAGAATTCCACCGCAGCCGGAAAAGCTGGATCGGCGTTCTCGACGACCAGGTCCATGGCGTAGTCAGTCGAGAGAAACGTGGCTGATCCAGACAGGACAGGCGGAATCAAACCCCCAGCAGGAGGCGGGGGTGTGACGATCTTGTTGAAACCACCCACGACTAACCCTCCAACACCGTTAGGGTCACAGGAGCGAGGGCAGCGATGGCGTTCACCGCCTGATTGCCCACGACTGTGTCCCACTGATAAGAGCCCCCAGCTGCGATTATGAATCCAGCCAAAGTCGCCACGCCCCCGGCAAAATCGACATACACCTCATTTACAGCGTCGTTGTTCTGGATGAGCAAGAACTTACGGGTTGCGTTCGCAGCCACCACTGCCGTAGATGCCAGGTTGGATATGACTGGATTCGTCTGAGTCATCGTGAGGCTCAGAGGCTGAAAAAGCTGGTGAGGAGTGTGCACGAACGTGACTGGATCCTCGGTCGTCGCCACCGTCTTCAGGACTGAAGCTGCATCTAATACGTCAAGATTGTTTGGCATCGTCTCCCCCTAGAGTCCTATCACCGTAAACCATGGATTCCCCGGATGGGTGTTATCGAAAACAAGTTGCCCTGCGGTGACGACGATCGAGGCTGGACTCACGGTTACACTCACATCTGGCCACTTCACCGCAACCGATTGCGCCAGGACAACCTCGCCGAGCCTAGCATGAACCGGCAGCTGTTCACTCACTATCCTCTCTACCAACCTCTCGATTGCCGCAGACACTTGCGCGCCCGTGTAGGTGCCTGAGGCAAGGAACGCCGCCGTGGGCTCGAGTAAAAGGCGGATCACATGACTTTTGCACCAGCAGCAGTTCATGCTGACCGGAGGATCGTAGGCCAGGTAATAGTGCCCTGTCGGTATCGTCACCGAGGGCGGTACTCCGACGATCCAAACGAACAACCAGCTGAACTCATCGTAGGAGTCCTCCACCTCAATTGGGAAGACGTTCTCAGGGCTGAATCCAGTCGGAGGGACTGGAACGCCTGGCCAAAGACCAGTGAGAGAGAAGTCGCCCCCGTCTATCGACCCAACCATCGAACGGAGCACTGGATTGAGTGCCCCCATCACATATTGACCATAAGGCAGATCATAGGCGTCCAGAACCGACTGAGGGACTGGCGACACCCCCGCCACATGGACATCGAAGATTCGGTTGAAGAACGACTTGAGGGGGCTCTCTCCGAATGGTCTCGTGTCGTCATCGAAGATATACTCGTCCGTCATGAAGACGGGATCCCCGGTCTCGTAGTCCACACCCTCGATATCAGCGCTTATCTGGTCATACCTGGCCAGCTTCGGCGGGACATCCGTATACATCCGAGTTACGAGAGGGTCGTTCGGGTCCACCAGGTGGTGGATCTTTGCAGCTGGGAGCCCAGGATCGGCGCACAAGTGGTAAAGCCCCTGAACCGTCGCGTTGAACCCGTTTTCCTCAGACCGAATCTCATACCCACGCTTGGACGCCTTGAGTTGGATGAACTCAACCACGTTCTTCGCAGCAGACCTCTGCAAAGCCGTGGGAAGGTTGTCGTCGGGCTCGATCCCAAAGTCCTGCGTGAGTTCAAACAGCAAGGAGGGTTGCTCAAACGTGAGCACGATGGGATCCGGCAAGTCGGGGTCGGTGTCGTCGAACACCCTACCCTGACAGAGCAGGACATCCCTCGTCTCGGGGTCGTTCCTGCGAGTGATCCTGAGAACCTTGAAGGAATACTGTGAAGTTACAACCTGACTGGTCGAAGGCGCACCAGGAGTGAGCGTTGACGAGACGACGAGCTTGGCGATGTAGCCGATCCCCAGCGGCTCAAGGTCGATGCCTGGTGCGATGGTGAGTTCCACCATCGGCTTGTCTGCCTGGTCTGGGTAATACGCCTGCGTGTAGGCAGCGTAGGACTCCACCTCGACAAGTGTAGACCTCCGGTCCCTCAGCTTCACCTTTCCATCAGTAGCGGACGCCCACGGAGGCACCAGATTCTGCGTGATGGTGAACTGAGTTGCCAGGAGCGTGTTCGTCGGGCTCGCGATCTCGAGGATCACGTAGGAACCCACAACCAAAGGACTCCCCGTCGCCACACCAGCAAACGTCACCTCGTTGCCAGCCTCAAAGTCGTGGGCTACCGCGAGGGTGACTGTGCACGTACCCGTGCCGAAATTGTACGCAATTAGGTCGATGTCGAAGACGGTGGGTCCACCGCTGCGAACAAGGATTGGGTCTCTCTGATCAACCAGATCGCCGATGGATCGACGCTCCAGTTCAAGCTCATCCTCGATGGTCTGGAAGAGCTTCCTGTACGGAGAGCCTATCTCCTCATCCATCTGCCGGTGCATTCTGGGCAGAGATTCCCAGACCGTGATCTTGCCCCAGTCAGCATGGCCGAATCTGCCGAAGCCAAATTCGTCTTTTAGAGTCCCAAACATCTTCTGCCTATGCGAGAGCGACTATGTTCCACTGACTCACACCGTCGCACACTATCGTCACCGACGAGTACGCAGTCACAAGTGAATATGCCCCCGTTGCCCCATTCGTAACTCCGTTGATCGTCTCGGCACCCGCCACCCAGAGATCAATCGGCTTACCCACTCCGCAATTGCCGGTATTATCCAGAATCCTCATCTCCCGGCCTCGGGTCGTCGCACCTGCCGAGGGTAAATTGATAGCTACCCCTCCGGCAGTGCAATCGATTGCAATGATGTAGTTCGGAACATCCCCACCAGGAGCGGTGTCAACCGTGTATGGAGATGACGCCAGGTCGATATCCGGCGTCATGTTCTGAGGCATCCCATCTGCAATCGCAGTGATCCGACCGTTTGCGTCAACTGTCACGTCAGCAAAGTTGTAGGCCCCAGCCGCAACACCAGTGGCAACGAGATCAATGGTCACAGGGAGGCCCGCTCCACTATCGACCACGCTGACATTGGCCACAGCCCCCGTGAGAACTCGCTCATTGGTCAACGCGGCGTCCGTTGCGATGACCACATAGGTGGCGTCCACTGGAGCCCCGCCACCCAGGAGGTCAGTCAGGGTGCCGACTTCGTCTTTGTAATACAGGCTGTTCGTGTTCGGTGCCCCGCCTGTCCCGTCTGAGACAAAGATCGCTCCCTCATTGGCGACGGTAGGGACACTCGCCTCTCCCTCTTCGGTCAGGATCAGTCCCGTGGGGTCAATAAGCCCGGTGACAGTGAGCTTCCCGGTTACCTTGGTATCAGCCCCGTTGTAGATCCCGCTCTCAGTCGTCGGATTCCCAGTGTCATCCCCCGGTGCCTGCATCAGGTACGACGCATTCGGAGTCGAGGCGCTGCGACTGATCACTATCCAGTTGCTGTCGCCCCCAGCCCGCCAGTTGACCCCCATGCCAGTCAACTCCATGAACGAGACTGCATTGAGATCCAAGAGCGGGTTCCCACTGAACCGGTAGAAGAAGAAGACGTTGCCCTCGATCAGCCCCTCATTGGAGTAGAGGGTCGAGTCAGACACCGTGACTACTGAGTCGTTCAAATTGTAGAACCCGGACTTGGGTTCGTTCGCGCCGTCAACCCACCTGGCGAGCCATTCGGACTGACGCATGGTCATCGTTGCCGTGTCGCCGAACACTCCACCACGAAGCTCAGACCTCTGAACGTCGAGGGTCGCGCCAACCACCTTGACCGCTGGCCCTACCCACTCGAGATCCGGCCCAATGGGCGCAGCCTCGTAGGACACGTCGGAGTCACGGATCGTGATCGTGATGTCCCCCTCAAGCCGAATACAGGCATAGTCGTCGAAAGACAGACCGTGGACCTTCGGATACCCGCCACCCAGCTTGCAGTCGTGGATGATGACCTCAGCTTCGGCGTTCGCGAGAACCCCACTGAGGAACGGGGTGACGTTCACCATCGCCTGAGGTGGAACCGACAGCACATCCTGCTCCCACCGCACGCAATTGCTGAACGATAGGTTGCAGATCGCTTGCACACCCAGTCCCACGTCCTGGATCGTGACCGCCGCAAGGCCAATGGGATCATATGGTCGGCGAAACTCGATGCCCTTGAAGTTGGTGCTCGCCAGTACCTTGTCGTAAGGCACGGCACCTGCGTGAGTGAAAGGAGTCACCGCATGCTGTCCGATGATCCTGGTACGACTCATGGTGTCGTCCGAGCCCCACTCACAACCGGCACCCACCAAGCTGATACCACCGGGGATCGTCAGGTCCTCAGTGTAGACACCCTCCTGGATGTAGATGACTGCCGTGACGCCATTGTTTGGGTCGATGAGAGCAGTTGCATCAGTGATCGCATCGGCAATGGTCTGCTTCCCTGCCGCGTTGTTGGGGTTGTACGTGGCATAGTTGTCTGTGCCCACGACGAAGTTGTAAGCGGTGCCAGGTGAAGGTGCCTGTGGGCACCATTCATTGGTCGCCACGTCATACACCAACACCTGCCCATTCGTCGGCGCAGCCAAACAGATCGGCACCCCCATGATGGAGACAGCGTTCCCGTCCGTGATCGTTACGGTGACGCTGTTGAATGGCACGATCCCCGTGGCTGTCGAACCACCCGACACGAGCAACAGACCCGTGGCAAAGAACAACGAGCCTGAGGCGGGATCGTGGTAGCAGATCACCTGTGCCACGCTGCTTATGGGCAGCTGCGGACCTACCTCAACATCGTCGAGAGTGAGAGCCCCTGTCGGACCCCTGGTCGCGTCGATGTACATGAAGTTGCCGGAAGGGATGACGATGCCACCCAGCCCAGAAGCACTCAACAGGGATGCTGAGGGCAATATGGTTATCTTCTGCCCGTAGGTAGGCGTGGCAATCTCGATGTTCGCGTCCCAGATCAGGTTGTTCGCGCCGGTCAGGTCCCAGCTGAGATTCCCCCCTCCGAAAATGATGGAGTTACGCTCTTCGAAGTCGGCAAAGTCCAGACTGTCGAGGACGTTCATCATCGCCTGGAACACGTCGAAGTACGCCGCTTGACCCTCAGATGGATACGGAATTTTGAAGCGTGTGGTTTCTTCAGCCATCAGGTCATCCCTACAAAGTGGTAATGGTCACAGAACCCTTGGTCACGATCTCAAGCTCACCCATGATCAGGTTACCTTTGAGGTCGAGATGATCAGCAGGTTGCGTGATCTCAATGTTCACGTACTCGAGTCCAGCGATAGGCTCGAGTGCATCATACAGGTCCGACAAGTAAAGCGACTCATGGAAATTTCGCCCCTTCAGGAGACCGTCGATCCCACTCTCGATGTTGCTTTTAAGCTCACTCTCGACGTAGGCCGATGAGAGTTTGACGGTTACCTGGATGTGCGCCCCTATCAGAGCGTCGGCACCAGAGATGACGCTGACCTGGTGAGTCACATCCTTGACTCCGTCCAGGTACGTCTGGACTGCCCGCACGAGTCCAGCAGATGGACCTGCGTAGAAACCGTCTGTCCCCAGTACCAGAATCGGAACATTGACCTGGTTGACCTTACAGTCCGCTGAAAACAACGTGTTCAGGTGGGCAATCAGTGCGCTCTCGCCATCGGTGACTGCCACTGCCATCGCGGCTTCTGAAGCGTTCACCGCCGCAAAATCAGTTGATGCCTGAGGTCCCAAAATATCCTCGTACTTCAACACCCAGTCGATGAGGCTTGAGTCAAGAGGGAGGCTCTCGTTCTCGCTCACAATGCTCGTCTGGACAGCAGTCAACATCTTTGCGATGTCGCTCAGGTTACCCTGAACTGCCGTTTCGGTCGCAGTAAATCCAGTCAGAGAAGCACTTGCTGATACGAGCAGGTCCTTGGCAGCGGCAATGACTGCCGAATTCGCCACCTGGTAAGGAACTGCCGGGTGAGTAATTTGCTGGTAGGCTTCGTCGATAGCCCCCTTTGCTGAGGAGGCTGCGTTGAAGGCTGAACTGAGCGTGTCTGATGAGGTGGATACCAGCCCCTGCATGTCCACATCTTGATCTGATATCGCGACCAAGAGAGCCCTCACGACGGTCAGATCGTTAGCCGCTTGGGATGAATTATCTGCCAGCTGGGCCAAGAGTGGATCGGCTGTCGTCTGGAATTGAGTCAGGGCGGCAAGAAAGGCGTTGATCAGCGCGATGGTCGTCGCATCTGTGCTGGTGTTGCGGATCACGGCTGCGTAGCCCTTCGACACCGACCCAAAGGTTGGGTCCGCGAAAGCGTTCACCAGCGCGTCATAGTCCTTCTGCGTGATCGCACTCTTGCGAGTCTGGAACACCTTGGGCGCATTCCGCTTCACACTGAGCAGCGTCTCGGGGTCTGCCCCGCCACTGGCACCCTCAGGGTTGATGGCTGAATCGATCGTGTGGCTGGACCCGTCCACCATGAACGAACTCAGGGCTTTCGCTATCGACCCCGACTTGACGTTGCCGTTTGACCCGTGAATCAAACGGTACTTGATCAAGATGTCCGCACCTGAGGAGGGTATGTTCCCTGCCTGTGCGTCACCGAACTGCACGTAGGGAGGATCCGCTGTGTAGCTGACTTCGAACTGGTTGGTCTTTTCGAACTCGATGAACTCATGCTCTGTCCACTCAAGTCCATTCACGTACACGCGCACGCTCGTATCACCAACGTACGTCGTGTCAGTCAGGATGCCGGTCAACGAGAATCGCTGATTCGCCAGTCCTGAGGAGGCGAAGTCGATCTCCCGAAACGCGGCTTCGGTGACGTTCACAATCGCCGAAGTAGATCCAGCTGCGACGACAACATCAGCGGTAGCCACGAAGATGAGGTCGCTTGGACCTTGGAACCGGAACCCCTCTGGGATGATGGCGTCCACTGACGTAGCGGCAAAGGTCAGGGTCACGTCTGCTGTCGCAGCAGCAGCAGGCTTTGGCTTGTAACCCACCTGAAGCGCCAGGCGTGTAGCCGCGCTCAAGGTCCTGGTGGTGCTCAGGTACGTGTCGCTGGCTTGGCGATCCAGGTACCAGGCGAGTTGGCTCATCGCATAGGCTGCGATGTTGATGAACATCACGCCCAGACTCGACGAGGCGTAGTCGTTGTATATGTCCCCGTACTCGTCCTTGAGGCGAGCCAGGAGGGCATCGAAGTAGCTCGGGAAGTCCTTCGATGCGTACTGGATCTGGTTGAGCGGTTTCTTCTCTTCCAGGTATTCGTTCTCGGGTGCCATTACAACTCCAGTGGGATCTCTTCCTCACCCTCTTGTCCTGAGATCGTGTAGACGAGCTTCACGACGATGATCTTCGCTGGTCCCTGAGTCTCGATCCTCGTAATCACGTTCGTCACTCGCATCTCTGGGAAGTGCGTGGCGACGATCTGCCTGATCTCACGAGCCACGAGAGCCTGCGTGATCGGGGTCGGATTCTCAAAGACGAACGCATTTACGGATGTACCGACGTGCGGTTTCAAGGGCACCTCACCCTTGGCAGTGAAGAGCAGCGCCCTCAGGTCGTCTATTATCACACTGAACCCGTGATTCCACTGTGGAAACGAGTCCTCTCCCGGCTGAAACGGGAACTTAGCTCCTTTTCTCTCTCCCGGTGCAGGCATCGTTTAGTCCAGTGGGCAAGGGATGTTGAGGCTCGGCAATAATGGCAGAGATGGCAACGAAAGGGATAGGGAAATTGACGGGATCGGCAGCGACAACGTGGGCAGGGATGGCAGAGTCAACCCCGGCAGCGTGGGCAAAGTTGGCAACGTAGGCAAAGACGGGAGTGCTATGCCAAAACTGATCGACGGTATGGGCAGTGAAAGCGTCGGCAGGCTGGGTAACGTCAACCCTGGAAGGGTCGGCAGACTTGGCAGCGTCGGTAACGAGGGCAACGACAGACTCAGACTGATCGATGGGATCGGCAGGCTGAGCACTGGAATTGGAGGCAAGGTGCATTTGCTCATGTCTTCGACACCCTCACGGACAGGGAAAGCCCGTTGCCAGGCACGGGTGGCGGTGAGACAGGTGGAGTCACCGGCGATCCAGGAGTCGGGGCTGTGATGAGGTGGGTGTGAGGAGCGAACACCGTCGCAGCAAAGCTCTCACCCGTGACGACTGCCTCGTAGACAGGACCCATGCCGAGATCCACTGCGCCTTGGAGCGTGATCTTGCCCCCAGCGACCATGTTGATGTTGCCAGGGGACGAGAGCGTGATCTCATCCCCATCGGCTGCGATGACTGCCCCCGATGCGTTTATCAGCTGAGCCGTGCCGTTGCCTATGCTCAGCAGCGAGCCATCCGCTGCGATGAAGGTGATCTCCCCGCCGTCGTTGTTCAGGTAGATCTGACTGCCTCCCGTCGTGCTGAGGATTAGCTCACCCGCAGCAGTCAGGGCTATCATTGCCGACGTTGACTCCCCTGAGCCATCACCCTTGGCGATCGTGATCGAGCCGTCCTCGTCGTTGAACTTGAGGACGCTGCCACTCTCGGTGCGGAAACCACGGAACTTCGGGTTGCCCTCAAACTCGTTCGTCTCCGGGTCCTGGTGAATCCACCCACCCATGTAGACTGGCTTCGCTGCGATGCCCTTCTCAAACATTACCCAGACCTGGTCACCGACCTCGGGCGGAAAGAATAGCCCGTGCACCTTGCCGCTCGCACCTACTGACAGACCGTTGCCACAGGGCAAGGCGTACAGGTCAGGTGGAACGTCGTCCTCCGTGATCTGACCAGCGGCAGGCACCTGGACACGAACGCGACCACGGTTCTCGTCGTCCTCATTGTCGATGACGATGCCACGGTACAGACCGAAGTACCGACCGAAGATCGAACTGAAGCCCAGAAGCTGGACCGCTTCGACCAGCCACGAAAGCGGGTCAATGATTCTCTTCTTGTTGTCCACTATACGATCTCAAAGTCTGGCAGTATTGCCTTCTCGTTGAGCCCCGCCGAACTCTCGATACCCCTCCAGTAGAGTTCAAGAGTCGTGTCGATGGCAGATCCCGACCACACATGAGTCGCCTGCTTCACCATGTACGCACCATCGAACCGACCTGTACCAAGTACCGCTACGGTCTCCTGCTTCCCGATAGATGGAATGCCTATGGTGGTCAGACTGACCTTGAGGGTCTGGAAACCGCTGTTGATGTTAGCCAGCCTCTGCCTGGACTTTTCGGCTTCAGCCTCTGGATCCAAAACCTCGGCAACGGTTGTCGCCTGCTTCTCAGCTGGCTCTTTGGACACCTCCTGGTCTTTGGTCTTCGCCTTGGTTGGGGCTACGTTCTCAGCCTTGGTGGCACCTGACTTCTCCTCGCTGATCTCTGCGTCTTCTGTCAGATCGAAGACCTCTCCGTCTCTCCCTACGTCAGCTGACCTGACCTTCACCGGTCTCGTGCCGAAACTGAAGCCCATGATCTCCGGGTTCAGTGAGATGATCGGATATGCTGGCATGTCCACATAAGCCCCGAACACAGAGTGCTTGTTGAGCAGTCCACCCCTCATGATGAACACCCGTGTCGCCTCTTCCGCAGACGACTCCTTGATGGTCTTGATCTCAAGAACGTACTTTCCCTTGACTACCTGGGCAGACCACACGCACCTCGCGAACGACCTGAGTTTTGCGAGCATCTGATGCAAGCTCTGACTCAGTCCGTTCGCCCAGATGCCTGAAAGGTCGATCATCTCTCGGGAGGAACCGCCGAAGATAACCTCGGAGTAACCGGCTTCCTTCGCCTTCTGCTCAATGACCCCGGAGACATTTTCGATAAAGCTCGATACCCCCCATGCCTCTTTGTACAAAGCGGGCACATCAGGACCGATATTTGCGGTGACCGTGCCGTTCACCCCCTCAGGCGTGATGGTGATCCCCTGCTGAGCCTGGATGATCAGACCGAAGACCAAGCCGCTCTGCTCTTCGGATCCAATGTAGCCCATTTCTACTTCCAGAACGCCGTTCGGTGCGAACACGTCGGACTCGAGCAGCTTCAAGCCCTCGTCGAAGGGAGCGTCGAAGTTGATCGTGACCTGAGTCGCCACATCGAAGTTCGCCACGATGGACGCACCCGTGAGGAATGGGCAATGCACCTCTTTAGCCTCGCCCGATGGGATCAGGCTGAAGGTGTAGATCGGCCCAGCCCCTGAGGCAGCGTATATCCTGGCGTTGCAGTAGGCGTTGAACCGTGAAGTCTTCATGCAATCGATTGCACCTCAGCCTAGCCTTCCGGCTAGTTGCTGACCGACGAAGACTGGAGATGGGATCACCAGCATCCTGCCCGTCCAGAGATCAATGGACGGTTGATCCAGGTTGTTCTTCTCGGCGATCACCCACCAGAGCATCTGGTCCCCGTAGTACTTCTGTGAGAGTCGGTCGATCCGATCCCCCTGAGCCACAAGGTGGTTGATGTCATCGTTCCTTGGCTGGATCGTGTCGTTGTCGAACACCCCCCAGAACTTCACCTTGCGAGGCGTCAGGAGGTTGTTCGTCAGCTTGCTGATCTCCTCGACATCACACTGACGAAGCCAGCTGAACGCACCGAGATTCAGTCCAATCCTCTTGATCTTAGCCATCGCTACACCTGTGTCACGAGTTGCGGCACCAGGACCGATGCGGTAGCCGCACTACCGCCGTGCCCGTTGCTCCTTCCGTTAAGAACGTCGGTCAGGTTAAGAACCGCACCGGTCAATTCTGCCGTCGCACCTGTGTTCTCCTTGAGGGTTTCATCATCCTTGAACTTCTTCTCGATCTCCCTCTCCTTTTTCCTGATAGGCTCCATGAGATCATCGACGATCTCTTTGGAGAACGTGATCTTGAAGTCCTCCAATTCTTTAATCCAGGGACCCGTAACGCCAACCCCGACAAGGGCTCCCGCAAATATCGGATTTGATTCGTAGAGCTGCCTCAGGGTCTTGCCAATCCCTACGATCGCCTGCTCAATGGGACGAAGGAACATCCCGTGGAATGCCTCGTGCAGGACGTGAGTCGCAGCGATGGCAAACTTTATGATGGGCAACAGGACATACCTTTCCAAGACCCTTGCGACCCCCTTCAAGGCACCCGTGATCCAGGTCCTCGGGTCCAAAGCGGCTTTTATCTCCTTACCGAACGTCACGACTGACTCTACCGCCTTGTCGAACTCGTTCGACAGGTGGAGGACCAGGTCCCCGAAGCCACCCATGATTGAGTCTTCCAGGAACTTGGCTAGATCGTCACGTAGGATGACGAGGTCGCGCTCAAGGTTGTTTTTGAACTCAATCCATTTCTTACCCATCCAGAGATAGAGCGCACGGAACATGCGCTCCATGGCTTTCTTGTATAGCTCATCGATCTTGAGAGCAGAGACGATGATCAGCTTGCCCAGCCCAATCATGAACTTCTCGATGCCCTTGATGAGCTTCTTGTTCTTCTCGGGAGGTTCGATTCCGGCGATGAAGTAATTTGCCAGGTCCCCGAAGCCCTTGATCGCCTCTCCGATGGCATCGAATGCACCGTCGATGACCTCGACGACCTTATCGATAAAGGCGTCCACGTCCCAATTCATGATCTCCTCAGCCATGTTGTCCATGGAGATCCCCATACCGCTTAACCAGTCACCGAAGGCATCCTTGTGCTTCTGAGGCAGGGCGAAAAGTGCACCCAGAGCGACCACAAAGGCTGCAATTGCAAGGACAGCTACGATCGCAAGGACCACCCATCCACCAAGAGCAGTCACCACGGCTCCAATGGCAGAGGCAATTGCTGAGAGCGCAGTTCCTACAACCCCGCTGCCCACAACCGCACTGAACATTGTCCAGATCGGCGTAAGGACTTTGAGGGTGAGCAGCAGGATGCCCATCACCCCAGCCAGGAGCCCGAGACCAGGCAGCAAAGGTTCCAGGATCTGCCTCCAGGTCTTGATCTTGACGAACAGATCCTCCAACTTCTCGCTCGCTGTGGCCAGCTGTTCGTTGAACCCTTCCTTACTCCCGAGGGCTTTGTTGATATCCATGAAGATGGCGGCAGGTCCGACCTTCTTGAGTAGGTCAAACCGATTCACGAGGTTTGCCAGGAACCCAGATTTCTCGTTCTTCTTGAGAAGGTCGAACATATCCCCCAGGCGCTTCACGTCCTTCTTGCCGAAGATGAGTTCGCCCGTCTTCTTGTCCCGCCTGAAGGATACGATCCTCTCAAAGAACGACTCCATTCCCTTGAAATCTGCACCCAGGAGCATCTTCACCCAGTTACCCAGGGACGGGTCCTGAGTCATATCTTTCAGAGCTGCCTGCGTCGCTTTGTACGACCGCTTTTGCAGCTTCAGGAACTCACCAGTGCCACCTGACAGCTTCCTGATCGTCACCTCGTGTTGCTGCTCCATCAGATCCAGGACCTCTTGCAGATTGCGGGTCGCTGGGTTCGCAGCCTTGGTGAGCCCCTTCAGTCCTCCTGTGGTCGCTTCTATATCCTTGTTGGTCTTCTTTAGCTCCTCGTCCATGCGGTCGAGTTGAGGCACCAGGAAGGCCAACTCCGGTCCCGCAGCCTTCAGCGCCGTGTTGAAGTTGGTAAGCATCGTCGCGTTGTTGCCGATCCCTTTCCTCATCTTGGCGAGCATCAAAAGTGCTTCTTCTGGCGACTTGCTGAACAAATCCATCACGCCGCCAGCGTGCCCGGTTGAAACGGCAAGATCCTCAAAAGACTTTCCGAACTCACCAAGACCCTGCTCGGCCTTTTTAAGGTCCCTCCTGCCCTCAAGGAGGAACTTCGTGAAGGCACTAGAGGCGTCCCTGGCACCCTCCATGTTCCCAGCTGCCAATCGGAAGACCTTGGAGAGCTTCTGCGTCTCCTTGAGATACCTGGCGACGAATGCAGGCTGGTCTTCGATCGTGTCGCCGATCTCACTCAGCACGTCATCGAGCACTTGAATGTCTTTGGGAAGAGCGCGGAACCCCTGCTGCGCTCCCGTCGTAGCTTGTGCGATGTCCGAGAATGAGTTGACGAACTCCTCTGCCTGGTCAGTTGAGAATCCGTACGAGTTGGACAGACTGTGGAGCACGTCGATCAACTCGGTGCCCGAGGTCCCCGTGGCTCTCTGGAACTTGACCAACTCCTCAGTGGTCAGGTTCATCTTCTCCAGCACTGCCGTAACCTCGCGGGTGGATTTCTCCAACTCCATCATCGTGTTGGCGACCTCTTCCGAGCCCACCTGCCACTTGTGAGCAAGACCGGTCGCCTTGCTCATCGCCTTGTTGAGTTCGTTCCCGCGCAAACCCATTCCCGCCAGGATGGGCTGAGCCGTCTTGCCAAGTTCGAAGAACTCGGCCTCGAGAGAGGTGATCAGGTTGATCGTGCCGCCAGTCAGAGTCTCGAGTTGGTTCTGGATGTTGCTCAGGCTGAGGACATCGAAGGCTGTCCGCATGGAAGAGCCTACGTCGCTCGCCACTTCACCTAACGCAGAGAAGCCCTGCTTCGTGCGAGCCAGGCTGTTCTCCAGCCCGTCGTCTACACCCCTGAATAGAAAGCTGAACCCGAGCATCTAAGCCCCTCACGCAATCGATTGCATCACCTGGACCTTCTGGTCCTGCTTGCAGCTGATCGAGATGCCTGATCCCGCTTCCGCTCCAGTTCGCTCTTTCGGTCGCACATGCGCCTCCGAACCGAATAAGGGATGGCCATCACCTCGACGGGGCAAAGATGCCATGATTCGCACAGGTAAAACACTTCGTCTTCCAGCACCTCTATATCCCCGCAGGGAAAAAAAAGGTCTTCTGCCCCACATCTAGCTCAGTCTTGAAGTCGTGCGCGCACGAGGGACACTCGTACTCGACCTCTGTATCCACAGAGCCCTCTTGCTCCTGGAACAGGAGCCGCAACTCGTTGCGCTCGGACATCCTGAACACCTTGAGATGCCTGAGCGCCTCTGCCAGGTTCGCCTGACGGTTGAGGACGGTGCCATCGACCGCATCCACTCGGCTGAGCATGGCCAGGGTGAGCAGGTTCTGTCCCTTCTTGGACATGCTCTGCAACCAGTTCTCATCCCTGCCGTCCATCACGTGCCACTGGACGAGACGACCGCTGGAGAGCGTCGTCTCAAACACGCGGGTCGAGGGATCTGGCATATCCTTGGTCTCAAGTTGAGACAGGTCCAGGCTGGCTGTGCTCTCTTCCTTGCACTCAGGACAGTGGATCTTGACCATGTAGGCATCACCAAGGGACGCGCGGCGGATCGAAATCATCAACAACATGCGATCCACTGCGGTCAGCTGATTCACGGCGCGATTGATCACCGGGGGATCGCTGTGATCACCCAGCGACTCCAGACAATTGGAGATCACCCGATTCAACCGCTGAACCACCGGACCCTTGCCAGCCAGGATGTCCTCTTCCTCACCAGTCATCTCCCGCACGACGAAATCTCGGTGGACCTTGCCATCATCCAACCATCCACAGGGCAAGACGCCCGACACCGTTCCGCTCTTTGGGTCAAGAATTGACACTTGCTGCCTCCTTTTCCTCGCTCACAGGCCGCTCCAGCTGCTTCAACTTCAGCCACTCATTGACCAGGACTCTCACCACATCTGACACGCTGCGCCCCTCCAGTGAGGCTTCCCTCTGGAGTCGCTGGTAAATCTCGTTGGTCAGGTTCAGATTCAGACGTGCCATGAGTACGACTTACTCATACCATGTATAGGACGTACCCATCAACCCTGAGATGAATATGTAACTTTTAATGCGTTTTCCCCTTGACTTCCGCATGGGACATGCGTATATTGGAATCATCGAAGCCTAAGAACAGGAAGGGATATGTTCTACGCAGAAAACGTCAAGGCCAACGACGAAGCCATCGAGAAGATGAAATCGATCTTTGGGTCGCGCATCTACGGCAAGGGTCTCTTCGGGGAACCTGACGTGGGTCACAAGTGGATCATCTGGCATGCCGCAGCATGGACCGGAAATCTGACCTCACTCGTCGAGGAGGCGAAAGCCGCTGGCGTGGTCGGAGTCTGGGCAAGGAAGAACAAGGTCGGTTGCCTCGCGCACTGGATCAAGGACTAAGGGAGAGAGCGATGAGCATTGAAGCTGCAAGGAAGAGAGCATTGGCTGGAGACCGGTGGCGTCTGAAGATGGAGTGCACAACGGGTAGTTCGAACAAGAACTACGCGATCTCTGGTGGACCGGGCTGGAACGTCCGAAAGAACTGGGGTCCTATCGGTGGGACCAAGCGACAGCGCAGCGAGCCATCGTGGAGCTTCTGGGATGCCCTGCACTTCTTCCGAGACAAGATGAAGAAGTCTGGGTACGTGGACATCGATGTCACTCAGCCCGCATCGGTCCTGCCGCCAACACCGGAAGTTGCTGTGCAGGATGCTGAAGCTGTTGCGCTGATCAAGGCTGTTGGCAATCTCGTCACCACCACCACCAACCAAAACGCCTCGGGCTTCATGACTCCAGAGAGAAGGGCTCAGATCAAGGCGCTCTGGGCCAAGGCGAACCCCCAAAAAGCTGCTGAGCAGAAGGTGAAGAACGCGCTCAAGCTGCCCCTGCCAGAACCAGGCGAAGTGTCAGAGCGTTTCTCAATGCTTGAGATGGATGTCACCGACCATACGATCCAATTAACCGAAGACCTGGAACCAGACGGACGCTTCTCGTTGCTGGAGCTAGACTGATGAGAGGCAGACGACGAAAGGCAGTCTACAAAGCCATGGAACGCCTCACGATGCTCAACGGCAGACCACCGTGTCGTAAGGAGCTTGTGCGCTTCCTCGACGAGAAATGGGCAGATACGTCCCAAATAGGACGTTGTCTGGCCAACCTCGCCAGCGAGGGTCTGGTTCAGAACGTCGGAGGCGGGCACTACATCCTGCTGAAGACCGACGACGGGCGAAGGATCGAGTACCTCTGTGCAATCGATTGCAAGCATGTCAGTCCGTCCTCTCTGTGACCCCTCACTTCTCCAGCACTACCTGAAGAGCGTCCGAGAGCTTGAGAAAGGCGATCCCGAAAAGGGGTTCTGGCTCGAGGAGTACCCATCTGCTCAGCACAGCGGCACCTCGATCCGAGAGTATCGCAACCTCAGACCCATCGTGAAGAAGGTGAATCACATCGGAACAGTCAGGGTCAGTGTCTGAGCGAATCAGGACCGTGGGGTGACTCTCGACGTACCCGTACAAATGAGCCACGCCCTCGTGCGAGTTCCACCGCTGAACGATACGAGCATCGACCATGCGCTCGATGAGCTTACGGTAGGCTGAATGGTAACGGGGGTGAATTGAAAGCTCGCTGATGATCTCGGGGAGGGTCAGGACCTCAGATCGTCTCAAGCAGGACAGGATCTTCTTGGCGCGTATGCCACCCCTTGCACCAAAGCTCCAGAGACTATCCATTCCCCATCCATGGGCTCGGGAACCTACACGACAAGCTCCCCGAAGGCGATGTAGGGACCATAATTCTTGTACTTTCGAGAAGATTTCTTACGCAGCATCGCCAAAGTGGTGACCGGTGCCACGCTGTCCCCGAAAGGCCAGGAGCGCCTCTTGGTGAGGATGAACTTCGATGGTGTGGTAGCGATGTTGGCAGAGGTGGTCATTTCGTCCAACGACGAGTCCTCTTTGTCACGAGCCATGACTACCTCCGGTGCGATCTGAATGGTTCTAACGCAGAACCATGACTTGACGCAAACGAAAAGAGGGAGAGCCCGCCAAGCCCCCCCCCTCTTCTCAGACACATGCAGTTGGAATCAGCCTGGCTCCGCGCCTACGAGCCACGCGCGGAGGATCGCACCAGGCATGATCCTCGATGAGTTGTCAACCGCCGTGTAGGTTGACCTCAGGGTCCATGTGAGCCCACCGGTACCCGCCGGAGGTCCAGGCATGTAGAAGACGGACTGACACGACAAGATATCCCCGTCCGTGATCTCATTCAGTGGACCCATAGGAAAATCATTGACGTATATCTGAAGCGTCCGATCCGTATCGGCAACCACGTCACAGATGCCATCGAACTGGATGATGACCGAGCATTGATCTGGGGTGTTGATGGTCAGGACCGGAAGAGCCGCAGCCGCAAGCGCAGTCATCGTCACCGCACCTGCTGAGGTGACTTGCGCGAGCGGAGTCATCGGGATCCAAGCCCCCGTCGAATCCACAAGGCACAGCGCGCCTTCGACACACTGGATGGCCTTCTGCGTGGCAGACGGTTGCTTCGGCGCGAAGGTGTTGCCAACACCTACGCCAACGGAAAGAGAGTCGAGGGGAAGAGCCCCAAATGTGTCACTTAGTGCGTATGGCATGATTCAACCTCTTAGGAGACGACGGTCGCTTGCGAGAAGGTGCCTACTGCCAGGTCACCACCGGCAGACACAAACGTGTAAGCCATATCCGCGACCCCGGCACTGTTGTCCGCGTAGTGAGACCAGGTGAAGCCTGTCACGGCGTTCGGTGTCACGACAACCGAGCCGACTGGGACGGCATCCTCACTGACCGTGAGGGAGTTCGTTGCGCTCGCAGCGAAGACTCCAAAAACCTGCACGAGGCAGATGTTACCGGCTGGAACCGTCAACGCCAGGTCAGCCTGTGCGCCTGCGACGCCAGCTGCACTCAGGAAACCGTGGTCGCACGGGGCACCAGGAATGAGAGTGCTGTCAGCTTTGACCACCATCGTGCCACCAGCAACACACTGAAGGGCGGCTTTCCCAGATGCGAGCGCTGGGGCTTTCAAGCTCGATCGGTTGAATAGTTGCGTGAGGGGAAGAGCGCCCTTTGTGTCGTCAAGTGCGTATGGCATGGGTCATGGCTCCATTGAGGAAGTCAGGTTTCTTGCAGCAACATGATGATGCTAGATGCATCGTCAGGCAAGCCCATGTTCCATGTCAATTGCAATTAGGTCAGAAACGACGACCTCGACGTCTCTCCTCACGCCTGCATTCCATCCTCACGTCGTCCTTCACGGCGTTGATGAAGCGAATCAGAGCCAAAAGCTCACGCCTGTCTAGGCGATCCAGAAGGGGGATCAGGACTTGTCTTTCGCAGCGAGTTCGACAGAACTCAGTGTTCAATTCTCTTTTGCTCATCGTCTCCTCCTGGAGCAGGAATCATAGCGGACGTAGCGGAAGGGCTTGTCGTGGACGATGAGCTTCGACGACTCACCGTAACGGTTGATCGCCACAACCATCTTCGCCGTCACCTTGCAGTTCAGGCAGCGAATGGGAGTGACGGCCTTGCCGTTGTAGATCTCGGGTTCGCCCATCGCGATCCACTCATGCCTCGTCATCGAGACACCAGCCGGGAATGCCAATCTCGCCGTCGTAGTCGTAACCGGGCCAACAGCTGCTCTCCCGGCACTCCAGCAGGGTCTTCCATGCCTTTGAAGACATCTCTTCGCCGAACGCCTTGGCCTGGTCGTTGAAACGAAGGACGTGGGCAATTGGAGCGCCGGAAGTCTGGACAGCGATGATGCCGCCCACCTCTGCGTCCGGCTCATGCTGTGAGAGCATCCGCTGGTAAGTGGCCAGCTGCCCGTAGTACCCGAACTTGACGCATGAGCCCATGAAGGCTCTGGGTCGCAGATCGCGAGTTGTCTTGATGTCCCAGATCCTTCCGTCGAGGATCAGGTCGATCCGGCACTTGGCAGGGATGCCATACATGTCGCCGACGATTGCCACCTCGACTCTCGATCGACCCTTGCGCCAAGCCCCGAATGTGGAGTCCATGACGACGCGAAGGTGACCGGAGAGGTCCATGGCTTTGTCGTAGACAGACGCCTCGATGAGTTCTCGCTCACCAGCTGCCTCTTGTTGGATCTTCCAGGATTCCTTGCCGATCTTGGTACGCCGATCGACCTTCTCTGCCCGGTAGTACAGGTCATCGACCTTCTCAGGCTCGAGGACCATGGAGTGAACCAAGAGTCCAAGGTCTTTCGGTTTTGACGAGGACTGGACGTGTTGGACGGCATGCCGGTACGCGGCGGGACAGTCGAGGACGGATTTCACCATCGACCATCGCGCACGCGCCAGCTTGAAGTATTCCTGCTCGGTCAGAGTGTAGAGTCCTGGTTTCATCTCACACCTTCCCGATCAGTGAACGCCAGTCGCCCACCTGGTGGTCAACTCGTCGCAAGTCATTAGCGGGTAGCCCGCGATCAAGGACATCCCTGATCGCTGCGTTGACGCCCATCTCGCAAGCAAGATCCGTGAAGTGAAGCCCGAACTCACGCTTCGACTTGAAGACAGTCTGGAGCAGGTTGTTGCGGGCCACGCCGAAGGCATCAGTATGCTTCACCTGTGCGCGGAAGAAGTGCTTGCAGGGGCGATTGTTCTCGCCTGCGGGGCAGGTACAGGTCAGACCGAACCCTCGGTTGTCCAAGGTGGTCTGGTAGGTCCGGTCAATGTCGGAATCGGAATGGACCGGATAGGTCTTTGTCGAAAACTTGAGCATCTTGCCCTCCATCTCGTTGTCGATACGGGGACAATATAACCAAGGTACGACGTTTTGTCAAGGATTAAATTACACGTTCACATTCTTAGGAACGCCCTTGCCTCCATAGGTCATCCTGACGGTGTAGCTCGCGTACTTGCCTTTTTGGCGGTCTGATTCGTGCGCTCGGACGATGACCTCTTTCCTCGAGAGCAATGTCCTCAGGTCGGCCAGACCCAAACGGATCATGATCTCCGAATCAACCGCCACGTAGTTGTCAGTGGTCACGCGCGCGGGGCGCGTCTTCACACTCGCCTTCCTGAGCTTCTCTTCGATGAGTCCGACGAGCCGCTTCATTTGACCCTCTTGGCGAGCCACTCTTCAGCCAGGTCAGCAATCCTGACATCCCTTCGGTTGCCAGACAGTCGAAAGAGTTTCCTCGCCTCATCGAAGGTGACCAGGCGAGTCTCGTCAGTCTCGTCGGTGCGACTCGGTCTGCCACCCGTCTTCACCATCATGTAGAAGTGCGTGATGCTTGAGGTGCCCTTCCCTTTACCCAGGTAGCCCTGTGGCAGGAACTTCGCCCTGATCCCAGTCTCTTCCCAGACCTCACGCTTCGCTGCCTGCTTGTGAGTCTCGCCCTCATCGACCCGACCCTTCGGGAAAGACCAGGGACCGTAATTTCGTGATGGCTTGATCACGTAGACCATGGTGGGGTTCATCATCGACTCGATCACCACCCCACCTGATGAGATCCATGGCTTTGGCTTCTTGTACGGTTTCGGTTGCCAGTACGATCCCTTGTAGGACCCCCTGGACTTAGACAGAGGACCCTCTTCGTAGTCTGGGTGTTCCCACCATCTCGAGTACAGCTTTCGGACTTCTTGAATGAGATTCTTCACGAGTCACGCAATCGATTGCACTAGGAATCAGACTTCGCCGCTGTGTCGCCCTCGGTGAGCACCTTGGCTTCCTTCACGATGTCCTCGCCAGCTTTCGCTGCCCTCAAAGCGGCATTCGCTGCGCCCTGAGAGCCATGGTCGGCAATGCCTTGAGCAACCAACCAGCTGATGACCAACGCCAACACCTGCTCCAGGGACTCCTCTGGGATCGGACTCCCCAGTGCTGCGTTCCCGACGAAGATGATCAACGCGACCATGAAGATGATGAGTTTTCGGCTCTTGAGATTCATGACTTCACCTATACATAGTCCAGCAGTTGCCTCGGATCTAAACTGACCTCTGAGAAGTACTGCGGCTGGATTTCTAGCTCCGTGAGCGACACTGCCCCCGACGTAGCGTCGAAGTCTGACCCCGCTTTGTACCGCGTTGGGATGCAACTCCACAATAGGAATGCTTTACCCATCGGCCTGAGCATCCCCACGAAGCTCACGTCATCTGCACTACCAGAGCCTCCAGTGAGTGCATCAAGGGACGCAGTCATGAAGTGGATCAGCATCAGGTGCCTGTGGACCCTATCCTGCCCACTGAGCGATCTCTTGGCCCAGCGGTACATCGTACTGTCGTAGGCACTCGTGCCTCTCTGGAGCGTGATCGGTGAGACCGTTGCGCCCGTGTAGTAAGGCACCTTGTAGTTGGAGTGGTATTGGACAACGTCTTCGGTGTCCAAGGTAAGCTCGGGGGAACTGCACGAACTGAAGCCTAGCAGACCCTCACCCAGCACGAAGAACGGTGGGCGCGCGGATACGGACACATCCGCCAGAAAGAAAGGATAGTCCTGAAGGAGGTCAAGCAGTCTACTTCTTGCCATCGCAAGCCTCGACCACCTAGTGGTTGATGATGGTAAAGTACTCTGGTGCGAAATCTATTTCCGCCATCGAGACCTCACCGCTCGTGGCGTCCATGTCACCAGCGGGTTTGACCCGCACCGGGACGCACTGGAAACAGTTGTAAGCTCGACTCCCATGATCAGGGAGATCGCTATACTCATCTGGGCTTGAAGGACCAGGCATATCACTCCGCGTATACTGGAGGATCTGAATGTCGGCCCGGTACTCAGCGCCCGACATGGCAGCGACGCACCAGTCGAAGAACGCTGTGTCTGTTTTCACGACACCTCGCATACAAGAGACTTCCGTGATCGTGGGTGGTCCTGGGTACTTGCGGGTGTACTTGTAGATACCCTCGCGATACTCCGTCGCCTCAAGGGTGATCTCCGGGAGGGTAACGCTCTGGAAGCCAGCTGCCTTGCCATCGTTTTCAAATGCCAACGGGTTTTCTTCCCCGTTGAATGCAAGCGTGCTCACTTGAAACCGAAAGCTCAGCAGGAAATCCGTCGCTTGTAGTCGTGCCATCGTTATCTCCTAGTCAATCGCCGCAAATGGTGGCAGTCCCCAACCTGGACCGAACATGATGGTGCATCGACCGTCTGCTGCCAACACTCCCACTGATGTGACTACGACGTGTGTGCTTGGAAGCAACATCGGAGCCACCCGGAAATGGAACACAAAGTTGGCCGGATCCAGGGTGATCGCACCGCCACCACCGATGTTGTCCTGCATTCCGATAGTCTCGGTGTCGAACACCCGATAGGAAAACGCCACCGGGGTGGCAGCGGGGTAGAGCGTCTGCCGGACATCTACCGTCACCTGAGTTGTGCCCGCGCCTACATACCAAATCGAGCCCAGAGTAAATCCCTGGTTCGGTGTTGACGGCCCGAACAACCCAGCCTGAGTACACTGCCCGATGAAGTTCACCCTGCCGCCGAAGTAGGGGGGAGTGACATCTATTGGGTCCAGGACCCCGTCTGGCGCAGCCCCGGCGTACACGTTACCCGCTTGCAGTTCCTGGGTAACGATACCGGGGAAGGTATATGGTGCGATCAGTGGCATTGCCTACCTGCTACCCCTCCAGCGTCTTCTGCTGGAACCTGAAGACGATGAACTCAGCCGGTCTGGTCGGCGCAAGGCCCACGTCCACATACAGCAGACCCTTTGCGATCGTGGTCGGCGTGTTGTTGCTCTCGTCACACACCACGAAGAAAGCCTGTGCAGGCGTGCTTCCGCTGAAGTGTCCTGAGTTGAACAACTCCAAAAGGAATGCCGAAACCAAGGAACCCACCTGTGCCCTCAAACCAGCACTGTTCGACTCAAAGACGAACACCTGGGTGGAATCGAACACTGCCTTCTCGACGAACATGAACAGACGACGCATCTGGATGTACGGGAATTCCCCGCCAGCTTCCAGCGTGCGTGCCCCCCAGATCGCCAGACCGGTGAACGGGAAGTTCACGATCGAATTGACGTGAGCCAGGTTCACAACACCGGCTTGAGCGGGAGTCATCTCCAACTCCACCCCCGTCGCCATCCTCAAGGCACCATCTACGGTCCCGGCTGGTGCCTTGGACACGTTCCTGGTCTCGTCCGTGCGCGCGTAGATCCCAGCTGCCATGGACCCAGCCGGGAAGTTCACCTGCTTCTGCGTCACCGGATCGATGATCGTCACGTGCGGATAGTAGATCGCCGCCCGGTTTGAGTTCTTGTTCAGCGTGTTCTGCTTGTACTGAACCGCTTCGTTGTAGTCGAAGCCCTCTGGCACCGACACGATGGCGAACCGATCCTTGCGACCGTCAACGTAGTCGATGAGGTCCTTGCTCACAGTGGCGTCAGTCTCAAAGTCTGGAATCACCACCTGCAACAGATCCTCGATCTTGTTGAGGGCATACAACCCCTCGCTGCTCGCTGACAGCGCCGGTGCGGAGATGTCGCTGCGAGTGGTCGCGGCTCCGTCATCACCTCCAGTCATTGTGGTGGTGATCGCGGAACTGACCGGCTGTGCGAAATAGGCGCACGTGAAGTCATTCGACACCAGGGGGATGGGTCCGAGCGAGGAATCGGCTATGAACTTGAACATGCAATTCAAGGTCTGAGCGTCGTAGTCGATCGTGTTGATCCCATTCGGGTTGAGCGTGTACGGGCACAGAGGATCACTTGAAGCACTCACCTGGAGGGCACCAAGTCCATCATCTTCGACGGTGAGGGGTGAACCGAAGTTCACGCCTGTTTGCAGAGTCATCGTGTCCACTGTGAGGGCCAATGTGGCATCTGGCTCAAGAGCCAACGCAGCTTCCAACCGACACGTCAGGGAGTAGTTGGTGACTGCGCCCCCATCGGTCAGAGCCTGAACCCCGGCACCATTTCCCATGGTCGAGATACGAACGATTGCGTTGTTGATGTTGGGGAAGGTCGCCCCGGTATCATCTACTGCGGTGATGGACGGAACCGCTGGAACGGCATTCGTCCAAGTGGTGACGAAGTTCTGATTGAAGTCAACAGCCGCCTGAGTGTAGGTCACTGCGGTGACGGTAACAGCCGCTGTGCTGACGAGCAGTGTGGTAGTCAAAACAGGAATGGTTCCATTCGCCTCATCTACGACACCCGCAGCCCCCGAGATAGAACCGACAGCGTTGCCACCCATGGTGGTGAAAGGCTCTGCGATGGCCTGCTCATAGACCAGAGCAGACATGGTAACAGGCGCAGCATCCGCGTTGGTCCCTGTGGTGAGTGCAGTGATGGCTCCAGTCGCTAGATCCAGAGTCCCGGTGCCCGTTGCGCTTCCCGTCAAAACGCCCCCCGCATCGCAGGTGAAGGTCTCGGTCGTCGGTCCACCGAGTTCGTAATTCAGAGTGAACGTAACGCTCAACCCGTTTATGAGACCACCCTCGGGTCCGGCTTGTGTTGTCAGGGTGCACGTTCCGACATAAGGAGCGGCACCACCAGGTCCAACAGCTGGTGCGAGTGCGACAGCAAGGGCTGTACCTGTGAGGTCTCGGGAGTAGTTCAGCGTGAAAGCCAAACTATCAGGCGTCATTGAGATGCCTGGAGCGAAGTCAGTCACGAGAATCTGACCAACGTAGACTGCCAGT